>Ga0123333_10001202_pt1 | contig 27229 bp, 25 predicted proteins | sample BioC12SIPDNA_3_FD_89957 | JGI IMG/M metagenome (GOLD analysis project Ga0123333, IMG submission 89957) | Anaerobic biogas reactor microbial communites from Washington, USA - Biogas_R2_B C12 SIP DNA | ecosystem: Engineered > Bioreactor > Anaerobic > Unclassified | place: Washington, USA... | reverse complement strand
CAGCGGTTCATCATGGCCGACACCGTCGTGGTCGCCACGTCCCAGGACTACCCGGACGCCCTGTCCGCGGCCCCGCTGGCCGACCAGGAGTCCGGCCCGCTGCTGCTGACCCGTCCGACCCACCTGCCGGCGGCGACCGCCGGTGAGCTGACCCGCCTGCAGCCGACGAGCATCATCGTCGTCGGTGGCACGAGCTCGGTCGGCGCCGGTGTCGTGGACGACATGCAGGACCTGGTGCCCGGCGCAACGGTGACCCGGATCGCCGGTCCCGACCGCTACGCCACGGCGGCCCTGGTGGCCGCCGAGATCACCCAGGACAGCACCGCGCAGGTCTACCTGGCCACCGGTGAGGGCTTCCCGGACGCACTCGTCCTGAGCGCCCTCGCGGCCCGCGAGAACGGCCCGCTGGTGCTCGCCAAGGCCGACCGGCTGCCGCTGGCGACCCAGGCCTTCCTGGGGGCGGCCAGCTTCGACGACCTCTACGCCGCGGGCGGCACCACCGTTCTCAGTGACGACGTCGTGAACGACGCCGCAGCGCTGGGTGGCGCGACCGCGACCCGCTTCGCCGGGGCCGACCGCTACGAGACCGCCGCGCTGGTGCTGGCCGAGTTCCCGGCCGAGGGCAAGGTCATGGTCGCCACCGGCGAGGAGTTCGCCGACGCGCTCACCGCCGTCCCGGTGGCGGGTCGCACGGGAGCCGGCATCGCCCTGTCCCGCACGGACAACGTGCCGGCGAGCGTGATGGCCGAGATCGAGCGGCTCACCGACGGGTTCTCCTTCCCGCTGATCAGCATCGTCGGCGGCGAGGCGGCTCTGAGCTCGGACGTCTACGACCAGCTGCTGGCCCTGTTCGAGACCGCTGCCGAACCGCCGGCACCGGCCGCACCGGGCAGCCTGGACAGCAACCTGCCCCAGGACTGACCCTGGTCCCCTGAACCGCGCTCCCCGAGCGCACCCGACCCGCGACCCCCGGCAACCGACCAGCCGGGGGTCGCGGTCTGCCCGGGACCACTCGGCATACTGACCCGAACTCACCTGACCTCAGATGTGTTGCGGCACAGCAGATCACTCTTGACACGCCCACCCCCGACCGGCACCCTGTGAGCACGCGCCGCGGGTCCCGTGACGGGAGATCTCCCGAAACCCGAGGCGTGACTTGGAGGGAAGCAATGGCGCTTCGTCGCACCCGTCTGTCAGGAACACCACCCACCACTCCCCCGGGCCACCGATGGGGCCCGCTCGCCGCGTTCGGCGCGGCAGGTCTGCTGGCCGTCGCGGCCGCCGTCCCCGCCTCGGCCGTCACCGTCGATGACTGGGACGTCACCGGCATCCAGTTCGTCAACGCGGACTGCTCCCGCAACGAGTATGTCGTGAACCTCACCGTCGCCGGCACCAGTGACGACGGCGGCGGCTTCGACAAGATGCGCGTCACGCTGTGGGACGACGGCGAGATCATGGACACCCGGCTGCTGGAGATCCCCGTCGGGCAGACCGTGAACCGGACGGCCTTCCTGTCCTTCGTCGGCCTCTACGGCACCGGCGCACCGGGCGTCGGGATCACCCTCTACGAGGCCGACGCCGCCGGGGTCGCGGGTGCCACCATCGACTCGAAAGACCCGTTCATCCCCGAAGACCAGGAAGGCCCCTGCGAGTTCAACGTCGAGCGGATCGGCGGCCCGGACCGGATCGCCACCGCGGCCCTGCTCGCCCAGCGGTTCATCGTGGCCGACACCGTCGTCATCGCCACGTCCACGGACTACCCGGACGCGCTCACCGCGGCCCCACTGGCCGAGCAGGAGGCCGGACCGCTCCTGCTCACCCGGCCGACGCACCTGCCGTCGGCCACGCGCGGCGAGATCACCCGCCTGCAGCCGGCGAACGTCATCGTGGTCGGCGGCACCGCGTCGATCAGCAACGGCGTGGTCGACGACATCCAGGACCTCGTGCCGGGCGCGACCGTCACCCGGCTCGCCGGTGCCGACCGCTACGCCACGGCGGCGGCGGTCGCGGCGGAGATCGACCAGGACAGCACGCCAGAGATGTTCCTGGCCACCGGTGAGGGCTTCCCGGACGCCCTCGTCCTGAGCGCCCTGGCGTCGCGGGAGAACGCGCCGCTGGTGCTGGCCAAGGCGGGCCACCTCCCGTCGGCGACGCGGGCCTTCCTGGAGACGGCCTCCTACGACAACCTGCGGGTCGCGGGCGGCACCACCGTGCTCAGCGACGCCGTGGTCGACGAGGCCGCCGCCATCGACGGAGCCACCGCGACGCGGTACGCCGGGGCGGACCGCTACGAGACGGCCGCCCAGGTGCTGGCGCAGTTCCCGGCCGAGGGCAAGGTCATGGTCGCCACCGGCGAGGAGTTCGCCGACGCCCTGACCGCCGTCCCGGTGGCAGGTCGCACGGGCGCGGGCATCGCGCTGTCCCGCACGGACTCCGTGCCGGGGAGCGTCATGACCGAGGTCGAGCGGCTCACGGGCGGCTTCGGCAGCCCGCTGGTCAGCATCGTCGGCGGCGAGGCCGCGCTGAGCTCCAACGTCTACGACCAGCTGCTGGCGCTGTTCCCGACCACCGCTCCGGCCGAGCCGGCGGCACCGGGCAGTATGACGAGCAACGCACCTCAGGAGGACTGACCCTGGTCACCTGAACCACGCGCACCGAGCGCGCACACTGCGGCCCCCGGTCATCGACCGGGGGCCGTGGTCGTTCAGTTCCTTCTGACTTCGTCAGTTCCTTCTGAACCTGGGGGCCGCGAGCTGCCTGGACGAGGCCGCGAACTCGCGCTCCCACTCGGCCATCGGCGGCTCGTCGGAGAACGCCAGGCCCAAGCCCAGCGACTCCTCACAGCTCAGCTCCACGATCGCGGCGTGCTCGAAGCACAGCAGCGTCCCACCACACCAGGTCGCCCCCGACTCTGAACACCCCTGGGTCATGCAGCGATGCATGGTCAACCCTTCCCTCTATGTGCCCGAGGACTTCACGATGTGGGAACCGGCGCGAAGGAACTAAGCATCTTGCGGAGCCTTGACCGGCACCACAACGAACTCAGCAGCTCGTGGCCGGTGACCAGTCAGTTCTCCGCTGCGATGGCGGCAATGCCTGCCTGGTCGACCCGAACGCTGACCCGGTTCCCCGCACGGACGGTCTCGTGCTGTTCCGCCAGCGCCTCCACCACACCAACCCCATCCACCTCAAGATCAACACGGACCGCGTCGCTGATCGCGGCCGCCGACAGCACCGTGCCTTCGAGCGGTCCGGCCGGGTCGAGTCGCAGGGCGGAGCGACGGAGCGCCAGCACTTGACCTTCCGCCACTGAGTCCTCAGATATCCCTGCAGCAGCCAGGACCCGATGGGCCGGCTCACCTTCCAGGAAGGTCCCGAACCCGATGAACTCCGCCACCTGCCGGGTCGCGGGGTGGGTCCACACCTCCTGCGTCGGGCCGTGCTGCACGATCCGGCCGTCAAACATCAGGGCCATCCGGTCGGCCAGGGTGAAGGCCTCGTCGTGGTCGTGCGTCACCAGGAGCGCGGTGGTGCCGGTGCCGGTGAGGATGTCGCGCAGATCCCCGGCGAGTCGCTCCCGCAGACTCCGGTCCAGCGCCGACAACGGCTCGTCGAGCAGCAGGAGCCGGGGCTCTGCCGCGAGCGCCCGTGCGAGCGCGACCCGCTGTTGCTCGCCGCCGGAGAGCGTGGAGACCTCGCGGCCTGCGTAGTCGCGCAGTCCGACTGTCTCGAGGAGTTCCCCCACCCGGGCGGCCCGGTCGCGGGCAGCCACACCACGGAGCGCGAGCGGGTAGGCGACGTTGCCCGCCACGTCGAGGTGTCGGAAGAGCTGGCCGTCCTGGAACATCAGCGCAAAGCCCCGACGGTGCGTCGGCACGGCGGACAGGTCCGCGCCATCCATCGACACCGTGCCGGAGGTCAGGTCCTCCAGGCCTGCGATGGCCCGGAGCAGAGTGGTCTTGCCGCACCCCGACGGACCGAGCACGGCGAGCACCTCGCCCTCGGGCACAGCCAGAGTCACGTCGTCGACTGCGACCTTCTCACCGAAGCGGACGCTGACATCCTTGAGCTCGAGCATCAGAAGGCCCCCACGCTTCCGACCCGGAGGCGTTCCACCAGGCCCATGACGGTGACGGTCAGCAGCGAGAGCACGACCGAGGCAGCGAGCGCCATGCCGAGGTTGTCAGCGCCCGGGCGGCTGATGAGTTGATAGATGACGACGGGGACCGTGGGCCGGTCCGGCCGGGAGAGGAAGCTCGTCGCGCCGAACTCACCCAGCGAGATCGCGAAGGCGAAGCCGACAGCGGCCAGCAGCGGACGCAGGAGCACGGGGCCCTCCGCCGTCCACGCCGCCCGCAGCGGTCCGGCCCCCAGAGCGGCAGCCGCCTGGCGCAGCCGCGGGTCCACCGAGCGGAGGACCGGCGCGATCGTGCGGACCACGAGCGGGAGAGCAACGAGCGCCTGCGCGATCGGCACGAGGACCGCCGAGGTCCGCAGGTCCAGCGGCGGCCGGTCGAGGGTGATGAGGAAGCCGAAGCCGACGGTGACCGCCGAGATGCCCAGCGGCAGCATGAACGTCCCGTCCAGCGCGCTCACCACCCGTCGTCCCGCCGCGCCACGAGGACGCCGGGAGACCACGATCGCCACGCACAGTCCCAGCACCACAGCCAGCACCGTGGCATCGATCGCCGTCCGGAGAGAGTTCTCCACGGCCTCCATGATGCTGACCCGCAGCGCCGGCGAGGCCGACGGGTCGGCGAGCAGGTGGTAGTTGTCAAGGGTCCACCCGCTCGCATCACGCAGCGACCGCCACACGAGCGTCAGCACGGGCAGGAGGATGAATCCCACGACGAGCCCGGCGACAACCAACAGAGGCGCATCCGAACGCCGCGGTGCCCGGGCCGCGCCCCGCGTGCGGGTCAGGCTCTGCTCGGTGCGTGCCCTCCCCCGGGCCGCGAGCGCCAGCATCACGACCACCGCCAGCAACTGGATCACCGACAGCACGGCGGCCGCCTGCAGGTCCAGGAACTCGGTGGTCAGCAGGTAGATCTCGCTCTCGATCGTGCCGTAGCGCAGACCACCCAGCGTCAGCACGACACCGAACGCCGTCGAGCAGAAGAGGAAGACCAGCGTCCCCGCCGAGATGATCGAGGGCATCAGCGCGGGCAGCGTCACAGTGCGGAAGACCCGGCCCGGCGAGGCGCCCAACGCCGCCGCGGCGTCCTCGGCCCGGCGGTCCAGCCCCTCCCACAGCCCGCCCACGGTGCGCACTACCACCGCCAGGTTGAAGAAGACGTAGGCGAGCAGGATCGCGACCCAGCTCCCGTCCCAGCCGAGGAAGCCCAGCGGCCCCCCGCTGGAGAGCAGCGCCCGGAACATCACACCGACGACCACGGTCGGGAGCACGAAGGGCATCACCACGACCGCGCGCAGCACCGCCCGGCCGGGGAACCGCAGGCGATAGAGCGCAAAGGCCAGGGGCAGCCCCAGCAGCAGCGTCAGCGCCGTGCCGGCCGCCGCCATGCCGACCGTGAACCACAGCACCCGCGCGGTGCGGGGACGCCCCAGCACCTCGGCCACCCCGGAGAAGTCCCACGCGCCGTCGGGATGGAAGCCGCGCAGCAGCATGCCGCCCACGGGCAGCACGAAGAAGACCGCCAGGAACGCCAGCGGCACCAGGGCCAGGAGACCGACCCCGAGACTTGGGATCAGCCGGTCGCGATGTCGGCCCACTCGCGCACCCACTCCTCGCGGTGCTCCTCGATCAGCGCCGGGTCCACCTGGATCGGCGCGGGGGCGACGTCCGCCCACTGCGACCACAGGTCGGGCAGCTCGACGTCGGTGACGGGGTAGACGTACATCGAGTCCGGGATCGCCCCCTGCACCTGGTCGGTGAGCAGGTAGTCGACCAACGCCTGCGCACCCTCGGGGTTGGCGGCGCCCTCGAGGACCCCGGCGTACTCCACCTGCCGGAAGCAGGTGTCCAGCAGCGCGCTCGTCGACGGCTCACCCGCCCCCTCCGCGGTGTCGTCGTCCGGAATCGTGAAGGGCGGGCTCGACGCATAGCTCAGGACGATCGGCCGGTCACCGCCGCTGAAGGTGAAGTCCACCCCGTAGGCGTCGGACCACCCGGAGGTGACGCGGGCACCGTTCGCCATCAGGTCCTGCCAGTAGGCCTGCCACCCGTCCTCCCCGAACTCGCCGATTGTGGCCAGCAGGAAGGCCAGGCCGGGGCTGGACGAGCTCGCGCCGGGGGTGACGAACAGGTCCTGGTAGGCCGGGTCGGTGAGGTCCTCCAGCGTCCGCGGCGGGGTGAGGCCCTCGGCCGCGAACCACGCGTCGTCGACGTTGACGCAGACGTCGCCGTAGTCGACCGGGGTCAGGTGGTCGGCCGCGTCCCCCGGCAGCGCGTGGACGGTCACCTCCGCGGGCAGGTCGGAGGGGGAGTATGCCGCGAGCACGCCCTCCGAGACCGCTCGCGTAGCGAAGGTGTTGTCGATGCCGAAGACGGCATCGCCGATCGGGCTGTCCTTGGTGAGGACCAGCTGGTTGGTCAGGCTGCCGGCGTCGCCGGAGGCGCGGACGACCAGCTCGTAGCCGGTCTGCTCGGTGAAGCCCTCGAGGACCTCGTCCGGCAGGGTGAACGAGTCGTGGGTGACCAGCACGACCTCCCCATTTTTCGCAGGGGTTCCGTCGGTCGACCCCGCATTTTCCGAGTGGTTCTGCTGGTCGTCGGTCGGCGGCTCGGACCCGGAGTCGTCGCCCATCAGCGTGCACCCGCTCAAGGCCAGCACAAGACCCAGCCCCGCGGCCACGAGAGATCGGCGGGAACGGGACGTGTCGGCATACAGCATGTGAGATTCCTCCTCAGACTGCAGGAGGGGCGGTGGAGTGATCCACCAGAGACTCGACTTCCTCCACCGGTGCTAACCGGATCAGGTTCGAGGGTCTGCGGCCTGGTGCCGCACTCTCAGCGCTCGTGCGCTCCCCTGTCGTGTCATCAAGCCTATCTGACCGGGCCTCCGCCATGGCAGGCTGACCCGCATGGGCGCCGACGACGGTGGAGCGAGGAGGCGGGCACTCGCGCTCGGGACCGTGTCCAGGAGCCTGTCGCTGCAGTCCCCGCGGATGTGGGAGGTCCTCGCCGTCGAGGGCTTCGACCTCACCTTCGCGGCAGCACGCGACACCTGGACCGACGGGCTGCTGGAGCAGGGTGGCAACGCGCGGTTCACCGACCTGCCCACCAGGCGATCGCTCAACCCGGGCACCCTGCTGACCACCTGGCGGGCGTTGCGCGCCCTGGCGCGGGAGGACTGGGACTTCGTCCAGGTCCAGACCCCCATCGTCGCCGCGTTGTGGCGGGGCACGGCCCCGAAGCGGCTGCGCCGGCGCACGCTCTACGTCGCGCACGGGTTCCACTTCCAGCCCGGCGACCGCGGCGTGAAGCCACTGGTCTTCCGTGTCGTCGAGGGACTCCTCGCCCACCGGGTGCTGGGGGTCGCAACGGTGAACGAAGCCGACGCCGTCTTCGTCACGGGCCTGCCAGAGCGGCTCAGGCCGCGGATCTCCTGGCAGCTGCCCGGGGCCGGCGTCGACACCACGGCGTTCGCGGCCGTCGCGGAGGCGGCCAGGGCCGACCGTTCCCCCGATGCCACGCCGTCCGCTCTGTTCGTCGGTGATCTCAACGCCAACAAGAATCCGTTGTTCTGCGTGGACGTCGTCCGGGAGGTGCGCAGGGCCGGGGTGCCGATGGGGCTCACGATCATCGGGGAAGGCCCCCTGGCCGGTCGGGTCCATGCATTGGCCGAGTCGCTCGACTGGTTGACCTACATCCGCGTGACCCACGACATCGCGACCCATCTGTCGGCCGCTCACGTGCTCCTGGCCCCGAGCGCCCGCGAGGGCCTGCCACGGGTGATCATCGAGTCCCTCGCCTGCGGCGTGCCGGTGGTGGCCCGCAGCAACCGGGGCAGCCGACAACTGCTGGCGACCGGTGGTGGGGTGCTCCACGACGACCTCGCCGCCGCGTCCTGGGCAGGGTCGGTGCGGGAGCTGCTGACCGATCCCCCCGACCCGGCGGCCCTGGTGCACATCGCGTCGGCCTACGACGTGGAGGCCTTCACCGACAGCTACACGGCCCTGGTCCAGGCGTGCCTCGCGGTGGCGGACCGCGCCGATCACGGCCAATCGGGTTAGGCTTCCCGACCGGAGCACACCCCCGACGGGAAGGGCAGACAGCCCCCATGGTGACCGGATCGCACGACGACGAGCACGGTGTCGTCACCGAGGCTGACCACCTCGGTCAGTCCCTGCGGGTCGCCGCAGACGCACGTCGGTCCCGCCGCACCCAGCGACTGCGCAAGTTCGTGCTGAGCCTGGCCGTGCTGCTCGTCGCGCTCGGGGTGTGGTGGGCCATCACCGCCCTCGAGCTGGTGCAGCCGCTCTACCTCCCCTCGCCCGCCGCGGTCTGGCAGGCGTTCGTGGAGTCCAACACCTGCCGCGAGCTGGACAGCGGCCGGAGAGTGTGCGGGGAGCAGAACTACTACATGTGGGAGCACCTGATCGCCTCGATGCAGCGCATCGCGGTGGGGGTCGGGGTGGCGGTGGTCCTCGGGCCGCTCGTCGGGTTCCTGATGGCCAGCATCGGGTGGCTCAACACCGCCCTGGAGCCCTACCTGAACTTCCTGCGGGCGCTGCCGCCGCTGGGCTACATCGGTCTGCTCATCGTGTGGTTCGGCATCGGCAACACCAGCAAGTACTGGCTGTTGTTCCTGGCTGCGTTCCCTCCGATCGTCATCGCCACGATCAACGGGGTCCGGGGCGTGCGCGAGGACAGCATCCACGCCGCCCGCTCCATGGGGGCCAGCCAGTGGCAGGTCGGGCGGCACGTGGTCCTGCCGGCGACCCTGCCGGAGGTGATCGGGGGCATCCGGATCGCCGTCGGCTTCGCGTGGACCACAGTCGTCGCGGCCGAGCTGAACGCCGGCATCCCCGGCATCGGCGGTCTCGCCTACGTCTCGGGGCAACAGCTCCAGACCGCCCTGACCATCGCCTGCATCATCGTCATCGGCCTGGCGGCCGTGGCACTCGACGCCCTGCTCAAGCACCTCGGCACGATCCTCGTGCCCTGGTACGGCCGGGCCTGACAAGGAGTAGACATGACCCAGCACCGTTCCCGCGCCACAGGCGCCGCCCTGGCCGCCGTGGCCGCCCTCCTGCTCGCCGGGTGCGTCGACGAGGGTCGGACCAGCAACCCCGACGAGGAGCAGGGCACCGGGGGGGCCGGTGGCACGGCGGAGTGCCCGGTCGAGGTCAACGAGGACGTCGACGTCGCGGTCCGCGTCGGCTACCAGCCGATCCCCAACGGCGACCTCGTGGTGCGGGACCTGGGGTGGCTCGAGAGCTGCCTGCCGAACGCGGATATCAGCTGGGTCAAGGTCGCCTCCGGCGGCGAGATGGTCCAGGCCTTCGGCTCCGGGTCCGTCGACCTCGGGCTGGTCGGCTCCAGCCCGGCCACCAAGGCGGTCTCCCCGCCGAACAACATCGACATGCAGGTGATCTGGATCCACGGCGTGATCGGCGAGGCCGAGTCCCTCGTCGTGCAGGAAGGTGCCGGCGAGACCCTCCCGGACCTGGCGGGCAAGACGGTTGCCGTGCCCTTCGCCTCGACCGCGCACTACTCGCTGCTAGCGGCGCTGGAACGGGACGGCATGAGCGCATCCGACATCGACCTCATCAACCTCTCCCCCGACGCGATGCTGGCCGCGTGGGAGCGCGGTGAGATCGACGCCGCCTGGGTGTGGGCCCCCACCCTGCCGCTGCTGACCGAGACCGGCCACATCATCCTGTCCGCGGCGGACACCGCCGAGGCCGGCGCACCGACCTTCGACCTGGCCGGCGCCACGCGGGAGTTCATCGAGGCCAACCCGGAGTTCATGGAGACGTGGACGGCGGTGCAGGACCAGGCGGTGCAGATGATCCAGGACGACCCGGACGCCGCCGCCGAGTCGATCGCCGTGCAGCTGGGCATCACCCCACAGGAGGTGCTGGACCAGATCGGCGGCTACACCTTCCTCACCGCCGCGGAGCAGGCCGGCGAGGACTACTTCGGCGGCCAGCTGGCGCAGGACCTCATCAACACCGCGGACTTCCTGGTCACCCAGGAGGAGATCGACGAGGTCAACACCGTCGAGGCCTACGAGGCGGCGATCTTCAGCGACGCGATCACCAAGGTCGCCGGTCAGTGAGCTTCACCCTGGACGGGGTCTCGCAGCGGTACCTCACCGACAGCGGGGAGGTCGTCCACGCCCTCGCCGACACCTCGCTGGAGGTGCCCTCCGGACAGTTCCTCTGCGTGGTGGGCCCGTCCGGGTGCGGCAAGACCACCCTGCTGAAGATCCTCGCCGGGTTCCTGCGCCCGACGGGGGGACAGGCGCGGGTCAACGGGGCCCCCATCACCGGGCCCTCGTGGGAGCGGGGCGTCGTCTTCCAGCAGGCCAACCTCTATCCCTGGCTCACGGTGCGCAAGAACGTCGAGCTCGGGCTGAAGTTCCGCGGGATCGACGCGGCCACCCGACGGGAGACAGGTCAACAGGCCCTGGACCTGGTCGGACTGTCCGGCTTCGAGGACCAGAAGACCTACGAGCTGTCCGGCGGGATGCAGCAGCGCGCGCAGATCGCCCGCGTGCTGGCCAACGACCCCGAGATCATCCTCATGGACGAGCCGTTCGGGGCCCTGGACGCCCTGACCCGGGAGCGGCTGCAGACCGACCTCCTGCAGATCTCCCGGGAACGCCGCAAGACCATCTTCTTCATCACGCACAGCGTGGAGGAGGCGGTCTTCCTCGGCGACCGGGTGCTGGTGATGAGCCCGCGCCCGGGTCGGGTCGTCCTGGACGAGTCGGTCGAGATCTCCAAGAAGTACGGGCGCCTGCTGCCCGGCAAGGAGCTGCGCTCCACCCCGGAGTTCGTCGCCCTGCGCGATCTCATCGCGGACACGATCTACACCGGGCAGGCGCCGCGGTAGGCGCCGTGGCAGGCTATGGCCATGGGAAACCTGGTGTGGAAGCTGCTGGCCACCGGAGCGGCGCTGGGCGCGAGCGTCGTCGCCCGGAAGCTGACCGACGGGACGTGGAAGTTCGTCTCCGGCGGTGACTCCCCGGCCAACCCGGAGGACCCGGACATCGACGTCAAGGAGGCCATCGCCTTCGCCGTGCTCTCCGGCGCCATCGTCGGCCTGAGCCGGATGCTCGCCAACCGCCAGGCCACCAAGCTCTACCAGAAGTCCACGGGACACCTGCCCAAGGCGCTCGCCGACGCCAAGAGCGCCGCCGAGGCGGAGGCGGCGCGGTAGCAGTCCGCTGCATCATCCAGCGCCAGGTCAGCTTCACCCATGCAACTCAGCACCCGACTGCAGAACCTCGGGCTCGCCGCACTGGCAGCCGTCGCCGTCTCGTTGTCGGCGTATGCGGTCTGGAGCGTCGGCCAGGCCCCCGAGTCCGCCATGACCGCGGCCCTCCCCGGCGGGTCACCGCTGGGGGAAGACCGGGCTCCGATCTCCGGCCCCGACACGGACGCGACCACAGCGACGGATCCGGCACAGGACGCGGCGACCGCGGGCACGGCACCGGATGGCGACACCCCCGGGTCGACCGCACCACCCGCGACGAGTGTCGCTGGCTGGGCCTCCGCCTGGTCCGGCCCCGACGCCGACCTGCTCGTGATCGGGGACGGCTTCAGCAACCTGCGCTCCCAGTGGATCCACCAGTGGGCCACCGAGCTGGCCGCGGAGCGGCCGGTGCAGATCCACCACTGGGCCGAGGCCGAGGACGTGCGCTTCAACGAGCCGGACGTCCTCTCAGAGGGCAGCGGTCCCGGGCTGACGATCTGGAATGCCAGCCGCGGCGACACGACGATCGGTGAGGCCGCGGAGCACACCCAGGCCTTCCTCGGCGCCGCCTCGCAGGTCGACGCGGTCCTGGTGTCACTTGGCCGTGGCAGCGCGGGCGAGGACGTCGCGGCCTCCCTCGATCACCTGATGGGCGAGCTCGACGCGGACCTGCCGGTCCTCGTCCTGGCCGGTCCGCCGGGCCTCTACAACACCGGGGTGAGCGACGGCATACTCGCCTGGGCGCAGGCCCACCAGGACCGGGTGGCCCTCGTCGACCTCAGGGGGACCGCCCCGGACCAGGCCACCGCCGAGGAGTGGGCCGGTGCCTTCCAGGCCGCGCTGCCCTGAGGCCCTAGAGCTCTTGAGGTCCTAAGACCTCCGCAGGGGCCTCGCGCTCGGGGGTGTCCGACGGGCCGCCGCGCAGGCTGCGCTGGTCCTTGACCCACAGGCCGACCAGCCCGCGGAAGTGCGCGAGGAACTTCTCGTGCTCGTGGGCGGGATAGGTCGAGCGCACCGTGTCCAGCAGGATCTTGTCGAAGGCGTCGGAGTCGACCCACTCCAGCACCGCCTCGGGCAGGTGCGCCAGGTGCTCGTGGCAGAACTCCCAGTAGCGCTCGGTGTCGAAGTGCTCGTCCGCCAGCCGGCGGTAGCCCTCCATCTTGGCCTGGTAGTCCAGCGAGTCGTCGTCGGCGATCTCGTAGTAGCGGCGCGTCTCCAGGTCCACCGTGGCCGGCCGGTTGGTCGCGAGGCAGAAGACCGACCAGCGCACCAGCGCGGTGATCGCCCACGGGAAGTAGTAGTGCAGCGAGGTGACCGCCACGTCCGGGCACGCGTTGGCGTAGTCGATCGGGTGGACCTCGTCGCCGGCGATCAGCATCTCGGCGGAGTTGAACTCCCAGGCGAAGAAGGCGTTGACCACCTTGCTCACGGTCTCGGCCTCCCACCCGGCCTGCGGGGACAGGAAGTCGTAACTGACGGCATACCGATTGTGCATGGGTTGTTCCGGACGGAAGTCCATGACGATGGTCTCCGGACCGATCGACAGCGCCCGGGCGAACTTGTCGTACTCCACCGTCGCCTGCAGGTGCATCAGCATCTCGCCGGACTCGTCGTAGGACTTGTGCAGCCCGGCCTTGTCCTCCACCCGCGACACCCCGCGCCAGCCGCCGCCGTCGAAGGGCTTCATGTACATCGGGTAGCCGACCTCCTCGGCGATGGCGTCGAGGTCGAAGCGGTCGTTGTACTTGGCCGAGGTGTAGGCCCAGCGCACGTTGTCGACCGGGTTCTTGTAGGGCACCAGCACCGTCTTGGGGATCTTCATGCCCAGCCGCAGCATCGCGCAGTAGGCCGAGTGCTTCTCCATCGACTGGAACGTGAACGGGCTGTTGAGCAGGTAGGTGTCGTTCATCAGCGCGGCCTTCTTGAGCCACTCGCGGGGGTGGTAGTACCAGTACGCGAGGCGGTCGATCACCAGGCCTGGCCGCACCGGGTCGGTCAGGTCGAAGGGGGAGATCCGCATCCGCTCGGAGGTCACCTCGAGGCTCTCACCGCCCACCTTCAGCGGTCCGACGAGACCGAGGATCTGCTCGAACGCCCGGGGCCAGTCCTCCTCCGCGCCGAGGAGGAGCCCGATCAGCTGGTTGCGCGTGGCTGCCATAACGGAAACCTACCGTGATCAGCAGAAGCGCGGCAGGTGGTAGGCGATCTGTTTGCGCCACCACGGCCAGTCGTGCGCCGAGTCGTGGCCCCAGACGTCCAGCTGGTGCGGGACCCCCTTGTCGGCCAGGACCGCGGCCAGCTGCCGGGCGCCCGGCAGCGACTTGGTCGGGTGCACCTCGAACGGGCCCTCCCCCACCACGAGCAGGATCTGCACCGCCTGACGCAGCCACTCCAGGTGGGCGCCCTCCGCACCGGCCACGTAGGCGACCGGGTTGTTCAAGTATGTCGACTCGCCGGTCTCCCCCCAGCCGCGCCAGTCCGTGGGGTCGTAGTTGCCGGAGAGGCCGATGGCGACCGGGAAGAGGTCGGCTCGCTTGAGGGTGAAGTTGACGGCGTGGTAGGCGCCCATGCTGCAGCCGGTCGTCACGATCCCCTGGTGCCCGGGTGAGTCGGCGTTGATGGTCGGCACGACGTGGTTCAGGATCCAGTTCTCGTAGATCGCGTGCCGCTGCGCCCGCTCCTCGGTCGGCAGGGAGTAGTTGGACCACGAGAGATGGTCGTAGGAGTCGACCGCGTAGACCTTGACCCGGCCGTCCTCGATGAGCGGGCGGATGGCGTCGATCATGCCGTTGTTCTCGTAGTCCCAGGCGCGCCCGGCCTCGGACGGGAAGACCAGCACCGGACGGCCGAAGTGGCCGTAGCGGATCACCGTGCCCGGGCGGTCCAGACCCTGCGCGCCGACCTCCACCTGTTCCCGCTCCATGGCGTTCCTCTCGACGGTATTGTGCAACTGCGGTCAGCCAACCACACGGCCCAGCCGCCGGGAAGATGCGTCGCCCGAAAGACGTCCGAAAAGATACATCTGCAGGATGACGCGCAGGTCATCGCGAACAAGGAGAGTAGTCACGTGCATCACAACAACGAGGTCAGCATCCATTTCCTGGGACTCAGCGCCCAGGGCGAGTCGCCAGCGGGGGTTGGTTGGCTCGTGGAGCCGAGCGTTGTTCTGATGAGGTCGCCCGGGCGTGGGGCCACGCCCGGGCGGCCGTCGCACGTGACCGTCCCTGCCTCTTCGGGGGGAGGCAGGGCCGAAGACATCCCGGTCCTGGAGACCCACGACTCCGAGCTTCTGGCCGAGTGGGTGGCGCTCCAGCTGGACCGTGACAGTTCCCTCCCGGTCTCGGGGGCGGTCCCCGAGGGCATCGACCTGTCCGCCCTCTCCGCCGCGGACGTGTCGCGCGGGATGGCCGGCGACGGTGCCGTCCTGGACGGCTGGGTGTGCCGGTGTTTCCCCAGACTGCCCGGTTGTCGCTGATCCGTTCGCTCCTCACCGTTCCCCCGGGCGGCCTCGAGGCACTGGCACTCAGCTCGGTTAACCGTGACAATGTCCCCCATGGAGGACGTCCCGACTTCACACCACCGGAACCGCCGCACGGCCCCCTCGCCCACCGCTCCGTGGTGGGCGCTCCCATGCACCCTCCGGGTGGCCCTGGACTCTCGCCGGTGAGCGGCGTCGAGTTGGAGGAGCGGGGATCGGGCCCCAAGGCACTCGACATCCCGATCGTCCTGATCTGTGCCGCAGTCGACCTGTTTGTCAGCGGCTACTTCAGCGGCGACCGGTTCGAGACGATCTTCGGCACCGTTCTGCCGCACTGGCCGACCGTCGCGCTGATCGCCCTCGGGTATGGCGTCCTCGCCTGGCGCCGCGCCGCGCCCTGGCTCACCTTCCTGGTCATCCTGGGGATCGGACTCGTCGGCGGTGTGCTCCTGACGCTGTTCCAACCGATCGTGGGCGTCGCGCTTGCCCTCTATGCCGTGGCCCGTCGCTCGCCGGCGCGCCGTGCCAACCCCGCACTGGTGCTGGCAGCCTTCCTGAGTCTCAACAACGCCCGCACGGCCACCGGCGTGACGGACGAGAGCGGACTCTTCGGCCTGGTGGTCATCGCCTGCATCTTCATGGCCGTCCTGACCGTGGTGTGGGCGCTGGGCCGCCGTGAGCGCCGGACCCGCTTCCGCGCCGCTGAGGAGCAGCAGCGTCTGATGACCAGCGCGGAGGAGAGCCTGGGCCAGCAGCGGCAGCAGATCGCGCGCGACCTGCACGACATCCTGAGCCACTCGATGAGCGCGATGATCCTGCAGTCCGCCGGCGCCAAGGCAGTCTCCAGCAAGCTGGACTCGACCTCGGAGGCCAAGCAGGTGACCGAGGCCCTGGCTGCCATCGAGTCGACCGGCGCGGAGTCCATGCGCGAGCTGCACCGGCTGCTCGGGCTGCTGCGCACCCAGGACAGTGACCAGGGCACCGTGGCCCGACTCTCGCTCGCGGACGTCGGCCCGCTCATCACCGCGACCCGGCACGGGGGTCTCATCGTGCAGCACCACCGGGAGGGCACACCCGCCGCGCTCGACCCCAGCGTCGACCTCGCCGCCTACCACATGGTCCAGGAGTCGCTCACCAACGCGATGAAGCACGCCGGCCGCGGCGCGGTCGTCGACATCTACGAGACGTGGGAGCCCGGCGAGCTGACCCTGCAGGTCCGCAGCGCCCGCGGCCTCACCGAAGGGGCCGCCCCCTCCGTGGCGACCCCCGGCTCCGGCACCGGGCTGTGGGGTCTCCGCGAGCGCGTCGAGCTAGCCGGCGGGTCCTTCGAGAGCGGCAGGGTCGAGGGCGGCTTCGTCACCGCCGCCGTGCTGCCCGTCCGCACCGGCACCCCACCCCCCGGCTCCGCTGACACTCCGGTCACCGACGCGACCATCGAGATCCCGGACGACGCCCCGAGCACCGGCGGCGAGACACCTCACACCTCCCCCGCCGGCGACGCACCCACCGGCGGCGACGCACCCGAGGCGAGTTCACGGCATACGACCATCACCCCCGCAACCACCTCCCCGGGCGACGGCGAGGCATCCACCAGCACCGACTCCAAGGGAGGGTCATGAGTGTGATCCGTGTGGTCCTGGCCGACGACCAGCCGATGGTCCGCCAGGGCATTGCGATGCTACTCGGAGCCGAGCCGGACATCGAGGTCGTCGGCGAGGCCAAGGACGGCGCCGAGGCGATCGCCATGGTCGAGAAGCACCGCCCGGACCTCGTCGTCATGGACGTGCGGATGCCCGGGATGGACGGCATCGAGGCGACGCACAAGCTGATCCGTGAGAACCCGGACAACCCCGACCAGATGGCCAAGGTGCTGGTGCTCACGACCTTCGACGAGGACGCCGCGCTGTATGGCACGCTGCGGGCGGGCGCGTCGGGATACATGCTCAAGCACGCCGCGCCGAGCGAGCTGGCCAACGCGGTGCGACGGGTGGCCGGCGGGGACGCGTGGATCGACCCTGCCGTCGCCCCCAAGGTGCTGGACACCCTGCGCGAGATGGCCTCGGACAACCCCGAGGGACGCCCGAGCCTGGAGATGCTCACCCCCCGCGAGCTGGACGTGCTCCGTGAGCTCGCCGACGGTGCCACCAACGCCGACCTGAGCCGCCGGATGGTGCTGAGCGAGGCCACGGTCAAGACGCACATCTCCCGGATGCTCATGAAGACGGGCTGCCACGACCGCGCGCAGCTCGTCGCGCTGGCGTATCGGTCGGGGCTCGTCACGCCCTGACCCGCGCCTGCTGCAGCCTCCGCCGCCGCCCCCCAGCCTCCCCCGCGCTCCCACCACCTGCCGCAGGCTCCCACAGGCCTCAGGAACTCCTCAAACCCCACCCGCACCGCCGACCCACCCCCGCTCGACGTCTGCGAGCGCCTTGTGTGTCTGGGAGCCGGAAATAACCGGCTCGATGACGCACAAGCCGCTCGAAGAAGTCGGCCGGGCGCGGGCGGCGTCGGCTGGAGTGCCGCAATTTCCCGTTAGCGGTGCGGCGGGATGGTGAAACTGGCGAGTTTGTCCCCCTGGACGACGAAGATGCCGTCGGACTCGCCGTTGAAGACGCTGCTCTCCCAGGCGAAGCGCACCCGGGTGGTGTCGCCCTCGGTCTCGGCGCTGATGACCGTCATCCGCGCCCCGGCGCCGATTGCATCGGTGTTCGCCCAACTGCGGATGCCGTCCGCGCCGCGCAGCACTCTGCCCCAGTCGTCGACGTGACCATCCGACGCGAACGCGGCAACAAACGCCTCAGTGTTTGCGGCGTTGATGGCCTCGACCATTCTCTGGGCTGGCTCTGGCAGGGAGATCTCGGTGGGCATAGCTGCTCCTCCTCGTCGCGTACGTCCAGTCAACCGGACTGGCTCACGCTGGGTCTAGGTCGTAGCGACCCCGGATGTCGTCACCGCTCACCGTGACCCCGGCAGACCGCGCCGCTTCTGCCTCGGCGAGGTCCTCGCAGATCCCGGGCTGCGCGAGCCACTACGCGGTCTCCTCCGTCCACTCCCAGTCGTCACCGCCGTCCACCGTGGTCATCTTCCCAAGGATGGGCCCCAGGGTCCACGGGATCAAGGCACCGGGCCTACTGGACATCTTGCGAAGCCACCTGCGTGATGTCGTGGACGTCGGTCTCCTCGAACATCAGCCAGGTGCGGGTGGCCTTCACGCCGGGGATCGCCTGGATCTGCTCGAGCACGGTGTCGCGCAGCTCGTGGTTGTCGCGGCAGCGGACCGTGACCAGCGCGTCGAACTCGGCGCCGACGAGGGCGACCCGCTCGACGCACGGCACCCGGCGGAGCGCAGCCGCGACCGGGCGCCAGGAGTTCTGCTCGATCGACACGGAGACGTAGGCCGAGGTGCCCAGGCCCAGGTGCTCGGGCGCCACCAGGGCGGTGAAGCCGGTGATCACCCCGTCGTGGCGCAGCCGCTCGAGGCGGGCGTAGGCATTCGCGCGGGAGATGTGCACCTGCTCGGCCAGGGCCCGGACCGAGAGCCGCCCGTCGACCCGCAGCGCGTGGATGATCGCCAGGTCGGTGTCATCGATCCGGGGGCGCGCGGGAGTCATCGCGAACCCCCGCCCCATTCGTCCAGCCAGCCCCCGCGGAGGCGAGGGGCGGGGAGACTGCTTGTCGTCATACTGCCGATTGTAGGTCCATCTGTCTCGGGTGAGGCCCAATGAACACCCACTCGGTCCAGATTCGGGGACGATAGGAGGACCACCCACCGGAGGAGACCATGTCGAAGACGACAGCCGACCTGTTGCCGTGCGGCGACCCCGTGCAGTTCCTCAACGAGCAGGGGGAGCTCACCGGACCGGGCGAGGAGGCGGAGGCCCGCGGCTATCTGATGCCGTCGGACGAGGACCTGCTCGCGGTGTGGCGGCAGATGGTGATCGGCCGTCGGTTCGACGCGCAGGCGACGGCGCTGACCAAGCAGGGGCGGCTCGCGGTCTACCCGTCCTCGCGCGGACAGGACGCGTGCCAGGTGGCGCCGGTGCTGGCGCTGCAGGAGCACGACTGGTTCTTCCCGACCTATCGCGACTCGATGGCACTGGTCAGCCGAGGTCTGGACCCGGTCGAGGTGCTGACGCTGCTCCGCGGGTCGTGGCACTGCGGCTATGACCCGGTGGCCAATAACACTGCGCCGCAGTGCACCCCGCTGGCGACCCAGGCCGTCCACGCGGCGGGCGCGGGGCACGGGCTGGCGCGGCGGGGCAGCGACGGGGTGGCGCTGTGCTTCATCGGGGACGGCGCGACGAGCGAGGGCGACTTCCACGAGGGGCTGAACTTCGCGGCCGTGTTCAACGCGCCGACGGTGTATTTCGTGCAGAACAACAAGTACGCCATCTCGGTCCCGCTCGCGAAGCAGACGAAGGCTCCGAGCTTGGCGTACAAGGGGATTGGCTACGGAATCCGGTCCGAGCAGGTCGACGGCAACGACGCGGCGGCCGTGCTCGCGGTGACCCGCGCGGCGCTCGAGCATGCGAGCTCGGGGTCGGGGCCGTTCCTCATCGAGGCGCACACCTATCGGCTCGAGGCGCACACCAACGCCGACGACGCCACCCGCTATCGGGGCTCCGAGGAGGTGGCCGAGTGGTCCACGCGCGACCCGATCGCGCGGCTGCGGACCTATCTGGTCGGCACCGGGGCGCTCACTCCGGAGATCGAGGAGGAGGTCACCGCCGCCGCCGAGTCGTATGCCGCGAGCTTGCGGGAGCGCATGAACCTCGAGCCCGAGGTCGCGCCCCTCTCGTTGTTCGAGCACGTTTACGCCCAGCCCACGCCGCAGCTGCGGGAGCAGGCCGACCTGGTGCGGGCCGAGCTGGAGGAGGCGCAGGCATGAGCACGCAGTCGAGTGGCACCGTGACGATGGCGCAGGCGCTGAACCGGGCGCTGCGGGACGCGCTGACCGAGGACGAGGACGTCCTGGTCTTCGGCGAGGACGTCGGCCAGCTGGGTGGTGTCTTCCGGATCACCGACGGGCTGACCGCCGACTTCGGCGAGGAGCGCTGCTTCGACACGCCGCTGGCCGAGGCCGGGATCGCCGGCTTCGCGGTGGGGCTGGCGATGCAGGGCTTCCGGCCGGTGATCGAGATGCAGTTCGACGCCTTCGGCTACCCGGCGTTCGAGCAGGTCGTCTCGCACATCGCGAAGATGCGCAACCGGACGCGCAGCATGCTGACGATGCCCATCGTCATACGGATTCCTTATGCCGGCGGCATCGGCGGGGTGGAGCACCACTGTGACTCGTCGGAGGGCTACTACGCCCACACGCCGGGGCTCCACGTGGTGACGCCATCGACCCCGGCGGATGCGTACTCCCTGCTGCGCGAGGCGATCTCGAGCCCCGACCCGGTCGTGTTCATGGAGCCCAAGGCGCTCTACTGGTCCAAGGCCGAGCTGGAGCTGCCAGCGCGGACCGAGCCGTTCGGGCGGGCCGCGGTGCGGCGGGAGGGCTCGGACGTGACGCTCGTGGCCTATGGCCCGCAGGTGCCCAACGCGCTCAAGGCCGCCGAGGTCGCCGCCGAGGAGGAGGGGTGGTCCGTCGAGGTGATCGACCTGCGGACGCTGGTGCCCTTCGATGACGAGACGGTCGCGGCGTCGGTGCGCAAGACCGGGCGCTGCGTCGTGGTGTCCGAGGCCGCCGGGTTCGGTGGCGTCGGCGGGGAGATCGCGGCCCGGGTCTCTGAGCGGTGCTTCCACTCCCTGGCCGCGCCGGTGCTGCGGGTCTCCGGGCTCGACATCCCGTATCCCCCGCCCATGCTCGAGCACACCCACCTGCCTGGCGTCGACCGGATCCTGGACGCGATGGCCCGACTGCAGTGGGACGACCAGCCCGACGTCGCGCACCTGGAGGTCTCCCGGTGACGCAGGTCTTCCGGCTGCCCGACCTGGGCGAGGGACTCACCGAGGCGACCGTGCTGGAGTGGCACGTCGCCGAGGGTGACACGGTCGCGGTCGACCAGGAGGTCGTGACGGTCGAGACCGCCAAGGCCGCGGTGGAGGTCCCCTGTCCGTATGCCGGTGTCGTCACCTCCCTGCACTCCTCCCCCGGGCAGGAGCTCGCCGTCGGTGAGCCGCTGATCACGATCGCGGCGCTGGCTGACGGTGAGGCGTACCGCACCGAGGAGATGGCGGGTGCTGCCCCGCGCGGTGCGGAGTCTGGCTCGCGCTCGAACTCCGGCTCCCCCGAGCGGCCGCTGGTCGGCTATGGCGCGTCCGAGGCGCCGCGGCGCTCGCGGCGGCGACGTGCTGCCGTTGCCTCCGCTGCGGCCACCGAGTCGCCCGGGTCCGGTGGAACCTCCGGGTCCGGTGGCGTCGCGCAGGCGGTCCGCGTCATCTCTCCCCTGGTTCGCAAACTCGCGGCCGACGCCGGGCTTGACCTGGCCACGATCGCCCCGACCGGCGACGGTGGCGTGATCCGGCGGGCCGACGTCGAGGCAGCCCTGGCCGGGGGCGACACCCTCGCGACCGCGGGTGGCTACCCAGCGACCCACTCCGCGAACGGCTCCGCGCCGGCCGACGTGCGCATCCCGATCACCGGCATCCGCAAGGCCATCGCCGAGAAGCTGTCCACCTCCCGTCGCGTCATCCCCGACGCTACGACCTGGGTCGATGTGGACGCCACCGAGCTCCTGGCGACCAAGGACGCCCTGAAGCGGGCGCGGCCGTCGGAGGCGATCGGCATACTGGCCCTGCTGGCGAGGATCACCGTGGCTGGCCTGCGGCAGTTCCCCGAGCTCAACTCCTCCGTCGAGGGTGAGGAGATCGTGCAGCACGGGGCCATCCACCTGGGCTTCGCAGCGCAGTCCCCCCGCGGGCTGGTGGTGCCGGTCGTGCACGACGCGCACGCGATGACGACCGCCGAGTTGGCGGCCGCGCTGCGCGACCTGACCGACGGCGCGCGCGAGGGGCGGCTGACGCCTGCGCAGCTGACGGGTGGGACGTTCACGCTCAACAACTACGGGGTCTTCGGGGTGGACGGCTCGACGCCGATCATCAACCACCCCGAGGCCGCGATGCTCGGCGTGGGGCGGATCATCGACAAGCCGTGGGCGCACGAGGGGCAGGTCGCGCTGCGCAAGGTGACCCAGCTGTCGTTCACCTTCGACCACCGGGCCTGCGACGGCGGCACCGCGGGCGGCTTCCTGCGCTACGTGGCCGACTGCGTGGAGCACCCGGCCGTGTTACTGGCAGGCATGTAGGGGCGGACGCCTACCCCGCACCGCTCACCAGCCCCACCCGCGCGCACCCCTCACCAGCCCCACCCGCGCGCACCCCACCCTGACCCGGCCCCTCACCCGCGCCACCCACCGTCCTCGAGCGCCCTCGTACTCTGCAGGCCGGTTATTTCCAGCCCGAAGAACGGGAAGCGGCTCGAAGACGCGCGAGACGATGCGCCGGGCGCCCCAGGGCAGGCGTGGCAGGTCACTGGCGCAGCCAAGCGGGCGGCTCGGCCGGCCGGTGCAGCGCGCGGGGCTGGGCCTGCTGCCGAGCGGAGGCGACGATGAACTTCACCCCGTGCGGTGTCAGGTTCTGGGAGGTCACGCGTCCGACGCCGAAGCCCTCGCGTCGCAGGTCGTCCTCGCGCGCCTTCTCGTTCACCAGGGCGGTCCGGCCGGCGTCGGCACCCGTGCCGCCCTCGCCGGGCACGTTGTCCCGGCGCTGCGCGGCCTGGCCGTACTTCACCTGGCCGTCGTACTCGAGGATGACGCCGAGGTCGGGGAGGTAGAAGTCGACCCGGTAGTGGATGGTGGTGCCCTCGATGTGCACCCAGTGCTGGGCGATGAACGTGATGCCCAGCTCGACGAGGATGAGCCGGAGCCGAGTCTCGCCCGGGGACTCGGCCAACCCGTCCGCCAGTCTGACGGCCTGTCGCGCGACGGCCAGCTGCGGTGTGTGCCGCATCCTCGTGAGCATCTTCTCCAGCTCGGCCTTCGTGGTGAGCCCGGCGACGATCGCGGCATCTGCCGCGTCCACTGCCGGCAGCAGCCCCACGGTCAGGGCTTGCCCGATCACAGCGAGTGAGGGGACCACGACGCGGCGCTCCTCGTGAAGGGTGATCACGTCGTCGAGGCTGCACGTGTGGATGGTGAAGTCGTCAAAGCGGCGAAGCGTCCCACCGGGCGTCGTCCGCGCAACATGCAACCGCTCCAGCGCCCTCATGTTGAAAGGTAGGTCCCATACCACGAGCGCGCTCTGGTGACTTGCCGCCACCTTCTTGCCGTACTGACGCAGCAACGCATCCAACCGGAGCAGGTGCCGATGTTTTGCGAGCTTGAACCGATCACTCCTCAGGGGTGAGTCCTCCGGAGGATTGAACTGTGCTGCGCTGACGTAGACCCCTCGCGCGATCCGCACCAGCAGCCCCGCCCTGAGCATGCTGCGGAGCACCGCTGGGCTGACGCCCAACGCAGCGGCGTCGGCCGTCGTGATGATGCCCTTGCCGTTGCCCTCGAGGTACTTCACTACCAACTCGATCACGCCGCACAGTGTGGCGATTTCCGCGGGTCCGCGTTTTGGGCCTGTGGATAACTGCGGCCGCGAGGCGGTCGACCAGCGTGGGTCGTCGCGGAGCGAGTGGCTGCGGGTGGCACACAGTGCCACGTCATCTTCGAGCGCCATGTGCGTCTGGGAGCCGGAAATAACCGGCTCGAGGACGCGGAAGGCGCTCGTAGACGGGTGGGCGGGGCGGGGGAGGGGGCTAACGCGTGGGCGGGGCGGGGGAAGCTAACGCGTGGGTGGAGCGAGGAGGGGGCTAGCGCGTGGGTGGGCGGGGCGGGGCGGCGCGGGGGTGTCAACTCGGGCGGAGTGGGCGACAGCGGGCCCTCAGCCGACCTCGATGACGACCGGGAGGGAGCGCACACCCCAGTCCCTCAGCTCGTCGCGCCGCTGGTATTTGCTCACCAGCAGTCGCCGCGCGAGGGCGTCATCCGGCGATTCGGTCCCCACCACCACGGCCCGCCCCGAGCGGCGCACGCCCGCAATCTCGACGGTCGCCTCGGGAGTGACCATGAGGTTCTTGACCCAGTCCGACCGGTCCCTGCCACCGGACATCAGGAACACGCGCTGCCCGTCCAGGGCGAACCAGATCTCGATGCGGTGCGGCCGTCCGGAGACCCGACCGGTGGTGGTCAGGTAGGCAAAGGGTGCGTCGAGGGCCTCCGCCGGCCACGCCGCGCCATCTCCGCTGACCCCAGACTGGTGCACCACCCCTCGACAGTATGCCGAGGGGCCGGCCTGCGCCTCGGCATACTGCCTGTCAGGCCAGCCCCGCCAGGGTGGCGGCCAGCTCCTCGCGCGAGTGGATGCCGAGCTTGGTGTAGGCCTTGCGCAGGTGGTACTCGATCGTCTTGGGACTGAGGAAGAGCGCCGCCGCGGCCTCGCGGGTCGTCCTGCCCTCGGCGAGGAGCAGGCATACCTGGAGCTCCTGCGGGGTGAGCGATCCAGGGCCGGTCGGCTCCCGTGGCGGCACCCGCTCGCCGGTCGCCTCGAGCTCGGTCCTGGTGTTGTCGGCCCACAGGCGCGCGCCCAGGTCCTCAAAAGTGGTCAGGGCCTCGCGCAGGACCGGTCGGGCGTCCACCCGGCGGCCCGCGCGGCGCAGCCGCATCCCGTAGGACAGGCGGGTCCGCGCGGTCTCGAAGACGTCGCGGGTGAGGGCGTGGTGCTCCAGGGCCGCCTCGAAGTGCTCGCCGCAGTCCTCGTCCGAGGCGATGAGGCCCAGCGCGCGCTCCACCCGCGCCCGGGTCCAGGGTCGGGCCGCGGGGCCAGCCAGGGACGAGAACCGCCAGGCCGCCTGCGTGGCCTCCCCCTGCTCCCCCATGCGCAGGAGTGCGTCGACGAGCTCCGGACCCGGGTCGAGGTCGGGGTCTCCGACGCCCAGCTCGCTCAGCCGTGCCACGAGCCTGACCAGCCGGTCGGCTGCTTCCTCCGACGCCCCCTCGGACAGCGCCAGTTCGCCCAGGGCCAGCTCGCTCCAGAACTCGGCGAAGTGGATGTCGCGCGCCCGCGCCAGGACAGAGGCCTCGGCCGCGTGCTCACGGCACTCGGCGGTCCGCCCCGCCCGTGCGTCGAGGCAGGCCATCCCCGCGAGCGACATCGCCAGCTCGGTGCCCTGGCCCGTCTCCCGGGCGAGTCGGACACCCTCGTCGTAGTTGGCCGCGGCCCGCTCCCAGGAGGTGGAGGTCGCCTGGTCCCGCGCGAAGAGGAAGAGCAGGTCGGGCAGGGCACCGACCCCGACGCGGGTCCGCACATCGTCCACGACCTGACGCAGCTCCTCGCCCTGGCGGGCATGGCGCAGGAAGAGCGGGACCAGCATGAGCCACGGCAGCGCCGCGGGCTGCCCGAGCGGGTCGACGTGCGCGCTCAGCAGGGGCAGCGCGTCCCGCAGCTGCGGTATGCCGTCCTCCCCGAGCATCACCCCCGCGACCCCGCAGGCGGCGAGACCAACGGCCCGCGCAACCGGTGACGTGACCTGGGTCAGCGGTTCCGGGATCCGTTCGGCGACGCGACGCAGGGACCGGGCGTCGCACAGGTACACGCAGGCGTGCACGGCCTGGGAGAAGAGGAGCACCTGCTCGTCGGCCGAGGCAAGCTCGGCTGCCTCCTCCAGCAGGGCCAGCCCGTCGCGGATCGAGCCGGAACGCACCGCGATCACCGCGCGCAGCTGGACGGTCTCCGCGGTCACTGGAGTCCCGGCATACTCCGTCTCGGCCAGCAGGGAGAGTGCACGGTCCCGCTGACCGCCGTCCCACGCGGCCTGGGCCGCGGCGACCAGCCGGCGCCTGGACTCCGGGGCGTCCGGACTCCAGCGGGCGGCCCGCTCGAAGGCGGTGGAGGCGACGGCCAGGGCGGAGCGGGCGGCGGCACGGGCGCCGACCTCCTCGAGGTCTCGCGCGAGGTGCTCATCCAGCTGGGTGGCGGCCGCTGCGAGATGCCATACGCGCAGGTCTCGGCGCTCGTCGCCGGTCAGCTCATCGGCGACCGCCAGGTGCGCGGCGCGGCGCAGGTCGTCGGGGGCGGTGCGGTAGATGACCGACCGCAACAGGGGGTGCAGGAAGGCGAGGCGGCCCTCGGTGAGCATCACCAAGCCGGCGGCGATCAGGCGGTCCAGGGCTCCGGCGTCCAGATCGAGGCGGCCTGCGACCGCACGCACCACCCGGACGTCCCCGCCCGCAACCACCGCCGCGAGCGCGACCCTGCGCTCACCGTCGGTCAGGCGGTCGAGCCGGCGCGCGAAGGCCGTGCGCAGCCGGTCCGGCAGGAGCTGGATCAGCCCCGGCTCGTCGCCGCTTCCCGGGTCCATGAGCACCATGCTCGGATCGGCCCCGAGCTCGAGCAGGGCCAGCGGGTTGCCGCCCGTCGCACGGTGCAACCGGTCGAGTGCGGCCGGGTCGGCCCCGGGGTGCGCTTGCCGGACCAGCTCGGCGGCGGAGGCGGCGTCGAGACCGCCGAGCTCGAGCACCGGCACGCTGCCCAGCGCCTCGGGCGCCTCCCCGCTGCGCGCGCTGAAGAGGACTGCGACCGGGTCCTCGTGCACTCTGCGGGCCGCGAAGGCGAGGGCCTCCACCGACGACTGGTCGGCCCACTGGGCGTCATCGAGCACGACAACGACCGGGGCGTCCTCGGCCAGCCGGCTCAGCAGGCTCAGCGTCGCCGCGCCCGTGGCAAACCGGTCGCGCGGCCCCTCGCGCCGGAGGCTGAGCGCGCCACCAAGGGCGTCCGCCTGGGGTCCGGGCAGCTCGCCCAGGAGGTGGAGCGCCGGCCGCAGCACGGCGTGCAGCGCGGCGAACGGCAGGTCCTGCTCGATCTCGGTGCCCGTGGCCCAGAGCACCCGTGCGTGGCCGGCGAGGCCGGAGACGACCTCGGTCAGCAGCGCGGTCTTGCCAGACCCGGCCTCCCCCACCAGCGCCAGCGCACCGCCCTGGCCGAGGCGCGCAGAGGCCAGGAGCCGGGAGACCGCCTCCTGCTCCGCCGCTCTGCCGAGGAGCGTCACGCTGTCAGTCTAGGAGCGGCGGGGAGCCTCGGCAGTGGCCGCGCCAGCTGGGCAGCGGGAGGCGCAAGAACCCTGCGAAATGTGTGGAGGCGTACGAAACCCCTGAACTTTTGTGTGGAGGGCGTACGAAACCCCTGAATTTTTTGGTGGGACTAGGTGGGGGCCCTGACGCGGAAGGGGGCCCTGGCGGCGGAACCTTGCGGCATACCCCACCACTAGGAGGCTCTCCCATGAGCACTGACACCCGTCCCGTGACAGACGCCGCACCCGAGATCGACATGGACACCCTGATGGCGTTCGTGTTCCGCGCGGTCGACGAGGT
>Ga0123333_10001199_pt1 | contig 27266 bp, 22 predicted proteins | sample BioC12SIPDNA_3_FD_89957 | JGI IMG/M metagenome (GOLD analysis project Ga0123333, IMG submission 89957) | Anaerobic biogas reactor microbial communites from Washington, USA - Biogas_R2_B C12 SIP DNA | ecosystem: Engineered > Bioreactor > Anaerobic > Unclassified | place: Washington, USA... | reverse complement strand
TGTCTTTCCCGCCTCCATCGGCCCGCCGCTGACGAAGATCGCGGGGATGTTGCACCGGGCGGCAGCCATCATCATGCCGGGGACGATTTTGTCGCAGTTGGGGATGCAGATCATGGCATCGAAGCGATGGGCTTCGATCATGGACTCGACACAGTCGGCGATCAACTCGCGGCTGGGCAGGGAGAACTTCATGCCCAGGTGTCCCATGGCGATGCCGTCGTCGATGCCGATGGTATTGAAGATGAACGGCACGCCGCCAGCCGCCCGGACCGCGTTCTTGACGTAGTAACCGACCTTATCGAGATGGGCATGTCCGGGAACGATCTCGACGAAGGAGTTGACCACCGCGATGAACGGCTTGTCGAGGTCGGCGTCGGTGTAGTTCCCGGTGCCCTTGAGGAGGCTGCGGTGGGGAGCTCGCTCAACACCGCGCTTCACCAGATCACTTCGCATCATGGGTCATCTCCTTGGGTAGCTCAAAGACTCGTGTCTCACGGTTCGGTACGTAGCCGCGGGCGGCGACGCGTCGGGTACTTGCCGTGGTGTGAGCACAATGATAGCTCACAGCGGTTCAGCGCCCTTCATCCAGTAACAGGCGGATGCCCACGTCAATGTTCTGAGCACCCGCGGTTTGACGGCAGTGGACGGCGACGACGTTACGACCCGCCCGTAACGCGTTCTTTGCCTCGGGGCCAAACGGCACGTTGATGTAGTTGCGAGTGTATCCCTTTCGTTCAAGGACCTTCTGGCCGTTGAGGTAGATCACCACATCTTCGTCATGGTAGAGCCGCCAGTAGGCGCTGCGTATGTCGGCTGCGTTCTCAAGGAATACCTCCGTGCGGAGCCAGATTTCGGGCGTGAGCCAGGCGGTTTTCACGATGGCGTCGGGGGCATGGGGGCCGCCGAAGCCGCCGGCGCCCACTTTCCAGGTCACCGCGTCGAAGTCGGGACGCGTCCAGGTGTCCTGCGGTTGATCGGTCGTGTAATACCAGTCCTTAGGGGCGTCTTCGGCACAGGGCAGCAGAACATGCCAGCGATCGCGAATGCGATGGGTGGCCACGAGTTTGTCGGAGGAGTCACCGGGCGTAAGGCCGTGTGGGTGACGAAGGGCGATCAGGCAGGTCGGCTCGACGGTGTATCGTCCCATGGTCTCACCGAAGATCGCCAGTCCGCCGCGATGGGCAGCGGATTCGGGAACTTCGAATCGCAAGCGGATGATGCGGTCGTTTTCGGCGGCCTTGAGGATCTGAGCGAGGCGGTCGCCTTCGACCATCAGCGTTGCCAACTGGCCATAGGTACCAGGATGGAGGCCTCGATGGTGGCTGAGGACACCGCGGGCGTCAGCGGGGTCGTCGGGCAGTGTCTGCGTCGCGACGGGCACCCCGTTGACCAGCACGGTGAGATCGGTGGGCCATTTGCGGGTGTCGGTCTGCGGATGGTGTCTACGAGCTTGGTCGCGATATCGGGCCGGCCAGTCCAAGCGTTCACCATCGGCCCTGCTGGAAAGCTCAGCCATCAGCAGCAGGCCGGAAACTCCATCCAGTTGCAGGCCCTTGGGCAACTCGAGGTGGTATTCGACCGCTCCAGCTCCATACCCGCTGATCTTCTGCGACTCCGCGTTGGCCAGGAAGGGGATGTCCCCGTCGAAGGTCCACTCGGCGAAGTCGGCGGGTTCGAACCGCAATATGGCAAGGCCGTGCTCGCTCACTTCGAAGCGCGGGGCCGGGTCGCGCTTGACGAGGAGGTTCACGTAGTTGCGGGTGATGACCTCGTCCCCGTCGCGCAGTTCGACGAGCAGGGTTCCCACTGTACCGGTGCCGTCGGCGCGAACCTCGATGGGTTTGTGGGCGACGACGCGATAGGCCTCCCATGTGGCGGGCCCGCAGAACCAGCTTCTGAGGGCACCTTCGATCTCCTCGGGGATCAGGGGATCCTGCCAATCGATACGCCAGCAGACTTTCAGGTCTCGGGCATCTCGCTGCGAGAAATGGCTGATGAAGACGGGGACATTTCGCGTCTCGCCCGGCTTCAACTCAACTACCGGTGGGGCATCGAGCACGACGAAGTCGGGATTGTTCAGGTCTTTGAGCGAGAAGCCCGGATGCCAGGAGTCGTAGCCATACTCCTTGGGTGAGCGATCGTAGTTGACGAATCCGTTATGCTCCCACTCGATGTCCGAAAGCTCGGTGTACACGTATCCGCAGATCTTGTCGTGCTTGCGTAGTTCGTTGGTGAGGTACTTGAAACACCAACTGATGTCCATATCGCCGCTTCCGGCCCCGATGCCGCCGTATTCGCTGTTGATGAGCGGGGCATCGGTCTGCTTGTGGCCTCCGGTGTAGTTGAAGGTCGAACCCGGGAAGGTCTTGTCAACGACCTCCTGGATATGGCGGCGCGCCGCGTCGTAGTCATTGATGTAAAAATGCCACGAGTTGATGTCGGTAATCACATGGTCATAGTTGCAGGGCGAGTTGTCCTCGATGAGACGTGTGGGGTCGAGTTTCTTGGCGTGATGGTACATGTCGGCCACCCACTGATGTCGCTCGGGCGAGTATCCGCCGGACCCGATGCCCCAGGTTTCGTTGAACAGGCACCAGGAGAAGACGGCGGGGTGGTTGTAGTCGCGAGCGATGGCTGCTTCAGCGTGTTGCTGCCACCATTGCTGAGCTTGAGGGCTGTGCGTCCAGTAGTTGGGGATGTCCTGCATGATGAGCACGCCGAGGCGGTCCGCCCAGTACAACTCGCGGGGAACGGGCGTCTTGATGTGGATGCGCAGGAAGTTGAGACCAATGCGCTTGCACAGCTCGTAATCGCTGCGCAGAACGGCATCGTCGGGGTATTGGTAGATTGAATCGGGATGGAATGACTGGTGTAGGGCCCCGATGAGGTAAATGGGTTTGCCGTTGAGGAAGATGTACTGGTAGTCACGGCCTGGTGCCTTGCCGACCGACACCTCGCGGAGCCCGAAGTAGCTTTCGACGCGATCGGTGATGTTGCCCTGGTCATCGGCCAGCTCGATGTGGATGTCGTAGAGCGACGGGGAATCAGGGGACCACAGTGTGGGCTCCTTGACGGTGACTTCGCCGACGATCGGCGTTTCTCCCTGAGGGATGACGACTTCGACGGTATCGAACTGCTTGCTGGGGCTTCGCAGGATCAGGCGTCCGGGGGGGCGGTGTGAGGTCGTGACTTCGTAGGCCATCTTGCCGGCGCGAATGTCGGGGCGGCCGCGCAGAGCCTGGATAAAGCTCTTGCCTCTGGGCTCGAGGTAGACGGTCTGCCAGATACCGCTGGTGCGGGTGTACCAGTGGACCTGCTTGCCGGTAGGCTGCTGATCGTTGGTTGTATCCATCGCACGGATGGTGACGGTGACCTTCTCGCCCGGTTTGGCGAAGGGGGCGAGGTTCACGTCAAAGGGCGTGTACCCGCCCACGTGCTCGGCGGCAGGCTGCCCGTTGACCCAGACCTTGGCTTCGAAATCGCAGGCGCCCACGACCAGCCAGACATCGCGTCCGTCCCATTGCGATCCGGAAGGCAGGGTGATATCGCGGGAGTACCAGGCAGCACCTTTGTACTCTGTATCGCCGATACCGCTCAGTCGGCTTTCCCAGGGAAAGGGGACGACAATCCGACGGTCGAACGCGTGGCGGCCGGGGGTGAACCATTGGTCCTTCTCACCGGCGTCCTGGGGATCAAACGCGAAAGACCAGGGGCCGTTGAGATTGACCCACGGCGTGCGGGCGAGGTCCGGGCGTGGGTGCTCGGGCCAGGGGACATTGTCGGTCGCCAGCATGCTCATGCATCCGATGGTCGCGAAGAAAGTCAGTGTAGTCATCATGGGGGATCATGATACGCAGGGCGTGGGCTTCCGCAAGGCTGCGGAGTCGTGTACCATGACCCGAGAGATTGGCCTGACAGCACTGGATGGCGTCTTCGGGGAAGGAGCGTTTCCCGATGATGGCCGTGGTTGGCCCCATCGCTGTGCCAGGTTGCGGCGATGGGGGCGAGCGCACCGGGGCCGGGTTGTCGGCGGGGACGGTATAGCGATTTCCTGACAGAGGCCATACGGGAGGAAGGTTCATGATTCGAGTGGGGTTGATTGGTGCTGGCTTCATTGGGCGAAATCACTTCAACCAGTATGAGAAACTTACCGAGCGAGCCCGGGTCGTGGCTCTGTGCGACAAGGAGGCGGATCGGCGGGCGGGTGACTGGTCCAAGGTCGGCGGCAATCTTGGGGACGCCCAGGGCACGAAGCGGGATCTGGGGAGTATCAAGCCCTACACCGCGTGGCAGGATCTCGTGGCTGACCCGGGGATTGATCTCGTAGATATTTGCACGCCCACGTTCACGCATCGCGAGATTGTGACAGCGGCCTTGCGTGCGGGTAAACACGTGCTTTGCGAAAAGCCGATGGCGTTGAATCTCGATGATTGCGACGCGATGCTCGCGGTGGCCGAAGGGGCGAAGGGGCAATTCATGATCGCCCAGTGCATCCGCTTCTGGCCGGAGTACGTCTATCTCACCCAGGTCTTTCAGGATCGTCGCTTCGGCGATCTGCAGGCACTGCAACTGCGACGGCAGGCTGAGACGCCGGCGTACTCGCTGAACAGTTGGGTACTCAATCCGGAACTGAGCGGGGGAGCGATCCTCGACCTGCATGTGCACGACGTGGATTACGCCCTGGGTTTGCTGGGCCGGCCTGAGGCCATCACCGCCCAAGCGTGCATTCAAGCCAACGGGGCGTCCGACCGGGTGCATGCCCTATGGCACTACGCCAAGCCACAGGTGGTGCAGCTTGAAGGCTTCTGGGATATGCCTGCGGGCTTCGGCTTCAACATGGGGTATACCGCGGTATTCGAGCAGGCGGCGGTGCAGTGGGATCTCTCGTCGGGCAAACCGGTGACCGTCTATCGCCGCGGCCAGCAGCCGGAGAGCCCCGAATTACCGCCGGGCGGTGATGGGTACTTCAACGAGATCGACTACTTCCTGGAGTGTGCCGAGCGTAACCAGCGACCCTCTGTCAGCACGCCCGAGGAAAGTCGACACGCGGTGGCAATCGGTTTGGCCGAGAAGGAAAGCGCCCACAAAGGCACGCGTGTGGCGGTTCAGTTATGAGCAACAAGGGTTCAAAGGCACCGCCAAGGACCCGTCGTTGAGCCGTTCCGCGGAACGTATCATCGTGCGCGTTTTTCTTTGCTGATCTGTCCCGCTCTGGAACGGGAGCGGCTCACTTTCCCGAGGAATCGGGGGAGGTCGCCTGGCCTTTCTGTTGGCCTTCGATTTCACTGATCTTGCGAAGCCGGCGTTCGTGTCGTCCGCCCTCGAATCGGGCCTTCAGCCACACGTCGACGATCCGGCGGGTGAGCTCCTCGCCGATCAAATCCGCGGGCAGACAAAGCACATTGGCGTCATTGTGGCGTCGCGACAGCTCGGTCGTGACTTCGTCGTGGCACACGGCCGCGCGGATGCCTCGAACCTTGTTGGCGGAGATGGACATGCCAATCCCCGTTCCGCACAGCAGGATGCCGGTCGACGCCTCGCCGTCCACCACCGCCTGGCAGGTCGGAACAGCGGCGTCGGGATAATCGAAGCTGGCAGTCGAGTTCGTCCCGAAGTCCATGACTTCGTAGCCCATGGATGTGAGCAGGGCCTTGACCTTCTCCTTGGCTTGGTAGCCGCGGTGGTCGGCTCCGAGGGCGATCTTCATCAAAGTGGTATCTCCTCCAATTGGTGCCGCAAGGCTTGCTCGATGCGTTTTGCACAAAGGGCATAGGTGGCGGTATCGCCGCCCATCGGATCGTCGACGTCGGCCTCATCGACCAGGCGGCAGCGATCCAGAGCCGCGGGAAGGATAGCTCCTACGGTAGCGCGGTGCCCTGCGGTCATAGCGAGAATGTAGTCCGCACGAAGCAGAGCTTCAAGGGTCAGCGGGGTGGATCGATGGTACGACAGATCGATCCCTCTGGCGGCGAGGGCGTTGATGGCTTCGGTCGAGGCAGGGGCCCCCTCGCAGGCCATGGTGCCGGCGGATTCGACGACGTAGCCGCTTGAGGTGAGGGCGTCTTCGTCGCAGCCGACATGTTCGGCAAGGAGACGCCTGAGGATGGCCTCGCCCATGGCGCTGCGGCACGTGTTGCCGGTGCAGACGAGCAGGAAGCGAAGCTGGGCCAGGCGGCGGATGGTGCGTGCGTCCAGCACTCCTTCGCGCAGGATGTCATACCCCTTCGAGGTGACGCGAACGATCGTGGAGGCCTTGCCGTAACGACAATGACCGGCGTCAAGAACCAGGTCGACCTGACCATCGAGCGCCTTGCGGGCTTGGTCGCCGTCAGTCGGCGCGGGCTCGCCGGCCGGGTTGGCGCTGGCGGCGACTACCGGAAATGGGCAGGCTTCCAGCAGTTGGGCGGCTACGGGGTCATCCGGACAGCGGATGCCGATGGTGCCGGCGTGGTACATCGCGTCGATGTGCTCGGGAGAAGTGTCCCGAATAACCTGCGTCTGTTCTGGATGAGGCACATCGAATATCAGGGTCAGGGGCCCGGGCCAAGCCTTCTGCACAAGTCGGCGCCCTACGCCAGCGAGGTCGGGTACGAAGCGGTCGACGGCCCAGCGCGAGCCGATGTGCACGGTGAAGGGCTTGGTTTCCGCCCGTCCCTTGAGTTCACGAAGGCGGGCCAAGGCTTTGGGGTCGGCGGCATTGGCCCCGACGCCGTAGACGGTTTCCGTCGGGAAGGTCACCAACCCGCTGCCGGCCAGGCAATCCACCGCCTTGCGGATGGCGTCCGCGTCGGCTCTGCCGGGGTCGATCTGATGGATGGTGGTAAGCATTGAACTGACCCAGTATCCGGAAGAAGTCGACGGGGCCGAAGCCCTACCCGACAAGCCAAGCGAACAACTCGCGTGAAACGGACGCCCCATTCGTCGGTCCGGCTGAGTCCATCCTCGCGAACAACCGCAAACACCGTCAGTGTATGCGATCCAGCGGGGTATGCAAAGTCGGTTGCTGAGCCGCCGAAGCCAAGGCAACATCGCCGGACGGCTATCGCGTTACAGGTGGCCCGTATCCGTGGGCGCGGTTCTCCCGCAGTGCGGTTCAGGGACGCCGACTTACCCCGTAGCGTCGTCCTGTCCGGCCTTGTGAGCAGCGTGGGAAGCGGCTTTCGTGCGGGCGTCCTCTGTCCCGACAGGCTTGTCGTCAGGCTTGTCCTCGTCGGCCGCCGGGCTGGCTGGGCCCAAACCCAGCACCTGCGAGAGGATCGCCCCGGCGGTCAGGACAAACGCCAGGACAAGCCGAATCACCCACTTGACGCCGCTCTGCTTGGGAACCAGGGACGTGGTGTGTGGGCTGAAAATCCGCGGGCATTCGAGTGCTTGGCCGTTCAGGCTCCAACGGACGAAGCCGGGCAGGCCACCGGGAGGATGGTGAGTGGCCAGCAGGTCAAGGAAGTTCTGCCGCGTCTCGGATCGCAATTGGGAGATCTGATCAGGAGTGAACGAACGGTGAGCGAACGTCTGTCGCACACAGGTGGTGGCATCTCCGTCGACGGAATGCCATTGCCAGCCCTGCGTCCCAGGGAACGGGAGGTCGTATCCTCGGACGTTGTAGTACTCGCCCACCAGACTGACGAAGCAGACGCAGGCGGCTACCGCCAAGCCGACCAGCCAAAGCGTGGGGCGGGCGAAGGGCTTGCCGGGGGCGGCCACGCGGAAAATGACCGCCCCGATCAGCAAGCCCAGGAGCATACAGAAGAAGAGCCCGAGGAAGAAGGGCAACAGAACCAGCGTGGCCAGGAGCCAGCCGACAGGCAGGGCACAGAGGCAGCCCGCCCCCAAGGCTCCGAGCAGACGCCACGACAATGGCACGGCGGCGTTGGTGTCGTTCATACGGTCTCAGGCACCACGAATGGCTGGCGGTAGTTCCCGATGAGCATGCGGTTGGCCTCATCGTCGTTTGTGATCGTCTCTGCTTTGGCGTCCACCTCGATCCTGCGTCCGAGCCGGTAGTTGAGTCCTTCGAGCTTGATCTCGTTGCTCTTGAGGTGATCCTCCATGCGTGCGAGGGTTTCGTAGGCGTCCTTGTTATCGCCGAAAGCCCCGGTCCGCGGCTCGAAGGGGACTTCCTCGCCAAGCCGGTAGGAGATATTGGCCAGATGGCACAACGCGCTGGAGTAGTGACCTTCGAGGATGTCCGCATTGAGATCGCTGACCTTGCGACTGCGAACAGCCGCGATGAAGTTCTTGAAGGGGCTGGATCCCGGCCCGCGGGATTCGTCGATCTTGGGTAGCGGGGCGGGCTCCTTACTGCCGGCGGGGTAGAACTTGTTGTCCACGATGGTGCCGCCTTCGAGGTGGAAGATGTTGCCGACACCGACACCCATATGGCGGTCGGTTTTGAGGCCGCGGACCTCGAAGATCAACTGGGTCTGCCCGAAGTCCATGACGGTGATCTGGGTATTGGCCGTCTGTCCCTGATCTGAGTATCCGAAGCGTCCGCCCAGACTGATCACGCTCTTGGGCAGGGTCGCGCCCTCGATTCCCCAGCGGGCGATGTCCATCTCGTGGACGCCTTGGTTGCCGATGTCGCCGTTGCCGAAATCCCAGAACCAATGCCAGTTGTAGTGCACGAGGTTCTCGTGATAGGGCCGGGACGCGGCCGGTCCAAGCCAAAGGTCGAAGTCAAGCTCCGGCGGTGGGGTGGCGGGGCTCTTGAAGCCGATGCTGTCGCGCTTCTTGTAGCACAGACCGCGGGCGATCAGGAGCTTGCCGAGTTGGCCGGACTTGATCACCGCCATCACGTTTGCCCATGTTCGGCTGCTGCGGTTCTGGGTGCCGTGCTGGACGATGCGGTTGTATTTGCGGGCGGTGTCGACGGCGATGCGGCCTTCGTGCACGTCGTGGCTGAGCGGTTTCTCGACGTAAACGTCTTTGCCGGCCTGGCAGGCCAAGATGGTCATCAGGGAATGCCAGTGGTTTGGCGATGCGACGGAGAGAACGTCGAGGTTCTTGTCTTCGAGCGCGCGCCTGAGATCCTCGACCACCTGGGGCGCCTTGCCGCCCTTGTCCTGCACCTGTTTGCTGCGGTGTTCGAAGAGTCGCCGATCCGGATCAATCAGGTAGGCGACCTCGACATCTTTGATGCCGGAGAACCCGTTGATGTGTGCGCTCCCGCGACCATTGATGCCGGCGACGGCGATGCGGATGCGCTCGTTGGCCCCCAGGGCTGCCCGTGCGGCTTTGGGCAGCGTTCCTGTCGCCAGCGCGGCCGCGCCGATCACGCCATTCTTCATCAGTCGCCGTCGAGTCCATTTTCTGCTTGCCATGGATTGGGTTCTCCTTCGAGTTAGAGCGGCATTCTCCGTCTCACTTGTGGTGATACCCGCGCTCTGGGGCATTCGACGCTCACGCCAGTGTACCCGCCCCCGGGCAGGACGCCAACCCTTGACCGGCTCGATCGTTGCCGACCGGGTGCATCCACCGAACCCTGGCGGCTGGCGGGGCTGGCACGCGTCGTCGTGTGCGACTGCTGTATCAGCAGTGCCTCTCCCCGAAAAACACTGCTCACAGAGCAGTGCCACACGGCGGCTACTGAGCGAGGGATTCTGCCTTGCTGAACGGGGTAGGATCACTGATAGTGATGGCGGAAACCGACCTGGATCGGGCAGGCTTTCAGCCGGTGCCGGTCGGTGTATGATTCATCGTCTCGACGTGCATGGAGAGTGCATCGTGAATACTCTGCTTTTGGCGGGAACCTTGGGGCTGGGGTTAGCCGCGGTGGATCGGTCCATCAACCTGGCCGACTTCGGTCGCGTCGTGCAGTTTACGGGGGACGACGCCAGAACCCTGGAGGTCAAGCAACTCGACCGGGGCGAGGACGGCTGGCAAGCATGGCAGGGCGAAGGCGGCCAGTGGATGATCGGTCTGGAGTGGGATGAACCCCGCGACGTGGCCCAGGTGGAGATTGAGTTTCGTCATGCCATTGCGGATCGGGACCAGATCGCGGTGCAGTACTTCAAGAATCATTGGCCGCACTCGTACCAAGGAGGTTGGGCTCCGCTGGATGATCCGTTCCACGGCAAGTGGTTGACGGCCAAAGCGGAGTGGTGGGCAGGGGATCGCGATGTGGGTTTCGCGTTCGCACCGTACAACGAGGAGCAACCCGGCGACGAGGCTCCGAAGATGGAGTTCCGCCGCACTTATCGATTGCGTTTCCTGCTGGGCAAGCGAGATGAGGCGTTGCCGGCGGTTCGTTACCTGCGGGTTTACGGGCCAACCCCGCCCACGGAGGCGGCGTTCGAGTTGCGGTTTGATCCCCGAGCACGGCTCAAGCCGCCGCTCGATATGGCCGTTCTGAACGGCTATCTGCTGAACGCGGACGACCGAACGACAACGCGAAGCGCCAGTCTCGATGAGTCGTCGAAGCGATTGCGTGTGCGTTTCGTCACGCAGGATGTCGATTCTCCCAATCGCACGATTGTGACGCTCCGCGATCAGCGGGATGCGCGGATCGGCATGTCCTTCCTCCCTGCGGAGGTGGTCGAGCGAGGGCTGATTCGGGTGCCGGCGTGGGGCGTGGCCATCGCACACGTCGGCAGTCAGAAGGACTTCGGCGCGGACCCGCGGCCGGGCATGAGCGTCTTCGACCGTGTGGCGACGGAGGCGGAGCAGACCTTCGAACGGGCTCGCCGAGAGATCCCCTCGCTGCGAAAGACGGCCCAGACGCCGGTGCCTTTCTATATGCCGCTGGCTCCCCCGGACACTCGCCAGGAGGTGGCGGTCTCATACGACGGCAGCGTCTACCTCGAGCGCAGCGCGCTGAAGGTGCCGGCCGATGACAGCGAACGACTGCATTGGCCCGCGGACAGATGGAGGGTTCGCCTGGGGAGCGGCGAGCCAGCCTTTGACCACCTTGCCGAGGGCGCGGTTCGGCAGCGACGGCTGGAGGGTTACCTGCCGATCGTGATCAACGAATGGGAGCAGGGCGGCGTTCGTTATGAGCAGACATGTGTAGGGACCTTCCTGGCCGGTGATCCTGCCCCTCTTCGCGGGGATGAAACGGTGGTGTTGCTGTCGCGACTTGTGGCGACGGCGAGCGGGGCCGGGCCAGCAACGGCGACGGTAAGGTTGTGGCCCGAGCCGGGCGAGCCACTGTCGCTGGAAGCCGGGCACGTTCGAGCGCTGGGGGCGACCACCGAGGAGGGCGTCAAACCCTATGAACAACCACGGCATCGGTTTCATGTGCAAGCGGCACGAGGCGAGCTGACCCTCAAGCCGATCGCGGATGGCTTGGGTCAAGAGGTGGCTTGGCGTTGCGACGTACGGCCGGGTGAGCCGGCGATTCTCGAATGGCGGGTGCCGTTCGTCACCCTGGCGGAATCCGAGGAGTTGAGGCAGCTCGCCGGGTTGAACTTCGACCAAGTGATGGAGCATGAGGCGGAGCGATGGCGTCGGCTGATCGCATCGGCGGCGACGATTGAGGTTCCTGAGCCGCTGCTCAACGACTTCTACAAGGCCCAGCTGGCGAATATCCTTATCACCGCGGACCGTGATCCCTACACGGGCTGGGCGGTGTTGCCGGCGGGCACCTATCAGTACGGGGTGTGTGTCAACGAGTCGTGTCATCAGATCCGCTCGCTGGAGATCCGCGGGCTGCACGGCTTGGCGGAGCGGTATCTGGCGGCGATTCTGGATGGTCAGTCGAGCCGGGCACTGCAGGGCCGGTTCACCAGCGTGGAGGGCGTGTTTCACGGATTGCCGACGCGGCACGGAGATTACCAGCAGTTCAACTACAATTTGGACCACGGCTTCGCGTTGTGGATGCTCAATGAGCATTATCGGTTCACGCGGGACCGCCGCTGGCTGATGCAGGTGGCGGACAAGCTGATTGCGGCGTGCGATTTCATCACCCGTGAACGGCACACGGAAACTGAGGCGAACACGCTGGGGCGTGGAGACCGACTGTGGGGCGAGGGGTTGCTGCCGCCGGGACATCTGGAGGACCCGCCGGAATGGCTGTGGTGGTTCGCGGTCAACGCGTACGCGGCCCGGGGCATGCGCATGACCGCGGAGTCACTGGCCGAGATCGAGGATCCCGACGCGGCCCGCATCGCGGTGGACGCGGCGGAGTTCGACCGTTGTTTGCGTGCCTCGTGCAGGGAGGCGATGCTTCGCAGTCCGGTGGTCGCTCTACGTGACGGTGTACACGTTCCGCACCAGCCGACGCGGAGCCGGTCTCGCCATCGCGATCTGGGCTGGATTCGCGACGCTCTTTATGGCGCGGTGCACTTGATCGACTGCGGAATCTACGAGCCCGATTCGCCGGAGGCGGAGTGGATTCTGCGGGATACCGAGGACAACGTGTTCATCAGCGCCGATCGCGGGCGAAAGCTGACCGACTTCGACAAGCAGTGGTTCAGTTGGGGAGGGATTACGCTGCAATCGAATCTTCTGCCGAACCCCCTGATTTACCTGCGTCGGAACCAGCCCAAGCATGCTCTGCGGGCGTTCTGGAACAGTCTGGCGGCCAACGTATATGAGGACGTGCGGGTATTCGCGGAGCATCCGATCGAAGCGTACGGCATCGGGCTGGGGCCTTTCTACAAGTCGCCGGACGAGTCGGCTTTCATCGTGTGGCTGCGGCACCTGCTGGTGATGGAGAGCGGCGACGAACTCGACCTGCTGGCGGGGGTTCCGGCCGGCTGGCTGGCCAAGGGGCAGGTGGTGACCGTTCGCGGGGCGGCGACTTGGTTCGGGCCGATGGATATCGAAACCCGGTCTGAGCCCGACCCGCGTCGTGTTCTGGTTCGTCTGGCGGCCCCGGAACGCAATCCGCCCAAGTGTATTCGCCTTCATATCCGCGTGCCCGCACCGATCGGGGCCGTTACCGTCAACGGGCAGCGTCTCTCGACCTTTGATCCGGGGAGCGGTATCATCACTTTGCCCGGCAACGTGGGTCGGGCTGACGTGGTCATTTCGTACTGACCATCGAAGATAGAGGGTGTGCCTCGAATGAGCGACTGCTGCGATCTCTCAGTTTGGGACATGGATGTGCGTCAGGAGCCGACGATCCGCGTGGGGGTCGTTCTGCCCGAAGATGACATGCAACAAGTGCGTCTGACGATACCCGCCGAGCCTTATGTGATTGGGTTGGACGACATGGCCGGCCCAACCGTGGACTCGACCACGCTGGACGCGACGGTCGAGGGTGAGCGGGTAGTGGTTCAGGTCGGGGATCAGCGGCTTGGACCCGCCTCGGTGGTGCGACTCGCCCCTCGGGATGAGCAACCCCTGGTCCGTGGGGCAGGCATCCACGTACGAGGGGTGGTGACCGGGCGCGGGTTCCACTGGCAGAAGCGCATCCATCCCGCGTTGGCGGGGCCGCTCGAAGTGCGCGTCCACGACGGTCTGCTCCTCGTGGTGAACGAGGTGCCGCTCGAGCATTACCTGGTGGGGGTGGTCACCGGCGAAATGAGCGGCGATTGCCCGCTGGAGTTTCTCAAGAGCCAGGTCGTGGTTGCCCGGTCGTGGGTACTGGCCCTCACGGAGAACAAACACCCGGGCCTGCCGATTCACCGCTGCAACGACGACGACTGCCAGCGGTACCACGGCACGACTCACATCACCGCGCGGGCGATCGAGGCGGTGAATAGTACTCGTGGCCAGGTGCTCGTGGATAACCGGCGGGAGATCATCGACGCCAACTACTCGAAGAGCTGCGGCGGCATCTCGGAGACGCCGGAGAACGTCTGGTCCGTCTCGAAGTCGGGGTTGACGGCTGTGGTCGATGCCCCGGCCGACTCGTCGGCCCGGCGTTTCTTCCCCGTGACCGCGGACAACCTGCATGAGTACCTGACGGGTGACTGGCTCAGTAGCACGGACATCTTCTGCAGCCCCGCGGTGGTGTCCGAGGACGACATCCTCCGCCACCTTGGCAAAGTCGACGAGGCCGGCCGGTATTTCCGATGGAAGGTGCGTTACGACCGGGAGGATTTGGAGCAGATCCTGCGAGATAAGTTCTTCGCCCGTTTGGACTCGTCGCATGTGGCCGCGTTGACGACGCTGGTCGATCTGCGGGTGAGCCGGCGGGGTGTTTCCGGGCGGGCCATCGAGATCGACATCCAGTACCTGGACCCGATGAGGCAGACGCGGTTCGTCAAGATCGCCGATCAGCACAGAATCCGCGACGTTCTGCACGAGAAATTCCTTTTCAGCAGCGCGTTCGAGGTAGACATCGAGCGTGACGAGGCGGGTTTGCCCCGAACAATCACCCTGACGGGGGCCGGGTGGGGCCACGGGGCGGGAATGTGCCAGATCGGCGCCCTGGGGATGGCCATTCGCGGCTATTCGTGCGAGGATATCGTCAACCACTATTTTGACGGCATAAACATCTACGCCTGCTACTAGGTTGCTTCACGACTCGTGGCGATTGCGCCCTCTTCCGCTGCCTGCCCGCCGTGGCGGGGCGGACAGGTTGTGGCGACCGAGGAATTCGCAAGAACACGGCGGTCGCCACAGGGGGCGACCGCTACGTCGCCGACCACGCGGGAAGGGGGCTTGCCGGCCCAACACGCGGGCTCAGCGTCGCTGTGTCCAGGCGGGATCGCCGTACTTGGATCGCAGTTGCAGGGCGAGGTTCTCTTCGGCGAGAGAGAAGCTGCCCATCTCGATGGGCAGCGGGAACACGATCCTCTCGGCCAAGCCGCACAGTTCGCCTTCGATGTCCATGGCTGTGTAATCGCGGACGGCGGCACACTTCTGCTGTTCGAAGCGTCGCCCCAATACCAGGGAGCCGTGTTGCAGCACGGCGTGGGCGGTTCGTCGCTGGGCGCTGCCCATGAGTTTGCGGCCGTCGGCGAGCAGGTCGAAGCAACTGTGCCGCTCGAAGCAGAAGAACGGCCCACCGTGAGAGCACCCGCCTCCACCGACCGGACCGCGGGAGACCGGAACGCCATGACGGCGAAGCAGATCGGCGACCACACCGTGGACGTGATTGTACAGTCCATTCGGCCCGTCAGAGCCAATCAGCGGATGCCCGTGGGGTAGAACCAGCGAGTACGTCAGCTCGATATCGTGCAGGATGGCCCCGCCGCCGGTTTGCCTACGCACGACGGCCAACTCGCTTGCCGGCGGTCCGATCCGCTCGAAGTCCGCGAAGACCTGGAAGTAGCCCAGCGAAACGGTCGGGGGGGTCCAGCCGTAGAACCGCAGGGTGGGCGGCGACTCGCCTTGGCCGACGAGCTGCAAAAGGGCCTCATCGCGAGCCATGTTGCTCACGCCGTCGAGCGGTGGGTCAGTCAGCCAGCGCACACCTGGGGTCCTCCTTGCCCGGCGGGATGAATGCATGGGGGCCGCAACGCATCGCCGGTACCGCGTTCACGATTGCGTCGAGGGTTCATCCGGCGGATTCCATCGCAGGTCGGGTTTGCGGGCCGCCGTCACTTCGTCAAGTCGTTGAACGGGCATGGTGAGCGGCGCGTGGTGCAGCCTGTCCGGTGTTGTCTTGGCCTCCTCGGCAATCGCGATCATCGCGTCGGCGAACTCGTCCAGCGTGGCCAGCGACTCGCACTCGGTCGGCTCGATCATCAGGCAGTGAGCGACGGGCCAGCTCATGGTCGGGGGGTGGATCGCGTAGTCGATGAGCCGCTTGGCCACGTCGAGTTCGGTCACCCCGTGCTCGCGAAACTCGGGCACCATGATGAACTCGTGTGCGAAGGGGGGCGTGAAGGGCAGGCGGTAGTGATCTTTCAGGAGAGCGGCGAGGTAGTTGGCTGACAGGACGGCCTTCTCGCTGACCTGTCGCAGCCCGTCGGCCCCCAGCGCCCGAATGTATGCGTACGTGCGAATGAGCACGCTGATTTGCCCGTAGAACGACCGTACCCGACCGATCGATAACGGGCCTGGCGAAGCCCACCCGAAAGAGCCGTCGTCGTGTTTCACCACTTGGGGCCCGGGCAGGAAAGGCCGCAGATGCTCGGCCACGGCCACCGGGCCCGCGCCCGGACCACCACAGCCGTGCGGTGTACTGAAGGTCTTGTGTACGTTGAAGTGCATCACATCCACGCCGAAATCACCCGGCCGAGTGATGCCCAGGATGGCGTTCATATTCGCGCCGTCCAGGTAGAGCAGGGCACCTTGATCGTGGAGGATACGAGCCATCTCTGCGATCTGCGGATCGAACAGCCCGACGGTGCTCGGGTTGGTGATCATCATCGCGGCGGTGCTGGAATCCACTTTGGCTCGCAGGTCGGCCATGTCCACCCGGCCGTCCGGACCCGACGCCACCGTCGAGGTATGCCGGCCGCACATCGCACAGGTCGCGGGGTTCGTCCCATGGGCCGAGTCGGGCGTCAGAATCTTCGGGCGATCTTCGCCGCGGTGGCGATGGTACGCGTTGATGATCATCACGCCGGTCATCTCGCCGTGCGCGCCGGCACAGGGCTGAAGGGTAGCCTCCGCCAGCCCGGCGATCTCCTCCAGAAACACCCGCGTATGGTAAAGGAGCTCGAGGATGCCCTGCAGGTCCGCTTCCGGCTGCAAGGGATGCAGGTGGCACAGGCCCGGCATGGCGACCGCCCGTTCGTTCACCTTGGGGTTGTACTTCATCGTGCACGACCCCAGGGGATAGAAGTTGCTGTCCACGCTGAAAAGCCGGTGGGCCAGTCGCGTGAAGTGCCGCACCAAGTCCAACTCGCCGACTTCGGGTAGGGGGGGGGAGGATTGCGCCAGCAGCTCCGCGGGCAACACTCGCGCGGGGGGCGCAGCAGGTACGTCGCCATCGGCTAGGGAGACCGCGGTCAGCCCCGGGTGGCTCAGTTCAAAGATCAGCTTCTCGGGCGGCACCAACCCGGCACCGGCAATCTTGTCTGTTGCGTTCATTATCAGTCTGTCCCCATTCCCCGTGTGGCAGCAAAAGGCCCATGCGACGCCGGCTCTTGGCCCACACCGGCACCGACTGCGAGCCGGGCCACGGCCTCACAAGGGTCGTGACCACCACTCGGCGTAGCTTGTCGCGTCGTGCAGCCGTCCGTTCTGAAGGTCCAGGATCAACAGATCGGGCAGCGTGTCGAGCAAGTGACTGTAGATCTTCAGTAGCTCCTTGCTGTTGAGGTTGTTGTCCACGTGGATCGCCGTCTTCCGCACGAACAGTCTTGCGTAGCTGAGCCCTTGCCCGAGGTAGTCAACGGTCTCGTTCGGTCCCAGTTTGGCCCCGGGCAGTCGCAGCAGCGTGGTACGCACCAAGTCCGGCTGGTCGATGGGCAAGGCGCGGCGGACGAGGGCCTGAGCCGCGCCGACCTCAATCGGGAGGCTTTTCCCGCCCTGATGGGGAACTCGGACGAAATCCACGTCGTAGCCCACGTTACCGCCTATGCCTCATTCAAGGCCGCCGCCAGTCGATCGATCTCGTCGCGCGTCCGCTTCTCCGTGACCGCGACCAGCAGGCAATCCGAAAGCTCCGGATACCACGGCCCCAACGGCACACCGGCCAGTATCCCGCGGCGGCGCGCATGCCCGAGGACCGCGTCCACGTTCTTGGTCGTGCGGACCACGAACTCCTTGAAGAATGGGGCCGCGAACCGCAATTCAAACCCGGTCAGTCCCGCAATGCGTTCGGCGGCGTAATGAGCCTTGTCCAGGCACAACCGGGCGACCTGGGCCAATCCGCCTCGGCCCAGCGCGCTGAGGTGGATGGCCACGCGCAGGGCGCACAAGCCCTGGTTCGTGCAGATGTTGCTCGTGGCTCGCTCCCGACGAATGTGCTGCTCGCGGGTCTGCAAGGTCAGGCAGAAAGCCCGTCGCCCACTGCGGTCCGTCGTCGCCCCGACCAGTCGCCCGGGCATCCGCCGCATGTGCTCCCGCTTGCACGCCATGAACCCCAGCGACGGCCCGCCCAACGACAGCGGAATACCCAGTGCCTGGGCATCACCCACCGCGATGTACACTCCGAGGCTGCCCGGCGTTTTCAGCAAGCCGCAACTCACCGGATCGACCGAGGCGATGACCATAGCCCCGCAGTCGTGAGCGATGTTGCTCAGCAGGTCCAGTCGCTCCACACATCCGAACACGTTGGGCGTCTGGATGAGCACCGCGGCCGTTTGCTCGCCCACATGGGCGCGGAGAGCCTCCGGCGAAGTGACCCCGGCGGGGGCCTCCACCGTCACGATTTGCATCGGTAGGGCGGCCAGGTAGGTTGCCAGGGTCTCCCGAGTATGTGGATGCACGGTTGCCGAGACCACAACCTGCTTTCGTCCGGTGGCTGCCCGAGCCATGAGTACCGCTTCAGCGGCCGCCGTGGCTCCCTCATAGAGCGAGGCGTTGGAGACATCCATGCCGGTCAACAGGCAGATCAGCGTCTGGTACTCATAGAAGGCCTGCAACGCACCCTGCGAAGCCTAAGCCTGGTAGGGCGTGTACGCGGTGACGAACTCACTCTGCGAGGCCAATTCATCCACCACGGTCGGGATGAAGTGATCGTACATGCCGCCGCCAAGAAAGCAGGTGAGCTCGTCAAGCCCATGGTTGGCGTTCGCCAGTCGCTGCAAGTCGGCCAGCAGTTCCATCTCCGACAACGGCCCCGGCAGGGCGAGGGGATGATCAAGCCGGCTCGCCGCGGGAATATCGCGGAACAGATCCGCCACACGCTCGACCCCCATGGCGTTGAGCATGCGCTGGACATCAGAATCATTCAGTTGCAGGTAGTTCATCGTTGCTATGGCTAAAGGCAAAAGGCTGAGGGCTCCAGATTGAGACGCGGCGGAGCTAGCTCCCCGCCAACATCGCCTCGTACGCCACCGCGTCCATCAGTCCCGCCAGCGGTGCGGCATCCTTGACCCGGACCTTCAGCATCCAGCCTTGGCCGAAGGAGTCCGTGTTCACCAGACCGGGATCGTCCGCCAGAACGCCGTTCACCTCGACGACCTCGCCTCCCACCGCCGACCACAACTCACTGGTCGCCTTGACAGATTCGATTTCGCCGAACGCTTCACCGGCCGGGACGCTCGAACCCACGGCCGGCAGGTCGACGAAGGTAATGTCGGTCAACTGATCGGCGGCAAACTTCGTAATCCCGATGGTGACCAGGTCGCCTGCGGGCAGGAACCACTCGTGTGTCGGGCTGTACTTGCGATCCGTGGGAACGGTACTCACGATTGCATCTCTCCTTGTCTGGTCAGAAATCTCCGGATGTCAGGCGGTCTTGCGGCGATAAAACGGTAAGGCGACGATCACGGCCGGGACCACCCGGCCGCCGAGATCTACGGCGATACGCGAACCGGGCTTGGCCAGGTCGGATCGCACATATGCCATGGCGATGCTTTGCTGCAGCGTAGGCGAAAACGTGCCGCTGGTGACTTCGCCCACCGGTTTGTCAGCCTGCACAACGGTTGCGCCTTGACGGGCGATACGACGGCCTTCCAGTGCAAGCCCCACGAGTCGGCGTGCCGGCCCGTCAGCAGCAATCTGACGCAGGCGGTCCCGGCCGATGAAATCCTTGTTCAGATCCACGCACCACGGCAGGCCGGCCGAGAGCGAATCTGTCGCCTCATGCAGCTCATGGCCGTACAGCGGCATGCCCGCTTCCAGCCGCAGGGTATCGCGGGCACCCAGGCCGGCCGGACGCAGCCCTGATTCGCCGCCGTCTCCACCGCCAAGCAAGCCGGTCAGCAGGGGGGCAACGCTTGCCGGCAGAATCAGCTCCGCACCGTCCTCCCCGGTATACCCGCTGCGGAAGATCGTGTATCGCGTGCCAAAGTAGCTGCCCGCCAGGAAGCGATAACGCTTGAGTCCGGCGATCGGGAAGGGCAGCTTGCGACTGAGCATATCGAGCGAGGCCGGGCCCTGAATGGCCACCATGAGCGTGGATTCGGTGATGTCGTCAATCTGAACGCCGGTCTGGGGAGCGTGCTGCCGAAGCCAGGCCAGAACGCGATCCCGGTTCGACGCGTTGCACACCATCAGCCAGCGATCCTCGTACCGCGAAATGATCACGTCGTCGAGAATGCCGCCGTCTTCGTTGCAGACGTGACCGTAACAGCATTGCCCGACCTCGGCGGTGCCGAGTTGGCGAGTGCAGACTCGCTGCAGGAGGCCCTTGGCCTCGGGGCCGGTGAATATGATCCGCCCCATGTGCGACACGTCAAATACCGATGCCACCCGCCGGGTGTGCTGGTGCTCTTCCACAATGCCGGTATAGAGCAACGGCATCTCCCATCCGGCGAACTCCACCATCCGTGCACCGCGTTGCACGTGGTAACTGTGTAGAGGTGTCTTTTTCAGCATGCCTGTCCCGTGATGAATCACCGCGTGCCGCCGGCGTACAAACCGCCAGCCAAAGGGGGCACGTTATCTGTGCTTCTTGCTCTTGTCAAACCGTTTGCCGGAATCCTCGATCAGGGACAACACAAGCTCCCTCGCCGGCACGTTCACGGCCGCGATTTGTACCCGAGCCAGATCCCCGATCGCGATACGCCGCCCGCTGTGCTGGCCTCGCACACACCCGCCGGCGGTGTCGATGTCCCACCAGTCGTCCGGCAGATCGCGGAACCGGATCAACCCGTCCACCAGGTAACGGCGCAACTGGACATACAGCCCGACGCCAGCCACGCCGGTCACCACGCCCTCCTCGACGTCGCCCAGCCGCGATTCCAACAGCCGAAGAATCTTGATAAGCCGCAGTTCCCGCTCGGCGGTTTCGGCCCGCTGCTCGCTGTAGGTGCAGTGCTTGCCCACGGCGGCCAGGGCGTCCCGCCCGGGTGCCTTCTGGCGGCCACGCGAGCCGGTCAACCGCTTGTGCAGGTACAGGTCCAGCAGCCGGTGCGCCACGAGATCCGGATACCTCCGGATAGGCGAGGTGAAATGGCTGTAGTGCTCGCTGGCCAACGCGTAATGCCCGATCGGACGCGTCGTGTACTCCGCCCGAGCCATCGAACGCAGCACGGCGAGATTCACCGCGAAAGCCTCAGGCCGGCCTCGCACCTCCGCGAGAAGCTTCAGCAGATCCTCGCGTGTGTACGGCGGTCGCAGGGATCGCTTCAGCACCCGCAGGAAGGTGGCCAGTTTCTTCTGCGCGTCGGCAGGGGGGTCCGCATGGGTTCGTCGCAGATGGGGCACGCCCTGACGAGTGAACAGCTCCGCCACCACCTCGTTGGCTTCGACCATGAACATCTCGATGATCGTGTGCGGAAAGCTCGTGTCCGCGGGCTCCACGTCCGTCACGTTGCCCTCGTCATCGAGCACCAGTTCGACCTCCGGCAGGTCAAGCACGATCATGCCTCGCGCCAGACGCCGTTTCTGGATACGCCGGGCCAGCCGATCCATACGCTTGAGCAGCGTGACTACCTCGGGGGCGTATCCGTCGGTCTTTCCCCCGAGAATGGCATCCGCCTCCCGATAGGTGAGCCGCCTGCTCGAACGGATCACTGTATTGGCAAACCGCGTGCGCTGACGGTTGCCCTGCGCGTCGTAGGTGATGAAGGCACTCTTGGCCAACCGGGGCTCACCCTCCTGCAAGCTGCATAACCCGTTGCTGAGCACCTCCGGCAACATCGGGATGACGTGCCTCGGCAGGTAGACGCTGTTGCCGCGCTGGGCCGCCTCAGTATCGAGCGCACCACCCGCGGGAACCATTCGCGCTACGTCGGCGATGTGCACACCCAACTCGTAGCCGCCCTTGCCCGCAGAACGCACGGAGATCGCGTCGTCGTAGTCTTTCGCGTCGTCAGGGTCGATGGTGACGATCACCTCTTCGCGAAGATCCTCGCGCACCGCCAACTCCTCTTCGAGCTTGTATCCCGCCACGGTTTCCCTTGCTTCGTTGACCACCTTTTCGCTGAACCCTTCGGGAAAGCCGTGCTGCCGAATGATGCTCAGGGTATCGATGCCCGGGTCGCCGTGCCGGCCGAGAACCTCGACGATCACCCCTCGGCCGGGCTCCTCCGCGGCCGGGTACTCCGTCAATTCCACCACCACTTGGTCGCCTTCACGGGCTCGGCTCGAGCGGGCGTCTGGGATTACGATCGGCTGCAAGAGAACATGGCCCTCCGGTCGCACCAGCCAGCGCCGTCCGTCCTTGACCAACGCGCCCACAAACCGTCGGTCACTGCGTTCCAGAATCTCGATCACTTCGCCCTCGACGCGCGACTGGCTTTCGCCCCGGCCCCGGCGGGTGATCCGAGCTACGACTTTGTCCCCGGTCATCGCCTGCAGCGTCGCTTTGGGCGGGATGAACAGGTCGCCGTGCTCGGTCTGGGCGTCCGGCACCACAAAGCCGAAACCCCGAGCGTGGCCGCGAAAGCTGCCCACGATCCGATCCTTGGCGTCCGGCAGCATGACGCAGTTACCGCCGCCTTGGACGATCCGGCCGGCCCTCATCAACTCCTTGACCGCCGCCCGAAATGCGGGGTACTCCCGGTCCGCCACGCCCATAGCGTGGGCCAGACGCCGTGGCTTCTGCGGGCGGTATCCGCCGGACGTGACGTGTCGCAGGATCTTCTCCGGAATGCCCTGTGGCGAGGGTTTACGTGGCACGGTAGGGGACCTCCGACGGGGGTATGTCATCTTTGCGCGGCATCACACATGCAGACCATACTTCAGGAGCCGGATTCCCGCAAGTGCCCGCTCCTCGATCCCAGGGCCGCGGCTATGGCGATCAAGAAACGCTCCTTGGTGAGGCCGCCCACGTCACCGCCCTTCCGTAAGCACAATAATATGATATCCTGTAATAATGTTATTACATTATAATGCAATTATGCCATCCGCGCGCGCCACTGTGCAGGGAAGTGTCCTGTGGCGACCGGTATCGGCCCGACCGGGTCGCGAAAAAGGAAGACTTCGCGGCTTGCCTCCCGGCCAAGAGCCGCTACAACAGATGGTTACGGCGGCCCAATGGCCGTCGAGAGGAGGTTCTTGATGCCCACCAGACGACAGGCCAAACCGAATCACCGGCCGGCTCGAAACGCCCCGGCGGGGCGATCCACAACCCGATCGCAGGCCGGGCTCGCCGTGGAACTGACTGTCCGGGCGGATGCTGACTTCGCCGGACCCGCCGACCGCGGACAAATCACGCTGACCGGATTCGCTGCCAGGCCCCGACGCCAGAATCACGATGATCCGTTCCCCGGAGTCGCGGCCCAACTGGCCGTCGCCCGCCAGATCACCCGCGGCACCCGTCCGGAGCGGCTCAGCCGGCTTCTGGCGGCGCTGGCCCATTCGCAGCGTCTAGCCATCCTGACCAAGCTGCTGGCGGGCGAGGCAACGCACAAACTCCTATCGAACGCAACGGGGCTCAAAGCGGGTCCGTTGTATCATCATCTTCGCGAGTTGCGCGGAGCGGGCCTGCTGGGACCGAAAGTCCGCGACGTGTATGTGCTTACGCCCAAAGGGCGGCGAGCCATCCTGGCCGCGATGGCTTTGGACCGATTGTGCGCCAAGTGAAGAACTGCAGGTCCGGGCCGGATGCCGAAAACCAAGGCGAGCGGGCTTGGCGTAACCCATCTGAACCGCCCTACTGCAACGTCCGATAATATGTGTTATGTTGCGTTCGACCTTGGATCGTGCATCGCGGGCGGGATCCCGGCCAGTTTGGCTACTCTGTCGCTGCCGTCCGACGGTCAACTTGGATTGCCTTGGCCGGGGTTACCGCACGGCCTGTAGGACGACGGCGGCCAAGTGACCGCCGAAGCCCAGGGACAGTTTGACGATGGCCCCCGGCCGCAAGTTGATGCTTTCGCGTGGCAGGCAGAGACCCGCGAACTCGGGATCGCATTGCAGAAGTGTGGCGTTGCCCGGGCTTCGGCGGGCTTGGCAAGCTCGGACCACAACGGCCAGTTCGACGGAGCCCGCGGCGCCGAGAAGATGACCCATCGCACCTTTGATCGATACGACAGGCACCCGCGGGGCGGTTGCATTGAGAAAACCGCGGATCGCGCGGCCCTCGATGCGGTCGTTCTCCCGGGTTCCGGTGCCGTGGGCGTGAATGCAGGCGATGTCCTCGGGACCGACCCCGGCACGGTCACAGGCCAAGGCGAGCACATGCCGCAACGATTCGCCGGCAGGATCCATGGCGGTGAGCCCCGCCGGGTCGGTGCCGGTCGCCCAAGCCGCCAGGGTGGCCAGCGGCTGGGCATTTCGCTTTCGGGCATGCGCTTCGGACTCCAGGATCAACGCGGCGGCACCCTCGCCGAGCGCGAAGCCTGTTCTGGCCTCGTCGAATGGTCGGCAACTGTAGCCCGCACCACGAGTTACGTGTTCCTCTGCCAGCACGCCCATCCGTTCGAAGGCAGCGAACCAGAGCGGATGCAGACAGGCATCGCTGCTGCCGCAGATGACCAGGTCTGCCTGGCCGTCCGCGATCCACTGGGCAGCGCGGATGACGGCCAGGCTACCCGTGGCGCAGGCCGCCACAGTGGTATGGACTCCACCCGTGATGCCGAGTTGTTGAGCGACGTATCTGGCTGGCGCGTCGGGCAGAAGATCGGCCCAGGGGTTGGGAAGACGACGGTCGCCGGCTGCCCATGCGTCGGCCCACGCGGCGAACGACAGGACGCCGCCTTTGCTGGTGCCGAGGGAAACGCGCGTTCGAGGGCCCGCGAGCGAAGGCTTACCGGCGTTGTTGAGAGCTTCTTGAGTGGCCGCCAAGGCGAAGCGGCAAACGCGATCGACGGAGCCGGGTGCCGCCGGGTCGTGGGGGGCGAAGCCGGGGACTCTTGCCGCAGGCCAGGGTTTGTGCGACGAGTCGGCGCCTGGTTCAAACCGCCCTACCGCACGGCAACCGGCCAGCAGTGACGACCAAGTCGCGTCGGCCCCACAGCCGGCGGGCGAGATGATGCCGATCCCGGTGACAAGCACACTTTTGTGGGGCATGACCTACGCCTGTTGCGCAACCCGGCGCGGCACCGGCGGTTCGACGAGTTCGAGCCCCAGGTCGCGGACCATTTGCCGATCCGCGTCTGCCGCTCGGCCGCAGGTGGTGAGGTAGTTGCCGATCAGGAAGCTGTCGGCCCCTGCCAGAAAGATCCAGCTTTGCAGATCGCGCAGGTGGGTTTCGCGTCCGCCGGCGATCCTGATCTCCTTGCCGGGCAGCAGGAAGCGATAGAGCGAGACGATCTTGAGGCATTCCATGGTTTGCAGCGGTTCGGTCTCGGCCAGGGGCGTGCCCTCGATGGCGATCAGGAAGTTGAGCGGGACGACGTCGGGGTTCAGGTCGCGAAGCTCGAAGGCCAGATCGAGGCGGTCCGCCCAGGATTCGCCCATGCCGAACAGCGCCCCGCTGCAGACGCTGATGCCGGCCGATTGCACATGCCTCAGGGTGGCGAGTCGGTCATCGTAGCTGTGGGTGCTGATGATCCGCGGGAAGTGCCGCCGCGAAGTCTGGAGGTTGTGGTTGTATCGCTGCACGCCGAACTCGGCGAGGCGTCGGGCTTGGGCTTCGCTCAGCACGCCGAGCGAGGCGCAGACGCGAACAGGCGTTTGTCGGCGGATCTGCTCGACCACCGCCCCCCACTGCTCGACCTCGGCGTCGGTCGGTCCGAGGCCGCTGTTGACGATGCCGAACGAATCGGCCCCGTTGGCCGACGCCTCACGGGCCGCCTCGATGACCTGCTGCGAAGTCAGGACGGTCAGGCCGGCCACATGCGTCTGGTGGTGGGCCGACTGGCTGCAGAACGCGCAGTCCTCACTGCACCGCCCTACCTTGCTGGCCACGATGCTGCAGCAGCGGACCCGGCGTCCCAGGAAGTGCTCGCGAACGCGTGTCGCGCCGCGGAAAAGGTCGAGCAGACAGGCATCGTCGGCGTGACTGACAAGCCACTCGGCCTGCTCGCGGTCGAGCGGTATGCCGGCGATGACCTGGTCGGCAAGCGAACTGATGCGATCCGCGATCATAGACGTAAGTCATCCCTATCTCGCCGCGCGTTTCACGACAGGTTACCCCCCTGCCGCCGTTCTGGTCGGTCAGGCAATCGTCCGCGGGCGGATGAATAAGCGTAGCTAGCACTGATGAGCGATGGCGTCACGGCGACATATTGCCGGGGCTACCGTCGGCGTTCCCTGGGCGACCGGGGGGCGACCCTGGCCGTGAGGCGCTCCACGTCCAACTGGCGAATGAGGACGATCTCCCCCCGCCCAACGTCGTAGGCGTAGACGTTCATCAACTTGGCGTCGCTGTCGAAGATCGCAAGCAGCTCGGCGGAGTTGTCCAGTTGCGCGGTAGCGAGTTGAAAGCGGCCGGTCATGGCGGTCTGAGCAAAAGCCATCGCCTGCTGCGGAAGCAAAGCCTGCAGGAATAGAAAGGCCGCCAGCAGCACGACGGCGGTGACGCTCAGCACGCCGATCGCGAAGTCTTTAGTGGTGACGGTATGGTTTTCGCTCATCGCGTTCGGCCCTCCTGTCGCTGGAACTAGCGGCTCAGGTCTCGCCATCCCGCGTAGGTCACGTCCACTGGCTGTCCGGCCATTCGGGGAAACGGTGTTCGGAACGCGTGGAGGATCATGTTTCGCGAGTCGAAGAGGTAGATGACGTCGTTACTTGCGTCGGCCTGGACGGCGATAAGGACGGTCTCCGGCCCCGGGCTCGCGGGTGCGGGAGCCATCTCCTCGTTGTCCTCGGCCATCTGGGCGATGGCCGCCGGCGGCGTGTAGGAGGACAGGAGTACCGCCGTGAGCAGCACGACGTTCAACAGCACCAGGGCGGCGATCAGCATCCGCTTTGAGGGCATGTGCACACCTCCGGGCACGCGTCGCCCGGTTCCGGGGCTATCTCATATTCGCTCGCTTGGCGGGCTTGAAGGCCACGACCAGGCATCCGACGAGGAACACGCCGGCGTAGAGCCACTCCCACGTCGTGGAACGCTCGGACATCGAGCTGGCGGCCGGCTCCTCGTACACTTGCGCAAGGGCCGCACCGCTGAGCATCAGCACGGCCGCCAAGCTGGTGATCCAATGTCGCATCGTCTTCTCCATGCCGCACGGTTTGTGCGTACCGGCACCATTATAGCCGCCGTCACCCGGCCGTAAAGCCGTCCCCGCCGCCGGAGCAGCACCCGTGCCGCCCCGGGCTCTGAGGCCCCTGCTCGGCGCCGCGGGGCGCAGGCAGTACTCAGCGGAAGCCAGCGCTTGTATCTCGGCGGCCTTGGTAGCTATGATGCGGCCGACCAGATTGATGGATCAACATGACCCCACAGCAGTTCATCAGCAAATGGCAGCGCAGCACACTGACCGAACGGTCGGCGTGTCAGCAGCATTTCCTCGACCTGTGCGAGCTTCTCGGTCAGCCCAAGC
>Ga0123333_10001195_pt1 | contig 27342 bp, 22 predicted proteins | sample BioC12SIPDNA_3_FD_89957 | JGI IMG/M metagenome (GOLD analysis project Ga0123333, IMG submission 89957) | Anaerobic biogas reactor microbial communites from Washington, USA - Biogas_R2_B C12 SIP DNA | ecosystem: Engineered > Bioreactor > Anaerobic > Unclassified | place: Washington, USA... | reverse complement strand
CGACGACCCCACCGACCCGGAGCTGGCGACGGTCCGCCACGAGTAGGCGCCGCTGTCCGGCCGAGCTCTCCCGCTTCTACGCGCTGAGCGGGACACCCGCGTCCCCCTCAGCGCGCAGAACCCCCGCGCCCAGCTTCTACGCGCTCACCGGGACACCCGCGTCCCGCTCAGCGCGCAGAACCGCCACGCCCGCCCCCGCCGAGCGCCTGGTGATCGCAGGAAGCTGACGCGGGTCCGCGCGTACGCCGGACCTCGGCGGAACGACTCCGAGGACGGCCGTAGGATCGGCGGGGTGATCACGCGCCTCGGGTACAACCTCGGGCTGCGCACCGGCGAGGTGCCGGCCGCGACCGAACACCTGCACCGGGAGGGCTGGGCGGTGCTGCGCTCGGCGATCGACGACGACCTCCTCGACCGGCTGCGGGCCGACATGCTGCGGCTGTTCGACGGTCCGCCCGACGACCGCAGCGGTCCCGGTGGCCCGGACCAGTTCCGGCACAACGTGGTGGCCCGGTCCGCCGTGGCCCGGGAGGTGCTCGCCCGCCGGGAGATCCTCGACGTCGTCGAGCCCCTCCTCGGCGAGGACTGCCACACGATCTGCGCTCCGGTCTGGCGGATCCCGCCGGTCGGGTTCGAGGGCCAGCCGTGGCACACCGACGCCGGCCCGCACCTGCCCCGCCCGCCGGGGGTGCCGTGGGACGACCGCATCCCGTACCCGGTGTTCGTCGTGGCGGTGCACGTCCTGATCGACGAGCTGACCGAGGCCGACGGCGCGACGGCGGTCATCCCCGGCACGCACCGCTCGGGCCAGCCGGTGCCGTTCGACCGGATGTTCGAGCTCGAGCTCGACCACGACGGCGTCGGACCGCTGCTCCTCACGGGCGAGCCGGGCGACGTGATCATGTTCTGCTCCGACATCTGGCACCGCGGGCTGCCGTCGGGGGAGGGGGCGACGGGTCGCTTCTTCCTCCAGTCCCACTACGCCCGGCGCGACATCGCCCAACGGCTGGAGCTGACCGCCCACGTGAACCACCTGCCCGACGACGTCGTCGCCTCGTTGTCGGGTCGGGACGCGACGCTCTTCGGCATCCATCCGCCCTTCTTCTACGACGGCTGACCGCGTGGCGACCCGACCCGACGTGCTGATCGTCCTGACCGACCAGCAGCGACCCGACTCCATCGGCGCGTACGGCCAGGCGCTGCCGACCTCGCCGACGCTCGACGCCCTCGCGGCCGACGGCACCGTGTTCGACTCGGCGTTCACCGTGCAGCCGGTGTGCGGACCGGCGCGGGCGGCGATCCAGACCGGGATGCTCCCCACCGACGTCGGCTGCTGGCGCAACGGGCTGGCGCTCCCCGACGGCGTGCCGACGATGGCGTCGCGGCTCGCGGGGCTCGGCTACCGCACCGGGTACGTCGGCAAGTGGCACCTGGCGTCGAACCGGGGACCGTCGTTGCCCGCCGACCGCACCGCGGCCCGCTACGAGCGCAAGCCGGTGCCGCCCGAGCGACGCGGCGGTTACCGCGACGCGTGGGTCGCGGCCGACGCCCTGGAGCTGACGTCCGGTGCCTACCGCGGGCACCTGTTCGACGAGGACGGCGACGAGGTCCGCATCGAGGGGTACCGGGTCGACGCGGTGTCGGCGATCGCGGCGGACCGGCTCGAACGGCTGTGCCGCGACGAGAGGCCCTTCCTCCTCTTCGTCTCGCACCTCGAACCGCACCACCAGAACGACCGGTTCCGCACGATCGCACCCAAGGGGACGGCCCGGACGTTCCGCGGCTTCGACGTACCCGGCGACCTGCGCGGCACGCTCGGCGACTGGCGGTGGAACTTCGCGGCCAGCCTCGCCTGCGCGGCCGCCATCGACTCGGGCCTCGACCGGCTGCTCGACGTGCTGCGGGACCACGGGCGGTTCGACTCGACGATCAAGGTCTTCTCCAGCGACCACGGCAGCCACTTCCGCACCCGAAACCTCGAGTACAAGCGGAGCCCGCACGACGCGTCGATCCGGATACCGCTGGTCGTCCACGGTCCCGGGTTCGGCGGGGGGCGGAGGTCCGACCGCCTCGTGACCCACCTCGACCTGCTGCCGACCCTCCTGGCCGCCGCCGGCGCCGACCCCACGGGCGCCGACACCGGGGGAGCGGGCGGGCCCGACGTCGGGGCGGAGGGCCTGCGAGGGCGACCGCTCCAGGAGGCGGTCGACGGCGGCGGCTGGCGGGACGAGGTGCTGGTGCAGATCAGCGAGTCGCAGATCGCCCGGGCCCTGCGCACCCCGACCCACACGTTCTCCGCCGCGGCACGCGGGGTCGATCCGCTCCGGGGCCACCGTCGACCGCGGGCCGACGAGTACCGCGCCACGCACCTCTACGACCTGGTGGCCGATCCCCACCAACGCCGCAACCTGGCCCGCGACCCCTCCGCCGCGTCGCTCCGGGCGGAACTGGCCGATCGCCTCGCCAACGCGGTCGAGGCCGCCGAGGGCCGCCGTCCCGCGATCGCCGCCGGCTGAGCCGGTCCCTCGCCCGTCCGGGCTCAGCCCAGGCGGGTCAGGATGTTGCGGGTGATGCGCTCGACGCGTGGCTCGCGGGCGGCGAGGCCGTGGGCCCAGTCGGTCGACCCGGATGTCACGACCGTGGCCCCGGCGTCGTTGGTGTAGGCCCCGAGGACAGCGTGGCCGTGGCGGATCCGCTCCATCGCCTCGGGCTCGCGGGTGCCGAACACGCGGGCGGCGATGTACTCGAGCTCGCTCGGCTCTCCGGGCTTCGGCGGGCGGGGCGCCGTCTCGCGGGTGAAGTGCTGGGTCGGACACGTACCGAGGATCTCGAAGGTCGCCGGGGTCCCGTCCTCGCCGGTCGGGTAGGGCAGGCCGTCGCGGTAGGTGAACGTGCAGCCGTCGCACTCGTAGCCGACGACCGTCGCGGCCGCGCCCAGGACGTCGCCGTAGCCGAGGCCGGTGCCCTCGAAGATCCAGTGCCCGGGCCGGTGCACCGTGTAGCCGCCGAGCCCATCGGTGACGTTGCGTCCGATGCGGTGGTAGCCGCCCCGGGTGAAGGTGACGCCGGTCATGTGGTTCTCCGGGCGGGCGACGATCACGTCGGACCAGAACGTGGTGACCTCGGCCTCCCGGTCGGTGCCGCGGAGCGGATCGTCCTTGAAGAAGCCCTTGTAGCCGACCATCACGTCGCGGTCGTCGCCCTCGATGCGCACCTGCCACAGCGACGTGTTCCCCGAGAGGAAGGCGGCGTTGCCACCCCGGCCGATGAACGCCTCGACCGTGTCGCGCATGCCCTTCGACCAGTACTCGTCGTGGCCGACCGACAGGTAGAGCGAGGCGCCGTCGAGCACCTCCGGGTGGTGTTCGAGGTCCGCGTTGGTGCACACGCCGACGTCGAAGCCGTGCCGTTCGGCCCAGGCGAGGAAGGGCTGCTCCCAGTCGGGCCAACCGGCGGATCCGGCCCAGCCGGACAGGTGGTTGAGCTGGAGGTAGCCGACGTGGGCGGCGTTCTGAGGGTCCGCCTCGCCGGTGCCGGTGACCCGGCGGCCCTTGCCCGGCGGCTTGAACAGGTAGCCCCGGGCCATCGGCCGTTGCATCGCCACCCGGGTGCCGCCGTTGTAGAGGTTCCGCCCGCCGAAGTCGTTGTAGGCGTGCCACGTGTTCGTGGCGAGGGCGAGGACGATCCGGGTCCCCGCCGGTGGCCGCACGACGAAGAAGGCGTGGTCGCGGCGGACCTTCTCCCCGACGTCGATCTCCAGGACGACCTCGTAGTAGCCCGACCGCCACGCCGGATCGACGTCGATCGTCGTCGCGGCCGGCCAGCCGCAGCCGGAGGCGGACGCGTCCTTCGGCGTCTCGTGCTCGTCCGCCGAGACCGACCCGTCCCGCCACACGACCACGCGCTCCGCTCCGACGCGGGCGACCTCCACCCGCACCGGCCGACCGCCCGACGACGACAGGTGCAGGTCGACGCTCCCACCGGCCGCGACCGACTGCGGCCAGCAGTACCCGGTGACCACCTCGCGCGCCACGGCCCGGGACCCTACCGGCGCCACCCTCGACCGACCGGCGACCGGGTCCCGCCCTCGGTGAAGTGGCGCGCGTTTCCCGCCGTGGGCGGCGGGTTCCGCGCGCCACTTCGGGGGAGGGAGGGTCGGCGCGGCGAGGGCGGGGCGACGGGGCGTGGCAACGTGGGCGGATGCGTCGGACGGTGACCGCCCTGGCCCTGGCGACCGTGCTGCTGGTGGCGGCGTGCGGCGGCGGGGGAGGGGACGACGCCTCGGGTTCCACCGACCCGTCCGCGGCCGCCGACCCGACGGACGACGGCGGTTCGCCTCCCACCACCGATGCGGCGACGGGCGCGGCGTGGGTGGAGATCGAGGAGGCGATGGCCGCCATGGCCCCGAAGGTCGGCCTCCTGGCGGCCCGGGTCGGGGACGACGGGACCTGCGAGCCGGTCCACGCGGTCGAGCCGGCGACGGCGCGGCCGATCGGGTCGCAGTTCAAGCTGATCGTGCTCGGCGCCGTGGCGGACCGGATCGCCGATGGCGACCTGGCCTGGGACGACACCCTCATCGTCGGGGCCGACGACCAGAGCTTCGGCAACGGGGAGGGCTCGCTCCAGGAGGTCGAGCCGGGCACCGAGGTCACCGTCGAGGAGGCGGCCACGCTGATGATCTCGATCAGCGACAACACCGCCGCCGACGTGCTGATCGATCTGGTGGGTGTCGAGGCCGTCGAGGCGCGGGCGGCGGAGTGGGTCGCCGACGAGACCGCCAACGTGCCGTTCCTCACGACCAGGCAGATGTTCATGCTGCACTACCTGCCGGGCCTGGCGGACCGGTACCTCGACACGCCACCGGACGAGAGGGCCGACTTCCTCGTCGATTCGGTCGACCCGCGTCCCCTGTCGGACATGTTCGTCGGGCTCACCCCGGAGCCGGCCCACGTCGAGACGATCGAGTGGTTCGCCACGCCGGAGGACGTCTGCCGTACCTTCGCCGGTCTCCACGAGCAGGCCGCCGATCCGGCGCTGGCGCCGCTCGACGGGATCCTGTCGCAACAGGTCGTCGGCATCGAGCTCGACGACGCCCACTGGCCGACGGTCTGGTACAAGGGCGGCTCCGAGCCCGGGGTCCTCGCCCTCGGCTGGCTCGCGGTCACCGACGATGGTGAGACCCACGTCGTCGAGATGACGGCGACCGACCCCGACGAGCCGCTTGCCGACGACGTGATCACCGACCTGATCGACCTCGCCGCCGACGCCTTCGCCCTCCTGGCGTAGCGGCGCGCGTTTCCCGCCCTGGGCGGCGGGTTTCGCGCGCCACTTCGGGGGAGGCGGGCGGCGCCGGTGGGCGTAGGGTCGGGCTCGTGGGAACCTCGCCGGACGTGCGCGTGCGACGGATCTACGAGCCGCCGGAACCCGACGACGGGGCGCGCGTGCTCGTCGACCGGCTGTGGCCCCGCGGGGTGAGCAAGGACCGGGCCGCGCTCGACGAGTGGTGCAAGGACGTCGCCCCCTCGCCCGAGCTGCGCCGGTGGTACGACCACGATCCCGACCGCTTCGACGAGTTCCGCCGTCGCTACGAGGACGAGCTGACCGATCCGGAGCGGGCCGAGCGGCTCCGGCACCTGCGCGACCTGGCCGGTGACGGCCCGCTGACGCTGCTCACCGCCACCCGGGCGGCCGACATCAGCGAGGCCGCGGTGCTCGCCGACCTCCTGCGGTCGCCCTGACGGGACCGCCGTGTGGCCGAGGAGTCCGCCGGTGCCGTCGCCGTCGGCGGTGGGCGGTCAGACCTTCTCGCCCGGGAGGTCCGCGGCCTGGCGGATCCAGGAGGTGAGCCGGGCCTCGTCGAGGTCGTCGTCCTCGTGGACGTCGAGGTAGCGGACCTCGGGGTGTTTCGACGCCTTGGGCGGTTCGGGATCGAGCGACGTTCCCCGGAAGAACTGGAGTTGCACGTACTTCGTGTAGCAGCGGAAGGCCATGAACCAGCGGCCGTCGTCCTCGGCCCCGTAGAACGGCTGGTTCCACTTCACCGCCTTGTGCACGTCGGGGACGGTGGCGACCACCAGCGCGTCGATGCGCTCGCCGAGGGGACGCTTCCACTCCGGCATCGCCGCGATGTACGCCTGCACCGGGCCGTCGCCGTCGCCCTTGGGGATCTGCGGGTTGCCGCCCGACAGCAACTTCGGCGCGCCCGACGTCGGGGCGGGGGAGGCCGGGGTGGATCGTTTGGAGGACGGCTTGCGGGGAGCCATGGCGATCAGTCTGCCTTGAGCAGGTCGCCGAGCTTGTCGAGCTGGGCCTTGTAGCCCCACTTCATGCCGAAGGCGGCGAGCTTCGCCTTGGACCCGACCGCGGTGATCGTCACGGCCAGGGTCACGACGGTGCCGTCGTCGGTGGCGCGGACGGTCACGTCGTTGGCGTGCTCGATCGTGGTCGTCGCCTCCTCGCCCTCGGTCCAGGACCGGGCGTCGTAGGCGAGGCGGGCGGTCGGCTCGACCTCGGTGAACTCACCCTCCATCGGCCAGCGCGTGCCGGCGTACTTGCCCATCGCCTCGGTGGCCTCGGTGACGATGCGGATGGTCCCGCCGACGCGGGCGTCGACCTCGCACTCGGGGACGGTCGTCTTCTCCGGTCCCCACCAGCGACGGAGCAGGTCGGGGTCGGTCCAGGCGCGCCAGACGGTCTCGACCGGGGCGGGGTAGGTGCGCTCGAAGGTGAGCTGCTTGGGCTTGCGGGAGAGTCCCAGCATGGGTGGGGTCCTTTCGGGGTGGATCGGTGCGGGTGTCGCGGGCGCTCAGCGGCGCGGGGACGGGGGGTCGCGGTGGCCGTCGTCGGTGCCCGGCTCCCGGTCGAGGGACGCGAGGAGGTCGCCGAGTGAATCGAGGCGGGCGTCCCACAGCCGCTCGAAGGACTCGGTCCACTCGGCGATGGCGTCGAACGGCTCGGGCTCCAGCCGGTAGATGCGCTGACGGTGGACCGGCTCGGCGGTGACGAGGCCGGACTCGCCGAGCACGCGGAGGTGCTTGGAGACCTGCGGCTGGCGGAGCCCGAGCGCCTGGACGATGGCGTTGACCGGGCGGGGCCCGTCGCGCAGCAGCTCGACGATCCGGAGCCGGTTCGGCTCGCCCAGGGCGGCGAACGTGGCGGCGGCCGCCGCGCTCACGCGATCGCCCGGACGACGCCGGGGGCGACCGAGCACGGGCGGGTGGGCATGGAGGCCACGGTACGGGCCTCTTATATTCCTGTCAAGGAATACGTGAACGGGCCGGCGAACCGGCCCGGCGCCCGTTCCGCTCGTCCGGCCGCCCGCCCGTTCGCCCGCTCGCCCGTTCGGCTCGCTCGCCCGGCGCCCGTTCGCCCGCTCGGCTCGCTCGTTCGGCTCGCTCGCCCGCCCGCCCGTTCGCCCGCTCGGCTCGCTCGTTCGGACGGCCGGGGCGCCTCAGCGGGACGTCGATCCGCCGGATCTCCCGACGCAGCGGTACACGGCGTCGATCAGGGCCCGGTTCCGCGTGCTCTGCCAGCGGGGGATCAGGTGGTTCATCACGTAGCCGAAGGCGAGGCCGGCGTCGGGATCGGCGAAGCCCAGCGCGCCGCCGCTGCCGAAGTGCCCGAACGAGCGGAGGTTCGGGCCGAGCGGGCGTCGGTCGGTCGTCGGCTGGAACCCCAGCCCGAAGGTGACCTCGTTGCCCAGGATCGGACAGAACCCGGTCGCCTGCGCCCGGCCCGCCTCGGCGAGCAGCGGCGCGCTCAGCACCCGGTCCGGCTCCAGCAGCGCGGCGTACACGCGGGCGACCCCGCGGGCGGAGGCGTGGCCGGCGGTCGAGCCGAGCGGCAGGGCCCGCCACTCCGGCGTGTTGACGAGGCCGATCGACGAGTACCCCGGCGGGTTGAGCTGCGAGAGCGCGCTCATCAGGAGGTCACCGTCCAGTCCGTCGAACGACGCGAGCGTGGGGATCGGCGACGCCGGCGCCCACAGGATGTCGGCGCAGCGGTGCTGCTCGGTCTCGGGCACCCCGAACCACACGTCGGCGTCGAGGGGGGCGGCGAGGCGGCGCAGGCGGTCGCCGGGCGGGTCGCCGGAGGCCCGTCGGATCAGCTCGCCGACGAGGTGGCCGAACGTGTTGGTGTGGTACACGAGCCGCTCGCCCGGCGGCGACCACGCCTCGGTGGCGGCGACCGCGGCGGTCATCGTCGCCCAGTCGAACAGGTCGGCGTCGGTGAGCCGCTCCCGGATCGCGGGGACCCCCGCCCGGTGGGTCAGCGCGTGCTCGACCGTCGCGCCGGCCTTGCCCCCGGCCGCGAACTCCGGCCACACCTCGGCGATCGGGAGGTCGAGCCGGAGCGTCCCGTCGTCGACGAGCTGGAGGACCAGGGCGGCGAGCAGGCCCTTGCCCACCGAGTAGACGTCGACGAGCGTGTCGGGCTGCCACTCGCGGGTGCGGGCCTCGTCGGTCCAGCCGCCGTGGAGGTCGACCGTCACCTCGCCGTCGACGATGACGTGCACGGCCGCCCCGACCTCCCCGCGCTCGGCGAGGTTGGCGGCGAACGCGTCGCGGACCGGCTCCCATCCCGGAGCGCAGGTCCCCCCGATCGAGGCGGGCGGCTCGCTCGGCGATGCGGGCGGTGGGGCGGTCACCGTCGGAGCCTGCCACCCCGGTAACAGTTTTCCTCCGACCCCACCTGTTACCCGGTAACAGGTGGGGTCGGAGGAAAACTGTTACCCAGTGGGGCGTGGACGATCTCGCCGACATCGACCTGACCGATCCGGACACGTTCGCCGCCGGTCCTCCCCACGACGCGTTCCGGCGGCTGCGCGACCACGCCCCCGTCCACTGGCACGAGCCGACCCCGGCGACCCCCGACGGAGAGGGGTTCTGGTGCCTCACCCGTCACGCGGACGTCGCCTGGGCCGCCCGGCAGCCCGACCTGTTCTCGTCGGCTGGCGGCGGCGACCGCGAGGGCGGCGGCACCTTGATCGAGGACCTGCCCGCCGGCTTCGCCGCCGGGGTGCTGTTCAACATGCAGGACGACCCGCGGCACCACCACATCCGGCGCCTCGTCACGCCCGCGGTCAGCCCGAAGCGGCTCCGCACGATCGAGGCCGGCCTGGCGGCGCGGTGCGGCGAGATCCTCGACGCCGCCGTCGAACGGGGTACGTGCGACTTCCTGGTCGACGTGGCCGCCGAGCTGCCGCTCCAGGCGATCGCGTCGCTGCTGGGCGTCCCGCAGGAGGACCGCCACTTCCTGCTCGACTGGGCCGACGCCACGCTCGACTACGACGACCACGAGCCGGGCGAGACGTCCGAGCGCAGCCGCGCGGCGGGCGCGGCGATGGCGGACTACTCGGTGCGGCTGCTGGAGGAGAAGCGGCGATGCCCGGCCGACGACATCCTCTCGACGATCACCGGGGCGGTCCTGCCCGACGAGGCCGAGCCGGGCGGCCCCTTGACCGACCTCGAGCAGCAGATGTTCCTGCACCTGCTGGTGGCGGCGGGCAGCGAGACGACTCGCAACACGATCACCGCCGGGATGCTCGCCCTGATCGACCGGCCCGACGACTGGGCGGCGCTGCGGGCGGACCGCTCGCTCCTTCCCGGAGCGGTCGAGGAGATGCTGCGATGGGCGTCGTCGACCGTCTACAACCGGCGCACCGCCACCCGGGAGGTCGAGCGTCACGGGCGGACGATCCGGCCCGGCGACAAGGTCGTGCTGTGGTGGCAGGCGGCCAACTTCGACGAGCGGGTGTTCCCCGAGCCGTTCGTGTTCGACATCCGCCGCCACCCCAACCCGCACCTGAGCTTCGGGATCGGCACCCACCACTGCCTCGGCGCCAACCTCGCCCGGCTGGAGATCTCGCTCGTGTTCGACGGCCTGCTCGACCGGGTGGAGCGGATCGAGCGCGCCGGACCGGTCGAGCGGGCCCGCTCGAACAAGCACGCCGGCTTCCGCCACGCCCCCGTCACCCTCCGCGGGTAACAGGTGGGGTCGGAGGAAAACCGTTACCCGGCGACCAAGCAGGGCGGCCCGGCGTCAGGCAGTCCCGTCAGGGTCGTCCGGGGTCAGGGCGGCGAGGACCTCGGCGTCGCTGGTCTGGTCGAAGCGGTCGTACCAGCGGCCTACCGCCCGGAACTCGGCCGGGCGGATCGGGCACACGACCCGCTCGACGAGCGCCTCGAACCCGGCGGCGGCGTCGGGCGCGCCGACCGGGACGGCCAGCACGATCCGGTCGGCGCCGAGCCGTTCGAGCGCGGCGATCGCGGCCGACGCGGTGACGCCGGTGGCCAGGCCGTCGTCGACCAGCACGACGTGACGCCCGGTGAGGCGGGGGAGGGCCCGGTCGCCCCGGTAGGCGGCGACCCGGCGGTCGAGCTCGGCGACCTCGGCGTCGGCGCGGCGGTCGAAGTCGGCCTCCGAGACGCCGAGGGTCCGCAGGGCGGACGGGTCGGCGAGGCGGACACCGCCCTCCGCCACCGCGCCGATGCCCAGCTCCTCGTGCCCGGGAGCCCCGACCTTGCGGGCGACGAGCACGTCGAGCGGCGCGCCGAGCCGCCGGGCCACCTCGGCCGCGACCGGCACGCCGCCTCGGGGGAGGCCGAGCACGACGGGGTCGACGAGGGCGACCTCCGCGATCAGGGCGTCGGCGAGGCGACGCCCGGCCTCGGCGCGGTCGCGGTACGGGCGGACCCCGCTCACCCCGTCCGTCCCCTTCGGTCGGGATCGCGGTCGGGGCCGCGGTCGGAGGTCGGGCACGCCGTCACGCGATCCCCGTCGTACCGCACCGGAGCGGAGCGTGCCCGCGCGGCCTGGTTCCCGCATGGCCGTCGGACGGATGGTCCCCGGACAGCCACGACCTGCCGGCTGGTTCCCGCGGGAGTGGCCGGCGGTACCGTGACGAGGTGACCGACCTCGACGTCATCGTGGTGGGAGCGGGGACCGCCGGAGCGAACGTCGCCCACCAGTTCTCCCGCCGGGGCCGCCGCGTCCTGCTCCTCGAACGCCGCCCCGCCGACGCCGCCGGCGCCCAGTGGCACAACGGCGTGCTCGACCGTCACTTCGACGAGGCCGGGCTCGACCGTCCGGAGGCCCCCGAGCGGGTGGCCGACGGCGGGTCGTTGCACATGCGCACCGGCCGGCCCGGCACCCGCCTGACGATGCACGACCTGCCAACCGTGGCGGCCGACATGGCCCGCCTGGGCGACCGCCTACGGCGCCTGGCCGTGGAGGGCGGGGTCGAGCTGATCGATCGGGTCACCGACCTCGACGTCGAGGTCGATCCGGGGACGGGCCGGATCCGATCGGTGACCGTCCGAGCCGAGGGGCACCCGGGCCCGGCCTCGTTCGCCGCCGCCCTGTTCGTCGACGCGTCGGGTCGTCGTGGCGTGCTGCGTCGCCACGCCCCCGCCCTCGCCCCGTGGTGTCGCCCGCTGCGCGGCGACGAGCTGTGCTCGGCGGCCGACGTCCACCACCGGATCGCCGACCGGTCCGGGGCCGAGCGGTTCCTCGATCGCCACGGCGCGCGGCCCGGCGACTCCGTCACCTACGTGGGGATCAGCGGCGGGTTCTCGACCCGCGCCGTCACCGTGTCGGCCGACCTCGAACGGGTCGGGATCCTGGTCGGCTGCCTGGCCAACGGGCGTTACTCCACCGGCCCCCGACTCGTCGCCGACTTCCTCGCCGACGAGCCGTGGATCGGTGAGGCGACGTCCACCGGTGCGGGCGTGATCCCGCTGCGCCGACCCTTCGCCCGCACGACCGCACCGGGCCTGGCGTTGGTGGGCGACGCCGCGTGCCAGGTGTTCCCGGCCCACGGGTCGGGTGTCGGCATCGGGCTGCTGGCGGGGTCGATGCTGGCCGAGGGAGTGGCCGACGCCGACGACCCGGGCGACCCCGATCGGCTGTGGCGCGGCTACCAGGCCCCGTTCCAGCGCCGCCACGGCACCGACCTGATCGGCTTCGACGTGCTGCGCCGGGCGACGACGCGTCTGGGCGAGGCGGGCGTCGACGCGATGGTGCGGTCGGGCGTGATCGACGAGGACACGACCCGCGCCGGGCTCGAACAGCGCTGGGCCGTACCGTCACCCGCCGCGGCCGCCCGGGCGGGGGGACGCATGGCCCGCCATCCCCGTCTGGCCGCCACCATGGCCCCGGCCCTGGCCCGCGCCCAGGCCGCCCGGGCCCACGCGTCGCGGTACCCGGCCGAGGCCGACGTGGACGCCCTCGCCCGGTGGGAGGCCCGCGCCGAGAAGCTGGTCGGCCCCCTACCGCGGTAGCGACGCCGTAACGTCCCGCCATGGCACCACGGACGACGCACCGGCCCACGGGGTGGGTGCGCGAGCGGGCCGGGCTCGTCGACGACGGCCGGCCGCTGCTGCACCGCCTCGGCCTGGCGGCGTGGTCGCTGATCGGCATCGTCGTCCTGGTCGGGCTGGTCGTCGCCCTCCTCGGTGCGCTCAGCAACGTCGTGCTGCCGCTGGTCTTCGCCCTCGTGTTCGCGGTGCTGTTCCAGCCGCTCGTCCGGCGCATGGTCCGCCACCGGGTACCGCCCGCCATCGCCGCCGGGGCCGTCCTGCTCGGCATCCTCGTCCTGTGCCTGGGCGTGACGGCGCTGACCGTCGCCGGGGTGATCGACCAGAGCGATCGCATCGCGAGCGAGATCGAGGAGGCGATGCGCGAGTTCGACCTCGACGAGGACGACATCGCCGCCCTGCGCGACCGTCTGGAACAGACCGGGTCCGGTGTGTCGAGCGGTGTGGTGCGGTCGTTCGCCTCGGGCCTGAGCGTCGTCGGCGAGGTGATCGTCGGCCTCGTGCTCGGGGCGCTGATCTTCTACTACCTGCTGAAGGACGGCCCGTCGATCCGCCGGTCGCTGGCCGAACGGGTGCCCGACGACCACGTCGCCGACTTCGAAGCGTTCGTCGCCGACACGGTCTTCGTGCTCCGGCGCTACTGGCTGGGCCGCACGATCGTCTCGGCGGTCGTCGCCGCGGTGGTCGGCGTAGCCGCGCTCGTGCTCGGCCTGCCGCTGGTGACCACGATCGTCATCGTCACGTTCATCGGCGGGTTCATCCCGTACGTCGGCGCGGTCGTCGGCGGGGCCCTGGCGGTGATCGTCGCCCTGGGCAGCAACGGGGTGCCCGCCGCGATCGTGATGCTGCTCGTCGTCCTCGCGGCCAACCTGCTGATCGAGAACCTGGTCGAGCCGGCGGTCACCGGTCGGACCCTCAGCATCCACCCGCTCGTCGTGCTGCTGCTCACCACGCTCGGGGCGACGATCGGGGGCATCCCCGGGATGATCATGGCCGTCCCGATCGGGGTGATCGCCCAGCGGGCGGCGCCCCTCCTGCTGCGCATCTTCGAACCCGACGACCCCCTCGGCCTGACCGAACCAGACGATCCCCTCGGCCTGGTCGGACCAGACGATCCCCTCGGCCTGGCCGAACCCGACCCCGAGGACGATCCCGTGCCCGACCCCGAGCGAACCGGCGCGTGATTCCCGCCGCCGGTGGCGGGAAGCCACGCGCCACTCGTCGGAGAAGCGGCGCGGCGGTGAGCGGTCAGCGGTCGGTGAGCTCGACGATGTCGGCGACGGTGTAGGTCGGGACCTGCTGCTGGGGGGAGCCGTGGCAGGTGAGCGGCTCGGCGCTGAGCGCCACGGTGCGGCGGAGGTGGACCTCGACCGGTGGGAGGCCGCGGGCCTCGACGCGGATGCGGGAGTGGCCCTCGCCGGGTACGACCACCACGTCGTCGACGCCCACGATCCCGTAGCGCTCGCGGACCGCGTGCTCGGCGGCCTGCTCCGCGAAGCGCAGCGTCGACCGGCCGCGGTACCAGGGCAGGGCGATCTCGCCCACCGCGTGGGCGTCGAGCAGGCGCTCGGCGTCGGTCGGCTCCATGCGTCCGTAGTAGAGGCCGTCGGGCAGCACCACGATGTTGGCGGCGAAGCGATCACCACCGATGTGGGAGCACTCCCAGAGCTGTTCGGCCCACGGCGTCTCCCGTAGGTGGCGGATCACCGGTCGGCCGCGGTTGGCGCAGCACTGGTCGTGCTTCCCGTTGGTGCACACGAGCACCAGGCGCTCGTCGTGGGCGGTCCAGCCGGCGGGCTCGGCGTCGAGGCGGAGGTCGTCGGTGAGGTAGCGGACGGCGGCGAGGGTCGGTACGGCCCGCACCCACGCCCGTCCGGTCCGGGTGCCGGGACGGGTGGTCACGACGAAGAACACGCGGATCGCCGCCGCGGACGGACCGCGGTGCGGTGGCCGGATGCAGATGGGCCGGATGCCGCGGCGCTTCAGGCCGGCGGCCCAGCCGTCGGGTACGTGCGGGCCGAGCGGGCTGTCGTGGATGGCGTCGGTGCCCCAGGCGCCGTGCACCTCGACCAGCAGCCACCCCCGGACCTGCGAGGCGGTGGCGGTGACGGCCTCGCCGCGTGCCTCGGACGCGTCGGAGCAGACGAAGCGGTCGGTCACGGTCGGGCGCTCACGGGTCGTGGTCGGGGCGCTCGGGCCGGGCGTCGGCGAGGGGCACGAGGATGCCCTCGTCGAGCAGGCGGGTGACGACCACGCGGGAGGAGTCATCGTCGAGGCCGGCGATCTCGGCGCGGCGGAACGGCTCGGGCGCGCCGAGCAGGGAGGCGAGGAAGCCGTGGGCCTCGACCGGCAGCGTGATCGTCCGGTCGCCGACGAACAGCAGCGAGCGGGCGCCCGACGCTGAGTGGCTGAGCGTGATCAACGGTCCGGGCGCGAAGAAGAGGGGGCCGTCGGCGGCGGTGGGGTCGGGCGGCGTCCGGGGGCGGAGGCGGGTCGCGGCCTGCCGGCTCCAGATCTCCCGGGCGATCCACCGGCGCACCGGCACCGAGCCGAGGTCGAGGTCGAGGTCGAGGGTCGGGCCGGACCCGAGGTCGACGTTCGGGGCGGTCGGGCCGGGCGCGGAGGGGTCGAGGCTCGACAGGGGGATCGACGTCCGCAGCCGTCCGGCGTCGACCGCGTCGTCGATCGCCCGGCGGACCACCCGGTGCCACGTCACCGCCAGCACGCCGACGGTCAGGTGGGCCGACTCGCGGTCGGTGGTCTCGGCGACATGGGGGTGCCCGCGGGGCAGGTAGAGGACGTCGCCCGGCTCGAGCACGAGGTCGAGGACCGGCTCGCCGACCTCGTCGAGCGTCGGGCGCGGGATGGCGTGCCGGCCGCCGATCGGGTCGCGGGTGCGGTCGGTCGGTGCCCAGACCCGCCAGCGCTTCGCCCCGTCGAGTTGGACGACGAACACGTCGTGGTAGTCGAAGTGCACGTCGAGCCCGCGGGCCGACGCGGGGGAGAGGTAGGCGTTGAGCTGCACCGGCTGGTCGAGCTCGAGGGCGAGGTTGTTGGCGAAGCGCGCCAGCCCCGGATCGGTGAGGTGCAGTCCCTGGAGGACGACCGTGGCCCCCGCCCGGTAGCCGTCGATCACCCGGTTCGGCGCGGCCAGGTCGGTCAGGTCGCGGTTGCCGATGCGGGCCCGGCGGGTGACCTCGCCCGGCGAGGTGGTGGTGCCCTCGGTGACGAGCCGGAACGTCGGGCGCCGCGCCGACCGGCCGAGCAGGTCGGACCACAGCGCGTCGACGTCGGCGAAGCGACCCGGGTCGCGGCCGGCGCCCGACGAGACGGCCGGTCGCCGGTAGACGTCGTCGCCGCGGAACTGGCCGACGTCGTCGACCAGGTCGGCCAGCGTCGGGGCGTCGGGGTGCGGTTGCCGCCGCACCAGCCACCCGGGGTGGCCGTCGGCGGCGGGCGTCGGAGTCGGGGTCAGGTCAGCGGTCGGTGCCGTCGGTGTCCCCACCGTCGGTACCGTCCGTGTCCCCGCCGTCCACGCCGTCGGTGTCCCCGCCGTCGACGCCGTCGGTGTCTCCACCGTCGGTGCCGTCGGTGTCCCCACCGTCGGTACCGTCCGTGTCTCCGCCGTCCACGCCGTCCGTGTCCCCACCGTCGGTGCCGTCGGTGTCCCCACCGTCGGTGCCGTCGGTGTCTCCGCCGTCGACGCCGTCGGTGTCTCCACCGTCGACGCCGTCGGTGTCACCACCGAGGACGGGCTCGTCGTCGGAGTCGTAGGAGACGTCGATGTCGTCGTTCGAGATTCCCATGGGCCGCACTGTAGGCCCGCTCCCCGGCCGGCGGGTCGGGTCCGGTGACGGCGTCGTCAGGCGCCCGCGGCGAGCTCGTCGCGGAGCTCGCGCTTCAGGATCTTGCCGGTGGCGCCGCGCGGCAGCGCCTGCTCGCTGAACGTGATCACGGTCGGGACCTTGAACCCGGCCAGCTTCGAGCCGACGTGGGCCTGGAGCTCCTCGACCGTCAGCGTCGCCCCCGCCCGCAGCACGATCGCGGCCGCCAGCTCCTCGCCGAGGCGGTCGTGGGGCAGGCCGAACACCGCCGCCTCGTACACCGCGGGGTGCTCGTAGATGACGGCCTCGACCTCGGCGCAGTAGATGTTCTCGCCGCCGCGCAGGACCATGTCCTTGGCCCGGTCCTCGACGTAGACGAAGCCCTCCTCGTCGAGGCGGCCCAGGTCCCCGCTGCGGAGCCAGCCGTCGTGGAACGCTTCCTCGGTGGCGGCCGGATAGTTCCAGTAGCCGCGGATCATGTTCGGGCCGCGGAACTCGATCTCGCCGACGGCGCCGACCGGCACCGGCTCACCGGCCTCGTCGACGACCCGCATCTGCATGATCGGCACGGTGCGGCCGGCGCTCGTCGGGCGGGTGAGGTAGTCGTCGCCTCCGTTCTGCGGCCCGTACGCGTTGGTCTCGGTCATGCCGTAGCCGATGCCGGGGCGGCCCCGCTCGAACCCGGCGGCGACCCGCTTGACCAGCTCGGGCGGCGCGGGCGCGCCGCCGCCGGAGACGTTGGTGAGGCTGGAGGTGTCGCGGGCGGCGAAGTCCGGCGACTCGAGCAGGTCCCACGACATGGTGGGTACGCCGACGAACGTGGTGACCCGCTCCCGCTCGATCAGCTCGAGCGCCCGCTCGGGGTTCCACTTGTACATCATCACGAGCTTCGTTCCGCTCGCGAAGCAGCTCAGCATCACCGGGATGCAGCCGGTGACGTGGAAGAGGGGCACGACGAGGATGAAGGCCGGCGGGGTGCCGGAGGTCGACTCGAGCGGGTTGGCCTGCTTGCCCATCCGGAGGCGGTCGACGCCGGCCCGGCAGGCGTAGCCCATCAGTGCGTTGGTGACCGCTCGATGGGTCGAGACCGCGCCCTTCGGTCGACCGGTGGTACCCGACGTGTAGAGGATCGTGGCGTCGTCGTCGGGACCGATCTCCACCTCGGGCAGCGGGGCGCCGGGCACGACGACGTCCTCGTAGCGGTCGACGCCCGGCGGGGTCGCGCCGCCCTCGGGGAGCCGGACGCCCACGACACGGATCGGATCCTCGCCTTCGAGGAGTGGCCGCATCCGCTCGATCCGCTCGGCGTCGGCGATCACGACCCGCGCCCCGGAGTGGCCGATGCCGTACTCCAGCTCGTCGGTGGTCCACCACGCGTTGAACAGCACGGCGACGCCGCCGACCGACAGCACCGCCGCGTAGGCGACGATCCACTCCGGGTAGTTGCGCATGGCGATGCCGACCCGGTCGCCCCTGGCGATGCCGTGGCGCTCGACGAGCGCGGCGCCCAGGCCGTCGACGTGGGCCATGACGTCGGCGAAGGTCCACGTCTCGTCCTCGTAGACGAGGAACGGGCGGTCGCCCCGCGCCCGGGCTCCGGCGAGGACGGCCGGGACGCTCGGCGGCGCGTGCAGGAACGCGTTGACGCGGTGGCCGTCGACCTCGATCTCGGTGATCTCGAACGGCCCACCCGGCGCGGTGACCTGCTGCACGGCTTCGTCGAACGTCATCGTCATCGGTGGATCCCCTCGGGTCGCGGGCCCCCGATCATCGCGGACGCGGGTGATCGCCAGGGCGCGTCGGTGGTGGCGGGTAACAGGTTTCCTCCGACCCCACCTGTTACGCGGGTAGTAAGGGGCCGGTGGAGCCGACCGAGTCCGAGCCGATCCGCGTCGACGCCGGGGGGTGGGGGTTGACCTGGGCGGTCGATCGGGCCGGACGGCTGCGCCAGCTCGGGCTCGGACCGGCCGGGGCGGAGGCGTCGGCGGAGCTCCCGGCCCACCTGTACCCCGAGGCGTTCCCGACCCTCGGCACCGGGGATCCGTTCCGTCCGCCGCCGCTGGCGGTCACCCACGCCGACGGCATGCTGACGACCCGCCTGGTGGTCGACGCCGTCGCCCGCACGCCGGTCGCCCGCACGCCGGTCGCCCGCACGCCGGTCGCCCGCACGGCCGTCGCCCGCACGCCCGTCGACGGGGACGACGGCGGGGGCGAGCACGTGGTCGTCACGTGCCGAGACGAGATCCAGCCGCTGACCGTCGAGCTGCACCTGCGCACCCACCCCGCCTCCGGCGTGCTCGAGCAGTGGGTGGAGATCGTCCACGCCGAGCCCGGCCCGGTGCGGCTGGAGGCCTACGACTCGATCGGCCCGACGCTGCTCGTCACGGCCGACGCCACGCTCGACCAGTTCGGCGGGGGCGGCTGGGCCGACGAGTGGCGGTGGACGACCGAGTCGCTCACCCCTGGCACCAAGGAGCTGGCCAGTCTCGGCGGTGTCCAGCCGCACCTCCAGCGCAACCCGTGCGCCCTGGTCGCCCCGGCCGGTCCGGCGGGGGAGGACGCCGGCGAGGTCGTCGCCGTCTCGGTGGCGTGGGGCGGCAACGTCCACGTCGGGCTCGACGTCCGCCCCAAGCCCGACCTCGACGGGGTGGCCGAGCTGCGGATCCGGGCCGGCGCCAACCCGCTCGGCGCGCCCTACGTGCTCGATCCCGGCGTGCGGTTCGTGACGCCGACGGTGGCCTGGACGTGGGCGACCGGCGGCCGCGACGAGGTGACCCGCCGGTTCCACGCCTGGACCCGGGCCCGCGTGCTGCGCGACCCCGACCGCTCCCGCGGCATCGTCGCCAACAACTGGGAGGCGACGTACTTCGACTTCGACGAGGCGCGCGTCGTCGACCTGATCGGGCGGGCGGCCGACCTCGGCGCCGACGTGTTCCTCCTCGACGACGGCTGGTTCGGCGGCGAGCGCCCCCGCGACGACGACACCACGAGCCTCGGCGACTGGGATCCCGATCCCCGCAAGCTGCCCCGCGGGCTGGCCCCGCTCGCCGACGCGGCGGCCGCGGCCGGGATCCGCTTCGGCATCTGGGTCGAACCCGAGATGGTCAACCCGGTGAGCGCCCTCCACGACCACCATCCCGACTGGGTCGTCCGCGACGGGCGCGAGCCGCGGCTGCACCGCAACCAGCTCGTGCTCGACCCGCTGCTCCCCGAGGTGCGCGCCTTCGAGGTCGACGTCGTGGACCGGACCCTCGCCTCCGCTCCGGGGACGAGCTACGTGAAGTGGGACGCCAACCGACCGGTCACCGACCCCGGTTCCCGGGCGCTGCCCGCCGACCGCCAGGCCAACCTGTGGGTCGACCAGGTCCACGCCACGTGGGAGGTCATGGCCGAGGTCGCCCGGCGCCACCCCGACGTCGACCTGATGCTGTGCGCCTCGGGTGGCGGCCGCACCGACCACGGCACGCTCCGCTGGTTCCACGAGGTATGGACGTCGGACAACACCGACCCGGTCACCCGCGTGCGGATGCAGTGGGCGTGCTCGCACTTCTTCCCGGCGTCGGTGATGGCGGCCCACGTCACCCGCTGGGGCGACCGGCCGCTGTCCTTCGCGTGCGCGGTAGCCCTGTCGGGGCGGTTCGGCTTCGACCTCGACCTGGCCGCCCTCACCGAGGAGGAGCGCGCGGTGTGCCGCCGGGCGGTCGCGCTCGCCCGGCGCACCCAGGACGTCGTGCAGCACGGCGTGGTCCGTCGGCTCGTGTCGCCCGTCTCCGGCGCCGACCGGTCGCGGGCGGCGTGGGCGGTGACCGGCGGCGCGCCCGGCGATGCGCCCGTCGGTCGCGCTCCGGGGTCCGACGTCGGGTCCGACGGCGGGTCCGGCGTGGACTCGACGGTGCTGTTCGCGTACCAGCTCGACCCGCCGGGCGACGCGGTCGACGGCGGCCCCGCGTTGCGCCTCCGCTGGCTCGATCCGGACCGGGCCTACGAGGTGGTCGCGCACGACCTGGACCGATCCGAGCCGAACGTCGAGGTCCGGTCCGGGGCGAGCCTCGCGGCCGACGGCATCGATTGGCCGCTCACCGGGCCCTGCGAGGCGCTCGTGTACGAGATCCGCCCGACCTGAACGGGCGGGAGCCGCCCGGTCCGGCGCGTGCGAGATCCGCACGTCCTGAACCGACGGCCCGACCCCCTCCGCGCGGCGCGCACGAGATTCCTCCGACCCGTCGGTACTCGGTCAGGAGCGGGCGGGGGCGATGACGGTCTCGGCGTAGCGGGCGATCGCGTCCGCCGCCGCATCGGGTGACGTCCCCGGCAGGGGGACCTGCACCCACGTGACGCCGAGCGCCTCCAGCCCGGCGAGGCCCTCGCGGTGGGCGTCGGGGTCGAAGTCGTCGTCGCCGGGTGTCCCGCCGACGGTGCACGAGAACGATACGTCGACGGTCGCGGGATCGCGGCCCGCGTCCTCCAGGCGCGCCCGGAGGTCGGTCAGTGCCGCCGCCAGCCGCTCGGGCGTGTCGAGGGCGACCGTGCGGGCGGTGCGGGCCACGCCGGCCGGCGCGGGGAACGGGCACCAGCCGTCGCCCCGCTCGGCGACCCGGCGGCGGGCGGCCGCGCTGTTGCCGCCGATCCAGATCGGTGGGGCCGCTGCCGGACGGGGGCGCCCGGCGACGCCGCGGGCCTCGAAGTGGCGGCCGGTGGTGGTCACCTCGTCGTCGGTCCACACCGCCCGGATCACGTCGATCGCCTCGTCGAACAGCTCGTTGCGCTCGTCGGGATCGACCCCGAGGGCGGCGAACTCGCTGCGCAGGTAGCCGGCGCCGGTGGCCAGCACGAAGCGCCCGCTGGACAGCACGTCGACCGTCGCCGCCGCCTTGGCGACGACGAACGGGTTCCGGTAGGGCAGCACGACGATGTTCGGGATCAGCCGGATCGTCGTGGTCGCGGCGGCGACGAACCCGAGGGCGACGAACGGGTCGAGCGCGTCGTGGCCGCCGGCGTCGAGCCACCGCTTCGACGGGGCCGGGTGGTCGGTGAAGCCGTAGCCGTCGAAGCCGCCCTCCTCCGCGGCGCGGGCCAGGCGGGCGACGGTCGGACCGTCGACCAGGCCGGGGTGGGCCGGGTGCGCGAGCAGTGGGTGGGTTACGGCGAAGCGCACGGGCGGGCCTCCGGTCGGCGGATCGTCCCGGCGGCACCGCTCCGGGAGCGCCGCAGATCATGGCCCAGGCGACGCTCGACCGGCGGCGACGACAGGTGGAACCCGGTACCGGTCGTCGCCTTCACCCGCGGCGACCGGCGGACAGGTGGAACCCGGTACCGGGTGTCGTCGGGGTCAGCGGTCGGGGCGGGTGAGGAGGGCGATGACCTGGTCGGGGGCGGAACGGGGGAGCGGCCACGGGCCCTCGACCCGGGCGACCCCCACCGACAGCAGCACCAGGGCGCGGGTGCGGGCGCCGGGCCGATCGAAGCCGAGGTCGCGGAACGCCCGCTCGACGAAGTGGAGGAGCGCGGCGTCGGCGGCCCGCACCGCGGCGGCGGCGACCTCGCTCCTTCCCGCCCAGTCGCGCATGGCGACGTCGAGCGGGCGCATGTCGTCGTCGAGGGCCCGGCGCGACAGCTCCCGCAGGCGGGCGACCGGGTCGGCCGCGTCCGGGCGCGCCGAGATCTCGGCCAGCACCGCCTCCACCTGGTCGGCGCCGTAGAACCGGGCCAGGTCGTCGAGGTAGGCGGCCACGTTCGGGAAGTGGTGGTAGAAGCTGCCGGTCGTGCGGCCGACCTCGGCGGTCAGGGCGGTGAGCTTCACCGCGGGCAGCCCGCCGCGCCGTAGGAGGGCCTGCCCGGCGAGCAGCCACGCTCGCCGATCGACCGCGCCGTCCGCCGACATCGGACCGCCTCGATCCGCCGGGGTCACGCCATGTCGAGCGGGCCGAGGGGCTGGCCGAGCATCACCCGTCCGGCCAGTTCGGTCGTGCGGTCCCAGTCGAACACGACGTGGCCCTTCAGCGTCTCGACGTCGCGCTGGAGGCGCTGGATCGGATGGTCGAGCGCGTAGACGCTCGCGCCGGCGCCCTCGCCGATCGCACCGATCACCCGTCGGCTCGTCCGCACCGCGGCCGCGGCGGCGAGTCGGGTACGGACCCGCAGTAGGTCGTCGGGAGCGCCGCCGGCGGCCGTGGCCAGCTCGTCGATCGCCGCCGTCCAGCCCGCGGCCATGGTGGCCACCTCGCTGGCGACGGCGGCCAGCCGGGCCTGGGCCAGGGGCTGGTCGGCCGCCCGGTCGCCGAGCGTGTAGGCGAGGACGCGCTCGGCCAGCCGGTCGCGGTACAGGTCGAGCGCCGCCTGTGCCGCCCCGACCGCCGGGGCCGAGGCCAGCAGGGCCAGCAGGCCGAGCAGAGGCAGGCCGGCGAGGCCGTCGCCCTCGACGCCGCCGGTCATCTCGCGCAGCAGCTCGCCCGGCGCGGTGCGGGCCTCGGGTACGAACACGCCGTCGACGCTGACGGTGCAGGAGCCCGTGGCGCGCATCCCCGCGGTGTGCCAGGTGTCCTCGACTGCGACCTCCGTGATGGGCACGACCGCGAAGCGGGTGCCGAACTCGACGGTCTCGTCGAAGCCGTGGACGATGCACCAGTCGGAATGGTGGATCGCCGTCGCCCACTCCCATCGGCCGGTGACCCGGTAGCCGCCGGGCGCGGCGGCGAGCGTGCCGGTCGGGGCGAGCGGGGCCGACGCCGTCGGCACGCGCCCGTCGCCGAACAGCTCGTCGTGGGCCTCGGCCGGGAACCGGGAGAGCATCCACGCGTGGAGCATCAGGAACGACATGGTCCACGCCGACGCGGGGCACCCTCGGCCCAGCTCGGCGACGCCCCGGCACAGGGCGCCGACCCCGAGGCCGTGGCCGCCCAGCGCGGTCGGCACCACCGCACGGAGGAGGTCGGCCTCGGCGACGGCGGCGACGACCGGCTCGGGCACCCGGCGCAGGCGCTCGCCCTCGCGGGCGTGGGCGGCGAGCACGGGGGCGAGGTCGCGGCAGCGGGAGAGGAGGTCGGCTTCGTCCATGGCCGCCGAGCATAAGTCGAGTTATGGCGGCCGCCGCCATCCGGGTCGACGCCCGTCGGCGCCGGTCGGCGCCAACGAACCGGCGCGGGGATCCCGCCGCCCGGGGCGGGAATCGCGCGCCACCACGGGGAGGGGTGGGGCCGTACGCTGCGACACGGCCATGAGCGAGCACCGCGATCAGCGCACCCGGCGGACGACGCGGGCCCGGGGGGCGACGCGGCGGGAGCCCCTGCCGGTGCCGAGCTACCCGGCCGAGCTGCCCATCACCGAGCGCCGCGACGAGCTGATCGAGACGATCCGCGACCACCAGGTCGTCGTCGTGGCGGGCGAGACCGGCTCGGGCAAGAGCACCCAGCTACCCAAGCTGTGCCTCGAGCTGGGCCGCGGCCTCGACGGCGTGATCGGCCACACCCAGCCCCGTCGGGTCGCCGCCCGCACCATCGCCGAGCGGGTCGCCGAGGAACTGGGGAGCGAGCTGGGAGACGCCGTCGGGTACAAGGTCCGCTTCACCGACCGGGTGTCGGACCGCACCTACGTGAAGGTGATGACCGACGGGATCCTGCTCGCCGAGATGCAGCACGACCGGCAGCTCCGCCGCTACGACACGCTGATCGTCGACGAGGCCCACGAGCGCAGCCTCAACGTCGACTTCCTGCTCGGCTACCTCCACCAGCTCCTGCCGCAACGGCCCGACCTCAAGCTGATCATCACGTCCGCGACGATCGACACCGCCCGCTTCGCCGCCCACTTCGGCGACGCCCCCGTGGTCGAGGTGTCGGGCCGGACCCACCCGGTCGAGATCCGCTACCGGCCCTTCGGGGAGGGCGCGGCCGTGGCGGCCGAGGAGGGCGACGACGTCATCGACGACGACCGCGGGCTGCTGGAGGCGGTGGGCGACGCGGTCGTCGAGCTGTGTCGCGAGGGCCCCGGGGACGTGCTCGTCTTCCTCAGCGGGGAGCGGGAGATCCGCGACTGCACCGACTCGCTCGCCGACCGGGCCGGGACCGACCGGCACCTCCGCGGCGTCGAGGTGCTGCCCCTGTTCGGTCGGCTGTCGGCCGCCGAGCAGCACCGGGTCTTCGCGCCCCACGGCGGTCGTCGGGTCGTGCTGGCGACCAACGTGGCCGAGACGTCGGTGACCGTCCCCGGCGTGCGCTACGTCGTCGACGGCGGCACCGCCCGCATCTCCCGCTACAGCCACCGCCTGAAGGTCCAGCGCCTGCCGATCGAGAAGGTCAGCCGGGCGTCGGCCGACCAGCGGGCCGGGCGGTGCGGCCGGGTGGCGCCGGGCATCTGCATCCGCCTGTACGCCGAGGACGACTACGACGCCCGCCCGGAGTTCACCGACCCCGAGATCCTCCGCACGAACCTGGCGTCGGTCATCCTCCAGATGGCGAACCTCGGCCTGGGCGACTTCGCGCCGGTCGCCGGTGACCGCGACGGCTCGGGTGGCGGAGCCGCCGGGCGTGACCCGATCGCGGACTTCCCGTTCCTCGACCCGCCGGCGGAGCGGGCCGTGCGCGACGGGATCGCCCTGCTGGAGGAGCTGGGCGCACTCACCCCCGCGGCGGACGGCCGAAGGCGCCTGACGAAGATCGGTCGCCGCCTGGCCCGGCTCCCGATCGACCCGAGGCTGGGGCGGATGGTGCTGGAGGCAGAGCGCCAGGGGTGCGTGCGCGAGGTGCTGGTGATCGCCGCCGCGCTGTCGATCCAGGACGTCCGCGAGCGGCCGCTCGACCAGCAGCAGGCGGCCGACGCGCTGCACCGCCGCTTCCACGTCCCGGGCTCGGACCTCCTCGGCCTCGTCGCCCTGTGGGACCACCTGGAGGAGCGGCGTCGCGCCCTGACCTCCAGCCGCTTCCGCCGGGAGTGCCGGGCCGAGTTCCTCAACTTCCTGCGCACGCGCGAGTGGCGCGACCTGCACCGCCAGCTCGCCCGCGCCGCCGAGGCGGTCGGGGTCGTCGCCGGCAACGAGGACGCCGCGCCCGACGCCGTCCACCGCGCCGTCCTCTCCGGGCTGCTGTCGCAGATCGGGGTGCGCGACCGCGACGGGCGGGAGTATCGCGGGGCCCGCAACGTCCGGTTCCTGGTCGCGCCCGGGTCGGTGCTCACCCGGCGGCCGCCGTCGTGGGTGATGGCCGCCGAGCTGGTCGAGACGAACCGGTTGTGGGCCCGCGGTGTCGCCGCGATCCAGCCCGGTTGGTGCGAACCGCTCGCCGGGCACCTGCTGAAGCGGAGCCACACCGACGCCCGGTGGGACGAGGCGTCCGGCCGCGCCGTGTGCACCGAGAAGGCGACCCTGTACGGGCTGCCCGTCGTCCCCGCCCGCACGATCGGCCTAGACCGGGTCGACCCCGACCTCGCACGCGACCTGTTCGTCGACCACGCCCTCGTCCGCCGCGAGTGGGAGTCGCGGCACGGGTTCCTCGCCGCCAACGAGGCCTTCCTCGACGAGGCGCGTGCCCTCGGCGACCGGCTGCGGCGCGCCGATCTGTTCGACCACGACGCCACCCTGCGCGGCTTCTACGACGAGCGGGTCGGCGCGGACGTCGTGTCGGGCCGCCACTTCGATCGGTGGTGGAAGGAGGCCCGGCGCGACGACCCCGATCGCCTCACCCTCGGTTGGGCCGACGTCGCGGGCGCCGCCGGACTCGACGTCGACCCCGCCGCCCTCCCCGACGAGTGGCGCCAGGGCGACCTCCGGCTGCCGCTCACGTACCGCTTCGACCCCGCCGACGACCACGACGGTGTGACCGTGCACGTCCCGCTCGCCGTGCTCGACCGGGTCGGGCCATGGGACTTCGACTGGCACGTCCCCGGCTACCGGCGCGAGGTGGTCGAGGCGCTGGTGGCCGCCCTGCCCAAGGCGCAGCGGCGGCTGCTGTCGCCGCTCGGCCCGACGCTCGCCGAGGTGGTCGAGGGGCTGCAGGTCGAGCCCCGCCCGCTCGTCGAGGTGCTCGCCGAGGTCCTCTCGGAACGGGCGGGGGAGCCGATCCCGGTGGGGCTGCTCGACGAGCGAGCGTTGCCGCCGCACCTGCGCATCACGTTCTCGGTCGTGGGCGACGACGGGCGCGAGGTCGCCTACGGGAAGGACCTCGACGCGGTGCGCCGCATGGTGGGGCCCCGGGCCCGGCGGGCCGTCGCCGACCGGTTCCTCGACGTGCCCCGGTGGCGCGGCGGCGACCTGCCACGGCGGGTTACGGCGACGCTGCCCGACGGGAACGAGGTGGTCGGCCATCCGGCGCTGCTCGACCGGGACGGCGAGGTCGTGGCGACCGTCTTCTCCCGGGTCGAGGTGGCCGACCGGGTCATGGCCGCCGGGCTCCGCCGCCTGATACTGACGTCGGTCCCCGTCGGCGTGCGCGGCCTCGAGCGTGGCATCCCCGATGCGGTGCGCGCCGCCCTCGTCGCCGAGGCCGAGATCACCGTCGGGGGGCTGCTCCGCGACGTCCTCGACGCGTCGGCGGGCGCCGTCGTCGACGCCCACGGGGGGCCGACCTGGAGCGGGGCCGGCATGGACGCGCTCGTCGCCGCGGCGCGCGCCGAGCTGCGACCGACCGCCGAGGCGGCGCTGGCGGCGGCGGGGGAGGTGCTGGTCGCCGCGGCGGAGGTGCGGGCGCGGCTCGCCCGGCTCTCGGCCCCGTCGCTCGTCCGGTCGGTCGCCGACGCGTCGGCCCACCTCGACCGGCTGGTGCGGCCCGGCTTCGTCGCGTCCGCCGGCGTGGTCCGCCTCGCCGACGTGGACCGCTACGTGCGGGGCCTCGCCGTCCGCCTCGCCAAGCTGCCCGAGGCCCCGGCCCGCGACGAGGGCCGCATGGCGACGGTGGTCCCGCTCGAGCGCAGCTACCGCGACCTCCTCGGCGCGCTCGAACCGGCCCAGGTCACCGCCCGAGTCGTCGAGGCGGGGTGGCTGCTGGAGGAGCTGCGCGTCGGCGCCTTCGCGCAGCAGCTCGGCACCCGCGTTCCGGTGAGCGCCACGCGGATCGAGGCCGAGCTGGCCGCGCTCTGGGAGGGCGACCTCTAGGGGGGTGTCTCGTAGCGCTCGGCAGGGAACCGGCGAGCCAGGGACGTCCCTCGCAAGGACGCAGGACGACGCGCCTGCCTTGTCCAACCGCAAGGACGAGGACGCCGCGAGGGGCGTCATCTGG
>Ga0123333_10001193_pt1 | contig 27353 bp, 23 predicted proteins | sample BioC12SIPDNA_3_FD_89957 | JGI IMG/M metagenome (GOLD analysis project Ga0123333, IMG submission 89957) | Anaerobic biogas reactor microbial communites from Washington, USA - Biogas_R2_B C12 SIP DNA | ecosystem: Engineered > Bioreactor > Anaerobic > Unclassified | place: Washington, USA... | reverse complement strand
TTCAAGGAGATGTTTCAATCCGGCGCGGCGCTGCTCACCCAGAACCGGGAGAGCGTGGACGCGCTGAATGTATTCCCCGTGCCGGACGGAGACACCGGCACGAACATGTCGCAGACGATCACCTCCGCGGTCAAGGAGATGCAGCAGAAGCCCGCGATGAGCGTCGGGGACATCGCAAACGCGATCGCCCGGGGCGCCCTGAAGGGCGCGCGCGGGAACTCCGGCGTCATATTGAGCCAGATACTGCGCGGCTGGGCGCGCGCGATGGACGGCGCCGAGGACATCGACTGCGCTTTGCTCATCAAGGCGCTGCGCTCGGGAGCCGACACCGCGTACAAGGCCGTCATGAAGCCCAAGGAGGGCACGATCCTGACCGTCGCGCGCGTGATGGCCGAGGACGCCGAGCGGCTCGGGCGCGGCATGGCGGACCTCGTGGAGCTTTTCCGGCTCCTGATCGCGAGCGGCGAGGCGATTTTGAAAAAGACGCCGGACATGCTCCCGGTGCTCAAGCAGGCGGGCGTCGTCGACTCCGGCGGCATGGGCCTGCTCGTCATCTACCGCGGCATGTTCGCCGCGCTCTCCGGCGAGCCCGTCGAGACCGAGTCCGCGGCCGAGCAGCGCCAGAAGGCCGCGATGCCCGCGGATTATATCGACGACCACGAGAATCTCGGCGAGATTACATTTGCCTACTGCACGGAGTTCATCGTCTCGCACCCGCGCGCGGACCTCCGAGACGGCGAGGTCGTCCGGCTCCGCAAGCGCCTCGAGCGCATCGGCGACTGCGTGCTCGTGATCTCCGACCTGTCCGTCGTCAAGGTGCACGTGCACACGAACGAGCCGGGCAAGGCCTTGCAGTACGCGCTCGAGCTCGGCGAACTCGACGCGATCAAGATCGACAACATGCTCGAGGAGCACCGCGAGCGCACGGCCCAGCTTGAAAAAGAGGAGGCCGACCGCAGAAAGCCCTACGGCATCGTCGCGGTCGCGCTGGGCGACGGGCTCGTCGACATATTCACCGAGCTCAACATCGACAGGATCGTCGACGGCGGGCAGACGATGAACCCGTCGATCGAGGATTTGCTCGAGGCGATCGAAAAGACGCGCGCCGAGAACGTGTTCGTGCTGCCGAACAACACGAACATCATACTCGCCGCGCAGCAGGCGGCGGAATTGACCGAGCGCAACGTCATCGTGCTGCCGACGAAGTCCGTGCCGATGGGCATCTCCGCGGCGCTCGCGTTCGATCCGGAGCACTCCGTCGAGGAAAACCGGGTCGCGATGACCGAGGCCGCCGAGAGCGTGCACACGGCGTCGATCACCTACGCCGTGCGCGACACCGTGTTCGACGACAAGGACATACACGCCGGCGACATCATGGGGCTCATCGACAACAAGCTGCAGGTGCTCGGCCACGACGTGCGCGAGGTCGCCTGCGAATTGACCGGCATGATGGTCGCCGACGACAAGAGCCTGATCACGATCTACTACGGCCAGGACGTGACCGAGGGCGAGGCGCGCGAGCTCTCCGACGCGTTCGCGAAGAAGTACGACCAGTGCGACGTCGATCTCCAGCGCGGGGGCCAGCCTCTGTACTACTATCTGATCGCGGTCGAGTGATGGACGTCGAGCTTTCCCGCGTCCCCGGGCTGGGCCCCAGCCGCCTGAAGGCGCTCGAGACCGCCGGGATACGCACCGCGCGCGAGATGGTCGCCAGGCTTCCGTCCGGCTACCGGGACCTCTCAAGCCCCGTGCCGATCGGGGATTTGCGCGCGGGCGACGAGGCGGCGGTGCTCGTTAAAGTCGAGGGAAGCGCCGTTGAGACGCGCGCCGCGGGGCTGCTGATCACGCGCGCATACGTCTCCGACGGAACGGACGCGATCCCCGTCGTCTGGTACAACCAGCCCTGGCTCAAAAGACAGCTTCAGCCCGGCCGCGAGCTTCTGCTCTACGGCCGGGTTGAGTTTCGCAGGGGGACATTGCAGATGACGTGCCCCGCGATCGAGCGCGAGCGCGCGATCGTGCCCGTCTACCGCCCGGTCGCGGGCATCCCCCCGAAGGCGTTCCGAGACGCGATGCGCGCGGTGCTCAGCATACGCGACGGCCAGTGGCCGGACGAGCTCCCGCAGTCGCTGCGCGAGCGATATACGCTGTGCGAGCGCAACTTCGCGATGCGAAACGCGCACTTCCCGCTGAACCGGGAGGCGCTCGCGGCCGCGCGTCGCAGGCTCGCGTTCGAGGAGCTTCTTCTCTATCAGGTCGCGCTGTCGCTTCTGCGCGGCGGCGCGGAGGCGGGCGCAAAGCTCGAGTTTCCGGACGCAGAAGTTGAGAATTTCTGGAAGCTGCTCGGCTTTCCGCCGACGGGCGCGCAGAAGCGGGTACTCTATGAGATGGCGGGGGATTTGCGCCAGGACGCGCCGATGGCGAGGCTATTGCAGGGCGACGTCGGCAGCGGCAAGACCGCGGTCGCGTTCGGCGCGATCTACCTCGCTTGGAAATCCGGCTTCCAGTCGGCGATGATGGCGCCGACCGAGGTGCTCGCGCAGCAGCACTTTTCGGGCGCGCGCGAGTTGTTCGAGCCGCTGGGCATGAAGGTCGGGCTCCTGACCGGGTCGCTTTCGAAAAAGCAGCACGAGGCCGCGCACCGGGCGCTCGCGGCAGGCGAGTGGGACGCGGTGTTCGGCACGCACGCCCTGATCACCGAGGGCGTCGAGTACGCAAACCTCGGCCTCGTCGTCACCGACGAGCAGCACCGCTTCGGCGTGCGCCAGCGGACGGCGTTCGGCAAGAAGGGCGGCCGACCGAACGTGCTCGTGATGTCCGCGACGCCGATCCCGCGAACGCTCTCCCTGATATTGTACGGCGACCTCGACCTGTCGATACTCGACGAGCTGCCGCCGGGCCGCACGCCCGTCAAGACGCGCATCGTGCCGGAGGAGAAGCGAAAGGACATGTTCGGCTTCGTCCGGCGGGAGGTCCGGAAGGGCCGGCAGGCGTACGTCATCTGCCCGCTCGTCGCCGAGAGCGAGGCGGTCGAGGCCAAGAGCGCGGAGGAGCTGTTCGAGGAGTTGAAGGAGCTGCTCCCGGACCTCCGGCTGTCGCTCGTGCACGGGCGGATGAAGTCGAAGGACAAGGACGCGGCACTTGAAAAATTCCGCGCGGGCGAGACGGACGTGCTCGTATCGACGACCGTCGTCGAGGTCGGCGTCAACGTGCCGAACGCGAGCACCATGGTCGTCGAAAACGCCGAGCGGTTCGGGCTCGCGCAATTGCACCAGCTTCGCGGGCGCGTCGGGCGCGGGCCGTACGAATCCTGGTGCTTTTTGGTCGCGGAGCCGAGCGAGCGGCTGACGCTGCTCACGAGGACGGCCGACGGCTTTAAGATCGCCGAAAAGGACATGGAGCTCCGCGGCCCCGGAGAGCTGTTCGGCGAGCGGCAGTCGGGCATGCTCGCGACCGGGCTCACGGCGCTCGCGGGCGACACGCAGCTCCTCAAGCTCACGCACGACGAGGCCCGCAGGCTGCTCAAGTCCCCCGAGGCCGCCGAATCGCGCGCGGTCGCGGCGCTCGCGCGGCGCGTGTTTCAGGAGCGGCTCGACGCCGTCGCGCTGAACTGAACCGCGCAAAATTTGGATTGTATGCTTCATTTTTACAGTAGAATATTGCCAGCGTAAAAGCCTCCCGTTCGGTCAAAATAGTTTCAGACTTGAACGGGAGGTGAAAAACAATGGCCAGCAACTCAAGCTCGTCGAACCGCATCAACGTGCCCGAGGCCAAGCAGGCGCTCTCGAACATGAAGTTCGAAATCGCCAACGAGATGGGTGTCAACCTGACCAAGGGCTACAACGGCAACCTGAGCTCCAAGGACAACGGAACCGTCGGCGGCATGATGGTCAAGCGCATGATCGAGGACTATCAGCGCCAGGCTTCCAACACGGTCAAGTAACAGACAATAACCGACGAAACCATCGAAAGGAGGAACACCCACATGCCCAGCAACAGCAATCAGATCAACGTACCCGAGGCGCGCCAGGCGATGTACAACCTCAAGCACGAAGTGGCAAACGAGCTTGGCATCAACCTCAAGCAGGGCTACAACGGCGACATCGCTTCCAAGGATGCCGGCCACATCGGCGGCAATATGGTCAAGAAGATGATCGAGGCGCAGGAGCGCCAGATGCAGAACCGCTAACGGACGAAGCTAATACAAGGGGCGGCTGCTTTCAGCGGCCGCTCCCGCCTGTTTTTTGGCCCCCGCTAGCAGGACGAACCCCGCCCCGCCGAGCGCGGCGGAGGGCTTTTCAGGAACGGCGACAGCAAAAGCGCGGGGATATTGACTTTTCCCGCCCCCGGTGGTACGATTTTCGGGTGGTACTACACATTCGGAGGCCGCGTATGCAGGATTTCGACATTCGCCCCGTCGCGGAGCGTTTCCGGTTCGAGGGGAAATTCGCCTCCGCCTCGGAGGTCCGCTCCGGGCACATCAACCGGACGTATAGGCTCACGTTCAGCGACCCGGACGGGGAGTACATATTGCAGCGGATCAACAACCACGTGTTCCGGCAGCCCGAAGTCGTGATGGACAACATCCTGAAGGTCACGGAGCACCTGCGCCGGAAGCTCGTCGAGATGGGCGCGTCGCCGGAGAGGCGCGTGCTCGAGTTCGTGAGGGCGCTCGACGGCCGGCCGCTGTTTATCGACGAAAGCGGCGGAAGCTGGCGCGCGTACCGCTACGTCGGAAACGCGCGCGCGTACGACCGCGTCGAAAAGCCGGAGCACTTTCAGGAGGCGGGCCGCGCGTTCGGCGAGTTTCAGAGATTGCTCGCGGACTTCCCGGCCTCGGAGCTCGGGGAGACGATCCCGAACTTTCACCACACGCCCTCGCGCTTCGACGCGTTCGCCCGCGCCGCGCACGAGGACAAGGCCGGGCGCGCGAAGGGCGTCCGGGGCGAAATCCGCTTCTTCCTCGACCGGCGCCACGCCGCGCATGAGATCGTCGGCCGCGATTTGCCGCTCAGGGTCACGCACAACGACACGAAGATCAGCAACGTGCTGTTCGACGACGCGAGCGAAAAGGCGATCTGCGTGATCGACCTCGACACCGTCATGCCGGGAAGCTCCCTCTACGACTTCGGCGACGCGATACGCTACGGCGCGACGACCGCCGCCGAGGACGAGATCGACGCGTCGAAAATGGGCCTGTCGATGGAGCTGTTTTCGCGCTTCGCCGCGGGGTTCGTGCCGGAGGCCGACGGGTTTTTGACGCGCCGCGAGATGGAGCTTCTGCCGCTGGGCGCGAAGGTCATCACGTTTGAGAACGGCATGCGGTTTCTGATGGACTACCTCGAGGGAGACACGTACTACAAGACCGCGTACCCGGAGCACAACCTCGCGCGCGCCCGCACGCAGATCGCGCTGCTTCGGGACATAGAATTGCGGTTCGGCGAGATGACCGAGGTCGTCCGCCGTCTGCTCAAGTGAATCCTTGACAATCCCCGGCATTCGCAGTACAATAACCTTTGGCGCCAGTTTTGCGATAGAGGTGTTTCCATGAACGATATGGTCTATTCTCTCACCGTCGCGGGGCTTGAGCGGCAGCTTCCGCTCTGCCCGATCAGCGATACGGTGATGATCGGCGCGTTTGTCATTTTTGGCGACATGGAGCTGACGATCGCCTGCGCAACCGAGCTCAACAAGCGAATCCCCGAGCACGACGTGATGATCACCGCCGAGTCGAAGGGCATACCGCTGATCTTCGAGATGGCGCGGCAGGCGGGCGAGAAGCGGTACCTGCTCGCGCGCAAGTCGCCGAAGCTCTATATGAAGGACGTGTTCTGCGTCGAGGTGCGCTCGATCACGACCGGGCACCCGCAGACGCTGTGCATCGACGGCAAGGACGCCGAATACTTGAAGGGCAAGCGGGTCGTGATCGTCGACGACGTGATCTCGACCGGCGAATCGCTGCGCGCGATGGAGGAGCTCGTCCGGCTCGCCGGCGGCGAGATCGTCGGCAAGATGGCGATCCTCGTCGAGGGCGAGGCGATCGACCGCGACGACATCCTCTATCTCGAAAAACTGCCGCTGTTCCGCAACGACGGCACGCCGATCGAATAGCGGGCGACGCTCCCGGCACCGGGGGCGTTTTTTTCTGCGTTTCGCAAACCTTCCCCCTTCCCGATGCGTCAATAGTGTGTGAATGCGCATTCATGAACAAGTGAGGATTCCCGTGGACGACATACAGTACACCGAGAGGGCGCTCGGCTGCGAACGCAGGCTCTACCGCGTCGCGATCGCGCTGCTTCGAAGCGACGCGGATGCCGCCGACGCCATACAGGAGGCCGTGTTCAAGGGCTGGATGCACCGCGAGGCGCTGCGCGACGGCGAGCGGTTCGAGGCGTGGCTGATGCGGATACTCGTCAACGAGTGCCGCAACATCCAGCGCAAGTGGAAGGGGCGCCCGGAGCCTTTGAACGAGCAGATCGTCTCCGCGCAGGGCGCCCCGGACCCGGCGCTTCAGGACGCGATCCGCAGGCTTCCCGAGCGGCTCCGGCTCCCGCTGCTTCTGCATCACCTCGAGGGGTATTCCCTTCGGGAGATATCGTCCATCCTGAAAATCCCCGAGACGACGGCAAAGTCGAGACTCTACCAGGCCCGGAGCGCGCTCCGGCAGGCCCTTTCCCCGGAGGTGGGACGATGAAGGATTTGAACAACGCGTTTCCGGATACGCCGGAATACGTGCGCCATGCGATTCACATGGGGCTCAACCGCGCCCGAAGGCGGCAGGCGCTCAAGCGCAGGCTGTTCGCGCTGGCGTCGGCCGCGGCGGTGCTCGCCGTGATGCTCGGCGCGCTGACGCTCGCGGTCAACGAGCGGCGCTTGGCGGGGACGCGCCTGCGCTCGCCGAACCCCGGCCCGCTCGCCCATGGATACGCGACGGACGGGCCGACGCCGAAGCCCCTGCCCAAGCCGACGCCGGAGCCGACGGCAGTGCCGCTCCCAACGGCAGTGCCGCTCCCAACGGCAGTGCCGCTCCCAAAGGCAGTGCCGCTCCCAACGGCAGTGCCGCTCCCGACGGCGACGCCGATGCCGACGCCGGTTTCCCGCCCGACGGAGCGGCCGACCCCGATGCCGTCGGTTCTCGTGACGGCGCTCCCGACGGCGCGGCCGGTGGTTGATGCCGGGCTCTTTACCCCGATGCCCACGGCCTACTATCCCGCGAAGGCGGCGGTCTACGAGGCCGCGATCGTGCCGGAAATGTCCGAGGCGGCGGACTCCGAGGTCGTGGAGCAGTTCGTGTATTCGACGAAGAACGGCAAATACTACCACGGCGACCGGAGCTGCTCCGGCATGCGCGGCGCCTCCGCGCGCCTGATCGCCGAGGCCGAGAAGCTCGGACAGTCTGCGTGCCCGATCTGCATGCCGGAGGACCCGACGGTCTGGATGACGCGCGCCGGAAAATACTACCACGATTCCGAGGACTGCTCGGGCATGCGCTACGCCGTGGCGATGCCCGAGTCGGAGGCGATCGCGTCGGGCCGCAAGCTCTGCCCGGTCTGCCAGTCCAGCCGCGTCCGGACGCTCCGAACCGACTTCTATTCGACCGACGGCGGGAAATACTACCACGCCGACCCCGAGTGCTCCGGCATGCTCGGCGCGGTCCGGCGAACGGAGGAGGAATTGCAAAAGCTCGGGCAAGGGCCGTGCCCGGTCTGCGTCGGAAACCCCTGATTCCGCGAAAAAAAGCTCCCGACCGAACGGGAGCCTTTTTCATGGGGGATTACCTTCCGAGTTCGTCGAACCTCGCCATGATCGCGAGCGCGGGGTCGACCGGGACCGGGGCGCGCTTCACGTCCTTGGGGATTTCGATGTCCGGGCGCGGCGCGATCGACTTGCCCGCGAACTGCGGCAGCCACTCGCGCTCGGCCTCGAGCATCTCGGAGGCCATCCGGCGGATCTCGGAGAGCGTCAGGACCGCCGAGGTCAGCGGGTCCATCGCCAGCGCGTGCACGATGTGCTCGGGGTCGCCCGAGTAGCCCGCGCGCACCGCGAGCCGCTGCACGTTGATGTTCGTCATGTTGAGCATCGCGAGCTGGTCCGGCAGCTTTCCGACGATCGTCCTGTGCACGCCCATCGCGTCCGCGTAGAGCGGGCCCTCGGCGCAGCAGTCGACCGGCAGGTTCTCGATCATGCCGTGGTTGAGCACGTTTCCGTTGAAGCGGAACGGCACGCCGGTCTCGATCGCCTCGAGGATGTAGGAGCAGTATTCGACCGAGCGGCGCGGGAGCGCGATCGGCTCGTTGTCGAGAAGCCGCCCGCCGTACTTGTTCTGCACATAGGTGGAGAACTTGAAGTACGCGTTCGTCTCGCCGCCGAAGCCGGGCTCGTCGCAGTAGAGGTCGAGCGCCTTTTGGTTCTTGCGGAAGTACGGCAGGTACTCCGACAGGTGGCCGGTCGACTCCGTGCAGAAGTAGCCGAAATTCCTGAGCACCTCGGCGCGCACCTTCTCGTTGATGTAGTGGCCGGGCTCCTCCATGACCTCGCGGAACTTCGGGTACAGATCGACGCCGTCCTTCTCGATCTGCAGGAACCAGCCCATGTGGTTGATGCCCGCGCACAGGAAGTCGACGTCCTTTTTGTTGACGCCGCAGTAGCCCGCGATCAGGTCGAGCGTCGTCTGCACGCCGTGGCAGAGGCCGACGTAGTCGACGCCCTCCTGCCCGAGCGCCCAGCCGATCATCGCCATGGGGTTTACGTAGTTGAGAATCAGCGCCTTCGGGCAGAGCTCGCGCACCTCTTTGCACAGCTCGCGGATGACCGGGATCGACCGAAGCGCGCGAAACACGCCGCCCGGGCCCATCGAGTCCCCGATGCAGGAATCGACGCCGTACTTGAGCGGTATCTCGCAGTCGAGCGCGTAGGCGGTGTTTCCGCCGACCTGGAAGCACAGTACGACGTAGTCGGCGTTTTTCAGCGCCTCGCGCCGGTCGGTCGTGATCCACACCTTCGCGGGAAGCCCCTCCTTTTCGATGACCTTGTTGAAGAAGGCCTCGACCTGGCTCGTGTTCCTCGTCGTCGGCGCCATCAGCGCGAACTCGCTGTCCCGAAGCGACGGCGTGGCCATGATGTCGAGCACCAGCGTCTTGCAGAACACGATCGACCCCGCGCCGATGATGGCGATCTTTCTCATGAAAAAATCCTCCGTTCTACTCCATTTTTTACGAATATTATAACACAACGGAAACCGTTTTCAAGAGGGGAGCGGCAGATTTTCACGCGCCGCCCGAAACGTAGCGGAGGAGCTTGCGCCGCTTGCGGAAGCGGATGCGCTCGTAGACGAGTGCGAGGTCCGGCAAGAAGCAGAGCACAACGGCATAGACCTTCCGCCGGACGGGAAGCCACTTCCGGTTTTTCGTGCGCAAAAGGTCCGGCAACTGCTGCCGGAGGGCGCGGATATGCGACTTCCAGCAGGGGTGGCTGCGGAAGCGAGGGCAGTCCAGGATGGAGTTCAGGCAGACGATGCGTATGTGATAGGTGCGTCCCTTGACCGTCTCGGCGTGCTCGGGGAACTTCTCGCGCGCGACGCGCAGAACCTCCTCGTGCGCGGCCACGCGGTCGTCGACGGAGGTGTTCCCGCGCGTGTGCATGATGCTGTCCGGGCGCTGGCGGTAGAAGTACAGCGCGTCGGGAAGCACGTACAGCGCGCTTGCGCGCGGCAGCAGGGAGGGCATCAGGAAGGAGTCCTCGTGCCTGCGGCCCGGCGGGAAGCGCAGCCCGTCGAACAGATGGCGGCGATAGAGCTTGTCGCATGCCGTCTCCTGGATACCCCATTTCGTGTCCGCCAGCGCCCCGAAGATGTCATGGCTTCCCCGAATCATGCGCGGCGCGCGCGGGGCCCTGAAGATCGGCGCCTCGTCGTCATAGACCGCGAGGGAGGCGAAGGACACGACGTCCGCGCCGGTCTCGACGGCCGCGCCGTAGGCCAGTTCGCAGGCGTCTTTGCGCAGGAAGTCGTCGCTGTCCAGGAACATCAGGTATTCGCCGGTCGCGACGTCGATGCCGGCGTTGCGCGCGCTCGAGAGTCCGCCGTTTTGCTTGTGTATGACGCGGACGTTCGCGCGCGTTCGCGCGAATTCCTCGCACATTTCGCCGCATCGATCGGGAGAGCCGTCGTCGACGAGCAGGACCTCGAGTCCCTCCTGCATCGTCTGCTCCTCGATCGATTTGAGGCACCGCGGGAGGTATTCCTCGACCCTGTAGACGGGGACGATCAGGCTGACGGCTGCGGGCATCGGGGGGCTTCCTTTCTGCGCAGAGCGCGCCTTTTGTGGAGCCGGGCGGCGAACCCCGGGAAGAAGGCCAGCAATACGGCGTAGGCCTTTCGCCGGAGGGGGAGCCAGCGCCTCGAGCGAGCGCGCAGCACGCGGGGCAGGCTCCGGCGAAGCGCCCGGATCTGCCGCTCCCACGCGGGGATATTGCCGAAGTCCGGGCTGTCCAGGATGCCGTTCAGCACGAACAGCCGCATGTGGTGCGCGCGGGCCTCGGCGGCCCCGGCGAGCCCCGGAAAATGCGCGCCGGCGATGCGGGCGATCCGCTCGTGCGCCGAAATGCGCTCGTCGGGCATCGTGCCGCCGAGCGTGTGCATGGCGCTTCCGGGCCGCTCGCGGTAGAAGTACAGCGCGTCGTCGATCGCTAGCGCGCGCTTTGCGCGGACGCACGCCTCGGCCAGCAGCACCGCGTCCTCGCCGCAGGAGAGGTCGGTCGGAAACGAGAGCCCCGAGAGAACCTCGCGGCGGAACAGCTTGTCCCAGGCGCCTTCAATCACGCCGTTTCGGTGGTCGATCAGCGAACCCAGAATCGCCTCGGGGCCGTCGATGCGCAGCGGCTGCGCGGGCGGGGACGACGCCCGAACCTCGACGTCGTCGCAGACGAACGCGAAGCGGAACACGACGATGTCCGCGGAACTTCCGACCGCGGCCTCGTGCGCGACCTGATACGCGTCCCTGCGCACGAAATCGTCGGCGTCGAGAAAGCCTATGTAGTCGCCGGTCGCGGCCGCGAGCCCGGTGTTTCGCGCGCTCGAGACGCCGCCGTTTTGCCGGTGGAGGACTTGAACGTTTTTGTGTCTTCCGGCGAATTCGTCGCAGATTTCGCCCGAGCGGTCGGGCGAGCCGTCGTCGATCAAAATGATTTCCAAATCCTCGAATATCGTCTGCTCCTCGAGGGAGCGCAGGCACCGGGGCAGGTATTCCTCGACCCGGTAGACCGGCACGATGACGCTAACCCTTGGGGCCATAGCTCAGGAGTCTCCTGTTTCTGCGAAGTTTCCAGTGCACGTACATCGCGACCGCGTCCGGAACGAGCAGCACCGCGACCGCGTAGGCCTTCCGGCCCCGGCGCACGAGCGGCGACCTGAGCCTGAGGATCGAAAACAGGCGCTTTCTGAGAAGCAGGTGCTGGTATTTCCAGCAGGGGTGCTTGCGGAAGCGGTCGCACTCGAGCATCGTGTCGAACGAGCGAAGCTGTATGATGTTGTAATAGCCCTGCGCGTCGTTCATGAATTCCGGATAGTTCTCGCGCGTGACGTCCATGAGGAACTCCGCGGTCTCGAGCCACTGGTTGAGTTTGTCGTCGCGTATGTGGCTCAGGCTCATAGGCCGCGCGCGGTAGTAGTAGAGCACGTCCGGGATGCGCAGCACCCGCCGCGCCTTGACGAACAGCAGCGGCAACACGAACACGTCCTCGTAGATCGCGCGCTCGACGGGGAAGCGCACGCCGTCGAACAGGCCGCGCCGGAACAGCTTATCCCAGCAGAATCGCTTGTAGCCGCGCGTAAACTGCACGGAGAACGCGGCGTCGCCACCGTCGAACAGCTCCTCGCGGCAGTCGACGACCTTCAAAACGGCCTCGTCGCCCCAGACGCTCGCGTAGCCGAAGCACACGATGTCCGCGCCGCTGCCCTCCGCGGCCTGCACGGCGCGCTGGAAGGCGTGCTCCTCGACGAAGTCGTCGCTGTCGACAAAGCCGATGTAGTCGCCGGTGGCCAGGTCGAGCCCGGCGTTGCGGGCGCTGGACACGCCGCCGTTCTGCTTGTGGATCACGCGCGCGTTTAAATGTTCGGCGGCGAACCGGTCGAGCATGGCCGCGCTTTCGTCGGTCGAGCCGTCGTCGACGAACAGGAACTCGATGTCCTCAAGCGTCTGCGCGGCGAGCGAGCGAAGGCATCTGTCGAGGTACTTTTCGACATTGTACACCGGCACGATGACGCTCACCTTCGGCATTTGCGATCCCTCCCCGGCTGTCTTTCCGAATCCAGTATAGCAGAATCGGCCGGGCAAGTAAACCGGTTGCGGGGAAGATATTCGAAAAATGGGCGTTCTGTTTGGAATTTGGAATTTTTTGTTGACTTTTGCGCGAAGAATTTGTATCCTATATCGCATAAGCATGGCAACATGCGGAAACGAGGAGGAGGACAACTATGAAGAAGGTTCTTGTTCTGGTATTGGCGCTCGTGCTCATCTCGACGTCGGCGCTCGCCGCGGAGATCGGCTTCCTGCCGCCGGCGATGACGAGCCCGTTCTACGCCGCGTGCATCGAGGGCGCGGAGCCGGTCGCGACCGCGTCCGGCTACGAGCTGCTCATCATGGCGCCGCCGTCCGAGGACGACTACGCGACGCAGATGTCGATGATGGAGGACATGATCACCCGCGGCGTCGCGGGCATCGCGGTCTGCGGCATCAACCTGGATGCCCTGATCCCCGGCATCAAGAAGGCGAACGAGGCCGGCATCCCGGTCGTCATGTTCAACACGATCACGGTGCTCGAGGGCGTCGACGTGTACGCGTACTCCGGCTACAACCAGTACAACGGCGGCGGCAAGATCGCCGACTGGGTCAACCAGCAGACCGGCGGCCAGGCGAAGGTCGCGATCATCGAGGGCCTGCCCTCCGACTACACGACGCAGCGCATGGGCGGCTTCATCGACCGCTGCAAGGAGGCGTATCCGGGCATCGAGGTCGTCGCGACGCAGCCGGGCGACTGGGTCCGCGAGCTCGGCATGAACGCCGCGATGGACATGCTGCAGGCGCATCCGGAGATCTCGGTCATCTACGGCCTGTCGGACGAGATGGCGCTGGGCGCGGTGCAGGCGATCAAGCAGCTCGGCCGCGACGACATCATCGTCGTGGGGCTGGACGGAAACCCGAACGCGTTTGAGTCCGTGAAGGCGGGCGAGCTGACCGCGACGCTCGACTGCGGCCCGGTCGCCATCGGCGCGAACGCGATCCTCGCGATCGTCGAGGCGCTTGAGGGCGTCGAGCGCACCGAGAAGATCATCGAGGCCGAGACGACGGTCGTAGACATTACGCTCGTAGACAATTACATCAAGTAATTCCGCGACCCGACCTCCCGCGGCGGCGCGCTCTTGCGCCGCCGCTGGGTGGTTGTATGGAGGCCTCGCCGAAGGCGGAGCCGGAGGGCGAGGAACTCGTCCGCAGCCCGGAACCCGCGCTTCGCGCAGCGGGCGGGCGAAATGGAGGCTTCGCCGAAGGCGAAGCTGGAGGGCGAGGAACTCGTCCGCAGCCCGGAACCCGCGCTTCGCGCAGCGAAGGGCGGGCGAAATGAGGGGAGGACAGGGAGTGGCCGAATTTTTGCAGATGCGGGGCATCACAAAGCGATTCCCGGGCGTGCTGGCGCTCGACGACGTGCATCTGTCGGTCGAACGGGGCGAGGTGCACGCGCTCCTGGGCGAGAACGGCGCGGGCAAGTCGACGCTGATGAAGGTATTGTCGGGCGCGTACCACAAGGACGCCGGCGAGATACTGATCGAGGGCAAGCCCGTCGACATCCGCTCGTCCGCGGACGCTAAGAAGCTCGGCATAAGCATCATCTATCAGGAATTGAACCTGACCGAGCAATTGACCGTCGCCGAGAACATCTTCATGGGAAGGCCCATCATGCGCAACCGCCTCATGGTCAACTGGCGGCAGATGGCGCGGGAGGCGCAGAAATTGCTCGACGACCTGGGCATCGACATCGGCGCGCGGGCGCTGATACGCGACCTCGGCGTCGCGCACAAGCAGATGGTCGAGGTCGCGAAGGCGCTCTCGATCCACTCGCGCATACTCGTGATGGACGAGCCGACGGCGCCGCTCACAAACCGCGAAATCGACACGCTGTTTTCCACGATCCGCATGCTGAAGGCGCGCGGCGTGGCCGTCATATACATATCGCACCGGCTCGAGGAGGTCATGGACATCTGCGACCGCGCGACGATCATGCGCGACGGGCGCAACGTCACCGCCGTAAACGTCCATGAGGTGACGATCGACGAGATCATCCGCCACATGGTCGGGCGCGAGCTCAAGGAGAAGTTCCCGAAGATCAAAATCCCGCTCGGCCGGGAGCTTCTGCGCGTCGAGCATATCAACGCCGGGAAGCAGGTGCGGGACATATCGCTCTCCGTCCGCGCGGGCGAGATATTGGGCATCGCCGGGCTTGTCGGCGCCGGGCGCACCGAGACCGCGCGCGCGATCTTCGGCATGGACAGGAAGCAGTCCGGCGAGGTGTTCGTCGACGGCAAGCGCGTCTCGATTTCGCGCCCGCTCGACGCGATCCGCGCGGGGCTCGGCTTTGCGACCGAGGACCGGAAGGGCGAGGGGCTGGTGCTCACGATGAACGTCGCGGGGAACATCACCCTCGCGACGCTCGGCGACTTCGCGAAGCTCGGGAAATTGAGCCTTCGGCGCGAGCGCGAGACGGTGCGCGAGTACATACGCAGGCTCAACATCAAGACGCCCTCGCACCTGCAGTTGACGCGCAACCTCTCCGGCGGCAACCAGCAGAAGGTCGTGCTCGCGAAGTGGCTGTTGAGCAAGTCGCGCGTGATCATCTTCGACGAGCCGACGCGCGGCATCGACGTCGGCGCGAAGATCGAGGTGTACAACATCATCAACGAGCTGATCCTCGCCGGCGCGGCGGTCGTGATGATCTCCTCGGAGCTTCCGGAAATCCTCGGCATGAGCGACCGCGTCGCCGTCATGCACCAGGGGCGCATCACCGGCATCCTCGAAAACGACGGTTCGCTCACGCAGGAGACGATACTCTACTATGCCACCGGCGGCGACCGCCGCACGGCATGAGGGGGATAGAGACATGAAAAAGCGCATGAAAATCCTGTTGATCCTGTGCCTCGTGCTGGGCGTGGCGCTCTTGGGCATCAACCTGTACACGCAGGGGAGCGCCGGGCGCATCGCGGAATTGCAGGCGAAGATCGCCGAGCGCAAGCAGCTGATCGCGCAGGCGGAGATGGCGCGCGTGCTCGGGCGCGAGGCGGTCGACGTGGGCGAGCTGCCCGAGGTGGAAATCTCGTCGGCCGACCGGGTCGTGATGGCGCTCGCGAGCTTTTCCGGCGCGTTTCTCGTGCTCGGGATCGACCTTTTGATCGGCGCTCTGGCGCTGATCGCGTTCCACCTGTTCAAAAGGCGCCGCGGCGAGCGAAAGGTCCGGAAGGTGTCCTCGGCGAACAACATCGTCGGCATTCTGATCGCGCTGATCGTACTGTGCCTCGACCTCTCGATCGCCTCGAAGGTGTTTTTGACGCAGAGCAACTTCTTAAACGTGCTCCAGCAGATTTCGATCAACTTCGTGATCGCGATCGGCATGACGTTCGTCATCATCTCCGGCGGCATCGACCTGTCCGTCGGCTCGAACATCGCGCTGACGGGGCTTCTCATGGCGATCATGATGAAGAACTGGGGCGTCGGCGTTACGTGGACGATCGTATTGTCGCTGCTGTTCTCGGCGGCGATCGGGCTCATCAACGGCTCACTGATCGCGTTTCTGAACCTGCCGCCGTTCATCGCGACCTTGGGCATGATGTCGATCGCGCGCGGCGCGGCCTACACCGTCACCGGCGGAGCGCCCATCTACACGATGCCCGCGGGCTTCACCGGCATCTCCGGGCGCGTCGCGAATGTGCCGCTCTACGCGATCCTCATCATGATCGCGGTGTTCGCGCTCGGCTGGTACTGCCTTAGGTACACGAAGGTCGGCCGGTTCACCTACGCGATCGGCGGCAACGAGAGCTGCGCGAAGCTCTCCGGCATCAACTTGTCGAAGGTCAAGTGCTTCGTCTACGTCGTCAGCGGCCTGTGCTGCGGCGTCGCGGCGATCCTCTTGACCTCGCGGCTCGACTCCGCGCTCCCGACGAACGCCGACGGGCAGGAGATGGACGCGATCGCGGCCGTCGTCATCGGCGGCACGTCGATGAAGGGCGGCGAGGGAAGCATCATCGGCACGCTGATCGGCATCCTGATCATCGGCGTGATCTCGAACGGCCTGAACCTGCTGGGCGTCGCGCAGGGGCCGCAGAAGATGGTCAAGGGCCTGATCATCGTCGTCGCGGTCATCATCGACGTGCTGCGCAGGAGGGCGGCGGAGCAGTCGAAATAGGCCGACGCAAAAACGCCATCCCCGAAAGAAAGGGGATGGCGTTTTTTTGCCTTAGCTCGCGGCCTTCTGTTTTTCGTCGGGCACGTACGTCTCGACGATGTCGTGCAGCCGCTCGACGACCTCCGGCGTGCTGCCGCGCTCGGCGGCCTCCTTGAGCCCGTCCAATTGCGCCGAGAACACGTTGTCGTCTACGACGATCGGCGGCGCGACGAATATCTTGTCGTGCGCGGTGCGTGTCATGCCGTCGCGCTCGACGTCCATCAGCAGCTCCTCGTAGAGCTTCTCGCCCGGCCTAAGCCCGGTGATGTCGATCTGCATGTCGACGCCCGGCGTGTAGCCGTGGAAGCGGATCAGCTTCTCGGCGAGGTCCTTGATGCGCACGGGCTCGCCCATGTCGAGCACGTAGATCGCGCCGTTTTCGGCGAGCGCGCCCGCCTGCAGAACGAGCTGCGCGGCCTCGGGGATCGTCATGAAATAGCGCGTGATGTCCGGGTGCGTCAGCGTCAGCGGGCCGCCCTTCTTGATCTGCGCCTCGAACAGCGGGAGGACGCTGCCGTGCGAGCCGAGCACGTTTCCGAAGCGCACGGCCATGCACTGCATGTTCGTGTTCCGCGCGAAGCTCTGGATCAAAATCTCGGTGATGCGCTTCGTCGCGCCCATGACGTTCGTCGGGTTCACGGCCTTGTCGGTCGAGAGCTGCACGAGCCGCTCGACGCCGTGTTGGGCGGCGGAGCTCAGCAGGTTCAGCGTGCCGAACACGTTGTTCTTGACGGCCTCGGCGCAGCTTATCTCCATCAGCGGCACGTGCTTGTGCGCCGCCGCGTGGAACACGATCGTCGGGCGGTAGCTCTCGAACACCTCGTCGAGCCGCGCGCGGTCGCGTATCGAGCCGATCAGCACCTTCGTAGGGCAGTCGTCGCCGTAGTGCTGCCGGAGCTCGCACTCGAGCTCGTACGCGCAGTTCTCGTAGATGTCGAAGATCAGCAAAAGCTTCGGCGAGAACCGCATGATCTGCCGGCAGATCTCCGAGCCGATCGAGCCGCCGCCGCCGGTCACGAGCACGACCCTGCCGCCGAGGTAGCCCTGAATCCTGTCCATGTCGAGCGCGACTTCGTCGCGGGACAGGAAGTCCTTGGTGTTGACCTCGCGGAACACCTGCCGCCCCGCGACCGGGCGCTCGCCGAGCCCGCCGGGGTCGTTGAGTATGCGCACGCGGCACTTCGTCGATTTTGAGACCGCGACGATCTCGTTGAGCCGGTCGCCCTTGATCTTCGGGATCGCGATGATGATCTCCGCGATGCCCTTCTTTTCGACGATCTCGGGGATGTCCTCGACGGAGCCGAGCACCGGTATGCCGCACACGCGCATGCCGCGCTTGTCCGGGTTGTCGTCGACGAACGCGACCGGCACTCCGGAGAGCCTGCGCCCCTCCTGGCACGCGCGCGCCGCGTACACGCCGCCCTCGCCCGCGCCGACGATCAGGATGCGGTTGTGCTCCACGTCGCTCCTTCGGGCGATGAATATCTCGCGCGCGATCTTCCAGCCGAAGCGGGAGCCGCCGACGAGCAGGAACTCGAACATACCGATGAGGCTGAAGAGCGACCTGGGCATCTTCCACACGAACAGGCGGTTCAGGATCAGCGTGATCGCCGCCGAGGCCGTGCACAGAAACAGCAGGCGCAGAAGCTCCCGCGCGCCCGCGTAGCGCCACATCATGTGGTAGTTGCCGCCCAGCATCAGGGAGAGCGTGTAGATTCCGATGATCAGGGGCATGCGCTGATCGAGCTTGTGCCGCATGAGGGCGCTGATCGCGCCGTCGTAGCGGAAGAACACCGCAAGCTCAATCGCTATGTATATGAGCGCGAGGTCGAGCAGTATCATCACGATCCTGCGCGTCCTGACGCCGCTGGAGCCGCCGAACCACTTGGCCACGTCGCTATCTCCATTCAGGTCTTTTTGTACTTCCAATTATACCCCAATTGCCGTCCTATGGCAAGCGCCGCTATTTGAGCTTCAAGAGCATGCCGAGCACCGCGCCCAGCGCGATGAACAGCGTCGGGTGCAGCTTCTTCGTCGGCTTGATCTGCGTCAGAACGAAGATGCCCGCGAGCACCGCGAGGTTCACCCACGCGATCTCGTTTCCGTCGCCCGGGAGCAGCACGAGCCTGATGACCCCGAACGCCGCCGCCGCGATCAGCCCCGTGACCGCGGGCCTGAGCACCGAGAACGTCGAGTTGACGAGCGGGCTCTGCCGATAGCGCGCGAGCGCGCGGGCGATGACGAGCGTGATCGTGAGCGGCAGCAGCACGACCGAGAACGTCGCCAGCACCGAGCCCGGCACGCCCGCGACCGTGTAGCCGACGTAGGTCGCCATGTTGATGCCGATCGGCCCCGGCGTCGACTCGGACACGGCGACCATGTTCACGAGCGTCTCCTGCGTAAACCACATGTACTGCGCGCCCATCTGCGAGAGGAACGGGAGCGTCGCAAGGCCGCCGCCGACCGCGAACAGGCCGGTCAGCAGAAATTCCCAGCAGAGCGTCAGCAGCAGCGTCATGCCTTCTTCCCTCCCCTCATGCCGAGCAGGAAGTGGCACGCGACCGCGCACGCGATCGTCGTGGCGACGATGATGATCGTGTTCAGCTTGAACACCGCCGACGCCGCAAACGCCGCGACGCACAAAAGCGCGTGCCACCACTGCTTGACCGCCGACCTCGACAGCTTGATGACGGTTCCCAGAATCAGCGCGCCGACCGCGATGCGTATGCCGCCGAACGCGTACTGTATGAGCTCGATGTGCATGAAGTTTGTGAGAAGCGCCGCAATCGCGAGGATCACGAGCAAAGAGGGCATGATGACGCCGAGCGCCGAGAAAATGCCGCCCACGACGCCGCGCCGCTTATAGCCGACGAAGGTCGCCGTGTTTACCGCGATGATGCCCGGCGTGCACTGGCTGATCGCAAAATAGTCGAGCACCTCGTCCATCGTCGCCCAGCTATGCCGGACGACGACCTCGCGCTCGAGCATCGGGAGCATCGAGTAGCCGCCGCCAAAGGTGAATAAGCCGATCCTGAAAAAAGCCGCGAACATCGAAAGCAGTTCCTTCATGCTGTCCTCCCACCGATTTTTCCAACGCCTCCCATGATACCACACGCATTTTTAAATCACAACCGCGAAGCGATTGTGATCTGTGAAAATATCATGCGCGGTAGATGCGCCGCCACTCGTCGCTGAAGGTTCCGTCCTCGTTTCGAAGCACGAGCGGGGGGAGCCAGTGAAGCCCCGGGCCGCCGCCGCGCACGCCGTCCATCAGCAAAAATTTCGGCGCGCGGCCGGGCATGCCGTGTACGGTCTGCACGCGCTTTGGCGCGATGCCGGAGCGATCCATCGCCTCCATCATCTCGAGCGCCCTCGGCGCGGGGAAGATGACCGCGAAGCGCCCGCCGTTTTTGAGGAGCCGCGCGGCGCTGTTCGCGACGTCCGCCGGGGTCAGGTCGCCCTCGTGCCGCGCGATGCGCTGCGCCCTTCGCCCGCTCTCGAGCGCGCCGCCGCTGCGCCCGTACGGGGGATTCGAGACGACGAGTTCGTACGCGCCGTATCCGAGCGCGTCCGGGGCGGCGCGCAGGTCCATTTCGAACACGCGTATGCGCCCGCCCAGCCCGTTCATGAAGACGGAGCGCCTGAGCATGTCCGCGATCTCCGGCTGTATCTCGACCGCGTCGACGAGCAGATCCGGTCGGTGCGCCGCCATCAGAGTCGCGATCGCGCCGGTGCCGGCCCCGAGATCGACGGCGCGGCCGCGGGGCTTCGGGGCCGCGAAGTCCGCGAGCAGCACCGAGTCCGTGCCGAACCGGAACGCGTCCGGCCGCTGGATCAGCCGGTAGCCGCCGCACTGCAGATCGTCGACGCGCTCGCCGGGGAGGAGGGGCGCGTCACCGGAAGTTCCACACATAGGCGTTGTCGTACTCCATCTGGTTGAGATCGCCCGACACGACGTACCCGGTGTCGGCGTTTACGTAGGCGACGCGTGAGCCGCCGATGTACACGGAGAACAGCATGCGCACGCCGCCGTCGAACGGGCGCTCGAGCGCCACGATGTCCCCGGCCTCGAGCGCGTTCGCGTCGAACACGCGGCCGCCGGAGCTGCCGACGATCTGCCCCGGGTCGGTGATCGCGATTCCCGCCTTCGCAAACGCGTACTGCACGAACGAGAAGCCCGGGAACAGCTCGTCCGAGCCCGTCGGAAACTGCTTGCCCTGCATCTGCGCGGCGGTCGCGGCGACGGCCGAGAGCGCGTCCCCGGTCACGTTCTCCGCGGACGCGGCGAGCGCCTTCTTCGCGTCGCCGAACGGCACAGCGTCCGCGCGGTTCAACAGCGCGATCAGCTGCTGGTCGGCGGCCCCGGTCGGCTTCCGGCCGCTCGCGATCTCGAAGAACGTCAGCGCCACGAGCGTGCCCTCGCGGAACTGGCCGCTGACGCCCTCGGTGAAGTAGCCGAGCCTGTTGAGCTGGAACTGCAGCGCGCGCACGTCCTCGCCCGCGTCGCCCTCGCGCAGCACGCCGTCGTCCGTCACGGCCTTCGCGCGCCCGGAGTACAGAAGCCGGCAGGTCGCGTCGTCCGCCTGGCCGGTCTCGGGGAGCGCGTTTTCCTTCTGGAACAGCGTGACCGCGCGCTCGGTGCGATCGCCGAAGGACGCGGCGCACTCGCCGTCGAAATAGCCCAGCGCGCGGAGCCTGCGCTGCAGCGAGCGCACGCCCCGGCCGGAATCGCCCTTCTTGCAGAGCTTGTCCTGGATGAAGTCCGCCCATGCGACGGGCGAGCCCTCGTAGAGCTTGAACTTGACCGCCTGATCCGCCTCGCCGCTCGGGTAGAGCCCGTTCGCCGTCTGGAACGCCATGACCGCGCTCTTCGTGCCCTCGCCGAACATGCCGTCGGACGCGCCCTTGTAGTAGCCCAGCGCCGCGAGCGCGCCCTGCAGCTTGACGACCGCCTCGCCCGACTGGCCGCTCTTGAGCACCCCGCCGGCGCTCTTCGCCGCGAGCGCCTCGAGGAAGCCGGCCTTCGACTGCGCGTCGTCGCGGCCGATTGCGTCGGCGGTCGCCTCGTCGAGCGCGCCGGTCGGCTCCATGCCGTTGGCCGTCTGGAAGTTCCGGACGGCAAGCTGCATGTCCGGCGCGCGCTCGGAGAGAAAGCCGAGCGCAGCGAGCCGGGAGGCCGAGGGATCGGCCTCCGCGAGCGCCGCCGCCGGGAACAGAAGCGCGAGGATCAGCGCGAAAATTCGCTTTGCGGGCGTCATTCGATCACCTTCGCCAGGTGTATTCTCAGCACAAAGCCCTTGTACGGCCCGAACGCCGCGTAGGCCCAGTCGTCGTTGTACGCGTATACGGTCAGCTCCGCGCCGGCGGGCAGCGTGCCGAGCTTCGCGGCGCCCGCGTCCGGCTGCTTGCGCATCGGCGTCTCCTCGGTCGCCGTCGCCGCGTAGGTCTCGTAGACGATCTCGCCGCCGGACGGGGGCGGGGTCTCGGTCGGATCGGGGAGCGAGACGGACGCCACGGCCGTCTCCGGCTCCTCGCCGAGCATCAGGTACTTGATCTTGAGGTAGCCGCGGTTGCCGCCCGAGGTCAAAATCTCCGCCCACTCGCCGTCGTAGGCGAGCACCTTCACGTACGAGCCGTGTTTGACGGTCGTGACCGAGGCGGTGTCGGTCGACGGCCCCTTGCGCACGTTCAGCGTCCCGCCCGAGCCGCCGACGTACACGCGCGCGAACACGTCGCCCTCGACCTCGGTCATGTCGGGCGTCGGCGAGGGGGTCGGGGCCGCCGTGGGCGCGGTCGTCGGGGCGGTTGTCGGGGCGCTCGTGGGCGCGGTCGTCGGGGCGGTCGTCGGGGCGGTTGTCGGCGCGCTCGTGGGCGCCGCCGTCGGCGCCGTCGCCGGGGCCGCGACTTTGACGAGGTACTTGATCTGCACGTAGCCGACGACGCCGGACGGGGTCTGTACCTTCGCCCATGTCGAGTTGTACGAGAGCACCTTCACGATGTTGCCGTTCGAGAGCTTTGCGAGGATCGCGCTGCTCGTCGAGGCGGATTTCCTAAGGTTCAGCCGCGAGCTCGACGACGAGAGCTTCACCTTGCCGTACAGATCCGTTCCGGCCGTCGGAGCCGGGGTCGCCGTCGGAGCCGGGGTCGCCGTCGGAGCCGGGGTCGCCGTCGGAACCGGGGTCGCCGTCGGCGCGGGCGTCGCGGTCGGAGCCGGGGTCGCGGTCGGAACCGGCGTCGCCGTCGGAACCGGCGTCGCCGTCGGAGCCGGGGTCGCCGTCGGCGCGGGCGTCGCTGTCGCGGGCGGGGTCATCTTCTTCAGGTAGCGCACCTGCACGTAGCCGACGACGCCGGACGATGTCTGCACGCGCGCCCAGGTGGAGTTCGCGGAGAGCACCTTGACGTAGCTTCCGTTGTTGAGCTTCGCGAGGATCGCCGCGCTCGTCGAGGCGCTCTTGCGGAGGTTCAGCCGCGAGCTCGACGAGGAGAGCTTGACCTGCGCGTAGACGGAGTTGTCGGGCGTCGGGGAGGGGGTCGCTGTCGGCGAGGCAGTCGCCGCCGGTGTCGGGGAAGGCGTCGGGCTCGCGGTCGGCGAAGGCGACGGGGTCGGCGTCTCGGTCGGAACCGGCGTCGCGGTCGACGTCTCGGTCGGAACCGTAGCGGTCGGCGAAGGCGTCGGCGTCTCGGTCGCGCCCGGCGTCTGATAGACGAGGTACTTCGTCTTGATGTAGCCGGACTTCCCGTCCGCGGTCGTGACCGCGGTCCACTCGCCGCTCTCGGCGCCCGCGAGGACGACGTCCCCGTGGCCGACGGTCGTCACGGCGGCGGTCTCGGTCGACGGGCCGGAGCGCAGATACAGCCTGCCGGTCTCGGAGGCCATCGTGATGACCGCCATTCGCCCCTCGCCCGGCGCGGACGGGGTCGGCACTGCCGTCGGCTCGGCGTCGATCACGAACAGCGAGGTCTCGGCGAATCCGCGCAGCGTCCCCCAGCCGATGAAGGCCCAGCCGGTCTCGACGCCGTACACGTCGACCGTTTCGCCCGCCGGCACCGTGCCGAGCACCGCCGCGCCGGTCGACGCGCTCTGGTACACGGGCGCGTCGGCGATCGCGCGCACCTGCCCGATCGGCTCGTACGGGAGCTCGCCGCCGCTTGAGAGCCCCGAGCCCGTCGTGTCCTCGAGCGTCAGCTTCTTCAAGGACGTGCCCGGGTAGTAGAACGACAGTATGTCGGAATAGCCCATGCCTTGGTTCGCCATCACCTGCGCCCCGCGCTGGCTCATGCCGGCGCCGTGGCCCCAGCGCCGGAACACGATGTTGAACGCCGAATCGGTCTGTTCGACCCAGACGGTCTCGTTGTCCTTCGTGTTGATGCCGAGCGAATACCAGCTCTCGAGCGCGCCGTAGGTGTCCACGTCGACCGATACGGTCGCGGACACGCTCTGCCCCGCGGTGTTCCTGGAAGTTGCGTCCAGCGTGAACTTCAGCTTTTTGAACAGCCGGCTCGGGGCCGCGTACACCGGCGTGTGCGGCTCGATCGACGCGATGCGCGTTATCGCGATGTCGCCCGCGCTCGCCGAGAGTCCCTTCGCGGAGAGCTGAGACGCCATGCCGCTTTTCAGCGCCGCGACGAGCGAGGCGTTCAGCCCGATCGCGTCTTTGCGCAGCGACGCGGTCTTCTTGGTCGAGCTCGCGTTCTGCAGGTCGTACGGGTCGTCCTTGACGATGCTGTAGGCGAGCGAGCCGCCCCAGATGTTCTTCGTCGATTCGGTCTGGCCGCCGTTGCTGGCGGTGTAGTAGCACGCGGCGAGCGCGCTCCCGTAGTAGAGAGCCATGCCCGCGGTCTCTTTGACGGCCTGCGCGACGCGCGAGTAACTCGAATTGTAGCCCTTGAACACCTGGTCGGTCGAGGTGTCGGTCACGTCGTAGGCGCTGGACGACCGGCTCCCCTTGCAGCGAAGCGCGTAGTTGCGCGCGGCGACCGCCTGCGCCTTGAGCGCCTCCAGCGGCCAAGAGTTCGACATCTCGTAGGCGACGACGCCGAGCAGGTAGTCCTCGACGTAGATGTTGAGCACCGGCAGTATCACGGACGAGGAGATCGAGAACTTCAGATCGCCGCAGAACAGGTTCGAGAGGCTCGGCGACGTGAACTGCACGCCCGAAAGCCCCGATTGCCCGCGCGCGAGCACGAACGACGACCCGAGGTTCGCCGAGACGCCGCCGACCGTCAGGAGCAGCGACGCGCCCGAGATCGACACCGTCGCGGACTGTCCGGACGCGATCTTCTGGTTCGTGTTGCCGTTTATGTAGTAGGCGGTCGTCGTCTTGAAGCTGATGCTCGCGCGCGAGCCGAGCTGCGACAGCTTCACGCGGATCATGCCGTTCGAGGCCGCCCGCGCGCCCGGCTCGAGCGCGGGGACGAGCGCGACCGCGAGCGCGATCGCGATCAGCGCCGCAAGCAGTTTTTTGAGCGCGGCGCCAAGGGGCTTCAATCTCGAATGCGACATGGATGTCCTCCGAAATACTTTTGTAATAGAATCCGCCCGTGCGGGCGCACTCGAGGTAGGTATTCGCCGCGGAGCGCATAAATCCTGCGCTATTTCATAAAAATTGCAACATTTATAGAATTTTTGTCACAAATGCGCAACACCGGGCGGGCAAAAAAAGCCGCCCCCGTCAGCGTCGGAAGCGGATTTTGGAAAGGCAGCGGTCGATCATTCCTCGTTGGGAGCATTGACCGGGCACACGCCCGCGCAGGCGCCGCAGGAAATGCACGCGTCCGCGTCGATGACGTACTTGCTCTCGCCTTCGGTGATCGCCGAAACCGGGCACTCCTCCACGCACGCGCCGCACGCGATGCAATCATCGTTGATGAAATATGCCATGAATCACACCTCCTTTAATTCAACAGCGCCATTATACAACGCATTCATGCAAAAAGCAAGAGAAACCGTTGACTTTCATGCGGCGTATATGCTACGATTTCCCGCGGGGGGAGGGGTCATATGGAGGCGGCGGTTCAAAGGGCATACCGGGAGATCGGCGGCCTGACGCCGCTTTTGGCGGACTGCGGCGCGCTCTGCGAAGCGGCCTGCTGCCTTCCGGACGCGGACGGGCAGGGCGGCGTATACCTGTTCCCGGGCGAGGAAAGGCTGCTCCCGGGGACGGACGACGGCTTCGCCCCGCTCCATATCTGCGAGGGAGCCTGCGACCGCGTTAGCCGGCCGCTCGGCTGCCGCATCTTCCCGCTTTCGCCCGTCAAAAAGGGCGCGGGCTGGACGATACGCATCGACCGCCGCGCCCGCGCGATGTGCCCGCTCTGCAAAAGCGGGCTGAAGGGGCTCGACCCCGCGTTCGTCCGCGCCGTTTCCCGCGCGATCCGGATCATCGCCGAGGAGCCGGAGGGCGAGGCGTTTTTGGAAAAATGGCAGGCGCTCGAGGACGGATTCCGCTCCGCGAGGCTCTGATCCTACTCCATCACCTGCAGGATCATGCACTTCAAATACTTCGTTTCCGACGCCGCCGGCAGAATCGGGTGGTCGGTCGCCTGCGTGCGGGCTTCGACGAGCCGCACGCGCTTCTTGCCGTCGCGCGCGGCCTGGTTGACCATCAGCTGGAACGCGTCGTCCGAAACGTGCTGCGAGCACGAGCAGGTGACCACGAACCCGCCGGGCCGGACAAGCTTCAGCGCGCGCAGGTTGATCTCCTTGTAGCCGCGCAGCGCGCTCTCGACCGCGGCGCGGGACTTCGTGAACGCCGGCGGGTCGAGGATGACGAGGTCGAACTTCTCGCCCGCGTCGGTGAGCTCCCGCAGGTGGTCGAAGCAGTTGCGCGCCTCGAAGAGGACGTCGAGATCGTTTCGCCGCGCGTTCTCGCGGGCGACCTCGAGCGCGTCCTCGGAGACGTCGACGCCGAGCACGCTGCTTGCTGCGTACTTCGCCGCGTTAAGCGCGAACGACCCGTTGTGGCAGAAGCAGTCGAGCACCCTAGCGCCGGGGCAGAAGGGCTGCATCGCCGCGCGGTTCTGCTTTTGATCGAGGAAGAAGCCGGTCTTCTGCCCGCCCTTGACGTCGACGAGAAAGCGGATGCCGTTTTCGACCATCTCAACCCGGTCGGGCACCTCGCCGCGCAGAAGCCCCGTCGTTTGCTCGAGCCCCTCGTGCCTTCGGACCGGCACGTCGTTGCGCTCGTAGATGCCCTTGGGCTTCACGATCTGCTCGAGGATGTCGCAGAGCAGGCCCTTTCGCTGGTCCATGCCCAAGGACAGCGTCTGCATCGAGAGCACGTCGCCGAACTTGTCGACGATCAGCCCCGGCAGGAAGTCGGACTCCGAGAACACGAGCCGGCAGCTCATCGGGTCGCAGAGCAGTTTCCGGTATTCCCACGCGTCCGAGAGCCTGCGGAGGAAGAAGTCGCCGTCGACCGGCTCGTCTTTCGTCGTCAGCATGCGCAGCGTGATCTGGGATTTCGGGTTGTACAGCGCGCGCCCGAGGAACGTGCCCTTCGAGCTGACGACGTCGATGATGCCGCCGGGCGCGCACTCGCCCTCGACCGTCTCGATCTCCGACGCGTAGATCCACGGGTGCCCGCCGCGCACGCGCGTCTCGCGGGTCTTTCGAAGCATTGCCTTTGCCATGGTTTCTCTCCTGCGGTTGAACTTTCCTATGCTATTATGCCACATTTCGGCGCGCTTGTCGATTCCCGCGAAGCGTGGTATACTGGTACGGGTGATTTTTTTGGAAGAAAAGCGACTGAACAAGTTCATCGCCGACAGCGGCCATTGCTCCCGGCGCGTGGCCGACCGGCTGCTCGAGGAGGGGCGCGTGACGGTCGACGGGCGGCCGGGCGTGCTTGGGGACAAGGTCGAAGACG
>Ga0123333_10001191_pt1 | contig 27387 bp, 24 predicted proteins | sample BioC12SIPDNA_3_FD_89957 | JGI IMG/M metagenome (GOLD analysis project Ga0123333, IMG submission 89957) | Anaerobic biogas reactor microbial communites from Washington, USA - Biogas_R2_B C12 SIP DNA | ecosystem: Engineered > Bioreactor > Anaerobic > Unclassified | place: Washington, USA... | reverse complement strand
GGTGCCGTATAGAGAGTTGGCTGGGCGGTGCCGCCGACCCAGGCCTGCACGGGGATGCCGCTCCAGCCGCCATAGATGACCGCGGCCACGTCGGCCCGCGGGCTGGTGACGGGGGCTTCCACGGGGGCCGGGCCCGTATAGATGCCGAACTCGCCGACGCAGACGCCGTGGGTCGTCGCTCCTCCATAGGTAACGGAGGTGATGGGCTCGTCCAGGCTGTAGAAGCCAAAGTAGGTGGCCTCGTTAAAGCCGCCGCCGCGAAGGGTGTAGGTGACGCCGTTGACGATGGCGTAGACCTCCGCTGTGTCGAGGTTATTTCCCTTGATGTAAAGGTAGAACGCCAGCGTATCGGGCGGGAGCGTCAGCGTGGCCTCGCTTACGCCAGGTCCTGCAAAGTACAGGGGGCCGGTGTATCCGTGCGCCCAGGAGGACCAGGTGACTGGGATGCGATGGATGGTGTGTGGCGCGCTCAGAGCGATCTCACCCGTGGGCGCGGCGATGGCGGTGACTGCGGCGCCGGTCTCGCGGGTATCCGGGGGGAGCGGGGTCATGGTGTAGGGGCCAAGGGTGGCGGGCGGCGGATCGCGCAGGACGTCGCCAACAAAGACGACGCCCTCGGCCAGGGCGCTGCCGGGCGCCAGGGCCAGGAGCAAGGTGGCCAAGAGGAGGGCGGCGGCGAGGCGGGCAAAGACGGGCCTGAGGGTCTGCATGCGTGCGTTCATGGGGCCTCCGATGCTGGTGTGTGTTGCTGTGTGGATTATAGGCCGCCGCCGTGGCGAAGAATCCGTGCGAAGCCTAAAGATCCCGTAAGAGTATTCGGAGTGGTAGATCGCGGGGACGCGTCCGGTCTGGGCGGTCCGGGTGGCGAATACCTTGGGCTGCACGCGTCGCTGCTCGCTGCCGTCCAGCGGGCGGGGTCGAGGCCGGCGGGGAGGGTGGGGGCTACGGAACTGCCGCCCGCTGGCGGCGAGGCGCGCTGGGGCGTTCGAATACGTCAAGAAGAGGGGGCGCACCGCTGCCGGTGCGCCCCCTCTTGCCGCCGAGCGGAAGCTCAGCCGTTATCGATCAGCTGGTAATGCAGGAGGACCTGGGCTCCCCGCGTTACCTGCAGGCTGGCCGGCACCTCTGCGGACCACCGCCCCGCGGTCGTAATCCCCACCGGGTAAAGCTCCCAGCGGCCGGCATCCAGCCCTTCGGGAAGCGCCGGCTCGATCGTGACGGGCCAGCTCTCGCCAGCCCCCGGCCAGAAGGTGTGGAGCGTAGCGGCCTGCCCGGAGGCATCGGGCGCGGTGTAGAGCACGGGCTGGGCCGTTCCGCCAACCCATGAGAGCACCGGCATGCCGGTCCAGCCGCCGTAGATCACCACGCCCACGTCAGCCCGGTTCTCGATCGGGGTTGAGGAGGGCGCCAGGCCTGAGCTCGCGAGAGAGGGATCTGCGGACACGCCGAACTCCCCGATGGCAAAGCCGCTGGCGCCGGCCGTCACCGTGATGGAGGTGAGAGCGGCACCCTGGCTGTAAAAGCCAAAGTACTTGGCGCCCGCGCTACCGTGGACGCTGACTGGCCCGGATGTGGCACCGTGTGCCGTGACCGTGAAGGCGACCTCTCCAAACTCGTTCGGCTCCGCGTACAGGTAAAAGGCCGCCGTGTGGGCCGGCAGATTCAGGGTCACCTCGCTGTGCCCAGCCATTTGGTACACTGGCCCGTTATAGCCATGGCTCCAGGTGGCCCAGCTGCTGGGCACGTACCGGAGTATCGCGGTGCGGTCCAGGAGGACGTCCCCCGTTGGGCCGGGGACCGAGGTGACCTCGGAGAGGGCGGCGCGCCCGTCCGCGCCAAAGGGTACCATCGTGTAGGGGCCGAGAGTGGCCGGCGGCGCGGATACCCCTGGCGTTCCGTCAAAAAAGACGTCCGCGGCGCCAAGACGCAGGGGCGCCCGGGCGAGCAACAGGCTGAAGAGGGTGAGGCTGGCGATAAAGAGCCTCCCCAGCCGGGAGGGATGGCTTACGGCGGTTCTCATGATGACCTCCGTGGGCCCTGTGGGCCCGTTTGAGCGGTAAAGGGATCCCCGATTCTGTTGGATCCATCTGTAACCCAACTATACCCTCTGCGAAGCATAATGTCAATAGTTGATCAAACATATAAACAATATGTATCCCTGTATCGTTGGAGACCTCCCCAGGGGGAGGGCGTGCCGGACGTCCCGGCTGTTCACCGCAGTGAACGGCCGGAGGGTGAGCGCTTGATCGCGCGGCAGGAGTGTGCTAGAGTGGCAGTAGAACAAATGTTCTATTCCCAGGAGCGTTACCATGCCTGCACAACCCGCCCACCCGTTGCCCGCCCTCGTGGCCCTGCTCACCGAGCTGGGGACGCCGGACGCCCGGCGCCTGTGCGCCTCGCTCGCACGCTCTCCGGAGGCCGTCGGCCCGCCCGGCGATAGCTCCCCGCTCGCCCTCATCGATCGGGAGCTGGCCCGGCTTTTTGCCGTGCGCGAGCTGGTCCTTGCCTGGGCCGAGGAGGCCCGCCACGGCGGAGCGCCGGCCCAGAGCCCCGCCGGCTTTCTGCGTGCCTGGAGCGATTCCAGCGGGCGCGTGCTGGCCCTGCTGCGCGCCCGCCGCGAGCTGTCGGCTCCGCGCGGCGCCCCTGCCGATGCTCTGCTGGACGCGCTCTACGAGGAGCTTGAGCGCTCCCTTCCCGGCGGCCCGGGCGAGGGGGAGCTTTCCGCGCCGGCGCACGGCAGTGGACCGGCATCCGCGCCGTCCCGCCCGGCGGAGGCACGATGAACGCCCCCGTCCGCGGGCGGGCGCTGGCCGGCGCCCTGCTGGATATCGAGCGGTTCAGCAGGGCCGTGCTGCGCCGGCCTCTGCGCCCTTACCAGCTGGAGCCTGCCCGCGCCATCGGCCGCTCGGTGCTGCAGGGCGCCGGCCTCACCTTTGCGGTGATGATGTCCCGCCAGGCGGGCAAGAACGAGACCGCCGCACATCTGGAGGCCTGGCTGCTTAACCTCTACCGGCGGCGGGGCGGGACCATCGTCAAGGCTGCGCCGACCTTTCGCCCTCAGGCCGTCACCAGTCTGCTGCGCCTGCAGAGCCTGCTCTCCCGGGCGCCCTTTCCCGCCCCCATCCTGGAGCAGGGCCACCGGCTGCGTTGCGGCCAGGCTGCCCTGGCGCTCTACTCCGCCGGCCCCGCCGCCAGCGTGGTGGGCGCCACCGCCGACCTCCTGCTGGAGGCCGATGAGGCCCAGGATATCGATCCTGCCCGGTGGCAGAAGGCCTTTGCCCCCATGGCGGCCTCCACCGCCGCCACCACCGTGCTCTGGGGAACCGCCTGGACGCCCGATACCCTGCTGGCGCGTACGATCCGCGATCTGGAGGCGCTGGAGCAGCGCGATGGCCTGCGCCGGGTGTTCCGGGTGTCCTGGGAGACCGTCGCGCAGCACGTGCCCGCCTACGGGCGCTACGTGCAGGGCGAGATCGCCCGGCTGGGGGAGGCGCACCCGTTGATCCGCACCCAGTACCTGCTGGAGGAACTGGAGGCCGAGGCGGGCCTGTTCTCCGCTGCCACCAGGGCCCTGATGCGCGGGCAACACCTCCGCCAGCACGGGCCGCGGCCCGGCCGCGCCTATGCCGTGCTCGTGGATGTGGCCGGCGGGCTGGACGTGTCCGTAGCGGAGGGCGCTCCGGCCCCCAGGGATAGCACCGTAGCCACGGTCGTCGAGATCGCCGCGGGAGGTGAGGATCCGTGGGACGCGCCCGCCGGGGCACTCCCGCGCTACCTGGTGGTGGATCGCTGCGCCTGGACCGGCGCGCCCCACCACACCCTGGCGGGTGCCCTGGCCCGCTTGGCGGAGCGCTGGGGCGCCCGTCATCTGGTGATCGACGCCACCGGCCTCGGCGCCGGGTTGGCGTCGGCCCTCGGCCGCCGGCTGGGTCCCCGGGTGATTCCCTTTGTCTTTACCGCCACCAGCAAGAGCCGCCTGGGCTGGGCCTTCCTCGGGCTCTGCAACTCGGGTCGCTTTCAGGATCACGCCGAGGATGGCAGCCCGGAGCAGGAGCGCTTCTGGCGGGAGGTGGCTGGGGCGCGCTATGCCCTGGGGGCGGGCCCTGGCCAGCCCCTGAGCTGGGGCGTGCCCGATCCGGCCGTCCACGATGACACTCTCATGTCCGCGGCCCTGTGCGCCGCCCTCCCAGAGAGGCCCCTCCCGGCCGGCGAATCCCGCATCGTGGAAGCGGAGGACCCCCTGTGAGCGGCCCTGCGGGCGCGCCCGCTCCCCTCGGCCCGGACGAACTGGAGGCCCTCTGGCGGGAGGCCTGGCTCCAGGCGCGCCGGCTCTGCGGCGGCACGCTCTCACGGCTGCGCCGCGGCCTGGGAGGCCTCTACGAGGCCGACGACTTTCAACAGGATGCCTTCCTAGCCTTCCGAGCGCTGGCTCTGCGCTGGGCTGCCCAGAGTCCCCGCCCGCCGGTTGGCGAGCTCTGGTCCGCCTGGCGCCGGGCGCTCTGGCACGGGGGCAGCGCCATCTGCCGGCGGCCGCCACAGCGCCTCTGGCGGCGCCCGCTGGACCGGCCGCTCGATCTGGAGGCCCTGCTCGATGGCGGCTCTTTTGCGCCGGCGGAGGCCTCCCTCCTGCGAGCAGTGTATGCAGCGCTGGTGCAGTGGGATGATGCCGAGGCGCGGCTGGTGGGCGAGGAGGCCCGGGCCGCAGCGCGGACCCTCCTGGAGGATGCCCTGCCGGCCCTGCCGGCCAGGCAACGTCAACTCCTGCGTTGGGCGCTCCTCGACGGCCTGGATCTCGGCGAGATCGCCCTGCGCCTGGGGATCGGCCGGGCCGCCTCAGGGCAGCGCCTGCGGAGGGCGCTGGCGTCGCTCCGGCGTGCTATCGCTCGCAGGCGCTCTCTGCGCGAGGAGATAGAGGCCTGACGCGCCGGGGCTTGCGGCTCGTCCTCGTGCGGGGCATAATTGGCGCGATGAGGAATGCCCGTGCAAGCAAAGGAGAGCCATGCAAGTACTGGAGACCATTGCCAAACGTTACAGCTATCGTGGGGCCATGGAGCCCACCCCGGTCCCCCGGGAACACCTCCGCCAGATCGTGCAGGCGGGGTTGCAGGCCCCCTCCGCCGCCAACACCCAGACGACGGCTTACGTCATCGTCGATGACCCACAGGTCCTGGCCGGCCTGGCCGCTATCGTTCCCAACAGCGATCCCCTCCGGACCGCGCCCGCTGTGCTGGTGGTGCTGGTGGATCGCCATGACCCCCAGTCCGAGCGCGCCGATTTCGGCCCGGTGAACTATGGCGCTTCGGTGGAGAACGCGCTGCTCGCGGCCACCGGCCTGGGGTATGCCACCCTCTGGATGGAGGGCTGGAAACGGGGCGAGGGTGCTGTGGCTGCGGTGGCCCAGCTCCTGGGGATCCCGGACGAACTGGTGCCCACGGTGCTGATCCCCCTGGGGCGCGCCGCAGTGCCGGGGTCGCCCCGGGAAAAGCGCCCCTTTGAGGAGCGCGCCTGGTGGAACTGGTACGGCGAGTGACGGGGCCAGGCCCCCGGGGCGGTGTAGCCGGCTGAGCGCGGTTTGCCGCGCGGCTTGTGGCGCGTATTTGCCAGAGCCCGGCCCGTGGCCCGGGCGTGGCGCGCCTTACGCCGCGCTCGGGCCGCCGCCCCGCAAGGCCCGCAGGCGCTCGAGAGCACGCCCGTACGACTCATCCGTTCCCGCCCAGGTCACCAGGCGTTCGCATGGGAAGGCCGCGCAGGCGCTGCAATCCGCCAGGCCGTGCGTATCCACGGCGCACTGCAGGATCCAGCAGTCGGCGGACCAATGCGTCTCGCGGCTGCCGTGGCAGCCCGTGCAGACCATCCCCCGGGACAGGGCTTTGCACAGCCCCTCGCCCTCCGCCAGCCAGCCCTGGCTGCGGAACCAACTCAGGACCGTCTGCGCGGCCTCGGGATTGGCCGGGTAGGTGCGCAGTTCGCAGGTATCGCAGGCCAGGCCACAGGCGCCCATCATGGTGGTCATCAGATCCTCCCCGTGCCGATGACGGCACACTGGACATAATATCTCCCTGCGGCCGGCGCCGTCAAGGGGCTGCTCCCTCTGGGAGGGCTGTGCTATAATCTTCTGGCCGTAACACCGCCTCTGGAGGAGCCTCATGAGCCAGCACATCGCCATCATCGGCGGCGGCCTCACCGGCCTGAGCGCCGCGGATACGCTGAGCGCAGCCGGCCACGCCGTCACCATCTACGAGGCCGAGCCGGCCCTGGGCGGCCTGGCGGGCTCCTTTGAGGTCAACGGCGCGCGGCTGGAGCGCTTCTACCACCACCTCTTTACCAGCGATGTGGCCATGGTGGCGCTCATCGAGCGCCTGGGGCTGGGGGAACGCCTGCTCTGGCAGCCCAGCGCCACGGCCTACTACGCCAGCCGGATTTACCGCCTCAGCACGCCGCTGGACCTGCTCCGCTTTGATCGCGTGAGCCTGCTGGATCGCCTGCGCCTCGGCCTCCTGACGCTGCGCGCCCGCTCCGTGCGGGACTGGCTGCCGCTGGAGGAGATTACCGCCCGGGAGTGGCTGGTCTCCATGGCAGGGGAGAGCGCCTACCGCGCCGTCTGGGAGCCCCTCCTCCGGGGCAAGTTCGGGCGCTATGCCGATGAGATCTCGGCCGTGTGGATGTGGAACAAGCTCAAACTGCGCGGCAGTTCCCGCGGAGAGCGCCAGGAGGAGCGCCTGGGGTACCTGGAGGGCGGCTTTGGGCAGGTGATCGACGCCTGGGAGGCGCTCCTGCGCGGCCGCGGCGTCTCGATTCACCTCGCGACCCCCGCCCGGGAGGTGCGGATCGAGGGCGGCAGGGTGGAGGGCGTCCTCAGCGAGGGTGGCCTGGCCTCCTACGACAGGGTGCTCGTCACCACGGCGCCTGCGCTCCTGGCAGGGCTGGCACCGGGGCTCCCGCCCGCCTACCGCGCGCAGCTGGAGGGGATCCCGTACCTGGCCAACGTCTGCCTGGTGATGGAGCTCGATCGTTCCCTCTCGGATACCTACTGGCTCAACGTGGGTGACCCGGCCATCCCCTTCACCGGCGTCATTGAGCACACCAACTTTGCCCGTCCGGAGGCCTACAGTGGCGCACACCTGGCCTACCTCTCCCGCTATCTGGATGCCGACGATCCCTACTATGCCATGGCGCCCGAGGACTTGCTGAGCGCCTACTTGCCGCATCTCGCCCGTATGTTCCGCGGCTTTGAGCGCTCCTGGGTGCGGCGGCTGTGGGCCTGGCGGGAGCGCTACACCCAGCCTGTGATCACGCGCGGCTACTCCCGGCGCATCCCGGCGCACCGCACGCCGGCGGACGGCCTGTGGCTGGCCTGCATGGCCCAGGTGTACCCGGAGGATCGCGGCATGAACTATGCCGTGGCCGCCGGGGAGCGCGTCGCCCGGGAGATGCTGGCCGCCGGGTGAAACGATGGGGCGGCGCCTGCGTATAGCAAGTGAGTCACCGCCCAATGGCGCGGCCCCCGGCGCTGTGGTATAGTGGGGGTTGGACGTTCAACTGCAACAGAGGAGAAGTGATCCGATGAAAAAGGGTCCTGTTTCGACACTGCGCGTGCTGGGGCTGCTGGTGCTGGCGATCGTGGTGCTGGCGGTCGTGTTCTCATCCTACACCATCATCTCCCCCGGCCACCGGGGCGTGGTGATTATGCTGGGCAAGGTGGAGCGCAACGTCCTGGGCGAGGGCTTCCACCTGATCCTGCCCCCCATGGTGAGGCAGGTCGTGCAGGTGGATGTGCGCACGAAAAAGCTGGAGGTCTACACGGAGGCGGCCTCGTCGGACCTGCAGGCCATCGTTGTCGATGCTGTGCTCAACTACCATGTGGACCCACAGGCCGTCAATGCGCTGTACCAGGAAGTGGGCCTGAACTTTGAGGATATCATCATTGGCCCGGCCCTCCAGGAGGCCATCAAGGCGGCCACCGCGCGCTTCCGGATCGACGCCATCCTGAACCAGCGCGAGGCTCTCAAGAAGATCATTCAGGACAACCTCTCCGCCAGGCTCGCTCAGAACGATATCATCGTGGACCAGGTCTCGCTGGCCAACGTCGAGTTCTCCGACGAGTTCAACCTGGCCATCGAGCGCAAGCAGGTGGCTGAACAGGCTGCCCTGCAGAAGCAGTACGAGCTGCAGGCGGCCCAGAAGGATGTGGAGATCACCCTGGCCAGGGCCGATGGTGAGCGCCAGGCCGCGATCATCGCCGCCGAGGGGCGAGCCGAGTCCCGCCGAGTAGAGGCGGAGGCCGAGGCAAAGGCGCTGGAGTTGATCGCCGCTCAGCTGCGGAACAACCCGACGCTGGTGCAGTACGAGTTCGCTACGCGTCTCTCTTCCGGCGTAAGCACGGTCATCCTTCCGGCGGACCAGAGCTTTATCCTGGGCTCGGATATCATCGCGCCCTGACGGTGACCCGGATCTGATCGTTCGCCCCGAGGCGCCGGAACAGCCTGTTCCGGCGCCTCGATCGTTTTCGCTGTGCCGCCGTGGAACCGCGGGGCGCGCCGCCGCGTCTGAATAGTGTGGGCCCTTGAATGGCGCCCCTTTATCTGCTAAACTTGATCTGCAATCGCGTAAATAGCTCACACGGCGCAGGGTGCGGCCGGAATCCTTCCAAGGAGAATCATCATGAGGCGGATACCGAGGACTGTGTTGGCGTTACTGATGGTGTTGACCCTGCTTCCGATGGCCGCCATGCCGGCGGCGGCTCAGGTCCAGGCCCAGGCCCCCGTGGGCTCCTGGCTGGCCCAGTACTGGAACGGGATCGACTTTTCCGGCCCGCCGCTCTTGCAGCGGGTCGAGACGGCTGTTAGCCACAACTGGGGAGCCGGCACTCCCGGGGCGCCCATCGCGGTGGACGTGTTCAGCGCCCGCTGGACGGGGACGTTCAACGTCTCCGGCGGAACCTATCGCCTCCGTACGCTCACCGATGATGGCGTCCGCGTGCGGGTGGATGGCGCCCTGGTGATCGATGATTGGATCCTGCACTCGGCGACGGAGCGCACCTATGATATGACGCTCACGGCCGGCGTGCACACCTTTGTGATCGAGTACTTTGAGCAGACCGGCGATGCCGTGGCCTACTTTGACTTTACTCCCGCGGGCGCCACGGGCCCCGTTACGGTCTCCGTATCGCCCCTTTCCGGCCCGGCGGGGACGATCCTGCAGGTGCATGCCTGGGGATTCTGGCAGTATGCGCAGGTCAACATCGCCGTGCACCCGCTCGGGCAATCGGCGGTGAGCAGCCACGTGCAGGTGGCCGATGCGAGCGGGCACGTGTGGGCGACGGTCACGGTCCCCGGGTGGGCCTCCTCGGGCAGCAAGTGGCAGGTGATCGCCACGGCCGATGCCCTGAGTGGGAGCAGCAGCGCCTTTACCGTGGGCACCTCGGGCGGGACGACCTCGCCCTGCGGGCCCACCTATGTGGTCCGCGCCGGCGACTGGTTCTACCAGATCGCGCGCACCTGCCAGGTCTCTGTGACGGACCTGCAGCGCGCCAACCCCCAGGTGACAAACCCGAGCCGGATTTACCCCGGCCAGGTGCTGAATATCCCCGGGGTGGGCACGCCGCCGGCTCCGCCGGCCTCGGTGACGGCGGTATCCGGGTATAACCTGAACTTTCGCACCGGGCCCTCCACCGGATATGGCATCATCGGCACCGTGCCCGCCGGCGTGCGGGTGACGGTGGTGGCCCGCGGGCCCAACAGTTGGATCTATGTCCGTTATGGCAGTCGCTATGGCTGGATCGCCGGATGGTACTGCACCATCAGCGGCAACCTGGGGGCGCTGCCCTATCGCGCAAGCTGACGCGGCTCACACAGGCGAGAGGCGGCCCGGGGAACATCCTTCCCCGGGCCGCCTTGTGTGTTCACGGGGGCGCCACCGTGGGGTGGTCGCGCCGGCCCATCAACCGTCTGGCGTGCAAGTGCGCGCTGCGGCGCAAAAAGAGAGGGCGGCGGCCATGTGGCCGCCGCCCTCTTGTACGACAGTCTGCGGTGTTGAGCGGCCAGAGTCAGCTCAGGCGCTCAAGGTAGGACTTGGCCGCCCAGAACTCGCGGCCGTCGATCGACACCTTGGCCCAGACGATGCCGTCGGCGCTCTGCTCCACGCCGGTATAGCCCAGGCGCGTGCCAAGCGGCACGATGCGCATGATCTGGTAGGAGGTGCCCGGCCCGGAGCGCAGACGCAGGCCGGCCGCGGCCGTCACGCGCCACTCGCCCGCGGGGGCCGTGGTGCTGCCGGCCCATCGGGCCAGGTAGGTGGCCGCCACATAGCCCTCATAGCACCGCCCGTACCGGAAGACCCGCACCTTGACCCAGGAGATCCCCTGGTTCGTGGCGGGATCCGCCATCGGGTAGACCACCTGGCCGTTGGGCAGGACCATCATGGAGTAGTTGGTCAGGCTCGGGCCGGTGCGCAGCTTGAGCCCTGCCGGGGCCACGACCGTGGTCGTGGAGACGGCGGGCGGCGTCAGCGAGCACAGGTAAGGCGAGGTGGGCTGCGTCGGCGTGGTCGGCGGCAGTGGCGGCAGCGGCGGATACGTCGGCGCCGGCGGCGTGACGATCGGCCCGGCGCCCGAGGCGTAAATCACCGCGCAGGCGATCACTTCGCTGCTGAGGTTGGAATCCGCCAGGATCAGCAGCGCGCTGCCGTCCGTACCCCCCACGGCGTAATCCGGGATGGCCACCGTCCGGTTGTAGCTGGCGGTGCCGTCGGGATAGAACTGGATGTTCGGCAGAGCGTAGACGTTGGCGCCCGCGTACAGGCGAAAGTTGGGCGGGTAGCAGTAGCCCACCTGCGAGACAACCAGGGCGTGATCCCCCCCCACGGGGTTAAAGCCGCTGAGGCTGATCTGGACCGTGGTCTGCCCCGATGCAGCCGGGATCATGGACCCCGTGCCCAATACCGCGCCGCTTACGCCGGTGAACTGCAGGGTCGCCGGGCCCGCCGCCAGGCTTGCCCCGGGCAGGGCCCCCAGCAGAACGGCCACGGCCAACAGGGCCGATGCCAGGCGCAACCAGCGGTGCCGAGGATACCTCGTTCTCAGCATATCTCACTCCTTTCGCGACGCAGTCTCATCATCGGTCTGTTGTTCTGCGGGCACACCACCACAGTCGCGGGCTGTACAGCCTGCGATCAAGTACATTGTAACAAACAACGTGCACAATGACCAGTACCAGAGCAAACCCTGCAAGAGAACACCAGTGCCGGGTAAGCCTTGACAGCCACCCCGCAAGCGCGATACTGGGGATGCCTGAACCCCGATCATCGCCGGGTTGCCTGCAGGAGGGAAACATGCCGTACGCCATCACCGCGCTGTTCGACGCCGCCACCGAGGAGCGCCTGCGCGCCGCACGCGCCGCCCTGGTGGAGGCGGGGCTCTGCGATCCGGCCGTGGCCGAGGTGCGCCCGCACCTCTCCTTTAGCATCCTGCCAGGGTTGGATGCCGAGGCGCTGCGCCCTCGCCTGCGGGCCTGGTGCTACGAGCGGGCGCCCCTGGCGTTGCAGATCGCCGCCGTGGGATCCTTCCCCGGGGATGAGGGCGTCGTCTACCTCGCCCCGGTCGTCACCGAGAGGCTCCTGGAGACGAACGCCTCCCTCGATCGCCTGCTTGCCGAGGCCGGCGGCGCCCCCGAGGGCACCTACCGGGCGGGCTCCTGGGTGCCCCACGTCACAGTGGGGATCCACCTGGCGAGCGAGCATATCCCCGCCGCTCTGGGGCTCTTGCGCGAGGCGGACGTGTTCTACACCGGTGTGCTCACCCAGCTGGCGGTGGCCGAGTTCCCGCCGCTGACCGAGTTGTACACCTTTCCCCTGCGGGGAGAGGGCGCCGCCTCGGCTGCCGGCTGAGCGCCCTCCCCGTACGCCTCTGACGTTCGCTCGCAACCAAAGGGCGCCGGCGCACTGGCGCGCCGGCGCCCCGTCCGTTTCCCCGGGTCTGAGGCTAGAACACGATCCCCCGGCTGTAGAGCAGAAAGAGCCCGCCAAAGTAGAGGATGATCAGGAGCAGGGCGTCCATCTCGATAAAGAACAGCCGGCGTTCCAGGTTTGCCAGATTGCTGATCAACCCCACGATCGTCATCAAGAGGCCGATCATCGCCACCAGGAGGTACGAGTCGCTGATGCTCGTGAACAGGTGCTGGCGCAGCATAAAGATGTCCGTGAGCCCCAGGAGCGCCATGCCGAACATGTTGCTCCCAAAGAGGTTGCCGATGGCCATGTCGTCGGCGCCGATGCGCACCGCCGAGATGGACGTCGCCAGTTCGGGTATCGAGGTCACGACCGCCAGCAGCGTGGCGCCGATAAAGGTCGTGCCCAGCCCGGTGATCTCGGCGATCTCGCCGGAGGCAGCGACGAGCCGCGGCGTCACGAACACCAGCACCAGGGCGGCCCCCGCGAACCAGAGGAGCGAGGTCTTGAGGCTCGGAAGCCCCTCTTCGCTGGGCTCCGCCGCTCCCAACGGCATCAACGACCGCGCCTGCTTCTCGATCTGTCGCAGGCCCAGGACGTACACGGCGATCAGCACCAGGCTATCCGCGCCCACCGCCAGCGGGCCCACGCGCAGAACGGCCGTGAAATCGGCATAGATGTAGACGATCACCAGTGTGATCATCAACACGGCCAGCGAGCCCGTGAGGGCGTGCCGCATGGCCGCCTTGCGGAGAAAACGCTGCTTCTGGTGCAGCATGTCCAGGATGGCGAGCACCAGCATGTTGAACATGTTGCTGCCCAACAGTCCGCCGATCGCCAGATCCGGCATGCCGGCCGAGATGGCGTTCACCAGCACGAGGATCTCGGGCAGGGTGGTGACGGCGGCAATCAGCAGCGTGCCCATAAAGAGCCCGCCCAGGCCCGAGCGAATGGCGATGACGTCGCCATGGCGCGCCAGTTGGAGCGAGGCGAGCGCGATGATCGTGGCACTGGCCAAAAAGGTCAGCCAGACCATCTCAATCCGCCTGTGGCTGGAGCTTGGTCGTCCCCTTGACGACGGAAAGCGGCCACGCGCAGAACACGCCCGTGTTGGGCTCTGCGAGATCGCCGATCACCCCTTCGGCCTCGCTGAGGCACGCTTGCACCGCGCCCTCGTCCGGCACCATGGCCATCAACGTGACGTGGCATTCCTCGCGCTCCAGCACCGGCGTGACGAATCGCATGGGGATGAACCGCTGCTTGACGCGGTGCAGCCCGGTGGTCTCAAAGATGGTGACGCCGGTGATGCCCGCCTTTTCCCAGGCGTTGAGCACCTGGTGGAGGCGATCGGGATCATCGAGTACCAGCATGGCCATGTACATGGTCTTCCTCCTGAAGGTACGCCGCATCGCAGCGGGCGGGGGCGCCTGCAGCTTTCGCGCCGCGGCGTCCGGAGCCTGTCGCTAGATACCCGCATTATAGGGGAGGAGGGCAGCCGGTCAACCGGTCAGCTTGACAGAACGAGCCCCGGGGCTCTGGTCCCCGGGGCTCGGCATGCGCTCGCAGGTGCGGGTCTACTTGCTGGCGGAAAAGCAGGAGAGGTACTCGCTCGCGGCCCAGGCGCTCATCTCGCCGAGCGTCACCTCCATCCAGGTGTATTCATCCGCCTTGATGCGCTCCCCGCCGGCATCCTGCAGGATGGTCCCGTAGGGCATCACGGCCAGGATCGCGCCCTCCAGCGAGGGCTCTGCCCGCAGGCGCAGCGCGCCCGCCGTGACCTTGCATCCCGTGTCGCCTTCGTAGCTATCATAGGGCTCGGTATAGCCGGCATAGTTGCTCATGTAGGCCGCCGCCGCCCAGCCCTCTGTGGTCCAGTAATCGCGCGTAACGGAGACGTTGGCCCAGAGGATGCCATCGCTCCACTCGCCGCAACTCAGCACCGTCACGATCTCTTCGTTCAAGAGGCCTCCCAGGATGGTCTGGGTGAGGCCAGGGCCGCTGCGCAGGTTCAGCCCCAGCGGCGCGTACACCGTCCTCGTCCCGCCCGTATCGGAGCAGGTCACTGAGCCGCCGTCCGCCAGGGCCGCGCCTGGCGCCAGCAGCATCAGAGCCGCCATCAAGGCCACCAGTGCCCATCGTCCCGTGCTGTGAACTCTCATGTCGTCACTCCTTACTCAGCCTAAAGTAGGGGCCCGGCCGCGCCTCTGCGTGTGGAAAGGCGACCATCGCCTGTATAGTGCAGTCTAGCGCATGCTCGGGCTGTATTCAACAGGTTGCCGCGGCGGAGGCTGGCCTGCTGCGCATCTCCATCATTTCTCAATAAGCTGGGGAGCCGCGGGAACAGAAACACCCGGAGGCTGATGCCTCCGGGTGTCCATCTCATCGATCGCTCAGTGGGCGTCAGGCAGATCAGGCCGGGGCAAAGCACTCCATGTACTTGCGCGCGCCATAGACGATCGTGCCATCCATGTCCAATTCCTGCCACACGTACCCATCCACCGTCACGTCAGCCGTGGCTGTGGGCACGAGGATCGTGCCGTAGGGCACGGTGCGCAGAATCTTGCCCGAGAGGCCGGCGGCATCGCGCAGGTTCAGGGGGCCGTCGATGACCTTGCATCCGGTGTCACCGGTGAAAGAGTCATGCGGCTCCGTGTAGCCCACATAGCTGACCAGGTAGGCCGCCGAGGCCCATCCCGCTGTCTTCACGCCCCAGCGGTTCACTTCCACATAGCTCCAGAGGATGCCGTCCTTCCACTCGTCGCATCCGGTGACGGTGACATACTCACCGTTCCACAGGAAGGTGACGAGTGCGCCCGAGAGCCCCGGCGCGGCGCGCAGACGCAGCCCGTTATACGCGTTGACATACTTGACGGCCATCGAGGGCGTGCACGTCAGGGCGGCGCTGGCAAGCGGGGCCATGAGCATGGCGCTCAGGGCCAGCAACACGATCAGAGTCGACAAGAGTTTCCGGCTGCGCATCTTATTCTCCTTTCAGGTAGCCCTTGTCGGCAGGCACGAGCCGACAAAAAGCGAACGGTCTATATCGAGACGATCAAGAACCGCTCAAAGAAAGTATAGCGGACATGTGAAGACAAATCAACATTATTGAGTGAGTTACCGTCAAATTAACGCTTCCGCAGGCCCTTTCTGCGGCCATCGGGGCTGTATGGCGCTGCCGTGCAGTCGTTCCGGGTGTTTCGCACGCTTTGGCTCGTGCTACATCCTGGAGAGATCGCCCCTTTGGCTTGGTGGCATCTGGGCTCGCTGGACGCAACCCGATCTACCCGGTATCGTAGTGAATAGAGGTCCGTCCGTGGCAGCCGGTCTGCCTGCCTGCGTAGTCCGGCGGCTGCCCGCAACGCCCGGGGAGAGGAGCGGTCGATGTCAGAGCCTTCTCGTGTGCCCGTCTGGCCGGCCATCCGGCGGCTGTTGCGCCTCTCCGGTCGCCAGCAAGCCTGGCTGGTTCTGGCGCTGGCCCTGGCGCTGATACAGGCCGGGACCAGCGTCGCCGGCAGCCTCGCACTGGGGAGGGTCATCGACTCGGTCCTTGCCGGCGAGCAGCAGTTGTTCCTGCGGCATCTCTTCATCACAGCCGCGCTGATGGGCGCGTCCGTGCCGCTCGATTACGGCCGCAGCCGTGCCCTCGGGCTCTTTTCTGAGCGCACCATGGCCGCGCTGCGCGCCCGCGTCGCAGAGCAGGCCACGCTCCTCCCCATGGCCTACCTGGAATCGCGCCACACCGGCGATCTCCTCTCCGTCGTGAACGCCGATCTCGGCCGCGTGCAGGCCCTCCTGGGCGGGGGGATTGTCACCGTCGTCTACCAGACGGCTCTCGCGCTCACGGCCCTCGTGGCCCTTATCGCCATTTCCTGGCCCCTCGCCCTCGTAAGCACCGTCATGGTGCCGCTGATGTTCCTGGTCATGTCGCGCGTCTCGGCTCCCGTGGCAGCGCGCTCTAAGGAGATGCAGGAGGAGCTCGGGCGGACCATGGGGCTGGCCCAGGATGGCCTTGGCGGCCTGATGGTGACCCGCGTGTTCGGTTTGGCGGGCCTGATGGACGCCCGCTTCCGGGAGGCGAACGGGCGCGTGGTGCACCAGGGGCTCGGGCTCGTGCGCCTGAGGGCCCTCACCGATGCCGCCGGCTCCGTCTTTGGCGTGCTCCCCTTTCTCATCACCTTTGGATTTGGCGGATGGCTGGCCATCTCGGGCAGCCTGACCTTTGGGCGGCTGACTGCCTTTATCAACATGCTGAACTATGTGGCAAACCCGTTGGGGTCGCTTCCCCCCGCCATCGCGGGGCTGGGGGAGGCCGCCGGTGCGGCCCAGCGCCTCTTTGCCCTGCTGGATGCCTCCCCCGAGCGGGCGGGTGGTGCGCGGCTGGAGCCGCTGCCCGGTGAGCCGGTGGTGGCGCTCCGGGACGTGGCCTTTGCTTATGAAGCGGAGCCCGTGCTCTCCGGCGTGACGCTTTCGGCCCGCGCTGGCGAGACCATCGCCCTGGTGGGATCCAGCGGGTCCGGCAAGTCCACGATCCTCAAGATGCTGCTGGGCCTTTACCCGGCGGCCGCCGGCTCGATCTCCTTGCTGGGGCATGACCTCGAGCGCTGGTCGCTGGAGGCCGCCCGAGGCCAGATGGCCTACATGGGCCAGGAGCCCTACCTCTTTCCCGTCAGCCTGCGGGAGAACATCGCCCTCGGACGTCCGGACGGCGCGAGCGCCGCCGAGGTGGAGCAGGCCGCCCGCCTGGCGGATATCCATGACGAGATCATGGCCTTCCCGCAGGGCTATGATACGCCGGCGGGCGAGCGGGGCGCCCGGCTCTCTGGCGGCCAGCGCCAGCGCATCGCCCTGGCGCGCGCCATCCTGCGGGATGCACCGCTGCTCCTGCTGGACGAGCCCACCGCCGCCCTAGACGCCGAGTCCGAGGCCCAGGTGCAGGCCGCCCTGGAGCGCTTTATGCCCGGGCGCACCACCCTGGTGGTGGCCCACCGCCTCGCCACCATCCGCGATGCCGATCAGATCGCGGTGCTGGATGGGGGGCGGATCGTCGAGGCGGGCACCCATGGCGAGCTGATGGCCCGGGGCGGCCGTTACCGCGCGCTCTACGAGGGGCAGGTGGCTGAGGAGGCAGAGTCGCAGACCGCCATCCAGGCTCCGATCGCTACAGGCCCGGCAGGGGAGGAGCACCATGTCTGAGAGCCGCAGCACGCCCGTCCCCATCCATCGCTTTCTCGATCTCCTGCGTCCCCGGCGCGCCCTCTACCTGAGTGGGCTCCTGCTCATGTGCGCCATTCTCGCCTCGGAGCGCGTCTATATCGCCTGGGTGATCAAGGCCTTTATCGAAAGCATCACCGAGGGCAGTGTGGACGGCCTCTGGCGATCCCTGCGCATGTGGCTCTTTTTCCTGATCCTCTGGGTGCCCTCTATTGTGGCGGTGACCTACCTCTGGCGCGGCACCACCGTCCGCATCCTGGCCGGGCTCCGCGAGCGGCTCTATGCCCACATCCAGCGCCTCCCTCTCGCCTACCATGAGGGCCGCCACTCGGGCGATGTGCTCTCCGTGCTCACCAACGATCTGACGGTCGCCAGCACAGCCTACGAGCAGCACGTCCTCGATCTGGGCTATGCCGTCATCACGGGCGCCTCCACCGGCGTGGCCATGTTCGCCATGAACTGGCGCCTGGCGACCGTCGTTCTCGTGGCGGGGCTGCTGCCTATCGGCATCAACGCAGCCTATGCGGGGCGGTTGCGGCGCATGGGCGAGGAGGTTCAAGGCCACCTGGGGACCGTGAGCGAGCGCCTCTCGGACGTCCTCGCCGGCTATCAGGTGGTGCGCAGCTATAACCTGGGCGCCTGGATCCTGAGTCGCCTGGGAGTGGCCAACGACGCCCTCCTGCGGAGCACGCTCCGCCGTGTTCGGCTGGAGGCCTCGCTGGGCGCCGCCGGCGGGATCGGCATGCTCATCATGCTCATGCTGCCCATGGCGCTGGGCGCCTTTATGGTTCTGCGGGGAGAGGCCACCTTTGGGGATGTGATCGGCATCACGCAGCTCAGCGGCCCGGTGCTCTACCTGGTGACGGCCCTCAGCGGCCTGATCGGGCGGGTGCAGGGCTCGCTGGCGGCCGTCGAGCGCATCATCTCGGTGCTCGAATCGCCGGAGGAGCCAGAGCGCTACCCGGCCTTGCCTGCCGGAGCAGCCTCCGCGCCCGATCCTGCCCTGCTCCTGCAGTTCGACGGCGTCCGTTTCCGGTATGACGGCGGCCAGGATGTGATCCAGGGGCTCGATCTGGGTGTAGAGCCAGGCGCCCGCGTGGCCATCGTGGGCCCTTCTGGCGGCGGCAAGAGCACGCTCTTCCGGCTGCTGCTGGGCTGCTATCCTCTGCGGGAGGGCACCGTCTATATTCTGGGCCGGCCGCTGCATGCCTGGTCGTTGGAGGAGCTGCGGCAGCAGTTCGCCTACATCCCGCAGGATTGCTATCTCTACGCCGGTACCATCCGGGAGAACATCCGCTACGGTCGTCCCGGCGCATCCGATGCCGAGGTGGAGGATGCTGCCCGCGCGGCCAACGCCGAGGGCTTTATCCGCGAGCTGCCGCAGGGCTATGACACCCCTGTGGGCGAGCGCGGCGCACGGCTCTCCGGCGGGCAGCGCCAGCGCATCGCCATCGCGCGCGCGCTCCTGCGCAATGCTCCCGTCCTGCTGCTGGACGAGGCCACTTCCGCGCTTGATTCCGAGTCCGAGGCGCTGGTGCAGGCCGCGCTCCTGCGGCTGATGGAGGGCCGCACCACCCTGGCCATCGCGCATCGGCTCTCTACAGTGGAGAACGCGGACCGGATCTGCGTCGTGGCCGAGGGCCGCGTGGTGGAGCAGGGGAGCCACGCGGAGCTCCTCGCCCGGGGCGGGCTCTTCCGCCGGCTGTACGACCTCCAGTTCGCAGATGAAGGCGACGAGCCAGGGGAGGGCGCAGAGCCAGGGGAGGGCGCAGAGGTGCAGACGTGAGCGCCGTCAGGCGGCGCAGCCCGCATTTCAGGTTGCGGACGTCATCTCATCGTTCAAGTCGCTCAGCATGCGTTTGTGTACTGAGGGCGTTCGTAAAAGGGCAAGGCACTCATCAATTGTGCGGGTTTTCGCCTCTTTGGTCTTAAAGTCCTATAGCAGGCGTGCTATAATTGGGCTATGACAGAGGCCGCTGGCTGGAGCATTGAGTTCTACACCGATAGCCACGGAGGGAGCCCTGTGGAGGACTCTTAGGCCGGCTTGCCGGTGAAAGGTCGACTGCAGCTTTCGCACCAATTACGGTTGTTGGGAGAAGTGGGAATCTCGTTGCCGATGCCTCATGCGCGGCACATGGAAGGCGCCATTTGGCAGCAGCGCGGGGGATCTGGGCGTCTGTTCTACTTTGCCCATACCGGCCGACGCTGCATCATTCTGCACGGCTACGTCAAAAAGGGACAGAAGGCGCCAGCCGAAGAGATCGCCACGGCTCTGCGTCGCTGGCAGGATTTTCTCAGCAGGGAACGCGGGTAAGATTTCAGGGGGAGGTAGGCAGATGCCCGCCAAGACGGTGCTGTTCCACGATTGGCTAGATACGCAGATGGCGGATCCCGAGTTCCGAAAGGCCTATGAGGAGCTCGAACCGGCCTATCAGATTGCGCGCCTCCGGATTATGCGGGGACTGACCCAGGAGGCGCTCGCCGAGAAGATGGGTACCACACAGTCCAGCATCGCACGTCTGGAGAGCGGCGCGAGAGACGTGACCATGCCCACTCTACGGAAGGCGGCCGAGGCCCTGGGTGCGGAGTTGACGATCTGTCTGGTCCCTCAAGGACTGGCCCACGAGTAATGCCCCCCGGATACGGCACGCCATTCCCCTGTTGACGTAACTGATGTCAGTCGATGCCGTCCCGGTGCATCCGATGCCGAGGTGGAGGAGGCGGCCCGCGCCATCGTCCGTCTACGGGCGGCCCACCCTGGGTCGGCGCCAACCCAATGAGCACGCCAGCGGGGCGCACGGGTCATTCGACCACTCTGGTGGTCGCTGGCCGCCCCGCTGGCGCAACGTGCTAACCTGCAACCTGTAACGTATACTTCCGTCTCCTATGCGTACTCCGCCGGCAGGTGTCCCTTTTTCACCAGGTCGCCCATGTCCCAGCCCGGCGCGCCCGATTTCACCCGGTAGCTCCAGAAGAACCAGCCGTCCACCTGTTCCCAGGTGTAGAGCTGCGCCGCGCCCATCGCCCGGATGGCGGCGCGTTCCTGCAGCGGCGAGCCCATCGAGCCGGGGCGATGCATCACGCTCCACTCGCCCACCACCACCGGGAAGAACTCACGCATCTCGCGGATATCCGCCGCGCTCTGCACCAGCGCCCGCTCCATGAACCCGTGCAGGTCAAAGGCTTGCTCTCCGCCCGGTGCGCCCATGCCCATCATCCCGATGTAGATGTGCGTATCCAGCACCACGTTCTTGTACTCGGGGCCACGCATGAAATCCTTCCAGGCCTTGAGCCGGAAGCCATCGTGGAACACCAGCGCCACGTCCTCATCCAGGTGCCGGCGCAGCCGGTCATACGCCCGGGTGTAGAAATCGTAGAGCACCTCGATCGGCACGCCCTCGGATCCCGCTGCCCGCTCCGCATCCCGCGGCTTGTAACGGCCGGAACTGACGATCCGATCGAACATCTCGGGCGAGATCGGCTCGTTCAGGAACTGGATCCCATAGAGGGCGGGGTGGTCCTTGTAGCGCTGTGCCATCCGCTCCAGCACCTCAATAGTCCGCTCGATGTTCTCCGGCTTTTTGTGCCACTTGCACACGCCGGTGATGCCGCCGTTGTCGAACCCGTTCTGGCTATCCGGCGCCGTGTGCAGATCGATCAGCACCTTGATCCCCGCGGCCTCCGCCCAGTCAAAAGCGTTATCCAGCGTGCCGAGGCACCCATAGTAGGGGGGGCAGTCGTCAAAGATAAAGTGGGGCACGGGCACGCGGACCGTGTTCAGCCCCAGCGAGGCGATGTATCGGAAATCCTCCTGTGTGACATAGGTGGCGCGGTGCGCATCCAGCCGCTCCGCCAGTTGCTCCCTGGTGAGCATCCGCGCCAGATCGTCCTCATCGTCCGCCTCCGTGCCCGCAAAGAGGTCCGGGTACATCCACTTTTCCAGGACCATCCAGTTGCCGGTGTTGACGCCACGGATCTTGTCCATGGTTCTCTCCTTTGGTGTGCTTCCAGTCGCCACAGCTCAGGTGTAGCGCATAGGGCGCCGCAGCGCAAGGGGCCGGCCGTGGGGCCACGGTGCGGCACCGCTCCGTTGTAGCGGGGAGCGCCTCCCCGGCGCGCCAACCCACAGGTCGCTGCGCATCGTGCCGCGCCGGCGTATGCCCGTTCCGCGTGCAGGCCTTCCCCCCGTGCCTGCCGCGCTCGATCGCGGCATCGACACCACCCATGGAAGGCAACGGCCCAGTCGCCGCCTCCTGTCACGAGGATCGCGGCCGCCGATAGAGGGGGCCGCGCGCTCCGCACCCTTGGGCACGCCTCCTGGAGACACAAGGAACCCGGGTCGGCTGGCAACAAAGAGGAGGTCATTCGCCGGCGGCGCGGTCGGCGGGGCGATATCCGGCAGCAGGCTTCCGGCCGGTGGCTCTTGGCGGGCTCAAAGGGCTCGCCTCGGCCAGGCTGCCGGCACTCAGGAGACGCTGACGCCCGGGGCCCGGGAACGCGCCGTGCCATCATCCCGCCGCGTTGGCTGCCAACCCGTGCCCGTCAACTCAAAGGATCCCAGGATGATCTGTGCCCGCTCGATCTCGGTCTGCTTGATCTTGCCGCCCGCCCGGAAGAGCTGCACCACGGCAAACGCGCCATCTCCCAGGGCGCGCTGCACCGTCAGCCGCTCGGCGCGGGAATTGTCCGCCAGGGCCGTGATCTCCATGCGCACATAGTTCATCGGATACGGGTCGCTCCAGCTGCCCTTTTCGACCAGCTTTTCGCTAAACTCGGGCAGGGACATGTACGAGAGCTCCACCAGTTGGTTGATGGAATCGGCCTCACCGATCGCGGCACTCAGGAGGGTCTCGGGATCAAAGTAGACGTCGCAGTAGCCATAGCTGGGCAGATCCAGCGAGACGTAATAGGGTTCACTGGAATCCACCGGCCAATCCGCCGGGCGGTGCATCCGGAAGTTGTCCAGCACGTCCACGTATTCCACCCAGTTCGCCGGCACGGTGACCGCGGGCGTGGGCACGCTCGTGGCCGTGGGTATCCTCGTCGCGGTGCGCGTGGGCACCGCGGTGGGCAGGGGGGTATAGGTGGGGTAGGCCGTGTTCGTGGGCGCCGGCGTGTAGGTGGCGGCAGGCGTATGCGTGGGCAGGGGGGTGTAGGTCGGGTAGGGGCTGGGCGTGCCCCCGGCGATCCAAAAGGCGAGGGCCTCGCCCCCTTCGCGGCAGCCGGCGAGCAGGAGCGCCACGGCGAGCAGGGCGGCGGCAAGTGCGTGTCTCATCGCTATTCCTCCCATGTGCCGCGGCCCCCTGGCGCCGCGATGGTCCTAGGCCGTTCCCTCATCCGCGGGCGCTGCGCGCCGCGCCATGCGCCAGGAGAGCGCCCCGCCCAACACCGCCGCCACCAGCGAGACCCCCGCACCCGCCAGGAAGACGGCCGGGTACCCTGCCCGGGCGGCGATGGCGCCTCCCCCATACGTCATCGAGCCGAACCCGATGCTCATCGCCATGGCGCTGATGCCCGAGATCGCCGCGCGCGATCCCGCTCCCGCGATCTCCATCTGCGCCGCCTGGTAGGCCGGCCGCCAAAGCCCCAGGATGCCGTACACCAGCACGATCCCCACCACGGCGCCGCCCACTCCCGGCGAGAGCGCCATCAGCAGCAGGCCGCCGGCGATGATCGCGGAACCCACCAGCATCATCAGCCCATTGCTCAAGCGGCGGGCGATCCGGCCGCTGGCGATCGCCGCGAGGACGCTGGCGCCCAGCCCCACGCTGACGAAGGAGCCGATCTGCGCCGTGGGCACCCCGTGGGCGGTATCCAGATACACCGAGGCAAAGGCCTTGGCCGCTCCCTGGCCGGCCGTGGTCCCCACGCCGCAGACGAGGACGAGCAGCAGCGCGAGATCCAGCGCCGGCCTCCGGCGGCTGCGGGCGGGCCCCGCGAGAGACCCGGCGGCACGGCCCGAGCCGGGATCGACGTCCTCGGGCGCCACCCGCGCGGCCGGCAGGAGCGCCAGTGTGCTGATGAGGGCGCCGGCGGCGAGCGTCAACGCATAGGGGACGGCCGCCGCCGTGGACGAATGCAACAGCAGGGCCACCGCCGCCGGCAGAGCGCCGCCCAGGAGCGCGCCCGCCAGGGCCGCGGCGCCGCTGGCCGCCTCATGGACGGCATAGGCGCCGGTCCGAGCCTCGGGGCTCGTCGCGCCGGCCAACGCGGCCACCAGGCTCACCTGCTTGAAGGCCCAGCCGCCGTTGGCAACCAGTTGCCCGCCGATGAGGAACGGCAGGCGGGTTGCCGCCGGCAGAAGCACGGCCAGGGGCGGCAGCGCCATCCCGAGGGCGGCGATGGCGATCCCCCAGAGCATCACGCGGCGCACGCCGTAGCGCGAGGCGAGGGCGCCGCCCGCCGGGCTGCCTATCGAATAGGCGATCGCGCCCGCGGCCGAGAGCGCGCCGATCTCGGCCGGGCCGTAGCCCAGCCGCACGGCATAGAGCGGGTTCAGAAGCTGCACGGCGCCCAGGAACACGCCCGAGCCCAGCGCGGAGCTGAGAATGAGCAGCCAGGCATTGCGGCTGTAACGTCCCCGTGGCTGGCCGTGTGCGCGGATCTGTTCCCTCCCGGGCGAGCGATGTCCCGGCAAATATAGCGGGCCGTGGCCCCGACGTCAAGCGCGACGCCGGGCGATGCGGCGGGGCGATGGACGCCGGGACACAGAGAGCCCCCCGGAACGGGGGGCTCTGCGCGCGCCGGGCGGATGCGGGGAGATCAGGCGCCCTGGGTGCGCTGGTCGATATCGTCCTGGTAGCTCAAGGCCTTGCCGTTGCGCTCGCCGGTGCGGATCCGCAGGACCTCGCTCACCGGCAGGACAAAGATCATCCCGTCGCCCTCGTCGCCGGTGTAGGCCGCCTGGCGGATCGTCTCCACCGTTCGCGCCACGTTGTGGTCGCTCAGCACGATGTTCAGCTGGATCTTGGGCAGCAGGTCCACCTGGTAAGATCCGGTGCGCCCGGTCAGCTCGATCCCGCCCTGGCGCCCGTGCCCCACGACCTCAAAGCAGTTCATGCCCACGATGCCGATGGCATGCAGCGCGTCTTTGACCTCTCCCAGCATCTCTTCACGAAAGATCGCCTCGATCTTGGCTGTCATGGTGCTCCCCCTCATGCGTATGATCGTTCGCCGTGCTCGCTGATATCCAAGCCCACCTGCTCGCTGGCATCGGTCACCCGGAGCCCCACTACGGCGTGGATCACGCGGGCGATCAGCCAGGTCATGGCCACGGAGAAGGCGATGGCCGCCACCGCCCCTGCCAGCTGGATCGCAAACTGCGCCGGGTTTCCGTAAAAGAGGCCGTCCGCGCCGGCCGGGTTCACGCTGCGCGTGGCAAAGAGGCCCGTGGCCAGCGCGCCCCAGAGGCCGCCCAAGCCGTGGCAGGCAAAGACGTCCAGGCTTTCATCCACCCGGCGGCGCCCTTTGATCCAGCGTATGGCGTAGAAGGAGATCGCCGCGCCCACGCCGCCGATCAGGATCGCGGCCAGCGGCGTGACGTAGCCCGCCCCTGGGGTGATCGCCACCAGCCCGACCACCGCGCCCGTCACCATGCCCAGGACGGAGGGCTTGCCATCCCGCCAGCTCAACACCATCCACACCAGCGTGGCCGCCGAGGCCGCGGTGTTCGTCGTCACCAGCGCATGGGTCGCCAGGCCGTTGGCCGCCAGGGCGCTGCCGCCGTTGAACCCAAACCAGCCCATCCAAAGCAGCCCGGCGCCCAGCACCACAAAGGGGATGTTGTTGGGCTCAAAGGAGGCCCGCCCGTAGCCCCGCCGCGGGCCGATCACCGCCGCAAAGGTGAGCGCCGAGAACCCGGCGGTGATGTGCACCACCGTGCCCCCCGCGAAATCCAGAGCGCCGATGCTCCGGAGGATCCCGCCCTCGCCCCATACCCAGTGGCATACCGGGTCGTACACCAGCGTCGCCCACAGCAGGCTAAAGAGGATAAAGGCGCTGAAGCGGATCCGCTCCACAAAGGCGCCGGTGATCAGCGCCGGCGTGATGATGGCGAACATCATCTGGAATGCGGCAAAGGCCAGCAGCGGGATCGTGGGAGCGTAGGACGAGGGAGCGGCGCCCACGCCGGCCAGCCCCAGGTGCTCCAGGCTCCCGATCAGCCCGGCGTGATCGGACCCAAAGGCGAGTGAGTACCCCACCAGGACCCACTGGATGCCGATCAGCGCGATCATGGCAAAGCTCAGTGTCAGCGTTGACAGAAGGTTCTTGCGGCGCACCATGCCGCCATAAAAGAACGCCAGTGCCGGCGTCATCACCAGCACCAGCGCTGCCGACACCAGCACCCAGGCCGTGTCGCCCGCCGATATTCCGTCCATCAGGTTCCTCCTCACGTTCAGGTTTGGCGCTACGAGGGCAGAATAGCGCGGCGGGGCGGCGGGCGGAACGGGCGAGGCTCACAAACGAGGAGGGCTGCGGGTTGTGCAGTTCGCTCAAGAGCCGGTGAACGAGTAAGGATGAGCGACTGCACCCCGGAGGCGGGGGCTCCTCTGGCGGCGGGGCGGGCTCCAGCCCGCCCCGCCTATCCGCCTGTCGCTGCGGCGCCCCCTTGCTTCCCGATCCCCGTGGCGCTACAATACATAATGCCGGGCTACACAGGAGGCCTTGCGCACGTCATGCCCCGCGGGATCCCCCCGCCGTTCCAGAGCCCCGCTACGCTCGGAGCTGGCATCCGTTCCACACGGTAAGGGGGGTTACCATGCCACGCTACATCGCTCATCATCGCATGCTAAAGAACGAGCAGGAGACCCGCGCCTGGTGGGCGCAGGCCGTCCCTGTGATCGAGGCCGCCAACCGGGCCGGACAGTTCCCCGCCAGGCTGCTCTACACCTGGATTCCCGTGGATCTCACGGCGCACCCGGTGGCGTGGTGCCTGTGGGAGGGCGAGAGCCCCGAGGTCGTGCGGGCCACCCTGGAGCAGGGGGGCATTCTCGCCTACATGACCGCCGAAATCATCGAGGTCTCCGAGAACGACTGGTTCGCCTAGGGCCGCCGGTGGCTCACCCGGAGCCACAGAGATTGCATGGAGAGGGGCGCGGGCCCGCGGGCCTCCGCCCCTCGCGCTTGCCTGCGCGGCGCGCGCGGGGGGAGGGGGGGAGGAGAAGCGCTTGACAATCGCTTTCACAGGCCCTACACTCCCCGGCAGATCGATGCACCGAAAAGAACGAGCCCTTTCCGTGAGCGACACGCTCTCACTCCGCGAGATCGTCGACCGGCGGCGGGCGCTGGTGGCCCGCGGCGTGACGGTCATCTATACCGCCCCCGGCCACCCGCTCCCCGCCGCGGCGATGCAGCGCGACGTGAAGCGGGTGCGCAGGTAGCAGGACGGGACGAGGAGAGGCGCAGCGAACGTCGGGCTCGCCTATTGTGTCTTGGGAGCGCAGACATGCGCGCTGCCGCAGGCAGCGGCGCTGTCTGCCCACGCGCCGTGCGCGTTCTCGTGCTTCACCACCGCGGAGAGGCCTGACGCCCTTGGCGCCAGACCATCTCCGCGCCCCCAGGACGAGGCCCGCAGATATGCCGCTTTCGCCTTTGGTCCTCTGGGAGCGCAGACATGCGCGCTGCCGCAGGCAGCGGCGCTGTCTGCCTCGCACCCGGCGCGTGTTCGCGTACTTCACCACCGCGGAGAGGTCTGACGCCCTTGGCGCCAGACCATCTCCGCGCTCCCCCCCGGCAGGACGTGCGCTGGTGCCCCCGGGGCGCGGACATCTGCGCGGCTCCGGCAGCGCAGTGTCCGCGTATGCGGCGGGCGATAGGCGCGAGCGATCCGCGGGGCAAGGCCACGACGCCGATGCAGACAAGTCCAGCGCCGCCAGCGCCGGACTATGTCTGCGCTCCCAGAAGCAGGCTCGCCAGTGCGCCGCCACCGTGGGCGGCGTCCCCATGTCTTGACAATCGCTTCCACGGCCTCTACACTCCCCACCAGATCGGCGCAGCGATAAGAACGAGCCCTTTCCGTGAGCAGCACTCCCTCCGCTGGTTCGTCGGTCGCCGACGCTAGAACATGCGCCCTCGACCGCGCCGTCCTCGCCGCCTACGGCTGGCCCGCGACCCTGGCGGAACCGAGCGAGGCGCACGATGCAGGGATACGGCGCAGTCTGCTGGAGCTGAACAGGGAGAGGGCGGGGGGAGGAGAGACATCGTGACGTCTCGCTTGCTCGCATGCCTGCTGCT
>Ga0123333_10001190_pt1 | contig 27388 bp, 17 predicted proteins | sample BioC12SIPDNA_3_FD_89957 | JGI IMG/M metagenome (GOLD analysis project Ga0123333, IMG submission 89957) | Anaerobic biogas reactor microbial communites from Washington, USA - Biogas_R2_B C12 SIP DNA | ecosystem: Engineered > Bioreactor > Anaerobic > Unclassified | place: Washington, USA... | reverse complement strand
GTGCAGCCCGGTGCCGTGGGCATCCAGGAACTCGCGCCAGGTGGAGGGCTCGTGATCGGGCTCGATCAGCTCCAGCTGCGCCTGTGGCCCCAGCTGGAAAAAGGCCAGGCGCGAGCGCCCCTCGGTGGGCGCCCCCCGGTAGGTGGTGTGGGCCAGGTCGCGGGTGTCGGTCCAGCGGGCCTCAGGCACGGGGACGCCGAGGAGCTCGGCCCAGCGCGCCGAGAGCGTCTCGATGTCGTCCGTCACGATGGCCACCTGCGTCATGATGGTGTTGGGCAGCAGTCCTTCAGCCATGGGGCTCTCCCTTCCTGCGGTGATTGGGGCGGGCAGGGGGAGTGTATCGTGGCCTGGGGTGGGCCGCAAGGCGGCCAGCGGACCGTCGCCGGCCTTGCCCGGAGTGCCCGGCGGCCTATAATGCTCTGTAGTGGTTACAGGAGGCAGAGAGATGGATAGCACCAACGGAGGGCCGCTGCTGCAGGTTCAGGGCCTGCGCATCGCCCGGGAGGGACACGAGATCCTCCGGGGCGTGGATCTGGAGGTCGAGCCGGCGAGCGTTCACGTGGTTCTGGGGCTGAACGGATCGGGCAAGTCCACGCTGGCGTACTCGCTGATGGGCGCCGGGGGGTACACGACCCTGGGCGGCCGGATACGCTTTGCGGGCGACGATATCACCGAGGAGCCGATCGATGCCCGAGCGCGCCTCGGGCTGACGCTCGCCTGGCAGGAGCCCGCGCGCTTTGAGGGGCTCACGATCGAACGGTACCTGGAGCTCGGCCAGGCGACGCCGGACAGGGAGCGGCTCCTGGCGGCGCTGGAGGCGGTGGATCTCGAGCCGGGCTACCTGCCTCGCTATGTGGACGAGGGGCTGTCCGGCGGGGAGCGCAAGCGTGTGGAGCTGGCGGCCGTCTATGCCATGCGCCCCAGGCTCGCGATCCTCGACGAGCCGGATTCGGGGATCGACCGGTTCACGCTGGATGACATCGCCGGCCTGATGCGCCGCATGGCCTCGGAGGGCACCGCGGTGCTCCTTATCAGCCACCGGGACGAGGTGGTGCAGATAGCCGACCGGGCCTCCCTGATCTGCAGCGGGCGCATCATGCAGACGGGCGCGCCGGACGTGATCTGCGACCGCTACACCCACATGTGTCGGCCCTGCGAGTTCCCGATCATCGTCGAGGCCGAGGATAGCTATGAGTGATTTCGACCTGCTGATGCTGGCGTACGAGGCCTCCGGCGGCGATGCGAGCCTGCTGGTGCAGGAGGACGTGGCCCGCCTGGTCGTCTCGGGGAACGAGGTGATCGGCGCCAACGAGATCCCGGGCATATCCATGACGGCGGAGCCGCTGGCGGATGGCGTACGGGTTGCGTTGCAGGTGGCGCCGGGCGCGCGCATCGGCCAGCCCGTGCATCTCTGTTTCGGCGTGCTGCCGGCCGAGGGTGTGCAGCGCATCGTCTCCGATTTCCATATCGGCGCGGGCGCCGAGGTGTCCTTTACGGCCCACTGCACCTTTCCCAACGCGGTTCACGTGCAGCACCTGATGGAGAGCACGATTCGCGTGGGCGAGGGTGCGACGATGCGTTACCACGAGACGCACTACCATGGGGAGGCAGGCGGCACCGAGGTGCGCCCCGTGGCCAAGGTGACGGTGGATAGCAGCGGGCGTTACTATTCCACCTTTACCCTCAGCCAGGGCCGGGCAGGGGCGGTCGCCTTTGAGTACGACGTGGACGTGGATAGCGATGGCGTCGCCGAGCTGGACGCACGCATCATGGGATACGGCGACGATGAGATCACGGTGCGGGAGACGATTCGCCTGAACGGCGAGGGGGCGCGGGGCCTGGCGAAGTCGCGCATCGCCGTGCGCGAGCGCGCCCGTAGCGAAGTCTACGGTACCACGGAAGGCAACGCCGCGCGCACCCGCGGCCACATCGACTGCGTAGAGATCGTGCGGGATTCCGCCATCGCCAACGCCGTGCCGGTGGTGCGCGTCACGGATCCGCAGGCCCAGGTGACACACGAGGCTGCCATCGGCACGGTGGACAAGAAGGAGCTGGAGACGCTCCTTTCCCGCGGCCTGACCGAGGAGCGCGCCGTGGACGTGATCGTGCGGGGCATGCTGGGCGACTGAGAGAGGAGCGGCAATATGAGTGCTGTTGGAATGGGCGAGCTCGTGATGCTGGGGCTGCTGTGCCTGGCGCCCGTGGTGCTCGGCGTCATCGCGCTGGTGGTTGTGCTGGTGGCGCGGGCGAACCGGGTGCCCTGCGTCTATTGTGGCGAACGGATCCCCAAAGGGGCCACGCTCTGCCGCTTTTGTGGCCGCGAGGTGCCGCCGGCGGAGGCCGCCGCTCCGGCGGGCTCCGAGCCCCCGGCGAGCAGCTGAGGGGCCATGGCGGAGCAGGAAGACGCCCTGGCCGGCGTGCTCGCGGCGGTCACGCCGGCGCGGATCGCCGAACTGGTGCGCCGGCTGGCGGCGGATCGCCCGGCCGGGCGCGCTGACCACCTGGAGGTGAGCGCCGTGATGGAGGCGCTCCTGAGTGGCGCGACCCTGCCCGAGGGCCCGGAGGGCTGGCGAGCGCGCCTGCGGCTCGAGCGGGCCATCGCCACGGCTATCGCCGAGGCGCCCGGGCTCGTGTACGTGGAAGGTGATTCTTGATGAACCCCCGCCGTGATCTTCCTGGAGGGAGGATTCTGAGGGGCGAGCTCCGGCGAGATGTGCCAGCCTGAGCGAACGCTGGGGTTCTTGGTCTGAGAGGATGTACCGCAGGTCAAGCCCGTGACAGGCGCGGGTTTGACCTTTTCGTGTGGCCGCGTAGAATAGTTAGGAATCTAACGAGTTTGGCTGCTTTTCCCGAACGCGGCTGCTGCAGCCGGGGATATCGAGGGTGGATCTGGACGAGTCGCTTTCAGAATCGATCATACGTCGCCTGCTCAGCCTTGTGCGCTACTCGCATCGCTTTGGACACCGGCTTCAACGGGATTACGGTGTGTCCGGGCGGAGGCTGAGTGTTTTGCGTTATCTCGCCGAGAGAGGCGAACATTCGCTATCCGATATCAGCCGTTACCTGTATCTGCGGGACGGCACCACCTCTCCACTCTTGGAGAGTATGGTCCAGGCGGGCCTGGTGTCAAGGCGCCGATGCCCGTCGGACTCCCGACGGGTCCTTTTTACCGTCACGGATGAGGGGCGAACGCTGCTGGACAGGGCCCCGCTGACCGTCTACGCGCGTCTGCGGCAAGAGCTGCCGCAGCTTCCCCCGGAGGACCTGGCAGAGATCGATCGCGCGCTGAGCCGCCTGGTCGAACTGGCGGATTTCGACGAATCCTTGCTGGAGTGAATAGGAGCATATGAAGATCTTTTGGCGTGTGATCAGTTACCTGAAACCCTATTGGTTCAGCCAGGTGGTGGCGTATGTCTGCATGCTCGGGCTGACCGGCGTCGCGCTGGTGATCCCCAAGATCACGCAGACGGTGATCGACGGGGGTATCCTGGCCGGCAACATGGACGTCATCGCCCAGCAGGTTCTCTACCTGTTGACGCTGACGGCGCTTCGCGGTGCCTTCCGCTTTGGTCAGGGGTACCTCAGCGAGCGTGTGGCGCAGACGGTGGCCTATGACATGCGCAACCAGATGTACCAAAAGCTGGAGGAGCTTTCCTTCAGCTATCATGACCAGGCTCAGACGGGCCAGTTGCTCTCCCGGTCCACCTCCGATGTGGAACGCATCCGCCGGCTCACCGGGGGCGGCGTCCTCGGCCTGCTGAACTCGGCGGTCATGATGGTGGGCACGGTGATCATCCTCATCGGGATGCAGCCTCTCTTGGCCGTGCTCTCGCTCCTGGTGATGCCGGTGATCGTCTGGATCATGAACAACCACGTGCGCTTCCAGATGCCGCGCTGGCGCCAGCGTCAGGAGATCATGGCGCGCATCACCTCGCGGGTGGAGCAGACGCTCTATGGTGTGTCCGTTGTGCGCGGATTCGCCCAGGAAGAGGCTGAGGTCGACCGCTTTGGTCACGAGGTGGACACTCTGTATGACACCTCCATGCAGCTGGCGCGCCGTGGCAGCCGGACCATGCCGCTGATCATCCTCCTGGCGAGCGCCAGCACGGTGGTCATCCTCCTGCTTGGCGGCCGGATGGTGATCCAGGGTGCGCTGAGCCTGGGTGGGCTGGTGGCCTTCAACAGCTATGTGCTGCAGCTCGTCGGCCCCATGCGGCGGATAGGGTTTCTCATCAACCTGATGGGCGAATCCGAGGCGTCGGCTGAGCGCGTCTTTGAGGTGCTGGATACGCATTCGGACGTACAGGACAAGCCCGGCGCCGAGCCGATCGGGCAGATACAGGGTGCTGTGACGTTCGACAACGTCACGTTCTCCTACTTCCGCGGCAACCCGGTGCTCCAGGACGTCTCCTTTGAGGTCCAGCCGGGCCAGGTGGTGGCCTTGCTGGGGCCCACGGGATCCGGCAAGAGCACGATCACGAGCCTGATCGCCCGGTTCTATGACGTCGAATCCGGCGCGGTGCGGATCGACGGCCGGGACGTGCGCGACGTGACGCTGGATTCGCTGCGGAGCCAGATCGGAATGGTCCTGCAGGAGACGCTGCTCTTTGGCAGCACCGTGCGGGAGAACATCGCCTTTGGCCGGACCGATGCGACTCAGGAGGAGATTGAAGAGGCGGCCCGGGCGGCGGCGGCGCATGACTTTATTATGGGTTTCCCCGAAGGGTACGATACCGAAGTGGGAGAGCGCGGTACGACGCTCTCCGGCGGGCAGCGCCAACGTGTGGCCATCGCCCGGGCACTGCTCCTGGATCCACGCATCCTGATCCTGGATGATGCGACGTCCAGCGTCGACACGGAGACGGAGCAGCAGATCCAGTCGGCCCTCAAGCACCTGATGGAGAAGCGTACGTCCTTTGTGATCGCGCAGCGCGTGTCGACCGTGCGCGAGGCCGACATGATCCTGGTCATCGACAAGGGGCGCCTGGTGGCTCAGGGGCAGCACCAGGATCTGATCCGCGAATCGGGGATCTATGCAGACATCTATTACCGGCAGTTGCGGCAGGAAGACATGGACCTGGCCGAGGCGGCCGTGGGGAGGAGCGCATGAGCGTCAACTTTAGCGGCGGAGGCGGTTTCGGCGGCCCCCACGTACACCTGCACCACTATCGAGACGCCGAGGGCCAGGGTTTTGACATGCGCATCCTGCGGAGGCTGCTCCAGTTCCTGCAGCCCCACAAAGGCCGGATGGCCGAGTCCATGGCCTGGATGCTGGTGAGCGCGGCCCTGGCGCTGCTCGCCCCCTACCTGGTCAAGATCCTGATCGATACCTACATCGCGGCTGGCGACATGGCCGGCCTCACGCGGATGGCTTTGGCGACCCTCGCCGTCTATGCGCTGGACTTTATGCTGGACTGGCGCCGGCGGCTGCAGATGGAGACGGTGGCCAACAACGTGCTCCGCACGATGCGCAGCGACCTGTTCCGTCAATACCAGCGGCTGACCATGAGCTACTTTGACAACTTTGGGACCGGCAGCCTGATCGCGACGATCACCAGCGACGTGGGCGTGGTGAACGAACTGCTCGCAAGCGGGCTCGTCACGATGTTCTCGGATGTGTTCGTGCTGCTGAGCGTGATCACGGTGATGCTCATCATGAACTGGCGGCTGGCGCTGCTGAGCCTCTCGGTGCTGCCGATTATGGTGGTGGCGACGGTGCTCTTTGGCCGCGTCGCCCGCAAGGTCTACCGCAAGACGAGAGAGCGCAACAGCATCATGGTGGGCCGGCTGGCGGAAGATATCAGCGCCATGCGCGTCATCCAGGCCTTTAACGAAGAGGATAGGATGGGCCGCGAGTTCGATGCGATCAATGCGGCCAACCGCGACGCCAACGTCGAGGCCGTCCGGCTGACCTCTGCCTTTACCCCCATCATGGAGCTGATGAGCACGGCGGTCACGGGCATCATTCTGTGGTTCGGCGGACGGGCCGTGATCCAGGATACCCTGACCCTGGGCGTGATCGTGGCGTTCCTCAGCTACACGGCGCGCCTCTTCCAGCCCGTGCTGGAGCTCAGTATGGTGTTCACCACCTGGCAGGCGGCCATGGCCGGCGGCGAGCGCGTGCTGCGGATCCTCAACATCGATCCCGCCATCAAGGATCCGGAGGACGCGGTAGAGATCGAGGAGGTGCGCGGCGAGGTCGAGTTCGATAATGTGGACTTTAGCTATCTGGAGGGCTCGCCCGTACTGAAGGACGTCAGCCTGCACATCAAGCCGGGCGATACCATCGCGCTCGTCGGGCCCACGGGCGCCGGAAAGACGACGATCGCCAGCCTGATGACGCGCTTTTACGACATCAGCGATGGCCAGATCCTGATCGATGGCCAGGATATCCACACGCTCAAGCTGCAATCACTGCGCAAGCAACTGGGCGTGGTTCCTCAGGAGCCCTTCCTGTTCACGGGGACGATTGCGTACAACATCCGCTTCGGGCGCCCGGAAGCCTCCGATGAGGAGGTGATCGCTGCAGCCCAGGCGGCCAACGCGCACGACTTTATCATGCGCCTCCCGAACGGCTATGAAACCGAGATCCTGGAGGGCTCTGCCAACCTGTCGTTGGGGCAGCGGCAGCTGATCTGCCTGGCCCGGGTGATCCTGGCGCAGCCCCGTATCCTCGTCCTGGACGAAGCTACCTCCAGTGTGGACCTCCGCACCGAGGGGCTGATTCAGGATGCCATGGACCGGCTGATGGAGGGGCGCACGTCCCTGGTGATCGCTCACCGGCTGGCGACGGTCCAGCGCGCCGATGAGATCCTGGTGATCGACCACGGCCAGATCGTCGAACGCGGGACACACGAGCAACTGATGGAGAAGGGCGGCGTATACGCGCACCTGTACGAGACGCAGTTCCTCAAGCTGGAGCGGGCTCTGCCCGTGAACGGCTAGCACAGGGCGTCATCCGCAGGTCCCCACCGGTCACCAACCGGTGGGGACCTTTTTGTCTGCCGGGCGATGCCCGCGCATCGTGGAGCCTGCCGCCGGGTTTTAGGAGGTGTGCCCCAGGTACGGGGCGGCCGGAACGAACGACCAGAGGATGAGGAGCGCGATTGTGACTGTGCGCAGTGGTGACCTGACGGCGGGCGACCTTCCCGCGGTCATTCAGGGCGGGATGGGCGTAGGGGTATCGGGCTGGCGGCTGGCGAGGGCCGTTGGGCAGACCGGGCAGCTTGGCGTGGTGTCCGGCACGGCGCTGGATATCGTCTTTGCCCGCAGGCTTCAGCTGGGCGATCCCACGGGCGATCTGCGGAGGGCGCTGAGCCGCTTCCCCTGGCAGGCGATGGCCCAGCGCGTGCTGGAGCGCTGGTGGCGGCCGGAGGGGCTCGGCGCGGGCGAACGTTTCGCCAACACGCCCATGCCCACGCTGCCGCTTTCTCCCGAGCACGTGGATCTGCTGGTGACTTCGGCCTATTGCGAGGTTACGCTCGCCCGAGAGGGCCACAACATGCCCGTGGGCTTGAACCTGTTGGCCAAGATCCAGTTGCCGGCGCTCCCGGCCCTTCTCGGCGCCATGCTGGCGGGGGTCGCGGTGATCGTGATGGGCGGCGGATTGCCCACGGCGGTGCCCGGCGTCCTCGATGCCCTCGCTCGCGGCGAGGCCGTTCGCCAGAGGATCGATGCCGCGGCTCCTGAGGCGGGCACGGAGCTGGTTGCGGAGCTGGATCCCTCCGCGCTGGCCGAGGCGCCGCTGCGCGGCCTCGTGCGCCCGTTGTTCCTGGGGATCGTCTCCGGCGAGGCGGCAGCGCGGGCTTTGCTGCGGAGGGCGAACGGGCGGGTGGATGGGCTGGTGGTGGAACACCACCGGGCGGGCGGGCACAACGCGCCGCCACGGCGAAGCGGTGCTCGGGGCGCCGCAGAGGCCCCAACCTACGGGCCGCGCGACGAGCCTGATCTCGAGGCGGTGCGCGAGTTGGGATTGCCTTTCTGGCTGGCGGGGGGCTGGTCACGGCCGGGCAGCCTGGCGCGAGCCATTGAGGCAGGGGCGCGGGGAATCCAGGTGGGCACCGCCTTTGCGGCCTGCCGGGAATCGGGCTTTACGAAGGCGATCAAGAGCGCACTCCTGGAGGGGGCGCTGGCGGGCGGCCTCCAGGTGCATACGGATGGGCGGGCCTCGCCCACGGGCTACCCGTTCAAGATCTGCGCCTTGCGTGAGGCGCCGGCTGGGTACGGCGACATCGACGCGCGCCCGCGGATCTGCGATCTGGGCTTTCTGCGGACGCTCTACCGTCAAGAGGGTGGCGGTGTGGGGTATCGCTGCCCGGCCGGCCCGATCGCGGCCTTCCTCTCCGCGGGCGGGGCACCCGAGGAGGTGGCGGGGCGGCGTTGCCTGTGCAACGGGCTGCTGGCAGCCATCGGCCTGGGACAGTGGCGCGAATCGGGCCGTGAGGCGGCGATCCTCACGCTGGGTGAGGATTGGTCGGCGCTGGCGACGCTCGCGGCGCGCCATGGAGGTGAGCACGGCGCCGGCGACGTGGTGCGCTATCTGCTGAGCGGCTAGCCGGGGCGCGCGCCGCGCCTGCTGTGCTCGCTCAAGAGGCGTGGTATCGTCCGGCAGGACCGTTTTGCAGCGTCCTCTGAATCCGCTAGAATGGATCGGACCGCGTCCACACGCGGGGTTTTTGGCGCCGCAAGAGGCCGGCGCGCAGGTATCCCTGGCGGCAACCGGAAGGACAAACGATGCCAAAGAGAGACGACATTCGGCGGGTGATGATCATCGGGTCCGGGCCCATCGTGATCGGGCAGGCGTGCGAGTTTGACTATTCCGGCACACAGGCCTGCAAGGCGCTCAGGTCGCTGGGCTATGAGGTCGTGCTGGTGAACTCCAACCCGGCCACGATCATGACGGATCCCGGCATGGCCGACGTGACCTACATAGAGCCGCTCAATGTCGAGCGTATGCGGCAGATCATTGAGCAGGAACGGCCCGATGCGCTGCTCCCCAACCTGGGCGGGCAGACGGGCCTGAACCTGGCCTCCGAACTGGCCAAGGCCGGCGTTCTGGACGAGTTCGGGGTGAAGGTGATCGGCGTACAGGTGGATGCGATCGAGCGCGGCGAGGACCGGATCATCTTTAAGGAACTCATGAACCGACTGGAGATCGACGTTCCTCGCAGCGAGCCCGCGTATACCGTCGAGACGGCGGAGGCGATCGCCGCCGACCTCGGGTATCCGGTGGTGGTGCGCCCGGCCTACACCATGGGCGGCACCGGTGGTGGCCTGGTCTATAACGTCAACGAACTGCGGGAGATCGTGCGCCGCGGGCTCTCGGCCAGCATGATCGGCCAGGTGCTGATCGAAGAGTCGGTGCTGGGCTGGGAGGAGCTGGAGCTCGAGGTCGTGCGGGACGCCAAGAACCAGATGATCACCGTGTGCTATATCGAGAACATCGATGCCATGGGCATTCACACCGGGGACTCGTTCTGCTCCGCCCCGATGCTGACCATCGAGACCGAGCTTCAGGCGCGCCTGCAGACCTACTCGTACCGCATCGCCGAGGCCATCCAGGTGGTGGGCGGCACGAACATCCAGTTCGCGCATGACCCGCGCACCGGGCGGGTCGTGATCATTGAGATTAACCCGCGGACCTCGCGTTCCTCCGCCCTGGCCTCCAAGGCTACGGGCTTTCCCATCGCCCGGGTCTCCGCCCTGCTGGCCGCCGGGCTGACGCTGGATGAGATCCCCTACTGGCGGGATGGCACGCTGGAAAAGTACACGCCCTCCGGGGACTATGTGGTGATAAAGTTCGCGCGCTGGGCCTTTGAAAAGTTCCCCGGCTCGCTGGATCGCCTGGGCACGCAGATGCGCGCCGTGGGCGAGGTGATGAGCATCGGCAAGACGTACAAGGAGGCTCTGCAAAAGGCCATCCGCTCGCTGGAGATCGGGCGCTACGGCCTGGGTGGCGCGCGCGACTATGCCCGGCGTTCTCTCGATGAGCTGATGGATCTCCTGCGAGAGCCCACCAGCGAGCGACAGTTCATCCTCTACGAAGCGCTGCGCAAGGGCGCCGATCCCGAGGCCCTGTACGCCCGCACGGCCATCAAGCCCTGGTTCCTCCAGCAGATGCTGGAACTGGTGCAGCTGGAGGAGGAGATTCTGGCCTACCGCGGGTCGCTCCCGCCGGCTGAGTTGCTGGCTCAGGCCAAGCGCGACGGCTTTGCGGACCGCTACCTCGCGGGGCTCCTCGGCATCCCCGAGCGGATGGTACGCGAGCGACGGGAGGAACTGGGCATCGTTCAGGGTTGGGACATGGTCCCCGTGAGCGCCGCAGAGGATGCGGTCTACTACTACTCCACGTACAACGCGCCGAACCGCGTGCAGACGGACCGGCGACGCAAGGTCATGATCCTGGGCGGCGGCCCGAACCGCATCGGCCAGGGCATCGAGTTTGACTATTGTTGCGTGCATGCGGCCTTTGCTCTGCGAGATGAGGGCATCGAGACCATCATGGTCAACTGCAATCCGGAGACCGTCTCCACCGACTATGACACCAGCGACCGGCTGTACTTTGAGCCTCTGACGCTGGAGGATGTACTCAGCATTTACGAGGCGGAGCAGCCGGAGGGCGTCATCGTGCAGTTCGGCGGCCAGACGCCGCTCAACCTGGCGGAGGAGCTGGCTGCGGCCGGAGTGCGCATCCTGGGGACCTCGCCGGCGGCCATCGCCATGGCCGAGGACCGCGATCTCTTCCGCAAGCGCATGGAGGAACTGGGCATTCCGATGCCGGAATCCGGCATGGCCAGCACGTTCGAGGAGGCCCGCGCGATCGCGGAGCAGGTGGGATACCCGGTGATCGTCCGCCCGTCCTTTGTCCTCGGGGGGCGCGGGATGGAGGTGGTGCACAACGAGGAGATGCTGGCGCAGTATGTGGCCTCTGCCGTGGAGGTCTCGCCGGAGCGCCCGATCCTGGTCGATCGCTTTCTCCAGAACGCGACCGAGGCGGAGGCCGACGCCCTCGCCGACGGGACCGACGCCTTTGTGCCATCGGTCATGGAGCATATCGAGTTGGCCGGCGTACACTCAGGGGATTCGGCCTGCGTGATCCCGCCTGTGACCATCTCCGCCGAGCATCTGCGCACGATCTCAGAATACACCGCGCGCATTGCCCGTGAGTTGGACGTAGTCGGGCTCATAAACGTTCAGCTGGCCATCGAAAATGGCCAGGTCTATGTGCTGGAGGCGAATCCGCGGGCCTCGCGCACCGTGCCTCTGGTGAGCAAGGTTTGCGGGCTGTCGATGGCCCGGCTGGCCACCCGATTGATGCTCGGAGAGCCCCTGAGCACGCTCAACCTGCGACCGATGGAGATCCCCCACTATGGGGTGAAAGAGGCGGTGTTCCCCTTTGGGATGTTCCCGGAGGTGGATCCGCTCCTCGGCCCGGAGATGCGTTCGACGGGCGAGGTGCTGGGCCTGGCGGAGAGCTACGGTCTGGCCTTTTACAAGGCTGAGGAGGCGGCCAAGCCGGCGCTGCCGACCTCGGGGACGGTGCTGATCAGCGTGGCGGAAAAGAACGAGGCCGTTGTGCGGGTGGCCCGCGGCTTTCAGGCGATGGGCTTTCACATTCGCGCGACGGAGGGAACGCAACGCTATCTAGCAGAGCACGGAATCGAGAGTGAGTTCATCCTCAAGCTCGCTGAAGGGCGCCCCAACATCGTTGACGAGATCGTCAATGGCCAGATCCACATCGTGGTGAACACGCCCATCGGGCAGCGCAGCCATCTGGATGACTCGTATCTGCGCAAGGCCGCGATCCAGTACAAGGTGCCCTACATCACGACGCTGGCGGCCGCGCTGGCCTCGGTGGAAGGCATCTCGGCGGGTCTCGCGGGCCAGGGGAGCGTGCGTTCTCTGCAAAGCTACCACAGCGACATCGCATTCCGCTAGGTCCCGCGCCATCGGAGGGGGGTGGTGCCATGTTTATGAACCCACTCTACCTGCTGCTCTTGATCCCGGCCGTGCTGGGCTGGTACGCGCAGGTGCGCGTCCAGGCCGCATACGCTCGCCATGCCCGTGAGCTCAACAGGCACGGGTTGATGGGGGCGGAGATCGCCGAGCAACTGATCGCGCATCTGGGCCTGAAGGACGTGTCGATCGAGCTGATGTACGGCCAGTTCGGCGACCACTATGACATGCGCGATCGCACCCTGGTGCTCACCGAGGGGGTTGCGGCCTCCCGCTCGGTGACGGCCATGGGCATCGTGGCGCACGAGGTGCTGCACGCCGTGCAGGATCGGGAGGGATACGCGCTCCTGAGGCTGCGCGGCTGGCTGGGTGAGCGCCTGGCGCGGGTGCCCGGGATCGCCTTCTGGGGTGCCGCGCTCGGCCTTCTCTTTCGATCGACCCCCCTGGTCCTCATCGGCGGCGCCGTGATGGTGCTGAGCGTGCTCCTGGGGTTGACGGCTCTTCCGGTGGAGCGCAACGCCAGCCGGCGGGCGCTGGAGGCTCTGCGCGAGTCCGGCCTGGCGGACGCCGATGATCTGGCAGGTGCCGAGGCGGTGCTCCGCTCGGCCGCACTCACCTATGTGGCCGGGCTCTGCCAGCAGATCGGCCGGCTGGCCTTTGCGGGCCTGGTCATCTCCGCCGCCTACGGGTTTTGGCAGCGTTAGGTCCGCCCCGGCATGCACCGGCGGCACGACCACTTTGCGAGGACCCGCGCGTGCCAGTGACGCTGGACTTGGTGCCCCTCCGTGAGGGCCAGGCAGCCTACGCGACGGCCTGTGATAAGGCGTGCGCCTGCGGCCTGGCTGGCGATTGACCCGGCGGAGGTGCTGGTCGAAAGCGGATACGGCGGCCGCCGCGGGGACTGAACCCGGCTTTGGCTGGCAGGCTTGAGTGCCATCACGCGCTGCCTGCAGGCGCCGTCATCCCGCCAGCCGTGCAAAGAGCGCTACGGCGCCCCAGATGCCCAGCGCCGCGCCGCAGAGCACCGCCATCGCATAGGCGATGCGATAGCGGGCATCCTCGTACGGCCGGGCGCGCTGTCGCGGCCAGCCGTAGGCAATGGGCCAATCCACGGCGTTGATCAATCCCCGGCTGGCCAGGCCGCCGGCCACCCCCATCGGGATGAACACGATCGCGCAGATCATCCAGCCCCAGGCGATGCCGTCGCCCTCGGGCGGGTGGAGCGCCATGGAGCCGAACTGGACACCCAGGGAGATAAAGAGCGCGGCCCAGACGGCGCCGAGCAGGCTGAACCCGCCCGTCCGCCGGGAGAGGTGGAGCGACCAGCCCCCCAGGGCAAAGCCCGACAGGATCGAGAGCGGCATGAGGGGCACCCAGCCCGGCGCGGGATGCGCGATCTCGTACGGGCCGCCCGTGGCAACGAACCCGCCCTCCGCCATGATGGCGCGGCCCCCGAGGTTCAGCAGGGTGATCGCCGCCGCCAGGCCGGCGCAGCAAAAGGCCATCGCCAGCAGCCAAGAGACCGTCCAGGGCGTAAAGGGCGAGGTCCGGTGCATCGGCCCTCCTCGCGGAGAACAGAGCGAGTGCGCCGGCCACAGTATCGCGCGGCCCGGGTCCAGCCGTCAAGCGGGATGCGCGGATTGACAGAGAGGTCGCGCCCATGTTACCGTAGCCGCGTTCGGCTCTGCCAGAGGAGGGCGCATGCCACACCAGCCGTTTCACTACCGGACCCTCGCCGACCTTGAGGAGGACCTGATCGAGCTGGGGATCGACCTGCCGATGCAGGCTGATCTCTCGCCCCTGGCGCGCGCCGTCCCCATTGGCGCGCGGACGGCGCCGAATGCGCTGGCCGTGCAGCCGATGGAGGGATGCGACGCCAGCCCCGAGGGGCGCCCGGACGCGCTCACGATGAGGCGTTACCGGCGTTTCGCCGCGGGCGGTGCGGGCCTGCTCTGGTTCGAGGCGACGGCGATCGCGCCCGAGGCGCGGGCCAACCCTCGCCAGTTGTGCCTCTCTGCGGAGACGCAAGCGTCCTTTGCGGCCCTGCGAGAGGCCGCGTTGCAGGAGGCTCGCCGGGTGCAGGGGGACGCTCACCGGCCTTATACGGTCATCCAGTTGGCGCACTCGGGGCGTTACAGCCGGCCGGACGGCGAGGCCGCCCCAATCATCGCCCATCATGACGGCCTGCTGGATCGCGCCATGGACATTCCGCCCGATCATACGCTGATCAGCGATGGCGCCCTGGATCGCCTGCAGGACGTCTATGTGGAAGCGGCACGGCTCGCAGCCTCGGCGGGCTTTGACGGCATCGATATCAAGGCGTGCCACCGGTACCTGATCTCGGAATTGCTCGCCGCTCACACGCGCGAGGGCCGGTACGGCGGCTCGTACGAGAACCGGACGCGCTTTTTGCTGGACGCGGTTCGCCGGGTGCGCGCTGAGGTCCCCGGAGCGGACATCACCATTCGATTGAACGTGTATGACGGCCATCCGTATCCCTGGGGCTGGGGCGTGAGCCGAGATGATCCGGCGGTGCCCGATCTCGGCGAACCGCTTCGGCTGGTGCGGGATCTGCAAGAGGCGGGGGTTCGTCTGATCAATGTCACGGCCGGCAACCCGTACTATACGCCGCACATCAACCGCCCCTTTGACCAGAACGTGGTGGGAGGCTATACGCCCGACGAGCATCCGGCCCGAGGCGTGTTGCGAATGATCGCTCTGGCCGCGGAGGTCAAGGCGGCGGCGCCGGACCTGGTGGTGCTCGGATCGGGTTACTCCTGGCTGCGCCAGTACGTTGGCCCAGTGGCGGCGGCGGTATTGGCGCGCGGGCAGGCCGATATGATCGGACTGGGGCGGCTCTCCTTTGCCTACCCCTCGTTCGCCCGGGATCTCCTCCAGGGCGGAGCCCTGGATGCAGAGCGCGTGTGCATCACCTGCTCCCGTTGTACGCAGATCATGCGCGATGGCGGGCGCACCGGCTGCGTGCCTTTTGACCGCGAGGTCTACGGGCCGATCTACCGGGATGGTCGCCGGGCGGCGCGCGCCCGGGAGAGCTGAGCATGGAGGGCTGGGCGCCGCAGAGGGAGCTTGGGCGCGACACGGCGGTCATCATCCCTGTGTACTTTACCGCGTCGGTCCGCGACGAGATGATCCGGCAACTCCTCTGGATGACGCTGGCCGATCTGCCCGACCTGGTGCCTGCCCGCCAGATCTGGCTGGTGGTGGATGGCGATGCGCGGAGCGCCGGGATCGCCCGGATCACGCTCTCGCAACTGGCCGCGTCCGGCGCCCGCGGCATCCAGTTGTTGGATAACGCCGAGAACCGCGGCAAGTTCGGGGTGATGCGCCAGGGGATGCGCGCCGTGTTGGCGGCCCAGCCCCAGGTGCGCTACCTGACGGTGATGGATGGCGATGCGGACCACCAGCCCGCGGCCCTTCCTCAGTTGCTGCGCTCCTCCCGCAGCATGGCGGAGGCGTACGGCCACGAGCGGGTGATCGCCATCGGGGCACGGTCGAGCCGTGCGCGCCCGATGGGCTGGGTGCGCGGGGAACTGGAGGCGCTGCTGGATGGCCTGACGGCGGATGCGCTGGCCTATGCGCTGGCGCGGGAGGGGCGCGCATTCGATACCACTCAGTGCCTGCCCGGACGGGTGCCGGACCTCTCCAGCGGGTACAAGGTGTACCTGAGAGAGATGGCTAGCCTCCTCTTTGACGGGCCGGAGCCCAGCACAGGCTGTCTTTCGCCGTGGGATTACTGGCACTATGGGCCCGAGACGGTCACCATCGTCGAGGCGGTGCTGGCGGGTGGCGTGTTCGGCGAGGTGCTGCGCCCCAGCTGGGACTCACAACCCGCCACTTCCTTTGGCGAGTTCAGCGTGGTGCGCATGTACGGCGCCCTGCTCGGCTGGGCCTGGGAGCGCCTCGGTATCCCCCTGGAGGTGGCGGCCACCCACTATGACGTGCGCCGGGCCGGGATGGCGCTCGCCACGGCGCCTGAAGGCGAGTCCCTTCTTCGGGCCCTCAGGGCGGACGCGCTGGCCCGGCTGGCCGGCGCGGGCGACGCGGCCGTACCCCTGCCTCGCGCCACGCTGCGGTTCATCTAGCGGAGAGGCATTGACAGAGGCGCTCGCGGTGCTATACTCGCGGCGCGCTATGAAGAGCAAGGCATCGCATCCCCATTCGCTTTGTCGAGAGGACTATATCGCGCTGGCCATCGTCCTCCTGCTGACGGTGATCGCCGGCGCGGTTCGCGTTGGCGCGCTGGCGCTGGCACCGCCGGCGCTCTACCGCGATGAGGCGCAGAACGGGTTGGATGCCCTCCGCGTGCTGGCTGGCGCGCGGGATCTCTACTTTCCCGCCAACAATGGGCGAGAACCGCTGTTCATCTATCTCTGTGCCCTCTCCATCGCCCTCTTTGGGAGATCCCCCGATGCCTTGCGCCTCGTCTCGGTGTGCGCCGGGACGCTGATAGTACCCGCGGCGTATTGGCTCGGGCGCGAGTTGTTCGATCGGCAGATGGGGCTCTGGTCCGCGGCGATCGCCGTGACAACCGTCTGGCTGATGAACCTCAGCCGCGTCGCCTTTCGGGCGGGCCTGTTGCCCTTAGTGGGGGCCCTGGCCCTGGCGGCGTGCTGGCGGGCGCGCCGGCTCCGGTCCCTCGGCTGGGCCGCCGCCGGCGGCATCCTGCTGGGCCTCTGCCTGTACACCTACCTGGCGGCGCGCCTGATTCCTCTGGCTCTCGGCGTGTATCTGGCCTGGTGCTGGGCGGACCGGCGCACGCGGCGATCGATCTGGTGGCCCGGTGTCGGGATCATCTCGCTGACGGCGGCCCTGGTGAGCGCGCCCCTCTGGATCGTGCTGGCGCGATCTGGCGCGCTGCTGGCGCGGGCCGATCAGGTTTCGATCCTGAGCGGCGCCATCAACCAGGGTGATCCGGCGGGGGCACTGGCGCGTAATGTGCTCCGGACCATTGCGTCTCTGGCCCACGGCGGCGACTTTATCCCGAGGCACAACGTGCCCTGGCGTGCGATCTATGCGCCGGCCACGGCGGCGCTGGCCTGCGCAGGGCTGCTCGCGCTGGCCATTCGCTCGAGGAGAGAGGAGGCGGCGCGGCTGATTCTGGCCTGGTTGGGGGCTATGGCGCTCCCGACTATACTGGCGGAAGGGGCGCCGCACTTTTTACGCGGAGCGGGCGTACTGCCCGCGGTGCTCCTGCTGCCGGCTGTGGGGATCGAGACGCTGCTGGACGCCGTGGGCCGGCGTTGGGGCGGCCGGCCGGCGGCCTCGATCGCACTGGCTGTGGCGGCGCTGGCCGTGGGCCTGAGCGCGGCGGATGACCTGGCGGATTACCGAGCGCACCTGGCCAGCGATGCGGTGTACTACCAGTTCGAGGCGGGCGCGGCTCAGCTGGCGGCACAGGCGAACAGGCAACTTGGCAGCGGCTGGCTGGGGAGTGGGCTATCGGTTCCGGCAGAGGAGGGGTTGGCGGGCTCTGACGTCTGGATCTCTCGCCGGCTGTGGGACAAGTTCCCCTCGCTTCCTTTCCTGATCGAGGCGCAGGAGGCCGCCCACCTGGTGGAGCCTGGGGATCCATGGCCGCCGGTGAACGGGCCCGTCATGGCATTCCTGTGGCCCTTTGAGGACTATGGCGCGCTGCTGGCCGGCCGGCCGGAGGGCTGGGCCTGGGAGGTCCGTTCTGAGGCGTGGGAGCAGGGGGATCTCGAGCCAGAGCCGCGCCTGCTGTACATCTCGCTGCACGGGGAGCCCGCCGGCGCCAGCGAGGGCGGAGCCTCTTTTGAGGACGGCCTGGAACTGGAGGGGCTTCAGGGCTCCGCCGCGGCCGGCCCCTCGGGGGCGTGGCTGGAAGTGGCGCTGCGCTGGCGTGCAGAGGGCCGGCCGCAGGGGGCGTACAGCGCCTTTGTGCACGTGGTGTGCGATGGCGAGCGGGTTGGCCAGAGCGATGGAGCGCCGGGCGGCGACTTGCTGCCTACCGACATCTGGAGCAGCGGCGACGTGGTGGTGGACCGGCGCCGCATTGAGCTGACCCGCTGGGATCCCCAGCGGTGCGAGATTCAGGTGGGACTCTACCGCTGGCAGGATGGCTTGCGGCTGCGCGTGCTGGATGCCGGGGGACTGGCGGCCACGGAGGACGCGGTGGTCATCCCCGGCTCTCAGCTAGCAGGCGCGACAGGTCGCGAATAGCAACGACGGGAGGAGCAGATGATGGTGAGGATTTCGGGCCCGGTCCCGCATGGCAACAGGGTAATTGCCGTGGTGCTGGCTTGTGCGCTGTTGCTCGGCGTGGCGGGGCCTGTGGCGGCACAGTGCCCGGAGACGATGGCTGCCAACAGCTATCTGGAAGATGGGTTCAGCACGCGGGGGGCCGGCGAGGTCGAGGTGGCGAACGGGTGGCAGCCCTGGTACCAGGATGGCCCCCGGGTGGAGGAAGGCTACTTTAAGCGGCCGGAGTGGAAGCCGGAGAACGCGGCGCTCTTTGGCTCGCGACGCGTGCACGGCGGTAACTTTGCGCAAAAGTGGTTCACCACCTATGGAACGCACAACGCGGGCATTTTCCAGCAGGTCAACGTGCCGGCCGGGGCCACCGTGATGGCGAGCGCCTGGTTCCAGACGTGGACCAACAACGAGGACGATATCACCGTCTCCAGCGGCAACTATCGCACGTACATTGGCATCGATCCCACCGGCGGGACCAATGCGCTGGCGGGCACGGTGATCTGGTCGTCCGCCAACATGGTGACGGATCAGTGGGTACAGCAGAGCGTGCAGGCACAGGCCCAGGGGGGCACCATCACCGTGTTTCTGCGGGGCGAGCCCGAGTTCCGGAACAAGCACAATGATGCCTATGTGGATGACATCTGCGTGCGGGTGGTCCAGCCGCCCGCGCCGACGGCACGGCCCACCAACACGCCTGGCCCAACCTATACCCCTGGGCCGACCGATGCCCCCGAGCCCACGGCGACGCCTGAGCCTACCGAGACGCCGGCCCCGACCGACGCGCCGGCGGCCACCGCCACCCCTACGTCCGGCCCGCAATCCCGGATCGTGGTGTACACTTTTGAGGACTTGGATGAGGATGGCAGCCCCACGCCTGGCGAAGGGCCGCTCGCCGGCGTGCTGGTGGAACTCCTGGACGAGGATGGGGTAGAGATGGCCTCCTTCCGCACCGGGGAGGAGCCGCGTGCCTTTGAGGATCTGCAACCCGGGTCGTATACCGTCGTGGTGACGGACCTGGAGGGCTACCGGGGCACCGGTCCCCAGGAGATACCCGTCACGCTCGTGGCCTGGGCACTGCGTGAGCTGAATGTCGGGCAGGCGCCGCTGCCCGCAGCCACCGAGACTCCGGCGCCCACCAGCGTGCCGCCCACGGCGACCAGCGTGGCGGCGGGGCCTGAGGATGATCAGACTGCTGTGGACCAGCCTGAGGCGACGCCTGTGGTACCGGCCATTCCAGCGACCAGCGGCGCCGCTCAGGGCGGGTTCTTCCAGCGTTTCGGCGGGCTCTTGCTGGCCGCCGCGGGCCTGGCGATTGGCGTACCGGTAGCCGTGCGACTTTACGGCAAGCACGAGTGAGCGCGTGAACGATCAGGGAGCGCCACGGCGCGATACGGCAGAACGCACGGGCCGGGAGGAGGTCCTCTTCCTTCTGGCGGCCCTGGCGCTCGCGGCGCTGGTGGCGCTCCCGGCGATCGCCGGCCCAGGGATTGTGAACACCCGGGGCGGCGGCGATTCGCCGTTTCTGGTGCTCCGCACGCATCAGATGGAGCAGGCGCTCCGCTCGGGGGCCTTTCCGGCGCGGTGGATGGCGGACGCGGCCCTGGGCCTGGGCTACCCCGCGTTCACGTACTATGCCGCGCTGCCCTACTACCTGAGCGCTGCGGCCTCTCTTTCCGGGTTGGGCGCCCTGGGCGGGATCAAACTGGCCCAACTAATCGGCTTCCTACTGGCCGGTGGGGCCGCCTACGGGCTGGCGCGGGCGCTCGACCTCAGGCGCCCGGGGGCCCTGCTGGCGTCGGTGGCCTACTCCTACGCGCCCTTCCACCTCGTCAACATGTACGTGCGCGGAGACGCGCTCTCCGAGTTCTATGCCATGGGCCTGTTCCCACTGGCCCTGCTGCAAGCGGTGTTGTTAATGCGGCGGCCCGGGCTCATGCGAGCGCTGGCGCTGGCCGTAACCTACGCGGCGCTGGCGTGCACCCACAACATCTCTGCGATGCTGGCCTCTCCGCTGCTCGTGCTCTGGATCATCGGCCTTTCGGGGCAGGCGCCCAGCGGACGCCGCCGTTGGGCCCTGCTACTGGGAGGCGGTGCGCTTGCGTTGGGTCTGGCGCTCAGCGCCTGGTTCTGGTTGCCGGCGCTCGCCGAGCGGGACCTGGTGCAGCTGGTGGATCAGACCACAGGCTACTTTCACTTTGCCGGACACTTTCGGGGTTGGGATCTGGTGCAGCGCCGGCTCATCTTTGACTATACGCTGACGGGCGGCCAGGACCCCTTCCGCATGGGACTGGTGCAGACGGTGGCCACGGCGATGGGGCTGGGAGCCTGGATCTGGCGCTGGCGATCCGCAGGGCCACTGCAGCGTGCGGGAGGCGCCCTGCTCATCATCTGCTGGGCGGGCGCGACCTTTTTGATGACGGCGGCCTCCCACTTCGTCTGGGAGGTGGTGCCGCTGCTCGCGTATACCCAGTTCCCCTGGCGTCTGCTGGCCCTCCAGGCGCTCTTTGGGGCGCTGGCGATCGGTCGCATACCTGAGATCGTCGCCGGCCGGCGGGCCGGTGGCCGTTGGGGCGCCGCATTGGCGGGGATCGTGTCCGTGGCGCTGATGGCTACCGCCGTGGGCGGCCTGAAGGTGGACCGGTTGACGCTCCGCGAGGGCGACGTGACGGCGCAACGCCTGATGCTCTATGAGGCCTACTCCGGAAACCTGGGCGGCACCGTTCGTTACGAGTTCCTCCCGGCCACGATGCGGCCCCGCCCGTATGCCAGCACAGCGCTTCTCACCGGTCGGGAGGCGGCAGCCCCCTATGCCCTGGCGGGCGAGCTGGGGGCGTCGCAGTTGCTGGCGCTCGACGCGCGCAGCCAGAGCTGGCGAGTGAGCATGCAAGAGCCCGGCTGGATCGCCTTCCAGGTTGCGGCCTTCCCGGGCTGGAGCGGTATGCTCGATGGCGCGGTGCAGGGCGTGACGGCCGAGGAGAGCCTGGGGCTGCTCAAGATGGAGGTCCCTGCCGGCGAGCACGTGGTGTCCCTGGCGCTGGGCCGCACCCGCGTGGAACTGTGGAGCGAGCGTGCTTCGCTGCTGGCCCTGCTGGCGGCAGCGGGCATCGTGGTGGCCGCGCTGGCAAAGCGTCCCGAGTGGCGCTGGACGGCTCTCAACGTCGCGACGGCGCTCTTGCTGGCGGCAACCGCCGTCCTCTTTTGCGGACGCTTTGGACCCGATCTAGCCGAGGGCGATGGGCCACTGGTGATGGACTATGTGCGCTCGCCCTATCTGCACCGCCTGGATGGCGGCCTGCGGATGGGCCCGGCGACCCTGCGGGAGTATGAGCTGAGCGCCACCACGTTGGCGCCCGGCGGCGTGCTCACGTTCAGCGGGAGGATGGAGGGTGTGCCCGCCGGCGCGGCGATGCGCCTGGAGATGGTCGCTCTGACGGCGCACCTGTTCCCCGGGTCGCCCGCCTGGGCGGTGGCTGAGGAGTCGGTGGCCGCCGGTGCCGTCGCGTTCGAGGTGTCGCTCCAGTTGCCGACGGCTTTGCCTCCGGGCCTGTATGCGCTGCGCCCGGTGCTCGCCATCGACGGTGTTCCGCAGCAGAGCACGACGTCCGAGGGTACCTCTCTGGGCCTGGTGGCGCTGGAGCCCGTGCGGGTTCTGGATCAGGGGGGCGCCGTCGAGGCGCCGCCGACGTTGGCCTCCTTCGGGCCGCCGGACAGCGAGCCGGAGATCACGCTGCGCGAGCTGCGCTGCGGCCGAGTGGGGGATCGCGTCTATCAGGTGGACATGCTCTGGCGGAGCGAACGGCAGGCTCGCAGGAACTACCAGCTCTCGGTGCGCCTGATGCGCGGCGACGGCTCACAGATGGCGGCCCGCGATCTCCCGCCTCTGGCGGGCAACTACCCGACCAGCCTCTGGCAGGCGACGCATCTCTACACCGATAGCCTGCGGATCGAGTTGCCGGAGGATGCCGATCCCGCACAGGTCACCGATGTGCAGGTGGTGCTGTACGACGGCCTGACGCTGGCGGCCGCGGGATCGGTCGCGGTTCCGGTGGACTAGGAGATGGGCGAGTTCCAGCGGTCCGCGATGGTGCGCACCCCATCCGGGCAGTCCAGGAAGCAGAGCAGCGGGCGCACCGGCGAATCAGCCGGCGCACGCGGCAGGAGGCGGTCGCAGGCCGCCAGATAGCGCGCGACCTGGGCCAGATAGCCATCGCGCGGCCGGGTGAGGAGATGCTCGAGTTGCTCCTCGCTTTGGACGTGGTCCGTCTTGAATTCCACGAGGACCCAGCCTGCCGCATCGCGATACAGGGCATCGATGATGCCGCTATCCACGCCGCCGCGACCATCCTCGATGCTGAAGGGGATCTCGCCCAGCCGAGTCGTCGCTGAATCCATCTCTGCGTACAGCGGAGACCCGGCAAAGTGCCGGAGCAGCCTTCGGGCGCGGGTCAGTGCGTCACGCTCCTCGGCCGCGCTCGTAACCCCGCAATCGCGCACCTCATCCGCTGCCCAGCGGGCGAAAGCGGGGTCGATATCGGGAAACGACCAGAGGGACAGGGCGCGGTGCACCACCTGGCCGACCACCCAGGCGCGGGCGCGGGGGCGCTCCCGCGCCGGGACCACGTGCCACACCCTGCGAGGGGGATCGAGCGACTCGGGCTCGCCGGGCAGCTCCTCACGAGCCGCATCGAGTGGCTCCAGGAGCGACTGGTCCGGCAGTGAAGCATCGCCCGCCGGAGCGCCCAGCCCGCTGCGCATCGGTGAGAGCTCACAACCGAGCCCGTACACCACACCCGAGATGCGAACGTCGTCACCGGACGGGCCGGGGATGCTCCAGGTGCGTTGCTCTGGTTCCGGAGAATCGGGATCCGACAGCGTGAGCCGATCCTTCAGGCCGAGCACGGCATCCAGGCGCGCCAGCATCCCCGCGAGCGTGAGCTTGCCCGAAGTGGAGCACCGTGCATGGCCTGTGATGAGCAGGCGTTCCTCGGCACGGGTGAGGGCCACATAGAGCAGACGGTCGGATTCGGCCGCCTCGCGGTCGTTCTGCCACTGGGCGGCGATCGCATAGGCCAGCGACCTGGCCTTGGCGGGTGCGGCGTCCTCTGTGAGCCCGGCGCCGGCCAAATCGGGCGGAGGCAGAACCAGGCCAAGCTCAGGATGGACCTGCAGAGATTGCGTGCCTCGAGGGTCGCTGTTGGCGTCGCCCAGCACGACCACGGGGAACTCGAGCCCCTTGGCCTGGTGGATGGACATCAGCTGGACGGCGCCCCTGGCCAGGCCGCGCGCCTCGCCCTCCCGTGAGGACGCATCGCGCACGGCGGCCACATAGTCCACCAGTTCGCCGGGGCTGGTGAGCCCGCTGGCGGCGGCATCCGCCAGCAGCTTGTCGACATTGGAGAGCGCCCGGTGCTGGCTCTGGGCCAGCAGAATGGCGCGATAGTGGGTGGCGTCGAGATAGGCCTTGAGCAGATCCGCCACGGAGCATCGGCCGGCGAGATCGGCCAGGCGGGAGACCACGTTGCGGGCGCGCAACAGGCGGGCCCGGGCCTCTGGATCTGCGAAAACCGGTTCGCCGGCACCGGTGACAGTGGGATCTAGGTCCTGCAGAATGGAGCCCACCTCCTGCCAGAGCGAAGCGGCCCCGGAGCCGCGCTGCCTGTGGCGCAGCAGAGCGAGGGTCATGTCATCGATCCCAAAGGCCGGCGAACGCAGCAAGCCGGCGAGCGCCAGATCGTCCAGGGGATCCGAGATGGCCTGAAGCGCATTGAGGAGATCGCGCACCTCGGGGCGGCCGTAGAACCCCCGGCCCGACACGGTGAGGTACGGAATGTCCGCGGCCTCCAGGGCGTCCTCGTACTCGGAAAAGGAGCGCGAGGCGCGGCAGAGTATGGCGATGTCGCCATAGTCGAGAGCCCGCTCGCTCCGCTCTCCGGTATCCGGATCGGTGCGCTCGATGCGGATCCCTGAGCCGGCGATCTCTATGAGGCGGTTGACCAGTGCGCGCGCGGCCAGGCCGGGCGCGCCGCTCTGGCCGGTGCCTGCGCCCAGGATGACCTCGACATAGGGAGGCGCGTTGCCGACGGCAGGGCCCGGACGCCCTGAACGGGCGTGGGCATAGGGTTCGACGTAGGGCCGTTCCGGATCGGGTTGCGCGCCCAGCAGCGGCGCGAGCATGGCCCCGTGGGCGGAAACGAGATCGGGGTGCGCTCGGTAGGTGACCTTCAGAACGTGGGCCTGGCCGGAACGGTCGATACGAGCGTGCTCCTCGCGGAAGACCGTGACGTCCGCGCCCCGAAACCCATAGATCGATTGCTTGCCATCACCGACGATGAACAGCCGCCCGCGGTCACCGTTCAGCGCCTGCACCAGATCCCGCTGGCGGCCGTTGGTATCCTGGAACTCGTCCACCAGAATGGCCTGCACGGTTTCGCGCCATTCCTCCAGGACGTGCGGGTGGGCGAGGAGCAGTGCCAGCGTCCGTTCCTCCAGGTCATCATAATCCAGGGCGTTGAGCTGGGAGAGGGCGCCGCGGTAATGCCCCAGCGCCTGGCGGTACAACAGCCAGAAGGCGGGCAGAACCTCGCCCGCGAGGGTAGCGTCCATCCAGGTGCAGTCGTCTTTGCCGGCCAGGCCGACGAGGTCGCCGGAGGCCTTTCGCAGGGCAGCGTAGGCTTCCTTGGCGCCCGAATCGCCCCAGACGGCGGCCCTTCCGGCGTTTCCCCCTCTGAGGGCGGCGCCCAGGGACCGCATGGTCTCCGGAAGCCTTTCGATCTCCTCGCAGCGGAGGCACTGCTGAAGCCGCTCGCTGCAGGCGAGCACCTGTTGGATCAGCGGCGCGAGTTTGTCCCCCGCGGCGAGGCCCTCGGCGAGCAGGCCGGAATCTCTGACGTCCCCCAAGGCAGCCAGGGGCGAGGCGATGGCCGCAGCAGAAAGGGCTCGGCTCAGGTAGCCGGCGATGGCCGCTCGCCAACGCGCCCAGGCCTCCTCCGATGTCGGGGGCTCCAGCGAGCCCAGTTCGAGGCGGCGGTTCAGGGCGCTCTCCAGCAGGCGCCGCAGGCTCCGGTCCGTGTAAGAGTCAAAGAGCGCGGACGCCGCGGGATCATCGGCAGCCCAGGCGAGCGCAGCCGTAATGGCGCGTGCCCGTTCCAGCGCAAGGGCGCCCTCCTCCATCTGGAGAAAGGCCGGGTCCACGCCGGCTTCGGCGGGGTGCCGGCGGAGGATCTCGCCGCACAGGCTGTGGATGGTGCCGATGCGCGCGGCATCCAGATCCTGATACACCCGTTCCCAGTAGAGAGCGTCCGGGGGGGTTGTGTCCAGGTACCGGCGGACGGCTTCCCGTACGCGGCCGCGCATCTCGCGGGCGGCCTTGCGGGTGAACGTGATGGCGATGATGCCGCGCAGGGGCACCTGTGCGGCCAACAGGCGAAGGTAGCGGCCGACCAGCGTGCGGGTCTTGCCGGTTCCGGCGCCCGCCGTCACGGCGATGTCACATCCATCGCTGATCACCGGGGACAGCTGCTCATCGCTGGGGGCCAACCGGGCGACGATGTCCGGCAGGCTCATTGGTAGCCCTCCCGGTAGTGCCAGCAAAAGGCCGTGGCAGGGCAGAACGATGGGCAACCTCCCGGGGGGGGCTCCGGCGCAAACCGGCCGCTGCGGGCCCCGTGCACCGCCTCCCAGGCGTGCTCCAGCGCCTGCCGCGTGGCGGCCTCAGGACCGAGCTCGGGAGCCGTTCCGTACCCCGCGAGGGTCAGGGGGCTGCTCGTGGCATGAGCGACGCTCCAGTAGAAGCCATCCGACACCGTCCCCATCTGCATGGCTCGCTCCACCGCCAGCGCATAGAGCGCGATCTGGAGATCATCTCCGCGAGCGAGAGCCGTGACTCTCCGGCCGCTCACGTCTCCGGTCTTGTAATCCACGATTCGGAGCGTGCCATCGGTTGCCTGATCGATGCGGTCGACGGTCCCGGTGAGATCGAAATGATCGCTACTCTGGCCGGGCACCCTCAGTGCCGGATAGGGGCTCGCCCGGCCGCCGAATACCTGCTCCGCCCGCAGGAAACGGAACCCCGTGGAGGCCGATTCGAGGGCCGTGACCGTTTGCCGGAGGGTCCGCAACATGGCGGCACGCGTGCGCTGCCACCAGGCCGTCGGACGGAAGCCGTCGCGATCGGGTGCTGCATCCAGGATCGGGTTGAGAACGTCCTCCAGGCTGGAGAGCAGCGTCTCCAGCGAGGCACCCTCGCCGGCATGACGGTAGAGGGCGTCCAGCATGCGGTGGAACAGGGATCCGAGTTGCTGCACGTTGGGCCCCTCTTCGGGCGTCCGCATAGGCTGTAGCCGGAGGACTCTTTCCACATAGTAGGAAAACGGGCACCGGCGATAGGCCTCCAACTGGCTCACGCTCCAGAGGTGCCCGCTGCCCAGGCGGCCCGCCCAATGCGCACCCCAGGGCTGGAGATCGCCTTCCCAGGGGCTTGCGGCGCGGCCACCGGCGAGTCGGGCCCTCAGTACGAGGGCGCCGTGCGAAATGCCGGCAGCCTCCAGCGGACGCCACCGCTCGGCCTGGCGCCAGGCCGGCGCACGGTCCCGCATCCCCGGGGCGACGGTCTGCCACAACTCAGCCCAGGAGGCGCAGGCGCTGGCCGGCGGGCGATCGCGGCTGGTGAGCAATACGGGCTCGATCTCGAATGCACGGACCGCATCCTCCCAGAAGGGTGAGGGCTGCCAGAGGGCTCCGCCATCGGCGATGCGCGGACGGGTGAGCAACAGGGCCCGCCGCGGCCGTGTAACGGCCGAGTAGAACAGACCCGCCTCGTGGCTCTCGGTACGCAGGCCAAGGGCCACACCGAGGCGCGCGTTGAGAGCCGTGCGCTCGGTGTCCCGAAGGAGTGGGCCTTCGTTGAGCGCGGCGGGGAACTCACCCTCGGCCAGGCCGATCAGGGCGGCGACCTCAAAGGCCAGACCGCGCGCCTCCGCAGCGCTCGCCACAAGGAGTCCCGTCCGGCCCTCGGGGAGTGGAGGCCGGTAGATGGCGGCGTCCACCGCGCCAACGAGGTCGTCCACGAACTGCTCCGGGGTCAGCGGGCGGCTGCTCAGCCCCTCCTCCGCCCACACGAGGGCGCGGAGGACATCCTTGAGGCTGTTGAGGGCCGCAAGGTCGCGGGCCGCAAGGTCGCGGGCCGCAAGGTCGCGGGCCG
>Ga0123333_10001188_pt1 | contig 27402 bp, 22 predicted proteins | sample BioC12SIPDNA_3_FD_89957 | JGI IMG/M metagenome (GOLD analysis project Ga0123333, IMG submission 89957) | Anaerobic biogas reactor microbial communites from Washington, USA - Biogas_R2_B C12 SIP DNA | ecosystem: Engineered > Bioreactor > Anaerobic > Unclassified | place: Washington, USA... | reverse complement strand
TCCGCCCGCATGAACGCGTCGTCCTCCGGCGGCTCCCGGTACTGGAAACCGCGGTTCGGCGGCACGTCAATGCCGGGGATGCCGTAGTAGACCAGGTCCGTGGCCTGCGCCAGTCCGGTCCAGACGTACACCATGTTGCTCACCACGGCGTCCCAGTCGAAGTCCGCCGCGCACTTGCACGCGGCCTCAAACGCCCGGTTGAAGTCGTGGGCCAGATCCTGGCAGGAGTACCCCGCGTACGTGCCGGTGAACTCCGCTACGAAGGGACGGATCGGTATCATATCCGGCTTCTCGTTGCGCATCGCCGTGACGTAGCGGCCCAGCCGCTGCTGGTACAACGCTTCCATGTCCGCCGTCCGCGCCGCCGTGTGTGGTGCCGTGCCCATGTCTATTCTCTCTCCCTGCTGACTCTCTGCTGACTCCCTGCTGACTCCCTGCTGACTCTCTGCTGACTCCCTGCTGACTCCCTGCTGACTCTCTGCTGACTCTCTGCTGACTCTCTGCTGACCTGTCCGATTTGTCCACCAATGTGATACTCTTTTTTGGGGCCGACATGCAACCAAGCAGGTACTGTTTTTCGCCTGTAGCGCACGGCACGTGCCACCGCATCCCTGGCTGCCGGGGACCCCTGCGAACTAGAATGTGAAAGGCGACACTGGCTGTGTCGTCTACTCCCGGCCGCTCTGGCAGCGCGTTCCGCTCCCCATTGAGAAGCTGATGCCGCTCGGGGGGGGCGTGGCGTGGACGCGGTCACGCCCGTACGTCTTCTCCAATCAGCGCCAACTGCCAGATGCCGCCCCGGAATCCTCTGGGATTCCGTGGGTTCGGTCGCGAGTAACCGTGGCTTGGGCGGCTTCGACTGCGGTCGCGCCGCATGGCACGCGACCTGCCATTTGTGGTTTCCCGAGGAATAGGGGCCCTTGTGAAGAACGTCACGTGCTGGCATATTGCTTGCTATGCGGTGAAGCAACACGCCTTGCACGCGTCCTGGCAGGCGGTGGGATCACTATCGCAACAAGGGGGGCGATGAAACCATCGATCGGGATCGGTGGACGGGGCGGACTGACGGGGCGGACTGACGGGGCGGACTGGTGGTGGGGTGAAGCGTCTGAGTGTACATAAACGACGATGGCACGCGTAACCGTGTCGGAGGAATTCGATGGTCACGGACACACATCAAGATCACCGATCGGATTTTTTCCAGGAGGTGGTGTCGGACACGCCGGGCGGCGAGCAATTGGCGCACTGCCTGCAGTGCGGTAGTTGTGGCGGGTCCTGCCCGAACGGGTCGGACATGCAGTACACGCCGCGGACGATCTTTGCGATGATCAACGCTGGCCGCCGGGAGGAAGTGTTGGCAGCCAACACCATGTGGTATTGCGTATCGTGTTACTTCTGCACGACCCGTTGTCCGCAGCAGATTCCGATCACGGATCTCATGTATGCCCTGAAGCGGCTGGCGATTGCGGAGGGCAAGGCGAAGGACACGGACGCGCCGGCGCTGGCGCGGACGTTCACGGGCTTCGTGGAGAACTTTGGTCGTAGTTTCGAGTTTGGTCTGGCCAGTCGGTACTATCTGCTTAACAAGCCGCTGAGCATGTTCAAGCTAGTGCCGATGGGGATGGGCTTGTTCACGCGTGGGCGCTTGCATCTGCTGCCCAACAGAATCCGGCAGATGGATCAACTGCGGGCGATTATCAAGAAAGCAAGAGAGATTGGAGGTGCGTCGTGAAATACGCGTACTATCCTGGTTGTTCGCTCGAGGCCGGCAGTGCTGCGTACGACGTATCGGTACGCGCGGTCGCGAAGGTGCTGGGTTTTGAACTGGAGGAGCTGGACGACTGGAACTGCTGCGGGGCGACCGAGTATTTCTCTCAGGACGAGCTCGTGGCGACCAGCGTGATTGCCCGGAACCTGGCGATCTGCCGACCGGACCAGAAGGAGCTCATCGCGCCCTGTGCCGCCTGCTTCTTGAATCTCAAGAAGACCGACCAGCTGATGGCCGAGCATTCCGAGGTGCGGAGCAAGGTGAACGAGGCGCTGGCGGCCGGCGGTCTGCACTACGATCCGGGCCAGGTCCGCGTACGGCACCTGCTGGACCTGATCTACACCGACATTGGCGAGGCGGCTTTGCGGGAGAAGATCAAGCAGCCGCTGACCGGCCTGCGCGTGGCGCCCTACTACGGGTGTCAGGTGGTGCGGCCGATGAACGGATTCGACAACACGGAATATCCGATGAAGATGGACGAGCTGTTCACGTGGCTCGGGGCGGAAGTTGTCGACTATCCGGTGAAGGCTCACTGTTGTGGTGGCCACATGACGCAGATCAGCGAGGGGGCGGCGTACGAACTGATTCGCCGGCTGTTGGACAGCGCGGTGGAGCACGAGGCTGACCTGATTCTGTGCATGTGTCCGATGTGCCAACTGAATCTGGACGCGTATCAGGCGCTGGTATCGAGTTACTTCCAGAAGAACTTCCAGATGCCGATCATCTTTTTCACCCAGTTGCTCGGGGTGGCCTTGGGCCTGGACTTCGAGACGGTGAAAATTGGTAAGGAAATTGTGAGTGCCGGGCCGGTGATCAAGGCCAAGCTCGGCGCCGCACCCTCCCAGACGGGTGCGTAGACGTGGCCTGCGTGGCCGGCCAGGCCTCACGGACCGGGTGACAATCAGCCCTCACTGCTGCGAAAGAGAGGATGACAATGGCGGAAAGAGTCGGCGTCTATGTCTGTCACTGTGGCAGCAACATTGCTGGCAAAGTGGACGTAGCCGATGTCGCCAAGTTTGCGAGCGAGCACATCAAGGATGTGGTCGTGGCGCGCGACTACAAGTTCATGTGTTCCGACCTCGGCCAGAAGATGGTCGAGGAGGACATCAAGAAGGAGGGGCTCACGCGCGTGGTCGTGGCGGCGTGCAGTCCGCACCTGCACGAGAAAACGTTCCGGCGCGCCTGCTCCAACGGCGGCTTGAACCCCTACCTGCTGGACATGACCAACATCCGCGAGCACTGTTCGTGGGTGCACAAGGATCCGGTCGCGGCCACGGAGAAAGCCAAATCGCTGGTGTCGGCGTCGGCGGAACGGGTCAAGTTCCAGCAGCCGCTCGAACCGATGTATGTGGACGTCAACCCGACGACGCTGGTAGTGGGGGGGGGCATCGCCGGTCTGCAGGCCACGCTCGAACTGGCCGACGCCGGTCACAAGGTGGTGCTGGTGGAACGCCTGCCGTCGATCGGCGGTCACATGGCTCAGTTTGACAAGACGTTCCCCACCCTCGACTGCTCGGCCTGCATTCTGACCCCCAAGATGTCGGAAGTCGGCCAGCACGAGAACGTACGGCTGTTGACCTACGCCGAGCTGGAGGAGGTGACCGGTTCGGTGGGCAACTTCCACGTGAAGATCCGCCAGAAGGCGCGGAAAGTCGACTTCGATCTGTGCACCGGTTGCGGCATCTGCGTGGAGAAGTGCCCGCGCAAGGTGGTGGATACCGAGTTCGAGGCGGGCATGGGGATGCGGAAGGCCATTTACATGCCCTTCCCCCAGGCGGTGCCCCGCGTGCCCGTGTTGGACACGGAATCGTGCATCTGGTTCGAACGGCAGCGCTGCCAGACCTGTGAAAAGCTGTGTCCGACCAAGGCGATCCGATTCGATCAGGAAGACGAGATCATCGAGGTGGACGTCGGCAACATCATCATCGCCACGGGCTGGAAGCCATTCGATTGCACGAAGATCCCGCAGTACGGTTATGGCCGGCTGCCCAACGTGTACACGGGCATGGAGTTCGAGCGGCTGTGCAACGCGGCCGGCCCGACGTCGGGCAAGATCGTGTTGCGCGACGGCAAGACGGTTCCCAAATCGGTCGCCATCATCCACTGTGTCGGCAGCCGGGATCTGAACCACAACCCGTACTGCTCGGGCATTTGCTGCATGGCGGCGCTCAAGTTCGCCCACCTGCTGATCGAGAAGACGGGGGCGCAGGTGTACTCGTTCTACATCGACATCCGCACGAACCAGAAGGACTACGAGGAGTTCTACCAGCGTCTGTTGCAGGAGGGGGTGCATTTCGTACGCGGCAAAGTGTCGGAGGTGACCGACGCGACACGGAGACCGGACGAGACCGGCAAGACGATTGTGCAGTGCGAGGACACGTTGACGGGCCGCCAGGAGCGGTATCCGGTCGACATGGTGATCCTGATGGGAGCGCTCGAGCCGCAGTTCGATGCCCGCGAGTTGGGGCTCAAGTGCGGCATCTCGTGCAGCATGGCCGGTTTCTACACCGAGCGGCATCCGAAGCTGGACCCGGTGGCGACCATGACCGACGGGATCTTCATCGCCGGTGTGTGCCAGGGTCCCAAGGACATTCCGGCCTCGGTGGTGCAGGGAGCGGCGGCGGCGGCCCGAGTGGCCGGCATGATCACCAAGGGGAAGGTGATGATCGAGCCGATCGTGGCGTCGATCCGGGAGGAAGACTGCTCCGGCTGCCGTATCTGCAACAACATGTGCCCGTACAACGCGATCGAATTCGACGAGACGCGCGCGGTCAGCCGCGTCATTACAGCGCTGTGCAAGGGCTGCGGGACGTGCGTGTCGGCCTGCCCGGCCGGCGTGATCGAGGGAGCCCATTTCAACAATTCGCAGATATTTGCGGAGATCGAGGGCGCCTTGTGGGATGCGGTGCCGCCGGCCGGCGTCCCGGGGGAATCAGAGTCCGCCGGCGTGTCCGCCTCGTAAGGAGCAACGAGTTCCATGAGTGACGACAGTTTTGAACCGAAAATCGTTGGGTTTCTCTGCAACTGGTGCTCGTACCGGGCCGCTGACCTGGCCGGTACGGCACGGATCAGCCACGCACCCAACGTCCGTATCATTCGCGTCATGTGCAGTGGTCGCGTTGATCCCACGTTCGTACTCAAAGCGCTCTCGCTGGGCGCCGACGGCGTGATGATTGCCGGCTGCCATCCGGGCGAATGCCACTACATCGAACAGAATTACAAGGCGATGCGGCGCTACTACATGCTGCAGCACACGCTCAAGGCCATGGGGGTCGAAGAACAGCGGGTCCAACTCGTGTGGGCTTCGGCCGCCGAAGGGCAGCAGCTGGCGGATGCCATCGACAAACTGGTCGCGGACGTCAAAGCGCTCGGACCACTCGGATGGTCCAAGAACTGGGCCGAGAACGGCGATCGGATTCGGGCGCTGGAAGACATCGTCAATGAGCACAAAGAGGCGCTGGAGGTACCGCGATGAGCAAGACAGAGAACATGGCGGCAACGGAGGCGGCCGAGGCCAAGTCGAAAGGCAAACTGGCTATCTACTGGGCCGCGTCCTGTGGCGGTTGTGAGATTTCCACGCTGGGGATCGACACGAAGATCCTGGACCTTGCCGCGGCCTTCGACATCGTCTTCTGCCCCTGCATCACGGACGGCAAGACGCGCGACGTCGAGAAGATGGCGGACGGTGAAATCGACGTCTGCCTCTTCAACGGCGGCATCCGCACCAGCGAGAACGAGTACATGGCGCAGCTGCTGCGCCGCAAGTCGAAAGTGCTCGTCGCCTTCGGCTCCTGTGCCACCGAAGGCTGTATCCCCGGACTGGCCAACCTCCACGACCGGAAGTCGATCTTCGATAACACGTACCAGGAAACCTGTTCGACCGACAACGAGGCGGGAGTGCGGCCACAGTCGGTCACGCAGGTCCCCGAGGGAGACCTGCACCTGCCGGTCTTCTACGACACGCTCCGGACGCTCGACCAGACCGTCAAGGTCGACTACTACCTCCCCGGATGCCCGCCCGAATCGGACCGGATCTGGGAGGCGATCGAAGCGATTATGGCGGGCCAACTGCCGCCCCCCGGCTCGGTGATCGGTTCGAACACGACCGTGTGCGATTTCTGCAACCGCACGCGGTCCGAGAAGAAGATCAAGGAATTCAAACGCACCTGGGAGGTCATTCCAGACCCGGACACCTGCTTGCTTGAGCAGGGCCTCGTCTGCTGCGGTCCGGCCACCCGGGCCGGCTGCGGCTGCCTCTGCCCCCAGGTCAACTCACCCTGTATCGGCTGTTACGGCCCGCCGGGCGATGCCCAGGATTTCGGCGCGCGGCTGATGAGCGCGCTGGCCTCCGTCATCGACTCGAACGATCCGCGCGAGATCCAGGCGATCATCGAGCGGGGCATTCCGGATCCGGTGGGAACGTTCTATCGCTTCAGCCTGGCGGGGAGTCTCCTGCGGCGCGGCAAGCGGCCCGAGGCGGAAAACGGACACGGTCAACAGGCGGCCACTGGCGGCGCGTCATAAGGAGCGGATTGCATCATGAAACGTATTTCCATCGACCCCATCACGCGGCTCGAAGGGCACGGCAGAATCGATATCTTCCTGGATGACCAGGGGGATGTGGCCAACTGCTACCTGCAGATCCCCGAACTCCGCGGCTTCGAAAAGTTCTGCGTGGGGCGCCCCGTCGAAGAGATGCCGAACCTGACCCAGCGCATCTGCGGTGTCTGTCCGGAGGCCCATCACATCGCGGCCACCAAGGCGCTCGATAACGTGTTCCACGTCGATCCGCCGCCGGCCGCCAAGAAACTGCGCGAGCTGTTATACAGCATCTTCGTCGCCACCGACCATACGACCCACTTCTACGCGCTCGGGGGGCCCGACTTCGTCGTCGGTCCCGACGCCCCCGCCGCCGAACGCAACATCATCGGCGTCATCCAGAAGGTGGGCATGGACATCGCCGGCAGAGTGCTCAAGATGCGCCGCGATGGCCACAAACTCATCAAGATGATGGCCGGCCGGGCGATACACCCCAACTGGGGCCTGCCGGGCGGCGTCAGCTGCGGATTGAACGAGGAGAAGCGGGCGGAGATCGAGAAGCTCGGTCGGGACGCCGTGGAGTTCGCCAAGTTCTCGCTGCAGCTGTTCAACGACGTGGTGCTGGGCAACTCCACCTACGTCGATCTGATCAAGCACGACATGTACGCGCACCAGACCTACAACATGGGGACGGTCGACGAGAACAACCACGTGAACTTCTATGACGGCAAGATTCGCGTGGTTGGGCCGGACGGGAAGGAGCGGTTCAAGTACGACGGGAAGGACTACCAGGAGTATGTGGCGGAGCGGGTCGAGCCGTGGTCCTATCTGAAATTCCCCTATCTCAAGCAGGTGGGGTGGAAAGGACTCGTCGACGGCATCGACTCCGGCGTCTACCGCGCAACGCCCCTCTCGCGTCTCAATGCGGCGGACGGCATGGCCACGCCGCTGGCGCAGCAGGAGTACCAGCGCTTCTACGAAACGCTGGGCGGCAAGCCGGTGCAGCCGACCCTGGCGACGCACTGGGCACGCCTGATCGAAGTGCTCTATGTCACCGAGAACTGGGTGCGGCTGGCGACCGATCCGGAGATCACCAGCAGCGAGTACCGCGTGCTGCCGACCGAAACGCCGACCGAAGGCGTCGGCTGTGTGGAGGCGCCGCGCGGCACGCTGACGCACCATTACGTGACCGACGAGCGGGGTCTGGTGACGAAGGCCAACCTGATCGTCGGGACCACGAACAACAACGCGCCGATCTGCATGTCTGTCAAGAAAGCCGCTCAGGGGTTGATCAAGAAGGGTGAGGTCAACGAGGGACTGCTGAACATGGTGGAGATGGCCTTCCGGGCCTACGACCCCTGCTTCGGCTGTGCCGCGCACACCCTGCCCGGACAGATGCCGCTGGAAGTCCGTCTCCGCGACCCGCAGGGGAACCTGGTGCAACGGCTGACGCAGTACGTGGACTAGGCGCCGGGCGCGCTCCGACCGCGGCGGATGCGTGATTCTCCGTCACGCGCGGTGTGTGCGGTGCGGTGGGTGGGAGTGATGTAACGTGACCGGTGCCGGATGCGATCCGAACGCGGCTCCGCCGGCTGAACAGCCGCCGGCAGCACTGCGCCGTGCGGCTGTCGGCAAGACGCTGGTGATTGGTCTGGGCAACCCGCTCATCGCCGATGACAGTGTCGGGCTGCGCGTGGTGGAGCAGCTCAAAAGCCGGCTGGCCGACTACTCAGGGGTCGACGTGACGGAAGACTACTGGGGCGGGCTGCGGCTGATGGAACGCATGATCGGGTACTCCCGCGCCATCGTGGTGGACGCGATCTGCACCGGTACCGCACCGCCCGGCACGATCCATCACTTGGCCGCCGATTCGCTGGCCACGCAGCGCAGCGCTTCGGCGCACGACGTGAATCTGCCTACCGCGCTAGCGTTCGGCCGCCATGCCGGTGCGGAGCTGCCGGCGGACCAGGACGTACACCTGGTGGGCATCGAAGCCCAGGATGTGATTAACTTCAGCGAACAATGCACGCCGGCTGTGACAGAAGCGATTCCCCGTGCCGTGGAGGAGGTTGTCCGGTTACTCGATGCCCTGCTAGAAAGATCAGGAAGGTGATTTCAGCGGACAGTGTCGCGAACGACATACTGTTGCAGATGACGAAGGTCCTCGCCACACGGCTGGAAGACGCGCGGGTCCAACTGGCTGCCTCGGACTGAACCGCCAGAGGTTGGTGCGGGCGGGCCGACTGTATACGATTGGAGTGCCAGGGCAGGAGCTGCCGTTGTCCGTCCGTGGCTGGTCCGTCCGTGGCAGGAAGGTGCTCGCGTGCACGAAATGTCGATCGTTCAGGCGCTGTTGGAGCAGGTCCAGTCCGAGGTCGAACGGGCCGGCCATCCGGGGCGCGTGGTGGCGCTCCACCTGGTGATCGGGCGCCTCTCGGGGGTGCATGTCGATGCGATTCGGTTCGGGTTCGACGTGCTGTCCTCCGACTCCATCGCCGCAGGGGCGGCGCTGTACATCGAGTGCCCGAAAGCCCGCTGCCACTGCGCCGCGTGTGGTGGTGAGCGGGAGATTGACGAGATTGTGATCGGCTGCCCGGACTGCGGGTCGGCCGCGATCACGATTCGTGGCGGCCAGGAGCTGCTGCTGCAGTCGATCGAGCTGGAAGAGTGACGCGAGATTCAGCCGGCGGTGCCGGGGAGGCGACCTGTGAAAATCGTAGCCGCCAAAAAGATCCTGAAAGCCAACGATCAGCTGGCGAGCGAGAACAGGGCGGAGTTCGCCCGGGAGGGGGTGTTGTGTGTTAACCTCGTTGGCTCGCCCGGCTGCGGAAAGACCACGTTGCTGGAGGCCGTCTTTGCACAGCTGGCCCCGACGTTGAGCCCCTCCGTCATCGAAGGAGACATTGCCGGACAGGTCGATGCGGAACGCATGGAGCGGATCGGGATCCCCGTCGTGCAGATCAACACTGACGGTATGTGCCATCTGGAGGCCAGCATGATCGCGGCCGCGGCCCAGGGTATCGACCTGAAAAATGTGGATATGCTGTGGATCGAAAACGTGGGCAACCTGGTCTGTACCGCCGGTTACGACCTGGGCGAGCACCTCCGCATTGTTGTCCTGAGTACGGCGGAGGGAGATGACAAACTCATCAAGTACCCCGCGATTTTTCAGCGGAGTGATGCGCTGGTCATTACCAAGACTGACCTGCTCCCCTACCTGAATTTCGATGTCGCCCAGGCGCGGGCCGGCATGCAGCGGCTGGCCCCGGAAGCCCGTGTCTTCGAAGTGTCCGCGACGACCGGTCACGGCGTGGCGGAACTGGTGCAGTGGCTGGTGGAGAAGCAGGCTGCGGCCCGGGACTGATGTGCGGGAGCGGTGGCGCGATGAGCAGCCGATGAGCAGCCCATGAACGATTCGTCCATGTCTCGCCGGCTGGCCATCACCGTTCACGGGATTGTCCAAGGGGTCGGCTTTCGGCCCTTCGTGTTTCACCTTGCCCGGTCGGAGCGGCTCGCCGGCTGGGTGGTCAACGAGCCGGACGCGGTGCGCATCGAGATCCAGGGGCCGGCCTTGGAGGTGGCGCGGTTCGTCGGCCGATTGCGCGGCGAGTGCCCGCCGGCAGCACGGATCGAGCAGCTGGTTGTGACGGAACTGCCGCTGGTTGCCGCGGCGGGTGGAGTCGCGGGTGACTTCGAGATCCGGGCGAGTCAGGCGGGGGTGCAGCGGCGCCCGACCGTGCCCGCCGATCTGGCCACGTGCGCCGCGTGCCAGGCTGAGATAGCGAGCGCTGCGGAGCGGCGTTACCGGTATCCGTTCACGAACTGCACGAACTGCGGCCCACGCTGGTCGATCATCACCGGTTTGCCATACGACCGCGCGGAGACGTCGATGGCGCGTTTCCCGCTGTGCGCCGCCTGCCGCCGGGAGTACGAGGACCCGGCCGATCGCCGCTTCCACGCGCAGCCGATCGCATGCCCGGAGTGCGGCCCGCGTCTGCGCCTGCTGGATGCCACTGGCGCCGAGCTGGCCCACGGCTCTGCCGCGCTGGCAGAGGCCGCCCGCGCGGTGCGCGCCGGCCAGATCCTGGCTCTCAAAGGGCTGGGCGGGTTCCAGTTGGTGGTGGACGCCACAAACCAGGCGGCGGTCGAGGCGCTGCGCCGCCGCAAGCAGCGCCCTGCCAAACCGTTCGCCGTGATGCTGAGCGATCTGGATGCGGTGCGCGCCTGCTGTGTTGTGTCGCCGGGCGAGCAGGAGGCGCTGGTGTCGGCGCAGGCTCCGATCATGCTTCTGGACCGTCGCCCCGATCTGGCGGGTCCAGCATGCATTGCGGAGGCCGTGGCACCAGGCAACCCGCAACTGGGCGTGATGCTTCCGTATTCGCCGCTGCATCACCTGCTCCTGGCCGACGTCCAGCGGCCGATCGTGTGTACCAGCGGCAATCGGGCAGAGGAGCCGATGGCGACCCGCACCGCGGATGCGCTGGCCCGGCTCGGCGGCATCGCCGATCTGGTGCTCACCCACAACCGTCCCATCGTGCGCCCCGTCGACGATTCGGTGGCGCGGGAGGAGGCCGGGCAACTGCAGTTGCTGCGGCGCGCGCGGGGTTTTGCCCCCCTGCCGCTCGCGCTGGATCGCGCCGTGCCCTGCGTGCTGGCTGTGGGAGGTCATCTCAAGAACACGGTGGCGCTGAGCATCGGGCGCGACGTGGTCCTCAGCCCGCACGTGGGTGACCTGGACAACACGTTGAGCATGGCCGTGCATCGCCGCGCGGTGCAGGATCTGGTCGCTTTCTTCTGCGCGAAGCCGGAGATCGTCGCCTGCGACATGCATCCCGACTACGGTTCGACCCGCCATGCGGAAGAGCTGGCCGCCGCATGGCAGGTGCCGTTAGTGCGCGTGCAGCACCACCATGCGCATGTGCTGTCGGCCATCGCGGAGTGGCATCTGGCCGGACCGGTGCTGGGGCTGTCCTGGGACGGGACCGGCTACGGTCCGGACGGCACGGTGTGGGGAGGGGAAGCGATTGTCGTCGATGGTCCGCGCTGGACGCGCGTGGCCCATCTGCGCCCGTTCCCGTTGCCCGGCGGCGAGCGCGTGGCGCGCGAACCGCGCCGGGCGGCGCTGGGGATGCTGTACGCGCTGCAGCCGGCCCGCTGCGAGGAAGCGGCGCAGTGGTTTACGGCTGCCGAGTGGCACACGCTGCGGGCGGCGCTGGACCGCGGTCACCTGTTTCCGCTCAGCAGCAGCATGGGGCGGCTGTTCGACGCGGTGGCGGCTCTCTGCGGCCTGCCGGAGCGCGTGAGTTTCGAAGGGGAAGCGGCCATGCAGTTGGAGGCCGCAGTCGACTCTGGCGAAGCGGGCTGCTATCCGTTGCCGATAAGCCAGGCGGTGCCGGCCGTAGTGGACTGGCGGCCGCTGTTGGACCGGGTCCTGGAGGACCTGCATGCCGGCTGCCCGTGCGGCGTGGTGGCGGGGCGGTTTCACAACGCCCTGGCGGCACTGGCCGTGCAGCTTGCCCGCCGGGCAGCGTGTGAAAGAATTGTCCTTACCGGCGGCTGCTTCCAGAATCGGTGGCTGACGTGGCGGGTGCGCGCCGAACTGTCGCAGGCCGGATTCGAAGTGTACACTCATCAGCGTGTGCCTCCCGGCGACGGTGGGATCGCCCTCGGACAGGTGCTCGGTGCGGCCTTGCAGGTGGGAGCGTAACTCCATGTGTCTAGGTATTCCCGGCAAAGTGCTCGAAATCCACACGCCCGACGGAGGCATGCCGATGGGGAAGGTGGAATTCGGGGGTATTGCGCGCGACGTCTGTCTGGTCTACCTGCCGGAAGTCGTGGTGGGCGACTGGGTGCTGGTGCACGTCGGCTTTGCTCTCAGCAAGCTGGACGAGCAGGAGGCCCGCGAGATCTTCTCGTACATCGAGCAGATTGGCGAGCTGGCGGAGGCGGATGAACTGGCGATGCCCGACGAGTTGCCCGACGAGTTGCCGGAGGCGCTGTCACCGGCAGAGCGAGAAGGCGAGGGGGCGGCGTGAAGTTCATTGACGAGTACCGTGACGCGGCGGCGACGCGACGGTGTGCTGAAGCGATCAGTCGGCTAGTGACACGCCCCTGGAAGCTGATGGAGATCTGTGGCGGGCAGACCCACGCCATCGTCCGCTTCGGGCTCGATGAGATATTGCCCGACGAGATCACGCTCATCCACGGGCCCGGCTGCCCAGTCTGCGTGACGCCGATTGAGATGATCGACAAGGCGGTCGCGATCGCGTCGCGCCCGGAGGTGATCTTCTGTTCCTACGGGGACATGCTGCGCGTGCCGGGGTCCGCGCAGGATCTGCTCACTGTCAAATCGGCCGGGGGCGACGTGCGCGTAGTCTACTCGCCGTTGGACGCGGTCCAGCTGGCCCGGCAGCATCCCGACCGGCAGGTCGTGTTCTTCGCGATCGGCTTCGAGACCACCGCGCCGGCCAATGTCATGTCCGTGGTGCAGGCCCAGCGTCTGGGGCTGGACAACTTCTCCGTGCTGGTGTCGCATGTGCTGGTGCCCCCCGCGCTCCACGCGGTGCTCGGTTCACCTCGGAATCTGGTCCAGGGGGTTCTGGCGGCCGGGCACGTGTGCGCGGTGATGGGCACACGGGAGTACGAACCGATCGTGGCGCAGTACCACACGCCGATCGTCGTGACGGGGTTCGAGCCGCTGGACATTCTGCAGGGCATCTACATGTGCGTGCGGCAGCTGGAGGAAGGCCGTGCCGAACTGGAGAACCAATATGCTCGGGTCGTGCGGCCCGCCGGGAATCCCGCGGCGATCGCACAGGTGCAGCAGGTGTTGCAGACGGTCCCGCGCAAGTGGCGCGGCATCGGCGAGATTCCCGCCAGCGGCTGGGCGCTCCGCCCGGCGTACGCGGACTTCGACGCGGACCTGCGGTTCCAGGTTCAGCACGTGGCGGCCGCCGAGCCGGCTGAATGCCTGGCGGGGGAGGTGCTGCAGGGGCACCGTAAACCGCCGGAATGCCCGGCGTTCGGCCGTCGCTGTACCCCCGACAGCCCGTTGGGCGCCCCCATGGTGTCGGCCGAAGGGGCGTGCGCGGCGTACTACCATTACCGGCGGCGAGAATCCCGCGATAGACCTGCAGAAGGTACCGAACCACGATGACCACTCCACCCGATCCGTTGCATGTGTCGTGCCCCGCTCCTCGCACCGACCAGAGCACCGTGCAACTGGCGCACGGTGGCGGCGGCCGCATGATGCGCACGCTGATCGAAGGAATACTGCTCCCCTGTTTCCACGGGGGGCAGGATGCCGGCAGGCGATTGCCCCCACACGACAGCGCTGTTGTGGATGTGGGGGGAACCCGCCTGGCCTTCACGACCGATTCGTTTGTCGTCAGCCCCTTGTTCTTCCCGGGAGGCGATATCGGCAAACTGGCGGTCTATGGCACTGTCAACGATCTGGCGATGGCCGGCGCGCGGCCGCTGTACCTGAGTTGCGGCCTGATTCTGGAAGAAGGCACGCCGCTGGACACCGTCCGGCGGGTCGTGCAGTCCATGCAGTGTGCCGCGGAGGAAGTGGGAGTGCAGATCGTCACCGGCGATACCAAGGTGGTCGATCGCGGCAAGGCGGACGGGATCTTCATCAATACGGCCGGAGTCGGCATCGTGCCGGACGGCATCGAGGTCCATCCCGCGCGGGTCGCAGCCGGAGACAAGATTCTGCTCAGTGGTGACATCGGCCGCCACGGGATCGCCATCATGTCGCTGCGCGAAGGGTTGCAGTTCGACGGCGCGCCGGAGAGCGATTGTGCGTCGCTGGCCGATCTGGTCAGCCAGCTGACGCGCCTCGGTGCACGCCTGCACTGTCTGCGCGATCTGACGCGCGGCGGACTGGCTGCCGCTCTGATCGAGATCGCGGATCACGTCGGGGTCGGGATGGAACTGCACGAGACGGCTATCCCGATCATGCCGCAGGTCCGCGGCGCGTGTGAGCTGCTGGGGCTGGACCCGCTCTACGTGGCGAACGAAGGGAGACTGGTGGCCATCGTGGAGCCCGGCGCCGCGCAGCAGGCGCTGGAGATCCTGGCGGCGCATCCGGCAGCACACGGAGCGGCTGTGATCGGAGAAGTCACGCAGCGGCATCCGCGCGAAGTAGAACTGCTCAATGCGTTCGGCACCGGCCGCCTGCTCGATCTGTTGTCCGGCGAACAGATGCCGCGCATCTGCTGATCGCGCTGCCCGGCCGACGCAAGTGCAGCCCCCTGGGCAGTGCGTCGGGCAATGCGTCTCGGGTGGATGGTATCCGGGCCTGTGATCGAAGTACACTGGCAGTACTGTGTCCCAGTGCCACCTGCTGCTGGAAGTCTGGCGGACTGCGCCCTACCTGCACGATGGACGCTACACGACGGTCGAACAGCTGTTCACCGAAGGGCAGCACGGCGGTGCGGACCAGCTCGGCGCCGAGGAACTGGCTGATCTCGTCCAGTTCGTCCGGTCCCTGTAGTAGCCTGCCCCGTATTGGCCAATTGGTGCGCAACCGGTAGAAAGGGAGTGGCGGACCATGGCAGATGTAGACTAGAGGAATGTACAGCCGTGAGGAGAAGATGATGCAATCTCGACCACTTGGAAGTTCCGGAATCCAGGCTTCAGTCGTCGGTTTCGGCGCGTGGGCTATTGGCGGATGGACTTGGGGCGGAGCCGACGAACAGGATTCGATCCGCGCGATTCACGCGTTTCTCGATGCAGGAGGAACGCTGCTCGATACGGCCCCCATCTATGGTTTCGGCCGCAGTGAAGAAGTGGTCGGCAAGGCCATTGCCGATCGCCGCGACCGCGTGGTGCTGGCCACCAAGTGCGCCATGCGGTGGGATCTGACAGAGACGCAGAAGCGCCGCGCGTTCCGGAAATTCACGACGACCGACAAGATGTTCGACCAGCCGGGGGCCACATCCGCGGAGAGCTTCGACGTCTTCATCTACACAGGCACCGACGGCATTCGCGAGGAGGTTGAACGCAGTCTCCGACGCTTGCGCACCGACACGATCGACCTGTATCAGACACACTGGCAGGACGATTCGGTGCCCATCGAGGAGAAGATGGGAACGCTGGAAGAGCTCCGGAAGGAAGGCAAGATCCGGGCCATCGGCATCTCGAATGCCAGTCCTGCGCAGTTCGAAGAGTACTGCCGGTTCGGACAGGTTGACGCGGATCAGGAGCAGTATTCGATGCTCGATCGCGAGATGGAGAAAACCAATCTGCCGCTCTGTGCCAGCCGGCAGGTGGCGTTTCTGGCTTACAGCCCGTTGAGTCAAGGGCTGCTGACCGGCAAGATCGGGCCTGATCGCGAGTACCCGGAAGACGACCAGCGGCGGTACAAGCCTCGCTTCCGGCCGGACAATGTCCGCAAGGTGCAGGCGATGTTGGCGCGGATGCAGCCGATCGCCACGGAACGCGGTCTGAGTCTGGCCCAGCTGACGATGGCCTGGACTCTGGCGCAGCCGGGGTGCTCGCATGTGCTCTGCGGGGCCCGGACCGCACAGCAGGCTGTCGACAACGCAGCTGCCGGTTCTGTGGAGCTCAGTCCCGACGAATTGGCGACGATCACCAGCGCTGTCGACGCTTACGATGGAGTCTGATAGGGTGCGGGTCGGCCAGACGATGGCCGGTCCGTCTGGACGTGGTCGCCGTCTTGGAGAGAATGTGCGTGCGAGGTCTGCCGTGCCGGCGCTGCGCGATCCGCTGTGTGCAGCCCGCGCGGCGGGCGCGAAACAGTAGTATCCGATCCCACGTCAAGGAGACATGACAAGGAGACCTGACACGATGAAGATCCAGACACCAGATCAGATTGGCGTATGCAGTTGGTCGCTCCAGGCCACCGGCCCGCAGGATCTGGCGGACAAGGTGCGCGCCCTGGGCCTGAAGAAGGTGCAGCTGGGGCTCACGCCACACCGCGACGACCCGGGCACATGGGAGGGCGTGCAGGAGATCTTGAACAAAGCGGGGATCTCGATCGTCTCCGGCATGTTTTCGACCGTGGGGGAAGACTACACCACGCCCGAGACCATCCGCCAGACGGGCGGCATCGTGCCCGATGAGCACTGGGAAGAGAACCAGAAGATTGCCTCAGAGGCCGCCGCGCTGGCCCGCCAGATGGGCCTTCGACTGGTGAGCACCCACGCCGGATTCCTGCCCCACGAGCGCAGCGACCCCGCTTTCGACAAGCTGACCGAACGCATGGTCGCGCTCGCCCAGATCTACGACCGCATCGGCAGTTCGCTGCTGCTGGAGACCGGCCAGGAATCGGCCGATACGCTCCTGGCATTCCTGAACGAGCTGGCCGGTCGCGACGTCCGCAACGTGACCGTCAACTTCGATCCGGCCAACATGCTCCTGTACGATATGGACGAGCCGATCGAGGCGCTCGGAAAGCTCGTGCCCCATGTGCAGCAGGTGCACGTCAAGGACGCCCGGCGGACCCGCGTCAAGGGAGCCTGGGGCGAAGAAGTGGTTGTCGGGACGGGCCAGGTGGACTGGGTGGCCTTTGTGCGGACGCTGGCGGAAGCGAACTACGAAGGTGACTACATCTTCGAACGCGAAGCGGGCAACGACCGGGTCGGCGACATTCAGAAGGGCATTCGGGCGCTGCAGTCCGCCATGCAGCAGGTCGGACCGTAGCGGCGCCGTCACGGAACGCGCAGCGAGGATCTTGCCCTCTGCCTCCCGCGGGGAGGCAGAGGCAAGACCAGCTCCGGCTGACTGCTCAGTGCGTCAGGAGTCGCGCCGGGCTTTGAAGGGGAAGCTGCCGGTGTCTTCGCGCAGTCGATACTCGGCGTTGCCCTGCACGGTATCGCCGGTCACGGTGCCGCGGAACCTGACGTCGACATGCCTCCCTTCCGGCGACTCGCCGCTTAACTGCATCTCGACACGGTCGGCCTGGATCGTCAGGGAGCGCGCCGGCAGTTCATGGTCGCCGTCGCTGTACCAGGCATAAAACCGGTTGTCCTTGCCGACGACCGTGACGGTCGCGTCGTACTGCTCGTTTTCCGGCGTGACGAAAGTGAGTTTCCACTTCATGGCCTCGTCGAATTCCGACAGCGCCAATCGCCGGCCGTCGAACTTCCAGCTTCCGGTGTCTCCGCCGTCTCTGGCCCGATACGTAGCGGTGCCCGTGCACTGATCAGGGCTCTTGAGCCAGGCCTCGCAGGTGACTGTGATATCCGGCCGTTCCGGCGGGACGATGGAACCCACCAGTCTGTCCCCCTGCAGCCGCACATCCTTGAACGGTTTGAGTTCCCCTTTGACGACGTACCACGCCATGTACTGTGCGTACTGGCGGCCGACGACCACGACGGGCTTGCGTTGCGCGCCGTCGGGGGTGGTGCACTGGAGCTGCCACACGCCGAGAATCTGCTGGTCAACATCGTTCGCCCGCGCCGCTCCCACGGCGGGCAGCGCAAGACAGCCAACTGCGATCATCATGACAAGACGTTTCATTGAGCACTTCTCCTGATTGTGTAGACACGGAACATGAAACTCGAGTACAGGGTCGGGGCACCGTCAACGTCCCTATGGTACATGTTGTACTGCAGGCACGCCCTGGCAGTGCGCCGGATAGTCATACCACTGATCCGCGACCAGTTCCGCGGGCAGCAGTTCCAGTACGAGGGTGTTGTCGGGCGCCCAGCTGAGTTCGGCGCGCTGGATGATCCGGGATGCGTGGTCTGACCACAGCCGAATGATGGCCGGCAGATCGGCCCGGGCGCTGCGGCGCTGGCCCTGCAGCAAGTCCGCGACGCGCGGACCGAACTGCACGCGGCTGACGGTCACGTCGTAATCGTGCTGCATCAGTTCAGCGACCGATGCCAGCTGCATCAAGGGGATGTGCCGCGACTCGAGCGACAGCTGCTGCACGAAGCGGAGCCCCACTTCATCCTGGGTCGCGCGGGCATCGATCCATTGGAAATCGTGAGACAGGAACACCTCCTGAGGCGGAACCACCACCCAGAACTGATCGGCGTTTCGACCCAGCACCGCCTGATCGCAGACGATGACGAGTCCCGTGCGGCCGCGCAGGTACAGCCGGCCGGCAGGCTCGCCACCCGCCTCGCCCGCTGCTTGCACCCGCCGAAACGAATACACCCGGTCAGTCGCTTCGGCAGAGACCTCGTTGACGGCCGTCAGCACGTCGTCGGCCAGCGACTGCCGTGCAAACTGGATCCACGACCCCAGCACGACCACCAGGAGCACGGCGGCGGCGGTCAGCAGTGGCGCCCAGCGCAGCACGCGGGCGCGCGCCGGCACCGTGGCTGCCGGCTCGTCCAACGCCTGCATCACCCGGCGTATCCGCCGCTCCCGCACGCGCGCGGCGTCGTGCGACATGTTCGACAGCAACGCATCGACCAGCAGCAGATCGGCAAGATACCGCTGCGTCACCTCTCCATGCTCTGACGGCGGGGACGCCGCTCCGGCTGCCGGCGTGCCGTCGTCGTGACCGTCGATCCAGGCGCCGGCTAAACGCAGCACATCTTCTTTCCAGGAGGGATCAGGGGTCATGGCTGATCAACCGGTGAACTGAGAGGCGCGAGTTTGCGTTCCATGCAGTCCAGAACCAGTGCCCGGGCGCGCTGCAGCCGCTTCTTGGCGGCCGCGATGCTCAGCCGGAGCGTATGGGCCAGCTGGGCGACCGCCTGTTCCTGAAAGTACCGCAGCGTGACGACGGCGTGGTAATGCTCGGGCAGCGCCTGCACACAGCCCCGCAGCATCTCCAGCTTGTCCCGCCAGGTGTCGCCCGGATGATGGCCCAGCTGGGCCAGGCGGGCCTCGAGTCGATCCAGGATCGCCGGTGTATAGCGGCGCGCGCGCGCCTGGCGGTAGTGTGCCTGAAGCAGTTTTCTGGCAATGCCGCGCAACCAGGGCCCGAACGGTCGGGTATGGTCGAAATCGTCCAGCCGCCGCCACGCGACAACCATCGTTTCCTGAAACAGGTCATCAACGTCCGAGACGTTGCCCAACGCCGACCGCAGATAGACAGTCAACATGTCGGCATGTTCGCGGACCAGCGTCTCAAACAGCTTCTTCGCATGAGACATGCGTAACTCCTCTAACTACCGAATATTGTCGCCGGAGTCGCGGCGGTGACACAATTTCCCGCAGAATCCGCCACTTTTCCCGGGATCCGGCCTCGGCACGCCCCCACCACGGGCTGTCATGCCCGGCCGGCGGACCGGCTCAAACGGTGGTGTTCATACTATAGTCCCGGATGGTCAGAGGATAAGATGTGATTGAACTACGTCATGGACACTCTGGATGCGGGAGCACCATCATGAAGACCACACGCCGCGCCTTTCTCGCGACAGCCGCCGGTGTCGGCGGTTCTGTAGCGCTCGGTACCGCCGGTTTGACGCAGGAGGTGGTCGACGCGGCTGCTCCGCCGGTGCGGGTCATGACCTATCACGGGCTGCGCCCGACCGACCCGGGTGGGCGGCTGGGGCTGCGCAATCCGGAGCGGGGCTGGCGTATCGAAACGATAATCGCCGAGCCGGCGCGGAAGACGTTCGGTCCCGCGCACCACCTGGTTGGAAGAGTCTCGCCGCTCTACCAGGAAGACTGGTGGATCCTGGATGCGGAACGTTTCGCGCCCTTTGGACTCACGCTGGTGCAGGCCTACTGTTATCTGACCGAATTCGCCGCCAGCCCGATCTCTGACGACAAGTTGCAGCGACTGCAGGCGAGTCTCGACAATCTGCGTCAGCGCGGTCTCAAGGCGGTACTCCGCTTTGCGTACGAGCGCCAGATGGGACTCAAGGAAGGGCCGACCCTGGACTGGGTGTTGCGGCACATCGACCAGCTCGAGCCACTGGTGCGCCGCAACGTCGACGTGATCTACGTGCTCCAGGCGGGATTCATCGGTGCCTGGGGGGAATGGCACAACGCGGCCAAGATCGCGCCGGACGACTACGCTGCGCGGGCGGCCATCGTCAAACGCCTGCTGGAGGCCTTGCCGGAAGAGCGGATGCTGCAGGTGCGGGTCCCCAGGTACAAGCGGCTGGTCCTGCAGCAGCCGGCACTGGCCGCCTGGGGCGAAGTGACCGCCGACAACGCCTTCACCTCCACTCCGCCGGCCCGCATCGGGTTCCACAACGACGGCTTCCTCGCAGGACCGTCCGACGGTGGTACCTGGCCGGAAGAGCCGCACTTCGGACAACCGGGCAATCCGGAATTCGATTACATGACGCGCGAGAGCTCGTTCGTGGCGGTGGATGGTGAACTGTTCTGGGGCGACCAGGGTTTCGACGGTGTGGCGGCGCGTGGCGCAGGGGTCGATGGGCTCAACGCCGCGGTCCGCATGCGCCTGCATCATTACAGCAGCTTCAGTCTGGCGCACAGCTACTCGGAACGGGAAGGGAAGCCCTACTCCATTGACTATTGGCTGCAGACGCCGGTCAAGGCGGACGCGCTGCAGCAGGCGGCGATGCCGCTGTCCGACGGCTGGTTCGCAGATGGACTCGGGCAGCCGGCGGCCCGGAGCCAGTTTGAGTATATACAGGACCATCTGGGATACCGGCTCGAACTGCAGAAGTCCACCATTCCGGCGCAGGTGAAGGGAGGCGTGGAATTCACGGTGGAGGTGGAACTCATCAACCGGGGCTTCTCCACGCTGCACAATCGCCGTCCCGTCTGCCTGACACTCATCGATCAAGCGGGACACGTGACGGAACTGGCGGTCACTGCCGCCGATCCGCGACAGTGGCAACCTTTCCGTCCGGGTGACGCCGAGTACACGCCGCTGGTCCACAAGATCACCTGGACCGGGACGCTGCCGGCCCAGGTGGCACCGGGCTGGCAGCAGATTGGTTTGTGGCTACCCGACGCCGCGGAGTCGTTGCGCGGTGATGCGCGTTTTGCCGTCCGGGTGGCCAATCGCGACGTTCCCTGGTGGACGGGCCCGCGCGGCGAGTACGGCATCAACCTGCTGGGGATCATCGAAATTGCGGCCAGCTGATGCGCTGGTCCGCACAGTCCAGGCAGGCCCGGATGGCTGGTGGATGCTGCCCGGCCGGACGCCGTATGGCTACACGGATGCTGGAGGTTCGTAGGCGCAGTCAGGTTCGGACGCCAGCGGATCGCCGGAGACCGCGTAGGCCCGTGCGCGGCTGCCGCCGCAGACGTAGCGGAACTTGCACACGCCGCACTTGCCGTGGAACTGGTCCGGATCGCGCAGCGCGCGGAACGAAGGGTGGTTCTGGTAGGTGTCGACCACATTCGCATCAGGAAACCGGCCGCACAGCAGCGGCATGAAGCCGGCGGGAAAGATTTCGCCGCGGTGTCCGACGAACATGACGCCCTTGCCATCGCAGACCCCCAGTGGTGCGCGATGACCGCGGTGCCGGCCCTCATCGGCCGACCCTTGCGGGCCGGCCAGCGGATCCCCGCCCTGCTGCATGACGAACCGCCGGTAGTGCGGGGCTTCGGTGGTCTTGACGCTATAGGGCTGCACCTGCGCGTGATGCCACAGCTTTTCGAACACCTCCTCCATTTCCTGCGCAGATACACGCTGCTCTTCCACACCGCGCCCGACCGGGATGAGGAAGAAGGTGGCCCACATGGCGATCCCCTGGCCGGCCAGCAGCTCCGCCATCTGGTCGATCTGCCGGAAGTTGCGGCGGGTGATCGTGGTGTTTATCTGCACGGGCAGGCCGAGCTCGCGGGCGTTCTGCAGCATGATCAGCGTTCGCTCGAAGCTGCCTTCCCAGCCGCGAAACGCATCGTGGGTCCGCGCGTCCACGCCGTCGAGGCTGATGCCCAGCCGTTGGATGCCCGCGTCGCGCGCCCGGGCAAACGCCTCACGTGTGGCCAGCGGCGTTGCCGAAGGGGTGAGGGCCAGCTGCAACCCCTTGCCCGCCGCGTAGCGAATCAACTCGAACAGGTCCGCACGTTTGAGCGGATCGCCGCCGGTCATGACCAACACCGGAACCTTCGGAAAGGTCGTGATCTGGTCGATCAGCGCCAACGACTGTGCGTGATTCAGCTCCAGCGGATCGGCCGCCTCCTGGGCCGAGGCGCGGCAGTGCTTGCAGATCAGATCGCACGCCTGCGTCACCTCGTAATAGAACATCAGGGGACTGTGCGAGAAATCGTCTTCAGTATAGTGCATCATTTGTTCGCGCCGTTTTGCAGGTAGTCCACCACTCGCTGTGCTGCCTTCTCGCCGCCGTGAATGCAGACCGGCACGCCCACGCCTTCATACGCGTTCCCGGTCAGGAACAGGCCGCGGATCGCCGCTGCCCGCTCGTGAATCGTTGCCACACGCTCGCCATGCCCGACATAGTACTGCGGCATCGACGCCGGGAGTCGGGCGAGACGATGGAGGAGCGGCTCGCCACGGATGCCCAGCAACTGAGCCATCTCGCGGTGGGCGATGCTCAGCAACCGGTCATCAGGCAGTTCGAGCAGTTCCTCTTGCAGGGCACCACCGATGAAGACACGCAGCAGCACGTGCCCGTCCGGAGCACGGCCCGGGTATTTTACGCTGGCAAAGCTGCCCGAGATAATCTCCCGCTGTTCTACTGCCGGCACCACGAATCCAAAACCGTCCATCGGATGAGACACCTGGTCGCGCTGGTACGCCAGGGACACAATACAGCAGCTCGAATGGTGGATCTGGGACACCTGGTCAGACAGGATGCCGTCAAGCGGCTGAATCAACTCCGCGGTCGCCTTGGCGGGTGTCGCCAGCACAACCGCGTCGAACGCCGGGAGAGGCGGGTGGCGGCCTTCAAGTTCCAGCGTCCAGACGCCGTTCTGCTGCATTATGCGGCGGACGCCGGCCCCCAGCCGAATCGTGCCGGCCGGCAGGCGGTCGGCCACGGCCTGTACCAGGCTGAACATGCCGCGCCGCGGCGCCACGAACATGCTGTACCGTCCGCCGCTGGAGTTGCGGTCCGCTGAGGTACGCCTCCCCACCTGACGCATGATCGCTCGGATCAGACTGCCGTGCCCCTGCTCCATCTCGCGGAACCGGGGCATGGTCGCTTGCAGGCTCAGCAGGCGGGGATCGCCAGTGTAGATGCCGCCGATGAGCGGCTGTACGAGCCGGTCATAGGTTTCCTGGCCAAAGCGTCGCGTGACGAACGCCGCGAGGCTCTCGTCCCCCTCTTCCCGCCGCGGTGGCACGAAGAACTCGGCCGCCATACGCAGCTTGCCCCACGGGCTCAGAATGGGCGTCGTCACCACCGGCCACATGCGGCTGGGCGCCATGATGATGAACCCCTGCGGGATCCTGTGCAGCCGGCCCCTGCGCACGACGAAGGCACCACGATGCTGATCGTCCGTTTCCAGCAACTGATCGGCAAAGCCAATGCGGCGGCAGAGCGCGATGCCCCACGGCACGTTGGTAATGAAATTGTCGGGCCCCCATTCGAAGAGAAAACCGTCCTGCTCGGCGGTCTGCAGCACCCCACCCACGCGGTCGGCGCGGTCCACCAGCGTGACGGACAGTTGAGGCGCAAGCTCGGCGAGTCGATGAGCCGTGGCCAGGCCGGAAATGCCTCCACCAATGACCGCCACACGTGGGGCGGAAGTTGTCGGGTTATTCATAGGACGGTTTGCTTGCTCATACGGGGACGGCCATCGGCCAGGCACACCCGGGGTTAGCCGGTCCGGACAATGGGCCGGGGAAATGCGATCTGAAAAGACACTGAGTTGCCACCGCAGCCATCTGACGCATTGCGGCAGGGGGCGCTTCAGCGGCACGGAAACCGCCTGTCAGTTTAGCAGACGATCGCCGTTTGGCGCAGGGTATCGGCGCTGTCGCCGACCGACCGACCGGCCGCTGCGGGCGGATCCAGGGAGCGCCCTCTGCTGTACCGGCGCCCCATGTCAGGGCAAAGTCAGCGCAAAGTCAGCGCAAATCGCACCACGTCCGATAGGCACGCGCGATGGTGGCTTCGTCGACAGCCCCGTCCCACGCCGCCACGCCATAGGTCACCTGAAGCGGCTGGTCACGCGTGATCTTCAGCTGCTGCTTGTTCAGGCCGGCTGCCGTGTCCAGATCCAGCGTGGCGCTGATATATGCAAAGGGGTCGTTCATCGTGAACCACGTGGCTGGGTGGCGCGGATTGCCCGGAGCGTCGAACATGGCGACCGTCACCGGCTTGCCGTCCGCGTTCCCGTACAGAGCGCACCAGGGGGCGCGCGTCAGCTTCTCCGACCCACGCACGGTCGTGCCCGCCTCGCCGCCCGGCGCCAGGAACGTCGCACCCGCGTCCATCGACTCGACGAACCGCGCGCCGAGTCCGAAGTAATGGCTGCCGCACAAGGTCACCTCCGGCTTCTCCGGCGTCGGCCTGAGCGTGGTGGCCCAGGTCAGCAGCGAAGCCGCTTCGATCACCCCGATATGGGCCGTGATCTCGCGCGACTCCACGGCCAGCACTTCGTTCTGGGGGCTCACCCAGTTGATCGTCTGCTTGATCACTGCCGTGCCGCCAGCGTCGGAGCGGGCCATCGCCGTGCTCTCGGTCTGGACAGGGACCTGCCTGCCGTACTGGTGAGACGGCTCTTCGGACCAGAAATCACAGTTGTCGATGCCCACGGCGAACATCAGCGCCCGGTGGTGCACATGGTCGGCTGGGGAGTCCCGCAACAGTTGTGTTCCCTGCGGCGTGGTCCACTGCGCGACGTAGACTTTCATCGGATTCGGTTGTGAACGGTACTCGAGCAGCAGTTGTCCGCCACGTTCAATGGTCGTTACGCCATCCTGGACCACGATATTCAGCAGCTGCTGAACCCGTTCGAGATACCCCTTGGCGCGGGACTCCGTTTCCCCGCCCACCGCGGCGTGGATGACCGCCTGCATCGCTTCCGCCACGGCCTGTGGATCAGTCTGGATGGCGATCTGGGCGATCGCGACAGCCACGGTGGCGGCTCGCGTCTTCAACGCGGCGTTGTCGAGTTGGGTGACGGCGATCCGCAGCGCCACGGGCGACGGATCGGCCGCCAGCACATTGAGCACCAGCTCGCGCTCTTCGTCACGCTGCGCGGCGGCCAGGGCCTTGGTGCACATGTCCATCTTCTCATCGTGTGGCAACCCGAACTGGCTGGCGATCCGGATGTAGCCCCGGAGCACGCGGATCTTGAACTTCTCGTTGTTGATCGAATGCGCGAGATCCAGCAGGACCGGGCCGACATCGGCGCCGATCCAGGTGCCCAGGATCCGGGTGGCGGCGTCCTGCGTGTCGGGTCGCGCGTCGGTGGCGCAATCGGCCAGGCAGGCGAGTGCCACCGGCCCGCCCATGGCGCCGAGCTGTTCCAGCAGGATCGTCTTGGCGTCATCTGGAGCGCTGGCGAGTTTCTCGGTGAGCATCCGGGCGCAGGCGTCACGATCGACCATCCGCACACAGGCGGAAGTCAGTGCAAGCTGGGCTTGCGTCTTCTCCGCGTCACCGCGCGCCGCAATCACGGCCGAGACCAGCACCGGCACCTGCTCGAGTGGCACGGTTTCGCCTAGCGCCCGGAGCGCCGCGTTCTTGAGCGCCCCATCGGAATCGCTGGCCAGTTGCAGCAGCTGCGGCACCGCCGCCACGATTCTCCGCCGGCCAATGAGCTCCAGCGCCAGGATCTGGCTGGTCCCCCCGGGGCGTGCCAATTCCGCGATGATGGCCTCGTCGGTCTGGTGGCCTGGCAGGGCCGCCAATGTCGCGCGGGCCGCCTCCGCGAGTTGGGGATCGGGTCCGACCGCCAGTTGCCACACGGCGGGCAGTACCGTTGCGTCGCCGATCTGCTGCAGACTCGACAGCGCCGCTTGGCGCACCAGAGGGCTTTCTGCCTGCAGGGCCGCTGCGACTGGGCCGAGGGCCCGGGCATCTCCCAGGTCGCCCAACGCCAGGATCACGCCGGCGGCGTTCTCCGGCGGCAGTTCGTCCAGGCTATCGATCAGCGCCGGCACGACTTCCGCCGGCGGCAACTCGCGCGCCGCCCGCAGCGCGACGTCGAATGCGTCTGGCTCGCCCGCCCGCAACTGCTCAGAGAGCAGCGCGACGCCGCCGGAGCCACGGGCCAGTATGGCGCCGCGCAGCGCTGCCTGGCGGACGACCGCTGGCACGTCGGCGCTGCGCACGCGGTCGTACAGCGTCACGGCCTGCTCGCGCGCCCCCGCTTTGCTGCAGTTCTCAGCGCACACGATACAGCCGCGGGCGATGGCCGCGCGGTGTGGAGCGGCCTGGGTGGCGAGGGCGGCAGACAATGCGTCGACGGCGTCGGCGGTGGCCAGGCAGCCCAGCGCATGGGCCGCCGCGGAGGCGACTTCCACATCCTCGTGGGCCAGCCGCGCTGCCAGCGCGGACACGGCCTGCGCGTCCCGGCGGACACCCAGCGAGTTGATCACGCCGATGAGCAGCTGGCCGTCGAGCCGATCGAGCGACTGGCGCAACAGTGCATCGACGGCCGGGTCAGGGTTGGCCTCCAGGGCGAAGCGGGCATAGTGCGCGAGCTGCTTGTCCGCCAGCAGCGGCGCCAGGATCGGGATGACCTCCGCGGTGCCCCACACCGCCAGCTCTTCGAACGCGGCAGCTTTCTCCGCGGTCAGCTCGGCGGCTTCCAGAGCCCGCACGAGCCGCGCTTGCTTCGCGGCGGGCGATTCCGCTGCGGCATCGCCGCCCGCTCCCCCTTGCCCCCGCGCCACGCCAGCGGTGAGGAATGCCAGGCCGGACAGGCTGCCGACCAGCAGCAAATGTGTCAGGTGGTACATGAACTGTGTCTCCAGGCAACGATGGTGTGGTGGTAGGCAGACACGCGCGCCGTCGGCGCTCAGGCGTGCCACGGTTCACGCAGCGCACGGCACCGCATGCGATTGGCTTCCGCGTCTCCGATGAACTCGTCCCGGGCCGGATCGAATTGCACCTTGCGCCCCAGCTGCCACGCGATGTAGGCCGCGTGGCAGGCAATGTGCGACTGGCAAGCGACCGCCGCATTCCCGGCCGGCATGCGGCGCGACTTGACGCACCGCAGAAACTCCAGGATGTGCGCGGTGGGCGTTGTGCCGGCCACGTCGAAGATCCGCTTGTCGGCCCGCAGGCTGGCCGGATGCATCTCGATGCGGCCGCTGT
>Ga0123333_10001186_pt1 | contig 27447 bp, 25 predicted proteins | sample BioC12SIPDNA_3_FD_89957 | JGI IMG/M metagenome (GOLD analysis project Ga0123333, IMG submission 89957) | Anaerobic biogas reactor microbial communites from Washington, USA - Biogas_R2_B C12 SIP DNA | ecosystem: Engineered > Bioreactor > Anaerobic > Unclassified | place: Washington, USA... | reverse complement strand
CCAGCGCGCCTGCATGTAGTCGCCCTGCGAGGGGGAGGTCGGAAGCCCGGTCGAGGGCCCCGAACGCTGCACGTTCACGACGACGCACGGCACCTCCGCGAGCGCCGCGTAGCCGATGTTCTCCTGCTTCAGGGAAAAGCCCGGGCCGGACGTCGCCGTCATCGCCTTCACGCCGGCGACGGACGCGCCGATGCACGCCGCCATGCCCGCGATCTCGTCCTCCATCTGGATGAACTTGCCCCCGACCTGCGGAAGCCTGAGCGCGCACCGCTCCGCGATCTCGGTCGACGGCGTGATCGGATACCCGGAGAAAAACCGCATACCCGCCGCGATCGCGCCCTCGACGACGGCCTCGTTCCCCTGCAAGAGAGCCCGCTTTCGGTCAGCCATTTTCCTCCACCTCCCCCTCTTCCAGCCAGATCGCATAGTCCGGGCAGCGCATCTCGCACAGAGCGCACTTCGTGCACTTCTCCGGCTCCAAGATCCGGCACTTCTGCTTCACCAAGCCCAGCACGCCCTTCGGGCAGAACTCCACGCAGATCCCGCACCCCTTGCACCACCGCGCGTTCGTCACGAGCTGTTTTGCAACCTTCTCCGCCATATCCGCTCTCCTTGTCATGGTCGTTGGGAAAAAACGCCACCCGCTGGGTCCATTATACCCGAGAAAAACAGCAAATGCAAGATTTCATGTCATTCTGCCGGAGGCTGCGCGCAGAAAAATCCAAAATACCCGCCGGAACAGCCGCCGCGTCTCGCGGTCGATGCCGAGCGTCGCGCCGAGCACCCGCGGGACGCTCTTCCGCCAGACCTTGAGCATCTCCGGCACGGACTCCGACTCGGCGGAGGAGACGACCTTGAACAGCGCCTCGACGTACGCCTCGCGCATTTCCGGCGGCATGCCGCAGACGAAGCGGCGCAGCGTCCGGGCGAGGTAGGCGTTGAAGCGCGTGGGCGCCCCGACCGGGACGAAGTCGCATCCCTCGATCCGCCACATGTACGGGTAGTGCTGCAGCGCCGGCGCGCGGCTTCGGATGTACACGGAGCCGGGCGGGTTCTCAAACAGCAGCCCGACGAGCGAAGCGCGCGGTATGTAGACCCTGACGCGGTCGCGGATTTCCAAAAACTCTGCGCGCCGGGCGTCGGCGGGGGAGAGGCCGGGGCCGTCGAGGCTCACGACCTCGCGCACGCGCCGGCGAACCGGGGCTTCCGAGAACGCGGCCGCGTAGACCGCGAGGTTTCCGCCCTTCGAGTGCCCGCACAGGATCAGCGAACCATGAAACCGCTCCGCGATCTCCGCGACGAACGAAACCGCGAGCGCCTGCGCGGGCACGGGGCTTCTGTAGGCGAGCATGAAGTTCTCCTTCCAGCCCGCGAAGCTCTGGTCGGTGCCGCGAAACGCCACGATCGCGGTCTCCTCGTCCCATTGGAGCGCAAGCGCCGCGAACTGGCACGCGCCCTCCGCGTCGAATTTCTCGCGGAAGCCCAGAAACGCAAGCGCGGAAAACCGCCGGCTTTTCGCGGTTTCGGCGATCAGGCGGCGGTCGTTTTTGTGCTCGAAGCCGAACCTTCGCGGGCTCGGCGGAAGCAGCAGCGCGCCCTCGAGCGCGTCCCCGAAGGTCGCGGCCGATTCCGGAAAGTCCGCGTACGCGAGCTGGGACAAGAGCAAAAAATCCGCCCCCGAAAGCATTGCCTCCGAGGGGGACAGGGACCCGCATGCCTCTATATACCTAAACAGGCTCGACATTCCAGCTCGCCTCGAGGTCCTTGAAGAACTCGAATTCGCCGACGTACACATAGGACGACACGAACATGCCGCCGGCGATCGTGAGAACCCAGGCGAGCGCGTGCAGGGACAGCTCCGGGAGGATGGCAAACGGCAGGAGTATGAGCGCGAAGCTCGGCACAGCCGCCAGAAGCTCCCAACCGATGTAGCTGAAGTACAGGCAGAACAGCCGCCCCTTGTTGCCGTTCATCATGCGCTTGCTCTCGCGCAGCGCGTCGATCGCGCGCATTTCGGGGTTCTTCCAGAGGATGTAGAACGCCATCGCGTAGCGGAAGCTCGCGATGATGCCGGGGACGATGAACAGGAGCATCCAGAGGAAGGTGAAGAACGCCTCGAGTATCCCGAGCCACAGCGCCTTCCCGAAGAAGCGCAGCTTCGAAAACAGCTGCGAGGCGCGCGGGTGCCCGCCCGAGTACAAAGAGGAAATCGACTCGTACAGGCCGAGCCGGAGCGCGGGCCCAAACAGCAGGAGCACGAGCGACAGCGCGCCCGCCGCGAAGATCGCCGCCTGTATCGCGCCGGGGATCACCGCCCAGCCCACGTTGAGCCGAAGGGCCAGATCCCTGCCGTACGGCAGGAAATAGAAGTCCTCCACGGACATGTCGAGCGGCGCGCTGTACGAAAACGGGATCGGCCCGATCTCGACATTCGCGATCGCGTCCACGGAAGGGTATTCCCCGATCATGCGATCGTAGTTGTAGCCCGTGTCGAACGAGACGCTCAGGTAGTTGGTCGTCAAAAGCGTAAACACCAGCATCACGAGCGCCATGCGGAACCAGTGCCCCTTCAGCGCGGCCCTCGCGGCGCGGCGGAGCGTCCTCGCGCGGGGCGGCTCCTGATACTTCGGCGGGGTGAGGTCATACGGCTGTTCCATCGGTCAATCTCCTTTCGGCGGTCGAAAAAGGGCTATAACAGCTTCTCGAAGCTGTAGAACTCGGTGTCGTACCAGACTACGTCCTCGAGCCGCGCGTGGCCTAAGCGCGTGTACAGCCGGAACGCCGCGGGGTTTTCCTTCGCGCACAGGTAGCGCACGGCCTCGACGCCCTCGGACTTCAGCATCGCGAGCGCCGACAGGAAGATCTCCGCGGCGAGCCCGCGGCCCTGCATTTGGGGCTCGAGGCAGAACCGGCAGGCCTCCTTCGCGCGCGCGGGCGTCCACGAGACGCCGAGGCCGTCCAATTCGTCCGGCTCGACGAGCGATATGGCCGCGACGATCCGCGCCCCTTCGCGCAGCACGTAGAGGCCGTTCTCTTGGAGGTCCGCCTGTATGTCGTCCATCGTCGGGTAGGTGTCGTCCCACTCGGAGCGCCCGCTCTCGCGCCCGGCCTCCGCCGCGGCGTGGTAGAGATCGAGCACCTCCCGCGCGTCCTCGCTTCGCGCGCGTTCCAGCTTCTTCATGCTATTCCACCGCCACCAGTTTCAGCATTTCGACGCCCGGCGCCTCCTCGAGGGACGTGAGCAGCGCCTCGAGCGAGTCGTTCAGCTCCGAGATGTCCATCGAGATCGTCACGCTCGCGCGGTCGTGGATCGGCAGGCTCTGCGTGATCGTCAGGATGTTTACGCCGAAACCGGACAGGCGGTTCAGCACCTTCGAGAGCACGCCGCTCTCGTGGTTGAGCATCAGAAGCAGCACCGCCTTCCGGCCGACCGGCAGCTTCGACGGCTCGATGACCTTGTCCTTGTACTTGTAGTAGGTGCTGCGCGAGATGCCGACCTGCTCGCATACGTTGCTCACCTGCTGGACGGCGCCGCTCTCCAGGAGCCTGCGCGCCTCGACGACCTTCAGAAAGTAGTCCGGCAGCGCGCTCTTCTCGACGATCAGGTAATCCTTCAGCATATCGATCCCTCCGGTTTCATCATATCACAAACGCGCGCTCAGCGAAAGCGCCGGATGACCGCGAGCGCGATAACGCCGTTGACCGCGCCCATCGCGGCGCCGGAGACCAGGAGAACCGGCAGGTACGCGGCGAGGCCCGGCGTCTTCGCGATGACCGCGGCCGCGAGCAATTGCCCGGCGTTGTGCAATACCCCGCCCGCGATCGACACGCCGACCGGCGAGAACCCGCCGACGCGCTTGAGAAGCGCCATGCCCGGCACCGCCAGCAGCGCGCCCGCGAGCGCGAACATCAACGTCGAGAGGTTCCCGAACAGCAGCGCCGCGAGCGCGACGCGCGCGAACGTCACCGCCGAGGCGTCGCGAAAGCCGTAGAGATACAGCGCCGCGACCGTCGCGAGGTTCGCGAGCCCTATCTTGACCCCGGGCACCGCGATCGGCGGCAGCAGCATATACTCGAGCCACGCGGCGAGCAGCCCGATCGCCGTCAGCATGGAGAGCATCGAAAGTCGTCTTGCCATAAATATCCCCTAATACGCGATCGCGTCGAGTTGTTCCGCGTCGCCGGGCTTTTCGAGCACGACGGACACGCGGTTCGGCAGGCACACGATCGCCGCGCCCGCGCGCGAGACCGCGCCGGTATTCACGCACAGCTTGTCCGGGCAGCTCGCCTCCGTGACGCGCGCGCGCCCGTCCTCGACGCGCACGAGCACGTAGTCGTCCCCGTCCTCCCAGCGGAATTCGCCGGGGCCGGAGAGGGACAGCTCCGCGATCTCGTCGCCCTCGTGGTAGACGCGCGCGATGCCCGCCGGCCCGGAGTTCGCGCGCAGCGCGAAAAACAGCGCGCCGCTCAGTGCGAGCACCGCCAACAGCAGAAAAACGTCGTTCCTGCGCATGGATTCGCCTCCCCGATTCATTTTACCGCATCGGCGGAAAGATTTCAATTGATTCTGACAGAGAATGTGTTATACTGGGAGCATGAAATGCGCAAAATGTCTGATTTTGCTGACAACGGTCGCGATGCTGCTCTCGGGCTGCCGGAGGGGAGAGCAGCAGTTCAGCCAGACCTATTTCGAAGCGTTCGACACGATCGTGACGCTGACGGCCTACGCGCCGGACCGCGCTCGGTTCGACCGCATCGCCTCCGCGTTTTCCGCCCGGCTGAACGCGCTCCACGCCGCGTTCGACCGCTACCGGCCGCATCCGGGCGTCAACGGGCTGTACGCGCTGAACGCGGCCGGCGGCCAATGGGTCGAGGTCGAGCCGGAGCTCTACGACCTGCTCCTCAAATGCCGAGAGTGGAGCGCGGTCGGCGGGGAGCGCGTGAACCCTGCGCTCGGAAACCTGTTCGAGCTCTGGCGGCAGTTCCGCGACGCGGGCGTCGGCGTGCCCTCGCGGGAGGCGCTCGAGGCTGCCGCCAGCCATTCGGACTTCTCCGCGCTGGAGCTCGAGGGCGGCCGCGCGAGGCTTCGCGACCCCGAGGTCACGCTCGACCTCGGCGCGGTCGCAAAGGGCTACGCCGCGGGGCTGCTCGGGGAATTGGTGTCCGGGATGACGGAATACTATCTGATCGACGCCGGCGGCAACGTCGTCGCCGGAAAGAAGCCGGGCGGCGCGTGGCGGATCGGCGTGCAGAACCCGGACGGCGGCGACGTGCCGATGGTGCTGAACCTCGCGGACACGTCGGCGGTCACGAGCGGCGACTACCAGCGGTATTACGAGGTCGACGGCGTCCGCTACCACCACCTGATCGACCCGGACACGCGGATGCCCGCGCGTTTCATGCGGCAGGCGACCGTGATCGCGGGGAATTCGGGATACGCGGACTACCTGTCGACGCTTCTGTTTCTCTCGCCTCCCGCGGACGCGCTCGCGCTCGCCGAGAGGCTCGAGGGCGTCGAGGCGGTATTCGTGCTGAACGACGGGACGATACAAAGGACGAGCGGCGTCGGAGGGCTGGTGAGCGGCTGATGTTCTACGAGCCATATCGGAAGAGGGGCGCGGGTCGGCGCGCGCAGCCGGAGCGCAGGGGCGGGTGTGGGCTGCGCCTGATCGCGTTTCTCGTGAAGCTGCTGCTCCGGCTCGCGATACTCGCGCTCGCGCTCGCGGTGATCGCGTTCGCGCTGCCGCCGGGGTTGTTCAACGTCGAGCCGGCGACCGACCTCTCGATCGCGTCCGGGCTCCCGGACACGCACGTGAACATATTGCTGCTGGGGGTCGACAGCCTGAATGACGGCGCGCAGCGAAGCGACAGCATGATGATCCTGTCGATCGGCTACAATTCCGTGAAGCTGACGTCGATCCTGCGGGACACCGTCGTCGAGATTCCCGGGCACGGCAGCGACAAGATCAACGCCGCGTATGCCTACGGCGGCGCGGAGCTCTCGATGCGCACCGTCAACCGGGCGTTCCGCATGAACATCACGAAGTATGCGGTCGCGGACTTCCTGACGCTCGCGAAGCTGATCGACGCGGTCGGCGGCGTCGACATCCCGGTCAGCCGGGCGGAGATGCTGGAGATCAACCGCAACAACCGCCGCGCGCTCGAATCCGACAAGGCCGAGGCCGCGCTCGGGTACGTCCCCCGGGAGCTCGGGGACTACAGCCGCGACGGGCAGACGCCCGTGCGCCTGGACGGGCTGCAGGCGCTCGGCTACGCGCGCATACGCAAGCTCGACAGCGACTTCGTCCGCGCCTCGCGACAGCGCAGGGTCTTCAACGCGGCGATGGCGTCGATGAAGCGGAACATTTTGAACCCGGTCATGTACGCGCGACTGGCCGGCGTCGCGGCGCGATACATAAAGACGAACCTCGGCGCGGTCGAGATCGCCTCGCTGCTTGCGAAGGCGCTCGTCCGCGGCGAGGCGGAGCAGCTTCGGATCCCGGTCGAGGGAAGCTATAAGGACAACGGCTCGAAGATCACGATCGACGGCCAGGCGAATGCGGACGCGTTGCATAAGTTCATCTACGGCTAAAGTTCGGGAGGTCCCCCGTTTTGAGGGATCTCCCGCATGGGTCCCGCGCGCTGGAAAACGAGGTTTTTCAGCGCCTTTTATATGTACCCGGTGTGTTGCCACACCGAGCGGCGTCTACTCGCACCGTTTGAATCGGCAGCAAAGGCAATACCGATACACAACTAAGGCAAGAATGAGAACCGCCATGACAACCGCGAAGACGATCACCGCGGGGAGAGCGGGTAAAATCGTGGTCACGAAAACAGCTCCGAGGATCAAGCCGAGGGCAAAAGTGAGAAAGATCGCAAACAGGTAAATGATCTTTGCAGAGCACATGCACAAAAAGCCCTTCTGCTCGAAATAAGAGTGTTTCGCGTCCGACTGGCAATTCCGGTAATTCGCTTGACAATCCATGTTTTCACCTCCCTTTGTCTGCCATTGCATGATATGCTTCGGGGGGAACGGCGTGCAAACATTCGGACGGGATTTCGACGCGGTTCCGCCGCGGAAATTCCTTTTTCCGAGCCCCTTGCCATTACATATTATAGTACGTTATAATGTGTAAAACGTTCAGGGGGTCTTTGCATGGACGCGATCGTGCTTTCGGGCAAGCGGGAGCTGGATATCTTCGTCAATCCGCAGCGGCAGAACCTGCTGCGCGCGATGCGCGTCGCGGGGGTGCCGATGACGCCGAAGCAGCTTTCGGCGCGCGTGGGCATCTCGCCGTCGGCCGTGCAGCACCACATCCGGAAGCTGTTGGAGCTCGGGGTCGTCGAATTGAGCCACACGGAGCGAATCCACGGGATCACCGCGAGCTACTACCGCGTGTCGCCGCGGGACGTGTCGATCGGCGTGCTGCCGCGGGACGGGCTGGGCGAGGAGCGGCTCGCGTGCATCCAGGGCGCGCTCTCGGCCGTGTTCTCCGGCTACGCGGATTACGTGCGGAGGGGAGTTGCGGAGGGCGAGCAGTTCGGCGACGCGCTGACCGGCGTCATCCGGCTGAACCATGACGAGGCGCGGGAGCTCTACGGCATGATCCGCCGCTTTCTCGACGAGCGCCGGCGGGAGGGGAGGGACGGGTCGCCGTGGGAATACGCGCTGATCGCCTACCCGGTCGCGGAGGCGGGGGATGCGTAGATCGCTTCAGCTCGCGGTGTTCCTGAAGAACCTCGCGACCGGCATCATGGCGCCGGTGCTGTCGCTCGCGCTGCTCGCGCACGGCGCGTCGGTCGGCACGGTGTCGCTGTTGATCGGCGCGTACTCGCTGCTCGTATTCTCGCTTTCGACGGGCTTCGCGCTGATCGGGCTCGAGACCTACTGGCAGCTCGCGCTCGCGGAGCATTCGCCTGCGCCGCGGATGTTCGGCGCGGTCAGCTTCGCGGGCTTCCTCGCGGTGATCGGCGGGAGCAAATTCGCGGAGCGGCTGCTGACGAAAAGACCGCGCCTCGGCCCCGCGCTGCTGACCGGGTTCAAGGCGCTGCTGGGCTGCGGTTGCCTGCTGCTCGCCGCCCGCTCCGGCCAGCCGCTCTTCCTCGCGGCCTATCTGCTCTCATATATGTTCCTCGGCGGCGGCGGGGTCGCGGAGAGCGCGCTTTTGAACCGCGAGGCCCCGGCGGAGCGGCGCGCGGGGATATTGTCGCTGTTCTCGCTGCTCTTGCAGATCGGGGGGCTGTTCGCGTCGCTGATCGGCTATCTCGTCAGCGCGCGCGCGGATTTCCGGAACCTGTGGGCGGTCGCGGGAGGGCTGCTGATCGCCTGCGCGGCCGCGTCGCTCCGGATGCTGCATAGGGGCGCGGCGGCAAAAAAAGAGCCCCCCGCCTATCGGGCGTGAGGGGCGGGGAGAAGGGTTTTCATGTACTGCAGCCCTATCCGGGCGCTCTCGAGCTCTCCGATCGCGCTCTGATCCTGCTCGAGGATCAGGTGCTCGACGCTCGGCATCGAGCGCGCCTTGTCGGCGACGGCCTTCAGGTCGACCACGCCGCGGCCGAGCTCTGTGAAGTCCGCCGGGCTCCCCAGATACCCGAGGAAGCTCTGCATGTCGAGCCGGGTGCCGTCCGGGATCGCCTCGAACAGGTTGACGGGCCTCGCGTCGGGCGACAGGTCCTTCAGGTGCACGAGCTTCAGCCGGTCGCCGAGCGCGCCCATGACCTCGACCGGGTCCCTCCCCGCGCGCAGCGCCCAGAACACGTCGAGCTCGAAGCCGATCAGGTCGGGATCGGTGTTGCCGACGAGCGCGTCAAATCCGGTCTCCTGCCCGAGCATCTGGAACTCGTGGTAATGGTTGTGGTAGCAGAAACGCTGGCCGCGCTCGAGGCACGCCGCGCCGATGCGGTTCAGCAGCTCGGCGACCTTGAGCGCGCCGTCGCGGTCCTCGAGCGTCGCGATCGCGCAGCAGACGGCGGGGCTCCCGGCCTCGCAGGAGTAGTCGATCAGTTGGAGCCACTGGTCGAAGCCCGTGCCGTTCAGCGCGAGCGACACGTTCAGCGCGCGGAGCCCGCAGTCCGCGAGCAGCTTCGCAAGCTCCCGGGGCGGGCGCGAGGGCGCGATCCGGCCCCCGTCAAACGCCGGCGCGAGCAGCTCGACCGCGCGGCAGCCGAACGACGAGAGCGCGCGGAGCGTGCCCGGCGCGTCGGCCAGCAGGCTCCTGCGGACGGTGTACAGTTGGACGGCGAGTTCGTCGCGCATAAAATCCTCCCCCTCCGAAAGTGCCGCATCGGGCTGCGGCAGCCGTCTTCCGCCGCGGCGCGTCCGCAGGCATCTCGTACTTTGCCCCTATCCCGCCGACGAAATCCTATGTCACAGAGCAGCATATCATACCCGCCGGGTTTTCGCAAGAGACCGGGGACCCCGGCGGCCCGGGCTCCCTGGACAACGCGCTGCATGCGTATGCCGCGCGCGTTTTCCCGGTTCCCGCGCGGTGAAGGATATGGTATACTGAAGCGGGGGTGAAGCGCATGGAGGCGAGGCTCGCGGCGGTCGGGGATTTGGAGGCGCTGTTTTTGCTGAACGCGCTGTTCGGGAACGAGACGACGAGGGAAGCGATGCGCGAATCGCTGCTCGACCGGGAGCGCGAGATCGCGTGCGTCGCGTTCGTCGACTCCGCCGCGGCGGGCTTCGCCGCCGGGTTCGTCGTCAGGACGCTCTGCCACGCCCGGCCGCGCGTCGAGATCGAGGCGCTGTTCGTCCGGGAGGAGTTCCGGGGCCGGGGCGCCGGGGAGGCGCTTCTCAAGTGCCTTGAGAGCGAGGCCGCCTCCCGCGGAATCCGGCACTTTCACCTGAACGTGCGCGCGGACAACCGGGCGGCGCGGGCGCTGTATCAAAAATGCGGTACGAGGACAGCTCCGAGATGCTCCTTGAAAAGACGATCCCCTGAAGGCCGCGGCCTTCAGGGGATTTCTGTGTTCGGTTATTCGTATAGAGCGACCGGTTCCTGTCCGCGGAGCACGCGCAGCGCGCCGCCCATCAGCGCCTGCATCTCGTCCTCGCCGGGGAACACGTAGACGGTCGCGAGCCGGTCGACGCGCTGCTTGATGCTGCCGGTGAAGCGGTTCGAGTGCGCGAGCCCGCCGGTCAGCACGATCGCGTCGACCCTGCCCTCGAGCACCGCGCACATCGCGCCGATCTCCTTCGCGACCTGGTAGGCCATCGAGTCCAAGACGAGCGTCGCGAAGTCGTCGCCGGAGGCCATCATCTTCTCGACCTTGCGCAGGTCGTTCGTGCCGAGGTACGCGGTCATGCCGCTGTTTCGAACGACCCTGTCGAGCATCTCCTTCTCGGTGTACTCGCCCGAAAAGCACATCCTGATCAGCGGCGCGGCGGGGATCGAGCCGCTGCGCTCCGGCGTGAACGCGCCCTCGCCGGACAGCGCGTCGTTGACGTCGATCACGCGACCGTAGCGGTGCGCGCCGACGGTGATGCCGCCTCCCAAGTGCGCGACGACGAACCGGCAGTTTTCGTACGGCTTCCCGAGGCTCTGCGCCAATCTGCGCGCGATCGCCTTCTGGTTCAGCGCGTGGAACACGCTGCTGCGCTCGATCCCGGGCATCCCGGTCAGCTTCGCGTGCCTGTCCATCTCGTCGACGACGACCGGGTCGACGACGTAGGCGGGCTTTTGGCACTCCGCGCCGATCTCGCCGGCGATGATCGCGCCGAGCGCCGACGCGTGGATCGAGGCGGTCGCCGTGTGCAGGTCCGCGAGCATCGCGGCGTTGACGAGGTACGTGCCGCTCTCGATGGGCTTGAGCAGTCCGCCGCGCCCGGCGATCGCGTCGATCTCGCGCATGTCCGCGCCCGCGGCGGCCAGCGCGGCCGTCACGCACTGCCTGCGGTAGCCCTTTTGCGAAAGTATCGTGCCGCAGGCGTCGAGAACCGCGCGGTCGTGCCGTATCGTCTGCTGCAAGATCAGCGACTCGTCGTCGTAGAGCGCGAACTTCGTCGAGGTCGAGCCGGGGTTGATCGTGAGTATCCGGAACGCCCCGGCGGGCTTCGGGGGAATCTCGGCCGCCTGAGCGGCGACCGGCTCGTCCGGAAGCGCCGCGGGCGCGGGCTTTTGCTTCGTCCGGCCGTTCATCGTGATGCTCGAGACGCAGTCGAGTCCGAGCATGCGCTCCGCGACGAGCGCGAGCTTCGTGTTCGCGCCCTCGATCTCGATCTCCATCTTCGAGATGTGTTCCTGCTCGGTCTCGTCGACGAAGAGCCGCTTGATGTTCCAGCCCTCGTTGCGTATGTGGCCGACCACGCGCCCGAGGACCCCGGGGATATTCTGTACGAGCAGCTCGACCGTTTGCGTCTGTTTGTGCATCGCAGTCACCGTCCTTGCCCAGCAGTATACCATAAATGCGCCTGCCGGACAACCGGTTTCCGCGAATCCTACGTCGCGGCCATCGCGCCGATCGCTTCCTTCATGCGGTCGAGCGCCGCCTGCCACGCTGCGTAGTCCATCGCCTCGACGTAATACTTCTCGAGGTCGTCGTGGCGGCGCTTGGCGTCCCGGAGGCACTCCACCGCCCGCTTGAGCAGCAGATCGTGCGCGTCGCGGTTGAACGGCTGCTCCCCGCTGAGGGAAAGCGCATCCCGCAGGTCGATCACCTCGGACGGGCGCTCTGCGGGGCCGCTGACGACGCTCAGGGACAGGCTCGGGAAGTTCAGGTGGTTGATCTCGTCCGGCAGCAGCGGGTCGTAGAGCGAGAGCACCGGTATGCCGCGGTCGAGCGCCGCGTCCCGGAGCCTCGAGAGCAGCGGATGCGGCGAGAATCCCCACGGGAAGGCGATCGAGACGACGCTGGCGAGCAACAGCGTCGGCAGGAACGACACGTACCCCTGCGGGGAGAACGCCTCGGAAAACAGCTCGCGCTCCGCGGCGAAGCCCCCGCCGGCGGGCAGCCAGCGGTCGGCCAGCTCCCGCGCGAGGCTCTCCGTCGCGCCGGGGGGCGTGCGCTCGCGCCATTCCCGGGCTGCGCCGCCGTTCAGCGTCGCGGCGGCGCGGAGGCAGTCGTAGGCGCGCAGAAAGCAGCGCGCGATGTCCCGCGAGGCCTCGGAGACCGCGCCCCGGTTCCTCTCCAGCAGCGCCTCGTTCAGGCATTCGCCGAGGTTCAGTATGCCGTCCACCGCGCCCGGCAGCACCGGGTCGACGACGTGCGGCGCGGTGCCGTCGATCATCACAAAGCCGAGCTCCGGGGCGGCGATGCCGTCCAGGCTGTCGCAGTCGCTCGCGCAGTGGAAGTACTCGACCGCGCAGCCGAGCGCGCGCAGGTGCTCGGCCGCGCGGCGCATGAACGTGCTCTTGCCGACGCCCGGGCCGCCCTTCAGGATGACCTTGCGCCGAATCCGCTCCGCCGGCATGATGTGGTCAAACCGGCTGTAAAACCCCCGGCTCGTGTTCCCCCCGGGGAAGAAACGCATGTCCTCCATATCGTACGCTCCTTTCAACAATGCAGTATTTTATGCGGGAGGCGCGCCCGTCATGAGGGCGTCGACAGGCGCGGAAAAAGATCGTATAATAGTTCACAAGTAAACTATTTTCGCATGAACTATCGGGGAGGGCCACGCTCAAGGAGGACCGGTTCATCCCCGCCGTGTTCGGCGCGTTCCACCTGGCGAACGTCATCTTCGACGTCGTCGCCGGGCGGTTCGACATATTGCTGTTCGGTCTGCCGTTCATCGCGGTGCACGCGGCGATCCTCGCGTTCGTGTTCGGGAGGAGGGGGTTGCCGGATGCGGGAGTATAGATTCGACGGGAACTTTCTCTACTATGTGCGGCTTCTCAAGAGGCGCTATGAGGACTGCCTGATCGCGGCGGCGAAGCGGTGCAATCTGACGCTGCCGGAGGCGGACGTGCTCTGCTTCCTCCGGGAGAACCCCGAGTTCGACACCGCGCGCGACGTCGCTATGTACCGGGACGTCTCGCGCGCGTACGTCAGCAAGGCGGTCGAGGCGCTCGTCGCCAGGGGGTATCTCGAAATCCGGCGCGACGAGGGCGACCGGCGGTTCCAGCACCTGTCGATCTCCGAAAGGGCCGCCGAACCCGCCGAAATACTGCACGAGGCGCAGCACGCGTTCTACCGCGACGTGACGGAGAACCTCGCGGACGCGGAGGTCGCGGAGCTTCTCAGGCTGATCGGAAAGTGCGCGAAGAGGCTGGAGCAGGGCCGCCCGCACCGCGTTCCTGCGCATACCGGAGGGCGGAAACAGGGATTCTAATAGGAGACGCTTCACGGCGGCGTTGACCGGGCGCGCGGGCGATGGTACAATATGGCTACATACAAACGGGAGGGCTTGATATGAAGTTTTTGTGGTGCACGATACAGGTGAAGGACCTCGCGGCCTCGGAGGCGTTCTACCGCGAGATCGTGGGGCTCGAGGTCAAGCGGCGCATGGACGGGCCGAGCGGCCCGCGCATCGCCTTTCTCGGGGGCGAGGGGAGCGAAGTCGAGCTGATCCAGTCGGACAAGGGCGAGATCGAGATCGGCGGGGACATCTCGCTCGGCTTCGAGGTAAAGTCCCTCGAGGAAAAGATGGCGTTCCTCGCGCGGAAGGGCATACCGCTCGCCGCGGGGCCGTTCCAGCCGAACCCGCACGTCCGGTTCTTCTACATCCTCGACCCGAACGGGCTGAGGATTCAGTTCGTCGAGCGCGGATAGCCGCCCCATGAAAAAAATCCCGCGCCGCGCGACGGATATGTTGCGCGGCGCGGGATTTTCCGGTATATTGTACGGAAATCCGTTACATAGGAGAGCGTATGAACGGGCGCCTTCTCCCGGCACGCTGGCGTGGCGGAAGTGCCCGGTCATCCTCTGCGTCGCCGCGGCGATCGCGGCGGATATGCTTTTGTACCTCGCGCTTTGAGCGATCTCACCCGCCGATCGCGCCGAAGCGCGACGCGATGCCGGCGATCTGCTCTTCCCGCGATTTGCTCCCCCAGTGGACGATGCCGGTCTCGAGGACCTCCGCGCCCTTCGACGCGCACAGCGCGCGCATCTGCCGGATCGCATGGTTCCCGCCGAGCCACGGCTTCGGGAATTGCTGCGTGACGAAGCAGCCGACCCGCTTGCCGGCGATCGCGGGCAGCTTTTGCATGTATGCCTTTATGACGGGGGACAGCGAGAACGCCTCCACGGGCCCGGCGAAGATCACGCAGTCGAAGCGCGACGGGTCGGGCGCGCCCTTCAGCCGGACAGGCTGCCTCGCGCGCGGGTCCTCGTTTTCCGGCAGCACGCGCTCGATCGCGGCGGCGTGCCCCCGCGCGAGGCAGGCGTCGCGGACCCTCTCCGCGACGGACAGCGTGTTCCCCGTGCGGGAAAAGACGATGATTCCAACGTTCACGGCAAATCCTCCCTTGTTTTTTTATGGGCCTATTATATGCGCATTTTCCGCCGGGCGCAAGGGCGCGATTTCTTGCACGCGCCCACCGCCTGCGCATAGCATGAAGTGGCAGACAAAAGGAGGTGAAACCATGGATAATCAGGATAGCGTGCGTAACGTCGGCCTCGCAGCGGGGCAGAGGGGATTTCTGTGCATGTGCTCCGCAAGAGTCATCTACTTCCTTGCGGCATTTCTGACCCTTGCCGTCGGCCTGATTCTCGGGGCGGTCTTCGCGGAAGAGATTCTGCCGGCGCTCCCCGCCGTCATTGCCTTTGCCGCTGTCATGGCGGTCCTCATTCTCGCGCTGGTGGTATATCGGTATTGCCTTTGCTGCCGGAATCGAAGGTGTTGCTAAACGCCGCTCGGTGTGGAAACACACCGGGTACATAGCGGCGACCGCGCTCTCTCGCACCCTCCGCAAAATTCCATAGAACGGCCCTGCGCATGCAAACGGCCCAATGCGGGGAAACTTCCCAAAACGCACTGGGAGGAATCGCCGTTGAAGGCAAGCGTTACGGACCGCCAGGTGTTTTTCGTGCTGTTCCTGACGCTGACGGCCTACACGGTCATCAGCATCCCGAAGGTGATTGCGCAGAAAACCGGGTCCGGCGGCTGGACGACGATCTTGTTCACCTCGCTCGTGTTCGCGGCGTTCGCGTGGGTGATCGTCCGCTTAAACAGCGCGTTCCCCGGGAAAATGCTGTTCGACTACAGCCGGCGAATCGTCGGAAAGGCCGCGGCCTATGTGCTCGCCGCGTACTTCGCGCTGTATTTCCTGCTGGTGGCCGTCCACCTGAACATGCAGCTGACCGCGGTGCTGCGCGCGGAGTTCTACCCGAAGACGCCGCAATGGGTGATGCTCGTCGCGACGCTGCTCGTGATCGGCAGCGTCGCCTACCGCGGCGTCACAAACGTCGGGCGGTTTTTCGAGGTGATCGGCTCGGTGTTCGTGCTCACCGCCGTCGCGACGCACCTCATCATGTTCCTGCAGGGCCAGCCGAACGAGGTGCTGCCGCTGTTCCGCGCCTCGCAGATCCCGGAATACCTGCTCGGGACAAAGGACGTCGTGATCGCGTTTCTGGGCATCGAGCTTCTGACGGTCTTTCCGCTCAGCGGGAGGAAGAGCGGGCGGACGGCGGCGGCGGCGTTCCTGACGGTGCTGTTCGTCGGGGTGTTCTACGTCGTCGTCGTCGAGAGCTGCATCATGATGCTGGGCATGCAGTCGACGAAGAACTACAGCTACGCGCTGATCGAGGCGATCAAGCAGATCGACAACCCGATCCTCGAGCGGTTCGACATACTCTTTCTGACGGTCGGGTTCGCCGCGCTCGTGGCCGGCATATGCGGCGTATACCTCGCGCTGGTCGAGTACGCGACGCGGCTGTTCAAGAAGCCCCCCCGGATCGCGGTCGTCGCGGGCGCGGGCGCCGCCATCGTCGCCTTGAGCGTCGCGGGCCAGTCGATGAAGAATTCCACGGACCTGTTCGAATCCGCGCTGCTGATCGCGGGGCCGGTCTCCGCGCTTCTGATCCCGGGGGCACTATTGTTGACGGCGAAGGTGAGAGGGCTTGTTCAAAAACCGCGGTAAGCTGATTTTGCTGCTCGTCCCGGCGCTGCTGCTGACCGGCTGCTGGGATTCCCAGGACGTCAGCGACCTGAACCTGGGCGCGATGGTCATTCTGGACCGGCAGGGGGACGAGCTCTCGTTCACCGTGGAGATCGCGAAGATCACGCCGCCGGGCGAAGGCGGGGGCGGGGGCGGCGGCACGAAGCAGACGTACCTGACCGGGGCCGGGGCGAACTTCGCCGAGGCCCGCGACGCGCTCGACATGCAGATGGACAAGCCGCTGTTCCTGGGCACCGTGCGCACGCTCGTCATCACCGAGCGGGCCGCCGCGGGCGACCTGGCCGAGTACCTGTTCCGGCTTCGGGAGAACCAGGAGTACCGGCAGAAGGTGAACATCACGATCACGGCCGAGGAGCCGGAGGCGTTTGAGGGCTTTGAAAACGAGAGCGACGAGCCCGCGGGGTACGTCATCGACGACACGATCCAGACGGCGACCGAGCTCGGCCACACCTGCGCAGTCACGACGGAGAAATATGTCAACGACATACTCGCGGGCAGGGGCTTCGTCGTGCAGAACATCGGATTCGACGACAAGCAGATCAAGCTGAACGGCTATTCGGTGTTTCGCGACGCGAAGCTCGTCGGATTCATACCGATCGAGGAGTCGCGCGGGCTGACGTACATCTCCGGCCGGCGCCCGGTCTGGGTGTACAGGCTCCCCGGCGCCGGGGGGTTCGTCACGGCGGAGGTCGAGCTCGCAAGCCGGGACGTCAAGCCCTCCTACCGGGACGGGAAGGTAAAGTTCGAGGTCAAGCTCGCGTTCAGGGCGACGATACAGTACAAGAGCGGAACGAGCCTGTTTCCGCTGAACGAAAAAAACATCAAGGAGTACTCGGACAGCCTGAGACGGGTGCTCAAGAGCGAGGTCGACGCGGCGATTCAGCTATCGCAACGGCAGTTCCGGAGCGACTACATGTCGTTCGGGGAGGCGTTGCGCATCGCCTATCCCGACGAATTTGAGAAGATGGACTGGGCGGCGGAGTATCCGAAGGCGGAAATCGAGACCGAGATGTCCGTCGACTGCGCGGTCAGCGACAAGCTGGACATCGAGGCTTCCTGACGGGAGGGTGCGCATGATCAAGAAGAGGCCGAAAATCGAGGTCATCCTGAAGGCGATCGAGGAGGAGGGGTTCCCGCTGTCCCGCCGCTCGCTGCGGTGCGAGGGCGGCTCGATCGAAATCCTGTACGTACAGCAGCTCACCGACCGGGTGTCGCTCGCGGATTTCGTCATCCGGCCGCTGTGCAACTACCTCGCGCGCGGTGAGCGCGGATTGAAGGCGGCGGAGGTCGCCGAGAACGTGCTGCTCGCGGACGACTGTGCGCTTCAGACGGACGCGGACGAGGCGCAGTCGCTGATACTCGACGGCAGGGTCGTCATTTTGCTCCCGGAGGACGAACAATATATCTCGGTGAACCTGAAGAAGGTCGAGCACCGCACGATCGCGGACCCGATGATCGAGTACACGCTTCGCGGGCCGCGGGACTGCTTCGTCGAGAACCTCGACACGAACCTCGCGCTCGTGCGCTACCGCAACAAGGACGCGAAGCTGCGCATCTGCCAGTACAAGGTCGGGGTGCGGACGAAGACGAGCGTCGCGCTTATCTACATCGAGGACATCGCAAACGACAAGGTCGTCGAGACGATGAAGAAGCGCATACAGGCGATCGACGTCGACGGCATCGGCGAATCCGGCGAGCTCGAGGTGTATTTGCAGAGCGGCCGCCGCAACCTGTTCCCGCAGATGGGCGTCGTCGAGCGTTCGGACATGGCGCAGCACCTGCTCAACGAGGGCAAGGTGCTCGTGCTCGTCGACGGCAGCGGCATGGCGCTCTCGGCGCCGAAGTGCTTCGCCGAGTTCTTCCACTCCTGCGACGACCGGTACGACAACATGTACTTCGGGCTGTTCATGCGGATCACGCGCTACGCCTCGTTCGTGCTCGCGCTGTACGCGTCGAGCTTCTACGTCGGCATCGCGGAGTTCCACACGGACGCGCTGCCGAGCCGGTATGTGATCAGCCTCGCGGAGATGCGCGCCCGCGTGCCGTTCCCGCCGATCGTCGGCGCGCTGATGCTGGAGTTCATCGTCGAGCTTCTCCGGGAGGCGCTTCTGCGCGTGCCGAAGCAGATCGGCTCCGCGGTCGGCATCGTCAGCGCCATCGTCATCGGGCAGGCGGCGATCTCCGCGGGGATATTCAGCCCGCTGCTTCTGATGCTTGCGTCCGGCGCGCTGCTCGCGTCGTTCGTGATGCCGGATTTCACGCTCGCGAACCCGATGCGCATACTGAAGATATTCGCGCTGCTCTCGACCGGGTTTCTGGGGTTTTACGGGCTGGTGCTGTTCACCTGCGCGATGTTGATCCACCTCGTATCGATCGAGAGCTTCGGCGTGCCGTATTTCTCGCCGCTCGCCCCGTTCAACCGGTACGACTTCCTGCGGAGCTTCATCTTCAACATATCGCTCTCGCCGCTTCGCCCAAAGAACCTGAAGGACAAGGACAGGACGCGGACGAGGACGTGATCAGGCCCTGCCGGCAAACAGCATCCCGACGAGAGGGGGTGGAGCGTCGCGCGGCCGCTCGACATCCCCGCGTTTCGCAACGTCGGCCTCGCGCTGCGCGAAAAAAAGACCGCGTCGCTCGCGATCAGGCGGTTTATGGAATATCTCGGGTACAGGGATTCGACGGAGGCGCCTCACCCGGCGTGAGCGCACTCCCCGGCCTCGACGAGCAGCGCGATGTTGACCCGGAACACGTCCTTCTGTAGCCCGATCTCGATCAGGCCGCCCTGCTTTTCGACGAGATACTTCACGTTGCTCAGCCCGAAGCCGTGGTTCTCGGGGTCGGATTTGCTGCTCGCGCCCGGCTCGCCGACCCACGAGGGCATTTGCGTGCCCGGCTCCACCGCGTTTTCGACGCGCAGTATCAGGTAGTCCGGCTTGTAGCCCAGGTTGAACGCGATGTATCCGTCCGGCACCTTCCGGCACGCGTCGATCGCGTTGTCCATCAGCGTTCCGATGATGATGGCCAGATCCGGCTCGTTGAAGGTCAGGCCCTCGCGCAGCTCGACCGACGGGTTCAGGCGGATGCCCTGCTCGCTCGCGACGGACAGCTTGTAGTTGATCATCGCCCGAAGCATCGAGTAGGGGAGCTGCACCATGCTGTGGTGCGCGAACGACGCGCCGATTAGCGAGGCGGCGTATTCCCTGGCCCTGTCCGCCTCCCGGTCCTCGAGCATGCCGTAGATGACGCCGAGCTTGTTGTCGAAGTCGTGCCGCTCCGAGCGGAGCTTCTTGACCACCTGCTCGAGGTTTTCCATGTAGTAGAGCTGCTGGCGGTAGTTCTCGCCGAGGGCCGTCACGAGCGCCTCGCTGCGGTTGCGCTCGCGCCGGTAGCTCATGGAGAACGTGATAAGGACGGCGGAGACGCTCGCCGTGACGACCGTCAGGTGGATCAGCATGATCACCTGAAGCATGTGGTGCGTGAGGCCCTCCGAGGCCAAGGCGGTGACGCGATTTCCGAACAGTATCAGAAGCGTCTGGACCGCGAGGTGAATCCCGATCATGATGAGCCGCGCCCTGCCTGACATCACGACGCAGATGACCGCGGCGAACAGTATCGAATAGCACGGCATGACGCCGTCGATGCCCCAGCCGGTCAGCCAGTGCAGCGGGAAGAAGGCGGCGCTCATCAGAAAGATCGAGACGGGAACGACGAACCTGTGGTATCCCTTGAAGCGGGCGAGCATGTAGGAGGCCAGCCAGAACACGAAAAAGACGCAGTTCAGCGGCGAAAACGCGCGTCGGCTGAACCAATCGGCGAACGCGCTCATGAGCGTCAGCGCGCTTCCCAAGAGCACGCAGAAATTGTAGACCCGCATCTCCAGCGCCAGCTCGCCCTCGTTGCCGACGAGCCAATCCGCAACCTTCTTCATATGCTTTCCTCGCGATCGAACAGTCGCTTGATCAGGATGTCCTTCACGTGGTCGGCGTAGCTCCTGCTGACGGGCACCTCCGCGCCCCCGTCCAGCTTCAGCGTCCTGTCCCGGAACGCGCGCACCCGGTTCAGGTTGACGACGTATCCCTGGTGGCATTGCGCGAAGCTGTCGGAGTCGAGCTCCGAGAGCAGCGTCTGCATGTTTCCGTAATAGGAGAGGTCGCGCCGCTCGGTGTGCACGACGACGCGGTGGCCCACCTTTTCAAAGTAGAGGATTTCCCCGTAGGCAAAGCGCGCGATTTCGCCCTTGACGCGCACGGCGAAGTGCTTTTCGGACGCGGCCTGGTCCCTCCGGCTCAGCCGCTCGAGCATCTCCTGCATCAGCGCGTTGAACGCCTTGCGCTCGACGGGCTTGAGCAGATAGTGAAACGCCCGGACCCGGAACGCGTCCAGCGCGTATTGGCCGAAGGCGGAGATGTAGATCAGCATCGTCTCCCGGTTCTTCGCGCGGATCGCCTCGCCGAGCCGTATGCCGTCCATGTCGCCCATGCAGATGTCCAGAAAGGCAAAGTCCGCCCTCTCCCCCTCGAGCATCTCCAGAAACTCGACGGGTTGGCTCGAGGCGATGACCCGGTAATCGCCGGAATCGCCCATATAGTCGCTCAGATATTTGGTTAAAAGCTGCACCTGCTGGGGCTGGTCATCGCAAATCCCGATCGTCAGCATTTGTTCCTCCATGCCATCTCGGTCGAAAGAGCGCGGGATTTGAAGTTACACCGTATGAAAGTTACGCTGTATTATAGCGCGAATTGCGCGCGCCTTCAAGCATTCGGCGAAAAAAATCCCGGGAAACCCGCGCCTTTTCGAAAAACCAGGCCACCGCTGGACGAGCCTGCGGTGGCCTGGCGCCTGCGTTGGGATTACGACTCGATCAAGGTGATGAATTCGGTCTTGACGAAGCCGAGGCTTCCGTCCGCCCTCTCCACGTGATACCAGCCGTTGACCTCGTCGAGTATCTTCACCTGCTGGTTCGCCAGCAGCGTGCCGGTGATGACGCCGTCCATCGCCCCCGTCTCGCGCACGTTCAACAGCTTGCAGTTCACGTAGCCGTACTGGTCGTAGACCGGGGTGATCGTGATCTGCTCCTTCACCTGCGTGGACACCTTCAGGTACTTGGCCATGATGTAGCCGGTCGCGCCGGAGGAGTTCACCACCTTGTAGAAGCCGTTGTACTTCGTCGTCGAGACGAGCTGTATGGTCTGGTTCTTCTTGAGGCTCCCGATCCTGCTCGAGGACGTGGACGCGCTCCTGCGGATGTTGACGTTCGTGGTCGCCCTGCCGACGAGTATCGTCACGGAGACCTTCGTCTCGATGCCGCCGCTCGCGGGCTGCGCGAGGTAGATGGCCTCGACCCAGCCGACGATACCGCTCGACAGGCGGACCTGGTAGAACCCGTTCAGCTTCTCGCTGATGATCGTCAGGCTGACGCCCTTGTACACGCGGCCGAGCAGCACGCGCGTCGCGGGATCGAACCCGGAGTAGACCGGCGCGCTCGTGGCGGTGACGGAGCTCGGGATGTTGACGACCTGCGTCTCGCCCACGAGCGGGACGGCCGCGCCGGTGCCCGGATCGATCAGGAACGAGTCATAGCCGCCGGTTCCGTTCGGCACATCCTTGATGATCTTGCCCTTCGGGAAGTCGGCATCCTTCGTGACCCTCGAGGCCAGCACGTAGCCGGTGCCCAGGTTGTAGTGGCCGTAGGTGATCGCGTAGTAGCTGCCGGAGCTGCCCACGACCATGATCCGCGTGCCCGCGGGCGCGGTCGTGCGGTAGCCGGAGCCGGGGTTCGCCCAGACGGTCGTCTTCGCGCTGATCGTCGCGTTGCTCTCGGTCAGCAGCTCGCCCGGGTTTACCAGCGGCTTCGGATCCGCGAAGCCCGTGACGCGGATGTAGAGCTTGTGCACGTAGGCGAGGCCGGTCGTGCTCTTCGAGTAGAGGATTTCGTACCACTCGCCGTACTCGCCGACGATGGTCACCTTCGTGTTCTTCTTGAACTGCGTATAGACCTTGCCCTGCAGCGACGGCTTATACCGGACAAACAGCCCGCTGACGGTGGTCGCGCCGTAGCGCACGGCGTAGGGCGCCTTCTCGACGACGAGCGTCAGGCTGTCCTGCACGCCGGAGTTCTTCGAGGTGGCGTAGACCTTGGCCGTGCCGGTGCCGGTCGCGGAGACGATGCCGAACGCGTCGACGGTGGCGATGTTCGTGTCCGAGGTCGACCAGTAGATCTCCGGATCGGAGGCTCCGTCCGGGGTCACGCTCGCGCCGAGCACGAACCGCTCGCCGACGTGGTAGGTCAGCGTCTCAAGCTCGCCGGGGTCCTTGGCGACGCCGTCGAGCGAGTCGATGATGACGCTCTCGACCGGGGTCAGCACCGTCACCAGGATCGAGGTCTTGACCTCCTTGAACTTGAGGCTCGGGTACTTCGAGTAGAGGTTCTGGATGTCCGGCGGAATCTCGACGGTTGCCACGAGGTTCACAAAGCCCGGCGCCACGGTGTAGACGAATCCGTCCTTGAAGTAGGCGATGTCGTCGCCGTTCGGGAAGTCATGGCCTTCCTCGTCGAAGTAGGCCCAGTCGAAGGCGGTCGTCGCGATCGCCTCCGGGACGAAGGTGAAGTTGACCGGAATCTTCTGGCCGGGGTAGACGCGGATCTCGGCGGCGTCGGCGACGACGCCGGCCGCGAGGTCCACGACCTCGACCGTCACCTGCGCGCGCAGGTTCGGGTTCGCGTTGGGCACGATGTTGATGATGGTCGTGCCGACCTTCTTCGCGGTGATCTGGCCGTAGCTGTCGACCGAGGCCGTCAGCGGGTCGGCCGAGGTATAGACGACCGTCTTGTCCTTCGGCTGCGTCGCCGGATCGGCCGGGTTGTTAAACAGCAGGTCGTCGGCCAGGTCGTAGCGGAAGGCGTCGCCGACCAGCATGCGAATCCTGTCCTTCTTGACGGTGAACGTGGTCAGCGGCACGAGCACCTCCACCCGGCAGGTGGCGGAGACCTCGTCCGCGGTGCCCTTAAAGATGTAGGCGGTGATCGTGGCCTTGCCCGCCGCCATGCCGGTGACCTTGCACAGCGTCACGCCGCTTGCGACGGAGGTGGTGAGGCTGACGGGCATCGTCGGGTCCGCGGACGTTGCCTCGTAGGTCACCGGCGGCATCGCGGAGCCCTCGGGCAGCAAGGACGGGGTGATCGTGAACCGGTCGCCCACGTAGATGGCCTTCTCGTCCGGGTCGACGCTGAGCGACAGCAGGCCGCGAACGACGACGACGTTGATCATGCCGTAGACATCCGGGTCGCTGTTCGAGCGCGCGATCGCGACGGTCGTGCCGACGTTGTTCGCGGTCAGGACGCCGTTCTGGTCGATCGAGGCCACCGACGAATCGGGGACGGACCAGGTGACCGACTTGTCATAGGCGTCCGTGGGCTTCACCGTCGCAAAAAGCTGGATGCTCTGGCCGACATGGGTGGCGGTCACGGTCTTGGTAGGAAAGGCGCCCGCCGCGACCGGCGACACGGAGTCGATCTCGACGGAGACGGCCGGCTGCTTGACGGTGATGGTGCAGACCTTGCGCGCGGTCTCGTCGCCCGTCACGGCGTCGCTGGTCGTCGCCGTCAGCGTGGTGACGCCCGGGTTGGCGCCGCGCACGCTGAAGCTGCGCGAATCGGAGTTCGTTATCGCAACATTGGTCTGGGCGGGTTCGAGCTCCCACTCGAGCACGTCCGTCGACTCGACGGGCAGCACGGTCGCGTGGATCGTGGCGACCTCGTTCGGACGGATCGCGATGTCGTAGGCGTCGAGCGTCAGGCCCTGCGTGTTCTGCTTGACGGAGATGAGCAGCTTCGCGAACACGCCGCTGTGCGCGTAGGCGTACACCCAGCTGTCGCCGACCATATCCGCGCGAGCGATGCCGTTCGGGTCGATGGACACCACTTGACCCTTCTCGATCCCCCAGGTAACCTTCCTGTCCGCGACATCCATTCCGGTGTCCATGCCGATGAAGTTGAGCTTCGAGTACAGGTCATAGCTCTCGCCGACCGTCAGGTTCAGCGTGCCGGTCACGTAGAACTCCAGCGCCTTGACGGGGTTCTTGACCAGCACCGTGGCGGTGCGGGTGGTGTCGTGCAGCCCGTTGTTGTACTTGGCGGAGATGACGACCGGGGTGTCCGACGGCGCGACCGCCGTGACCGTGCCGTAGCTCGGGTGGACGGTGGCGGTGTTCGTATCCCCGGAGGTGAACGCGATGTTGTCGAGGAGCATCGTGTCCTCGGGCACGAGCGTCACGCCGTAGGTGAAGCTCTCGCCGGGGTACAGCTCCTTGTAGTTGGGCGTCAGCGTGAAGTCGGTGACCGCCTTGACGACCTTCAGCAGAATCTGGTCGGACGCCTCGGAGGAGGCGGACTTCACGATCAGGTTCGTCTCGCCCTTGCCGACGAAGGTCACGCGCGCATACGCGCCGAACGGCGTGATCGGCTCGACGATCGCGATATTGTCGTCCTCCACATCCCACAGGAGCCTCTTGTCCGCCGCCGTGTCGGGCGAGATGTTCGCGCGGACGATGATCGAGGTGCCCACGATGCCGTTGATGTTGACGCTGTCCGCGTAGGGCTGGCCGAGCACGTTCGCGAGCTCGACCTCGGTCACGGGCCTGAGCACGCGCAGCAGGCACTCGTCGGTGCCCAGCGACACGCTGCCCACCAGCTCGCCCTGATCGTTGTAGCCGGGGCCGAACAGCTCGGCGGTGATGACGTAGTCGCCGGGGATGGCGTCCGCGGGCAGGACCAGCAGGCCCGCGATCCACTTCGCGCCGTTGATGGTGGGGGTGAACTGCCACTGGACGCTGTCGTACTCCACGCCCTCGGGCAGCACCTGATAGGTCAGCGGGATCGACGCGCCCGGGTAGCCCTCCAAATAGGTGTTGCTGAGCACGATGCCGGAAGGCTGCTCAACGACGGTCAGCAGGATCGTATCCGACAGGCCGTCGGGCAGCGCGGCGTTGAGCGTCGTGACGCCGGCCTTCTTCGCGGTCACGCTGCCATTCTGGTCGACCTCGGCGATGGAACTGTCGCCGGTCGACCAGATGACCGTCGCGTCGTCGTGATCCTGCGGAGTCAGCACCGCGTCGTACTCCCGGATCTCGCCGACGAGCATCTTGGCGTCGCCCGCCGTGCTCTTGCCCTCCTCCACGATCTCGATGCCGGTCACGGGCTTGGAGGTGACGTTGAACTTAAAATAGAGGCGATAGCCGTTCGAAGTGGTCGCGTATACGTACTGGCTCGTGCACACGGCCAGGCCGGTGACGACGTCTCCGTCGACGCCCAGCGCGGACGGATTCGCGCTGACCAGACCGGTGATGACGCCGTGCGTGAGCTCGTCGTACGGGGGCACCGCGGGATCGTCGCTCCACTGTTCGCCCAACGGGATGTCGATCGCCGTGTCGTTCATCATGATCCACTTCGGATCGCTCTTCGCGTTGATGGTGATCGTCTTCCTGGCAAACGCGAGGTTGTGTTCGGTGGAGGGGTCTGCGAGGAACTTTTCGTACGTAAGGTAGGCGCACGCCTCGACGCGGTAGACGCCCGCGACGGCGGCGTAGAACACGCCCTCGTTGACGGTCGCGGTGGACGACGAGACCGACGGGACGATCCGGTAGGCGATGTAGCCGCCGGTCGGATCGAACTTCGCGGGGAGTGTAAGCAGCTCGCCGGTCTTTATGTCCATCTGGCTCGGCGCGGTCAGCACATGCACGACCACGTCGAAGGAGCTGCTGGCGGGCGCCTTGTCCGGATTCGTGTAGTCGACGCCGGCGACGGTGATCGTCGCGCTGCCGGTGGCAAGCGGCGTCAGGTAGCCGTTGTCGTCCACGTCGATGACCGAGGGGTTCGAGGACGTGTAGACGAACTGCGCGGTCGACACGTTCTTGAGCACGCCGTCCTTCCAGCACTTGAGGATGAAGGCGTTGGCCGGGTCGGTCGCGTCGGTCGCGTGCTTCGGAATCTGCTTCGCGTCGCCGCCGACGAGGAAATGCCGGAGGGGCTCGATCAGGGTCGAGTTCATGCTCAGCATCAGCTCGCCCTCGCGGTGCGCCTCGAGCAGCGCGGAGAGCGTAAAGTCGGGAATCTCTTCGCTTCCGTTGATGATCGTGTCGTCGGGCGGGGTCACGGTCAGCGTGATCGGCACGCTGCCGTACCACGTGGCGCTCGTGCCCACCTCGACCGAGGTGCCCGCGGCGTTTCCGTTGATCCACGCGCTGTTCGCGGGATCCGTGGTCCCCACTTCCCACTCGAAGGTGTAGCCGTACGTCGAGAGCCCGTCGAGGCCCGCGAGCTGGAACGTCGCGCTGTCGCCGGACTGTATCTTCTTGGACGGCGGCTCGATGTTCACGTCCGCCTGGAAGATCTTGTCGTAGACGTTGACGGGAACGCTTCCGACGACGCCGTTGACGGTGAGCTCGACGATGTCTGCGCCGGCCTTCAGGCCCAGCACGTTGACGTAGACCAGCGCGGGCTCGCCGTACTCGTCGCCTCCGTCTCCCTGGATATACCCGCCGCCCACGACGTAGTTGATCACCGGCACGGTATTGCCGGTCTTCGATGCGACGCTGATCTGGGCGCCCTGCATCAAAGCCATGCCATACACCTCGAACACCACCGAGGCGGTGTCGCGCCTGAAGACGTGGACGACCGGTTCCGCGGATTCGATATCGTTCGGCACGACGGCCTCCGGCTCGCCGGGCTGCCTGATGACCGTCACTTCGAACGACGCCATCAGGCCGCCCTCGGTGAGCACCGTCACCGTGGTGGTGCCCTCCTCGAACGCTTCCAGGTCCACCACGCCGTAGTAAAGGTCGGCATACACGATGCTCTCGTCGCTGGACGCGACGCTGTCGATGCTGTCGTTCATGCCCGCGGGCCCTGTGAGGTTGCAGAGCACGTAGCCATAGCCGCTATCCTCGTCGCGCGGAATGGTGATGGTCACGGGGTTCGGCAAGAACGTGATGCCGGTCGCCGCCACAAAGTCGCTCGACACCACGACGTTGATTATCTTCTGCGGAAGCCCGTCCGACGACAGCGTCACCGTCGTCGAGCCCTCCACGCCCGACGTCAGCTTCACGACCCACGGGGTCGCGGTCTTGTCGACTTGCGCCTGCACGACGGAGGTATCGGAGGAGGTCGCGTTCAGATTGATGGGGTTGGGAAAGTTGAAGTCGGACGGCAAAATCCCCACGGGAATTTCGCAGGTGACGGGGGTTGCCGGGGAGGGAGAGGAGGGCTTCATCTTGACATTGTCGCTGCCGACCCAAATCCCGGTCGCCGCCACAGAGTCGTCCGACACCACAACGTTGATTGTCTTCTGCGGAAGCCCGTCCACCGTCACCGTCACCGTCGTCGAGCCCT
>Ga0123333_10001185_pt1 | contig 27490 bp, 18 predicted proteins | sample BioC12SIPDNA_3_FD_89957 | JGI IMG/M metagenome (GOLD analysis project Ga0123333, IMG submission 89957) | Anaerobic biogas reactor microbial communites from Washington, USA - Biogas_R2_B C12 SIP DNA | ecosystem: Engineered > Bioreactor > Anaerobic > Unclassified | place: Washington, USA... | reverse complement strand
TGTCATTAACCTTTAAAAATGACATGGTGAACTAACCAGTGATAGTGTCACCCCATGGAACAAGGGGTGATGATGACAGCACGGGACATCCTCAGATTGGACGTGGTAGGGCGGTACCTGGATGGGAGAGTCACCGCGTCGGATGCCGCGGGCGAGCTGACAGTATCTGAGCGTCAGTTTCGACGCTACGTCAGCGCCTATCGAATGAAAGGAGCGATAGGTCTGCTCCATGGCAATCGCGGAAAGACATCCCCTCGTCGGGTACCTGACAGTGTTCGTGAGCAGGTCCAGAAACTGATGCGAGAACAGTACAGCGAGTACAACACTAGCCACATCAGAGATGCTCTCCAAGAGGAGCATGACATCAGTCTCTCATACTCGTGTGTGTATCGGATACGCAGTGAGATAAAGCAGCCTACGCCCAGAAAGCATCGCAGTCAGACACATCGTGTGCGTCGGATCCCGGCGGAGCGAGAAGGCCAACTGGTGCAAGTAGATGGGAGCACCCACGTCTGGCTGAAAGACCAGGGCTTAAGCTTCACTCTGATCGCGTTCCTGGACGACGCTACCGGCAAGATCTTAGGAGCTGTATTCCGCGAGGCAGAGGACGCTGTGGGTTACATTCAGGTGCTCCACCAGGTGTGCGGCACCTATGGGATCCCGCAGGCGCTGTATGCCGATCGCCACACCATCTTTCAGAGCCCGAAGAAGCTCACCGCTCTGCAGAAGGCCAGGCACGAGGAGCCTCTGACGCAACTCGGCGCTGTATTGGCGGCCCTGGGCATCCGCCGCATTGCGGCCCAGTCCCCCCAGGCCAAGGGCCGCGTGGAGCGGCTCTTTGGCACACTACAGGACCGTCTGGTCAAGGAGCTTGCTCACCACGGAGTGACCAACATGGCCGATGCGAATGCCTTCCTGCCAGGCTTCATACGCAGATACAACACACGCTTCCAGCGCGAGGCCGCCAATCCAACGCCGGCCTTCAGCGCCTGGCCTGAAGGCCTTTCCCCACAGCATGCCTTCGCATGTCACTATTCCCGTGTCGTCGGTAACGACAACACGGTCTCGTTCGGAGGGCTTAAGCTCCCGGTGCCGGCTAACGAGCGGCGCCGTAACTATGCCCGGGCTAAGGTCGACCTGTACCTACACTACACCGGCACTTTGACTATCGCATACCAGGGCAGGCGCCTAGTGAGATACCGACATGACCCGTCTGTACCCGTGCGCCTCGACCACTTCGTGCCTGCTGAGCCCATTGTGTACTCGCCTACTCCACCACCCGAGCCGGCAGAAACACCTCAACCTGAGCCCACTGCCAGACCCGTGACCAAGCCGGACGAGTTCCATCCGTGGCGCCACATGCCGCTGAACTACGACAGATCCTAGAATACAGGGGTGACAGAATCACTGGTTATTAGGGTGACAGAATCATTGGTTGACAACAGTACATCACCTTCGCGGCGCTCGGAGCACGCTCAGGCTTGGGTGTGGTCGGGCCGCATGGTACAATCACGACAACTTGCCCGGAAGGGACGTGGATGATTCGGATTGTGGATTTGGTGACGGCAACCGGAGGCACTCTTGTTTTCGCGGGTGCCGCGGCCGAGGTGAGCGGCTTTTGCTACGACTCCCGTTTGGCCCAGCCCGGGGAGCTCTTTGTTGCCGTGGTGACTGATTCGGGAGACGGCCACGACTATGTCCTGGACGCGCTATCCCGAGGCGTCAGCGGAGTGCTGTGCCAACGCGTACCGGAAGGGGGGCTACCCGATGGTATTGCGTGCATTCAGGTAGACGATACGCAACAGGCGCTGCTGGATTATGCGGCATGGGTGCTGGCAGATCGGGACGTGCGTGTGGTAGGCGTCACCGGCAGTGTAGGCAAAACCAGTACGAAAGAGGCTATCGCCTCCGTCCTGGAATGTCGCCTGCCCGTATTCCGCAACGAAGGAAGCTATAACGGTCGCTATGGCCTGCCGATCGCCCTGGGGAGACTGCGTGACGAAAAGCTGGCGATCCTGGAGATGGCCAGCGACAGCCCGGACGAAATCCGCGAACTGGTGCGGCTCTGCCATCCGCTGACAGGAGTCGTCACGGCCGTTGGCCGCAGTCATCTGGCGGATCTGGGCGATCTCGAGAGCATCGCCCAGGAAAAGGGGCGGCTCGTCGAAGCGCTGCCGGAGGATGGTCTTGCCATTCTGAACGGCGACGACCCTCACGTTCGGGATATGGCTCATCGGACACGGGCGCGTGTGGTTCTGGTGGGCCAATCATCGGCGAACGATCTCTGGGCGGATGATCTAGCCATCACCAGTCAGGGGACATCCTGCACGGTGCACGACGGGCGGGAACTCATCCGTCTGCAAGTCCCCTGGCTCGGAGCGCACCACGCCAACACGATGCTGATCGCCTATGCCGTCAGCCGTGAGTACGGGCTGAGTGCGGAGACGATCGCTCTCGGCCTTTCGAAGATGATACCGCTGCCGGGCCGCCTCCGGCCGCTGGCTGGGCGTGGCGGCAGCCTCTTGCTGGACGACACGTTCAACGCCAGCCCAGAGTCCTTCGCCGCGGCACTCGATACCCTTGCGGCGCTGCCTGCCCGTCGCCGGTGGGTGGTTATGGGCGATATGGCGGATCTCGGGCGTGAGGCGGAGGCTCTACACCGCGACGTGGGCCGGCGCGTTTCGAAGGTGTCTGACCGCATGGTTGCCAAGGGCGATCTGGCCGCGCTTGCCGCTGATGAAGCCCTGCGCGCCGGCATGAGCGCCGGCGCTGTGCGGGTGAGCTACTCTCAGCAGGATGTGCTGGAGGCTGTGGGACGAGAGCTGGCCGATGGGGACCTGGTGCTCATCAAGGGAAGTGCTGCGGCACGCATGGAGCAGATCGTTCGTGGCCTCCTGGCCGAATCGGAAGAGCCGGAGCAGGTGCTCGTGCGTCAGAACAGCGGCTGGCAGGCTGTGCACCTGCGTCGTCCGGGCCGGCCTACCTGGGTGGAAGTGGACCTGGATGCCATCGCCAACAACACGCGACTGACCCTGAACAGGCTCGCGCCCGGTGTCGAACTGATGGCGGTTCTCAAGGCCGACGCCTATGGGCACGGCGCTCGCCGCGTGGCGCGCACGGTGATTAACAAGGGGGCGACCTGGCTCGGGGTGGCCTGTCTGGGCGAAGGTATAGAGCTCCGCCAGGCGGGGATCCGCGTGCCGATTCTGAACCTGGGCTACACACCCGCGTGGCAGGCTCGAGAGGCGGTGCGTCACGATATCGCCTCCACAATCTTCTCGCTTGATGTCGCCCAGGCGCTGGCGAGGGCGGGCCGCGACCTGGGCAGGCCCGCCTCTGTTCACGTCAAGGTGGATACCGGGATGGGGCGTCTGGGTCTTTTGTCCGATGAGGTGCTGCCGCTGATCCGCGCGGCATCCAGCCTGCCGGGCCTGGAGGTGCAGGGCTTGTTCAGCCACCTGGCAAGTGCGGACGAGGAGGATCTCGCCCACACCGACGGGCAACTTGCCGCGTTCAGCAGCGTTGTGGAGCAACTCCGCCGCGAGCACCTGCTGCCGCTCAAAGTCCATGTGGCCAATAGCGCTGCGACGATCAAGATACCTGCCAGTCACTATAACATGGTGCGCGCGGGCATCATCCTATACGGGCTTGCCCCATCGCCAGAGACGCCGCTGCCCGAAGGATACCGTGCGGCCATGTCCTTCAAGTGTCAGATCGCGCAGGTTAAGGAACTCCCTGCCGGCAGCTGTGTGGGGTACGGGTGTACCTATGTGACGCAGGCACCGGCGCGCATCGCAGTCATCCCGGTGGGCTATGCCGATGGCTTTCGCCGCTCCCCGCGCCACTGGGAGTACGTGTTGGTCCGCGGGCACCGCGCCCCGGTGGTAGGCCGGGTCTGCATGGATCAGACCATGGTGGATGTAAGCGGGATCGCTTCCGTCAGGCAGGGAGACGAGGTGACACTCATCGGAACGCAAGGTGAGGAGACACTCTCGGCAGAGGACGTCGCCGGCCAACTGGGGACGATCAACTATGAGGTGGTGTCGGAGATCCTGGCTCGGGTGCCTCGCGTGGTCTAGAGTGGACGCGGTCCTGGCACGGGAAAGGTGTCGAGGGTCAGAATCGGTGTTCTGCACCCGAGGCGGCAGGCAGCCATACATTCAGGAGGGAATATGCCGGCCATTGAAGTGAGACCGGGAATCTACTGGATCGGGGTCAACGATCGAACGACGGATCTCTTTGAGGGCGTCTGGCCCATCACCGAGGCCGGCGTTTCCTACAACTGCTATCTCGTCAAGGGAGACAAGACCGCGCTCATTGACATGGCGGCGGGGCATCACGCCGCGGCGTTCGTGGACCAACTGCGCGACATCATCGATCCGGCCGAACTGGACTATGTCATCATCAATCACATGGAGCCCGATCACACTGGTGCGGCGGGCTTGCTGGCTGGCCTTGCGCCCCGCGCGGAGTTCCTCCTGAGCGCCAAGGCAGAGCCGTTGATGTCTGCCTACTACGGGCTCACCGGAAGGACGCGGGTCGTTGGCGACGGAGAGACCGTCAGTCTGGGCGGGCTGGCGCTGCAGTTCCACATGGTGCCCTTTGTGCACTGGCCAGAGACCATGGTGACCTACGTGCCGGAGCATCGCGTCCTCTTTTCCTGTGATGCCTTTGGCGGATACGGTGCTCTTCCCGGGAGGGTCTTTGACGACCAGTGTGTGGATATGGCGTTCTACACGCGGGAGGCACTCCGATACTATGTGAACATCGTCGCTCGCTTTAGTGGGCCGGTCCTCCGCGCGATAGACAAACTGAAAGGGCTGGATATCGACGTCGTCGCTCCATCTCACGGTCTGGTCTGGCGAGAGCATCCGGAACGGATCGTGGAGTTGTACACGCGCTGGGCGCAGCTAGCCACACAGCCTGCCGATCCGGGAGTGACCCTCATCTATGGATCGATGTACGGCAATACCGAGCGGATGATGAACGCGGTCGCTGAGGGTGTGTCGCACACCTCCCTGCCTCTCGAGATCTTTGATGCGGCCCGGACGCATGCGAGCTACATCTTGCCGGCCCTCTGGATGCACTCGGGAGTCATCGTAGGCGCCCCGACCTACGAGGTCTCGTTGTTCCCGCCGGTGGCGGAGATGCTCGGGTACGCCGTTCACAAGCGCATTATGAATCGCAAGGCAGCCTATTTTGGCAGTTACGGCTGGAGCGGCGGAGCGCTCCGCGAACTGAAAGAGATCGCGGAGCCGCTCAAGTGGGATTGGTTCGATGCTCTGGAGTTCAATGGCGCTCCCACGCGCGAGACGCTGCGCCAGGGAGAGGCTCTGGGTGAACGTTTCGCTCAGGCGCTCCTTGCTTCACGGGAGTAGCCTCTGCCGGCCGGCGGCGCGCTGAGAGGGAACAAGGGGATGCCAACAACCGACTATATCGAGAGAGTCGTGAATCTGCACATCCACACCGTGCACTCCGACGGATCGGGAACCGTTCCCGAGATTGCCGAGGCGGCCTCCGAGGCCGGCGTAGAAGTGCTGATCGTCACAGATCACAACGTATACCGGCCCGAGGAGGAGGGGTGGTACGGTGAGGTGCTCGTCCTTGTCGGCGAGGAACTGAACGATCCGGTACATCCCCATCGGAACCATCTGTTGGTGCTGGGCGCCGAGGACGATCTGGCCACACATGCGGCCACCCTTCAGGAGGCGATCGCGGCCGCGAAAAGGGCAGGAGCGTTGCCCTTTATCGCCCATCCGATCGAGCACAGCGGCGCGCGGGCGAACGAGCCCGAAATCAACTGGGAGGATCGCGACGTCACGGGGCTGCACGGCGTGGAGTTGTGGAACTATATGTCCGAGTTCAAGTCGTACATACACACCGTGCTTCACGGCCTGTTATACGCCTATCTCCCCAGCCTGGCCATACGGGGGCCATATCCAGAGACCTTGCGGCTTTGGGATGCCATGCTGACCGATGGGCCTTGCTGGGCCGTTGCCGGATCCGATGCCCATGCGAGCCTGTATAGGCTGGGGCCCCTGCGCCGCAGGATCCTCAGCTACCGTTATCTCTTTTCTGCCGTGAACACCCACTTGCTGCTCACAGAGGGCTGGAGTGGCGACGTGCGCCGGGACCGGGTATCTGTCTACGAGGCGCTGGCCGCTGGGAGGGCCTTTGTCGGCTACGATCTGGCGGCGCCCACGCGGGGAGCACGTTTTGTGGGTGAACGAGGTGAGAAGGGGTGTACGTTCGGTGGAACGCTCAGCGGAGGGAAAGAGGCGCGTCTGTCCGTCGATCTTCCGGCGCCGGCGAGCATCCGGCTGCTGCGCAATGGCGTGCCGGTCGCAGAGGCTACCGGCTCCCGGCTGGATTATGCGGCGGGCGAGCCGGGCGTGTACCGGGTTGAGGCTCGACGTCGATTTCGCGGGCGCTCGGTTGGATGGGTGTTTGGGAACCCCATCATTGTCACATAGGACGCATGCCGGCCCGTTGCCAGCAGTACTCCCAGGGTGGACTGCAACCGGAGATGAGCCCTGGCAGTCCTGGACGAACAGGATACTCCGGCCATAATACCAGAGAGGTGATCAGGATGAACGAACGTCGCCCGGATGGCGAGGTGTCCACAGGGCTCGTGGTTTCGAGTGCCCAGGGGATTGGCGCGACGCCCTGGTCTCCCGGGGACGTGCTCCGAGGCTCGCTGGTGGCCGTCGGGCTGCTTCTGGCGGGCATTATCGCCGTGGCGATGGTCGCCCTTGTGGCGGGCGTGGCCGGCCTGGACATCATGGATGAGGGGTTCATGAGGTTGCTCGTCTTTGCGAGCATGGGGCTTGAGGGTGTGTTCATTCTGCCGGCCTGGATCTGGGGCCCAAAGAAGCATCGCCTGCCTTTTCGAGCGTTGGGGCTCGCGCCTGCCCGATCGGCAAGGGTTGTCCTCCTGACGGTGGGCGGGCTGGCGGCGATTCTGGCCGTTGACGTACTCTGGGGGCTCGTTGCAGAGCGGTTTCAGCTACCGGGACAACCCGATCTCGTGCCTCTCTTTGGGGAGGGATTTCTTGGGCTGCTGGCCGCCATGGCGGTGGCCGTCGTGGTGGCCCCCTTTGCTGAGGAGGTCTTTTTCCGCGGCTTTATGTACGCGGGCTTCCGAGCGCGCTGGGGGATACCTCTGGCGGTCATCGTGTCCGCTCTCGTGTTCTCCCTATTTCATCTCTCCCTCAGCACGCTGGTGCCCATCTTGGCGATGGGAGCCGTTTTTGCGCTGCTTTACGAGCGAACGGGCTCTCTCTGGCCCTGCATCGTGCTGCACGCGCTCAACAACCTGATCGCGGTGCTCGGCGCCTACGCCCTGGCCTGATATGGGCTATACACAGAAAGAGGGGGAGCCCGCCGGGCTCCCCCTCTTTTTTCCAAAAGTCTACGGCTCGATCGTGAACACCGTGCCGCCTGTGCGGCCAAAGACGTCCGGCTCGTACATCTCATAGGCCTGTGCCGGTATGACTAGATACTCGCCCGCAGTGGTGCACCGGATCTGGTAGGTGTACTCGTAGGTCCCCCGCGGGAGGTGCATCGCGAACAGCACGAGTTTCTCGTCACGTAGTTCGCTGTGCGTTGGCCACTGGCGGTACCAGGCACCGAGGAAGTTCTCTTGCCCGTCCCCCTCTGGGATCAGGGCCATCGTATGACCCAGACGCCGGGTGGTGGCGAGGGACGGATCCAGGGCTTCGGTTCCCGCCGGCAGCGGGTCCTCCAGCACAAAGTAGTACAGGTCTCGCGGCGAGATCACCGTCAGCTTCACGGTGATCAGATCGTTGACGGCGGCCTGAGAGATGGACCGCTCTGCACCATCCTCAGCGAGGTACTCGCGATAGACGATGATACCGCGATCCAGCGGCTGGATCTGAGCGACAGGCAACAGGTACCGGAGATAGGCTGAATAGTAAAGCCGTCCGCTTCCTTCGGCTGGCTCCTTCTGCAGGTTGATGTAGGTGTCTGATCCGGGGGCTAGCTCGGCCATGCCGAGGCTCAAGCTCGCCGTCTCAGCCAGGGTGTCTGCAGTCGCTTCGCCCGCCAGGGCTATTACACCGTTGATGCTCAGACTATAGCCATAGTCAGGGGCGTGCTCTCCGGTGGCCGACATGTAGTCGGTCAGGGCCAGGATGGCCCAGACGTTCTCCTGGGTGGACTCCCAACGGCCGCTTGACCGTGCCATGGTGAGCCATCGGACGGCCTGAGGAAGGATACTCAACTCGGGATCCACCCAGGCAAGCGCCCGCAGAACGATCGCAGTGGTACGGGTATCCGTGTTCATCTGCCAGCGACTGCGCTCCTGCTCCTCCCAGTGGAGTCCTGTTGATGAAAGCATCCCTTCCTCAACCAACTCGTCCGCCAGCGCGCGTACGCGGCTGGGTTCATCCGGCTCCAGCAGGGAGAGCGCCATCGCGAGGTAGCCGCGCGCGAACAGCGAGAGGTGCTCGCGATCCTCAAAGAGCGTGACGCTGCGGCCTAGGTCGCCATCGCCGGCTTCGGCGAGGGCATACAGAACGGTCGCCCGTGTGTCATAGTCGTCCCGTGTTGCCGGCTCGGTATCGTTCAGGTACTGATACAGGAACTCGACGGCGCGCTCGATGACGACGTCATCGACCAGATAGCCGGCCTCACGCGCCTCTGCCAGCCCGTAGAGCGCATAAGCCGTTAGCGTCGCCGTGCTCTCGGTTCCGGCCCACCATCCCCAACCCCCGTCGAATGACTGCAAGGCGTAGACTCTCTGCAACGCCAGTGCGATCTGCTGAGAGAGCGCCACCTCCAGTTCTTGCCGCTCCAATCCCAGTGCGACGAGGGCACGCTGAGTGGCGAGGTTGGGCAGGAACCGGCTGACCGTCTGCTCGATGCAGTCATAGGGATAGGACCGCAGATACTCCAGGCCCTCCTGCATGGCGGCGGCCAGTGAAGGCTCAAGTGTTACGGTCAGGCCGCCCTGCTCGGGATTCGCCACCGCGGGGACGCGTATGACCTCCGTTTCACTCCCCTCGACGACTCCTGACGTCCCAACGGTCTCTGGTGTTGTCGCGTGGTAGACGGGTATGGACATGCGGACGGCGTCACGCAGAGGTCCACTTAGCGCGCTGAACGTCACCGTCACCCGATCGGCTACCCCAACCACGGCGGGCCAGTACAGGTCCGCGCGGTCTCCAGCATCCAGTACCACCGTTTGTTCGCTGCTGGCGAGCTCGAGCCCTTCGGCCTGGGCCGTCACACGGATCTCGAGGCCCTCTGCGGTGTTGTTATGTACCACGGTTGCCAGGCGCGGCTGGTCGCCGATCACCAGGAACCTTGGCAGTGCGGGGCGGACCATGACGTCCAGATTGCTGACGATATCTGCCACGCCCTCGCCAACGAGGGCATCTCCGGTGGCTGCCTGAACGCGCAGTCGCCAGGTGGTCAGGTTGTCGGGCAGGGTCACAGAGGCGCTGGCTGTGCCATTTCGATCGGTCCTCAGCGCTGGCTCCCACAAGGCTGTCGCAGGGAACTCGGTTCGGAGCCCTCCGTCATCTCCAGCGCCACCGCCGCCCTTGCCCTCTTCCGGGACGACTTCTTCGGGCATGTGGCGTCGCACGAGCGACAACGCGGTAATCACACCGAGCCCGCGCTGACGGTAGAAAGCATCCACGATGGAGGGGGGCTTCCCGCCCACCAGCGTCTCGACGGCCAGGTCGACGAGCTGAACGGTCAGCTCAGCCTGGACCGGATTCCCCTGATGATCGGTGACCTCGATCTCAAAGTCGGCCTCATCACCCGGCTGGTACGCGCCACTCCGATCGGGGGAGATGGAGACGGCCAGCTCGCGTTCTGCGGCGGTCACCTCCAGCATGGTCATGCCGACTCGGTACCCGGGTTCGCTTTCGTCTCCCCCTGTGCCAGCAACCAGAACCAGCGAGACAAACACGTTCGGTGTATAGCCAGCTTCGATGGGCAGCCGCAGCGTCTCGCTATTGCTTTCGATCTCGATAACACGGTACTCGAGAATGGTGCCACGCTCGATGGTCAGCAGGGCCGTGACCGGCCCTCTGAACGGGGAAGGGACGAGTATGGACGCCACATCGCCTGGCGCATACACGTCCTGGTCAGGGACGAGCTCGATACGGTAGTTGTTGTCGTGCCCCCAGTTCACATAGCCGCTACCGCTGACCCACAGGTACAGCTCGCTGGAAATAGCGTTGCCCGACCGGTCCCGTGCACTCGCCGTGACGACGTACGTCCCGCCTTCCGGTGGAGTCCAATCTATCGCGGCTTTGCCAGCAGCGTCGGTACGAATGGTGGTGGAGTACACGGGCGTCTCACGGACATCGTTTTGCCAGACGTAGTCTCCGTCATCTGTGAGCTGTTGAACGCTGTACCACTCTTCACGCGTCACCAATGCGTCGATCGACACGCGGCCGAGCGCCTCACCCTGTGTATCCACAGAGACAAAGGACAGCGCCAGGCTCTCTCCAGCCGTGCCCACATATCGATCGGTCGCCAGCCCGATGTAGGTCTCGCCGGCGTGCACGATGGCTGTTGTGGCGCCGGTGACTTCCTGGTTATTCAGGTCCACCACCGAGCACTCGATCGTGAAACGACGGCTGTTGCTGCCCTGAAGCGCGAGCGGGACGTCAACCGTAAAGCGGCCATCGGGCCCCGTCTGACCGGCGCCTTCGGTGATCAGGCCGGTGTCCTGGATCGCGTCAGACGATCCATAGTAGTCGTACTGCCCAAAGGTGTAGTGGCCTTCGCCCTGCCATCGGTCGTAGTAGTAGGGCGTGCCAAAGATGCGCCACTGCACGTTGGCTCCGGAGACCGGTCCGCCGAAGAAAAAGCTCGCGTCAACCGATAGCTGCATCCTGTCGCCGGTGACGTACTCGGCCTCGTCGGTGCTGACGCTCACCTGGAACTCGGGCGCACGGTACTCCGCCACCAGGAACGATACTTCGCTGTATTCCTCATCCACTCGCAGGACGAGGCTGTAGTAGCCCAGCGGCGCGGTCTCTGCCAGCGCGATCTCGCCATCCAGAGAGCCCATGTCACCCAACGTCAACTCATCGCTCCATACGGCTCTGCCTTCGCTATCGATCAGCGAAGCCTGAACTGGCGTGCCCATCTCCGGCAGGCTGTACTCGCCATCGTCATCCAGCCGCAGGAACGCCTTGTAGTACACCGTCTGTCCAGGCCTGTAGATCTGCCGATCGGTAAATAGATGAGCCCTGAAAGACCGGGCTTCCCAGTTGACGGGAAGTTGATAGTCCCAGGGGCTGACGCCGTCGGTCCAGTTCGACACAACAGCACCCAGGCCCAGCCGGGACTCGGCCAGCACCGTGACGCTCTCCCATCGCTCCTGATCGGGCATGTCCAGCATCGCCAGCCCGTCCCGATCTGTGCGGCCTGAGCCGGCTGGCTCCCCGTAATAGTCGTACAGGGTCAGGTCGGCATTGGGCACCGGTTCGCCAGATTGCAGATCCGTCACCCACACGAGCGCCTGCTCATCCGTTGTCTTCAGCATGATGTTGAGCCCCGTAACCACAAAGGCGTGGAACTGGCTGCCGTCCACCTCAGGGGCGCCGACCCTTAGCAGGTAAATGCCCGGCTCCATCGGACCGGAGGCGTTCTGGGGAAGGGCAGAGACGGCGACTTGCGCGCTGTTCAGGGGCGCTTCTGCGTCCAGAGACCAGGTCGCGAGGCGATTCGCACCGGAGAGGCTGAACCGGCTCCAGTCGGGCCACCCGCCTTCGCGTGTTAACATAACCAGTTGCGCAGGGGTCAGCTCGTACAGGGCCATGTCGATCCGAGACACGTTGATGTGTCTGACGGAGGCGAGCGTGTCCGCGAGGGCACTATAGATGCCGATCGGTCCCTCTGTCAGGAGATCGATGCTGGGCGAGGCGGGGCGTGTGACGAACCGCAACGTCAGCGGCTCTGCCAGAGGCTCCCCAAAGAGGTCTCTGGCCTCCTCTGACAGAGTCACCGTGTACGGCGTCGAAGGCTGCAGGCTCCAGGACACCCACAACTCGGTCTGATCCCCTTGCCAGTATGGGTACATGCGTACCGCCGGGGAGATCTCCAGAGCCTTGACCGTGGTCTCGGGATCCATCGGCGCTGAGAAGACGATCTGGAGAGAGCCGTAGAGATCCACACCCTCGGCACCGTCCCGCGGGTTACTGGAGACCAGTTCCGGCATGGGCGCCGTGGTGAATGACCACAGGCGATCCTCCTCGATCGCGACCTGGCCCGATGCGGACACGCTGCCGGCCGGCAGGCGGACGTCATACGCTGTGCCGCGCTCCAGCGGTTCTTCCGCCAGGAAGGTGAGCGTGTTTGCCAGCCAATCCAGCCGACCGGTGATTGGGGTGCCGTTGTCGCTCCTGGTCACCTGCAAACGTTCGGATACGCTGGACCGATCCATCCCCTGGTCAAAGGCGAGGACGATGGCCGTGTTGGGATCGACGAGTATCTGGTCTGGCAGCGGAGTCTCCAGCGACACGGACGGAGGCTGGATGGTAAAGCTCCACTCGAAGGTATCGGCGAGCTCAGCTCCCGCGAATGAGAGCCCCCCGGCCACCCTCACGGTATAGGTGGTGCCTGGCGAGAGCGCCTCCTGAGGGGTAAACACGTAGACGGACGTATTGGTCCATTCGCCTTTCCCCAGCACAGCGGGGGAGATCTCCAGCGGGGAGGGCAGCCCTGCCTGGTCATCAATTCCGGTCAGAGGCACGACCGGCCGGTTGAAGGTGACAATGATGCGTGTATCCGGAGCAATGCCGGCTGCATCGACGCCAGGAAAGACGTCACTGACCTCCAGGTAGCCGACGACTCGTGAGCGGAACGTGATCTCACGGTTGAGCGCCAGGCCCTGTAGACTGCGCGCTCCAGTTTTGACGGTAATGCGGTATTCGGCGTCACGAACGAGAGCATCCTCGTGCGGCAGGAAGTGGAGCGTGGCAGAATCGGGCCATTGAAAGGTACCCTCGACGTTTGGGGAGATCTCGAACGCTCCCTCCACGCTTTCAGAGTCCATCGGCTGGTCGAAACTCAGCACGATCGGCTCGCCGAGCGAGAGTTCCTGACCCGGGGCCGGCGTAGCCTCCAACAGGCGCGGAGCGTGAGGCGGCGCGGGCGTTGCACTGGGCTCGGCCGTCGGCTCCGGACTAGGCAGATCCCTGGTGATCTGCGCCAGCCTGGGGATCGGTGTGGGGAGTGCCTCGGAGCGGCCACAGCCCAGGGGCAGTGCGAGCATGGCAACCAGAACCGCGACATAGACTAACCTGCTCCATCCGCTCATGGGTCAACTCCTCCTGATGACGTCGCTCTGACAACCTTGATGCGCACAGGGGCGCTACGCTGCTGGATGCCTGCACCGTCGCTGTAGGCCAACGTGAGCACATGATCTCCCTCAGTCAAGCCCCAATACACAGTATAGGGCGGACCGGTCCATTCGTGCCAGTCTTTTCCGTCGAGTTCCAGCGATAGCCTGCCGCCACCCTGGCAGATCCCGCACACGGCCGTGATACGCAGCCTCTGGCTCTCGGCGGGCAGAGCGGTAGAAATCCGGAAGACGTCGCCATCGGCCGGCGATCCCAGGCGGATCGGGGCATCAGTGCTGGGCGTCCCTGCGCGAGCGTCTCCCGACGCAAGTCCTGTCTCCGAGTCCAGGCCAGAGTCGATGGCCCACTGCAGCATTTCGGGGGGCCAAATAACGGCCGAGCGAACGATGACGCGTTCCGGTGGCGTGTCCTGCTCGGCTCGTGCACCGGTGAGTGCGTCCTGGGCTACGAGAGTGTGAAGGTCGCACTGCTCCACGGGGGCAGATTCCTTCAGGAACCATTCCAGGCGCCGCTGGGTACACGCCGGCCCCGGCAGTTGGCCCGAGAGAGGGCATACCTCGACCTCAACCAGCCCTTCTGGCACCACAAACGTGGGCGGCGGTTGCCTGTGAGCCGTACGCATGAGGCTGTTCCAGATCGGTGCAGCCCCAGTCAGTCCGGTAGCCCCCTGCATGGAGCTGCCATCGGCGTTGCCCACCCATACCCCGACGGTCCAGGATGGGGTGTAGCCGATGGTCCAGTTGTCACGCCACTGATTGCTGGTGCCCGTCTTGACGGCAGCGGGATAGGGCAGATCCAGCGCGCCGGCTCTGCCAAAGGCGGGTACCCGCGCCTCACCGTCGGAGAGCACATCGGTAACCAGATAGGCGATTCGCGGGTCGATAGCCTGAACTGTAGGAGCCGGGCTGTACTGGTAGAGCACGTTCCCCTCGCCGTCTGTGACCTGCTCGATCAGCCGTGCGGGTACGAGTCGCCCTTCGGCGGCGAAGGAGGCATAGGCCGCGGTGAGGTCGAGCAGTCGAACCTCCGCTCCCCCCAGGGTCAGGGCCAGCCCCTGCCGGTTCGGATCGTTGAGGGTGTCGATGCCCAGCCTCTGCGCCATCTCGGGAAGCGCCTGTACGCCGATGGCATCGAGAAGTCGAACGGCAGCGATATTGTACGAGTTGGCGAGCGCCTCTCTGAGCGATACGAGGCCGTGCTCGCGGCCGTCATAGTTCACGGGCACATAGGCCGTTCCCTCGGCCGTTCTGAAGACGGTGGAAACGTCGGCGATCGAGGTCGCCGGCGAGTAGCCGCGTTCGAAGGCAGCGGCGTACGTCAGGGGCTTGAGTGCCGATCCGGGCTGGCGTAGCGCCGTCGCGCCGTTGACCGCTCCAGCGGTATCCGTATCCCAATAGTCGGCGCTGCCCACGAGCGCCCGGACGGCCCCCGTGCTATCGAGCACCACGGCAGCCGCGTTGCCGACGCGTCGGGATGGTGCATCGTCAGCCGGGACATTGAGCTCCGCCAGATGCAGAGCCACGATCTGCTCGGCGCGCTCCTGAAGACCCCAGTCCAGGGTAGTTCGGACGCTCAGCCCCCCGTGTGCGACCGCACCTTCGCCTACGAGCCGTGAGAGCTCATCGCGCACCATCACCGAAAAGTGCGGCGAGCGCAGGGAGTACGGAGAGCCCGCAAAGGTCAGTGGTTCAGCGTGCGCGCGGGCTGCCGTCTGCTCATCGATGTACGCTGCCCTGACCATCAGATCCAGGACGGTACGCTGTCTCTCGCGCGCAGACTCCAGATGGTTCAGGGGATTGTAGGCCACCGGGGATTGTGGTATCCCGGCCAAGAGGGCGCTCTCGGCCAGGCTGAGGTCGCGGACAGGTTTGCCATAGTAACCACGGGAAGCGGCATCGACGCCGTAAAAGAGGTTGCCAAAGTACGTATGGTTCAGGTACAGTGCGAGGATCTCATCCTTGGATAGTACGGCATTGAGCCGGAGCGCAAGCCATGCCTCTCGGAGCTTGCGGACTAGAGTCTGGTCATAGCGCCCGCTGCCCAGAAGGAGCTGCCGCGCAACCTGTTGCGTGATGGTACTGCCGCCGGAGACGATACGGCCCGCCTGAAGGTTGAGCCCCAGCGCACGTAGGATCGCGCGCGGGCTGAGGCCGGCGTTGTGATAAAAGCCTGCGTCCTCAGTCGCGATGACGGCCTGTATCAGCGCCTCTGGCACCTGTTCCAGCGACACAGTACGTTGAGCGCCGCCCTCGGGATCATAGAGCTCATACAGCAACGCTCCGCCCCTGTCGTATATGAAGGACGATGGTGCGGATGCGGCGCGAATACGGGAGGGCAGGTCCGTCGGCAGGTACAGGGCGATCAGAAAGATCACCAGGGAAGCCGTGCCAACTGCGAGGCCCCATCGCAACGCCCGGGACCTTGCGGTCGGTACGCCGGATGCTCCGCGGACCGTGCGCCGTCCGCCCCGGCGTGTCAGGTGGCCGTTAGCTCTGGCGTCCGATGATCGACTGCGCAAGCTCATAGAGCGCCTCTGCGGCGATCCCCTGCAGGTTCATAGAGTTCCAGGCCCGATCCATGTCATGGCGAAAGGAGGCCGCACGCTGTTCTGTGGCCTCTTTCGCGCCGGACCGCTCCAGCACAGAAAGCATCAGGGCTTTGCTATCCACATCGGGGGGGCGGCTGTACAGCTCATGGAGGGTTCTCTGCCCTCGCTCTCGCTCCCAACTCAGGGCATGAATCACCGGGAACGTCATCTTGTGCGAGAGAAGATCGCTGGCAGCCGATTTTCCCGTGATGGCTGGATCGCCCCATATGCCCAGTAGGTCGTCCGTAATCTGGAAAGCGAGTCCCATCGCCTCACCAAAGTCCGAGGCGGCGGCAACCGTGCTCGAATCGCTCCCGCCGAGCACGCAACCGATCGTCAACGCCGCCGAGACCAGTGCGGCGGTCTTGCCGCGGATCAGGGACATATAGGCGTCCTGGACCAGACCAGTGTCCCCCTCGGAAGAGATGTCGAGATACTGACCTTCACACAGGCGCAAGCACGCCCGATCCAATAGCCGGGCCGACTCGAGAACGACTTCGGGCAGGTGCCCAAGCGCTTGGAGTCCGTACATGCTCCCGCGCGCAAGAGCCCAGAGGCAATCGCCAGCGTTGATCCCCTGAGCGAGGCCCCATACGGTCCACAGCGTGCGCCGGCCGTGGCGAGTAGGGCTGTCATCCTCTATGTCATCGTGAATGAGCGTAAAGTTGTGGATCAGTTCAACGGCCGTGGCTGCAGGAAGCGCTCCCTGCCAGGCTCCTCCCACGGCCTCGCAGCTGAGCAGACAGAGCAGCGGGCGTATCCGCTTCCCGCGTCGCTGAGAACCGGCCAGGCCGGCCTCGTCTTGCCAGCCCAGGTGGTATCGCAACATCCCGTACAGACCATCGTACGGCGGCCCGCCAGGCGGCACCGCTCGCTGCATGCTGTACTCGATGGCATCCAGATACGGTGCAAGGTCGAGCCGCATTCAGGCTTCCCTCTGATAGAGATGCTCCGGCGATAGCTCCGAAACGCGAGTGACGCCCAGGCAGAACATCGCGATCCGCACCTGCCGCAGGACAATGCCTACAACGGCGCTGGTGGCTTCTGCCGACTCGAGAGCTGCCGCCAGCAGCGGCCTGGCCATGCCCGCGACATTCGCGCCGAGCGCCAGGCACTTGACGATATCCGTGCCAGATTCGATTCCTCCACTGGCAATCAACGGCAACTGGGGACACGCCTCTCGGGCGCGTATCAGAGCCGTCGCCGTGGGGATGCCCCAATCATCAAAGGCAGCCGCGACGCTCGCATCCTCTTCGGAGGCCACCCGGTGCGCCTCTACGCGGCTCCACGAGGTGCCCCCGCTGCCGGCGACGTCGATGGCCGCAACGCCTGCCTCTTGCAGAGTGCGGGCGACGGCGGGCGAGATACCCCATCCCACTTCTTTGACGATCACCGGGCAGGGGGCCCGCGCACACAGCTCCCTGATCTTGCCGATCAGGCCCGCGAAATCCGTGTTGCCCTGTGGCTGAATGGCTTCCTGAAGCGGGTTCAGGTGTAGAGCCAGAGCATCGGCACCGATCTCGGAGACGGCTCGCAGGCAGGCGTCGATCGTGACGCCATAGTTCAGCTGGACTGCGCCCAAGTTGGCCATGAGGAAGACGTCCGGCGCGAACTCGCGTACGCGATAGGTGGACATCAGGGCGGGCTGCTCAAGCCCGATGCGTTGCGATCCCACGGAAAAGGGCAGGCCATTGCTCTGCGCCGCTTGCGCCAGGTTGGCGTTCACCTGGGAGGCCCGCGGTGTCCCACCGGTCATGGCGGAGATGAGAAGCGGAGCGCCCAGTGTGGCCCCCAGAAAGGATGTCTCGGTGTTGACGTCTTCAAGGCGCATCTCTGGCAGCGCGCAATGCCAGAGCGCATACCGATCCAGGCCCGTGCCACGCCCGGACCGAACGTCTCGCGTTGAGGCAATGCGCAAGTGCTCTTCTTTGCGGTCAGATAGCAAGGAATACGTTCCTTTCAGCGTTGCTTGTAATCGAGTATAGATCCAGGCCATGCTCGAGTCAAGGGAGGGCGCCGCCTCCGCCCTGCCTTGTCACTCGCGGGGCGCGCCCTATAATGCGGCGGTTGCCACGCGAATCTGAGGAGGTCCCCATGCAGGTACGTCGATATGATCCGGAGCGCGATCGTGGTGCGGTGCATCGAATCTGGCGCGAGATAGGCTGGCTTGGGGACGAGGGCACGGCGCGCGAGGCCCTGGATACCTGGGTGAGCGCAGGCGACGCCCACGTGGCGCTGGTGAGCGGAGAGGCGGAGTGCCTTGTGCTGACCTCCCCCGGTACACTGCGGTATCTGGATGAGGCGTTACCTTTTGCCGGAGTCACGGGGGTCGCGACGGGCAGAATCGCGCGCAAGCAGGGCTTTGCGACACGGCTCACTGCTGCGGCGTTGGCGGAGCAGGCGGCGGCGGGAGCCGCAGTAGCTGGCCTGGGCATGTTTGACCAGGGCTTTTACGACAGGCTGGGCATGGGCACAGGGGCCTATGAGCATACCTGGGCGTTCGACCCGGCGCGTCTGCGGGTAAGCGGCAGGCCGCGTATGCCCAGGCGCCTGTCGGTCGCGGACGCCGCTGAGGTACACGCAGCCCGACTGGCCCGCTGGAGGGCGCACGGATCTCTCAGCATGCTCCCGGTTGAGTTGACCAAGGGGGAGATGCTGGAGGGCGGAGAGAAGGCCTTTGGTCTGGGCTATGCCGATGGAGAGGGGGGCGCACTGTCCCACTTTTGCTGGATCCGCGCTGAGAGTCAGGAGCATGGGCCTTACCGGATCATGTTCTACGCCTATCGCAATGGCAACGAACTGCTTGACCTGCTACGCATGGTCAAAGCCCTCGGGGATCAGGTCGATCGGGTAACCATGCCAGAGCCACCGGGTATCCTGCTCCAGGACCTCATCGAGCAACCCTTCCGGCAGTCGCGCATCGCCGGGCAGAGCCGCGTACCCGTCGGCATCCGCGCGAGCGCCTATTGGCAGTGCCGGATACTTGACGTCACCAGTTGCGTATCCCGGCTGCGTTTGCCCACTGGCCAACTGGCGTTCAACCTCGAGTTGGTGGATCCGATTGTGGATTACCTGCCAGAGAGCAGCGGCTGGCGCGGGATCGGTGGGGACTATCGCGTCGATCTGGGGGCTGAGTCCACCATCGTGCGCGGCCATGACGTCCGGCTGCCCACGCTAAAGGCCGGAGTAGGTGCGTTCTCCAGGTTGTGGCTGGGATCGGCTACGGCATACGGCCTGGCGACCACGGATCGGCTACAGGGCCCCGATGACCTCTTGGCTCAGCTCGATCGGTTGCTGCGGCTGCCCCGGCCAAGCCTGGACTGGGATCTATAGCCTGTGCCAGGCCGCTGGGGGTGGCGCTCGGATGGGCGTGCCACCCCCAGCGATTCAGAGTCATGCGCCCAGGGGCTGTGAGAGGCGATCCAGGATCCGGCAGTAGGCGCTCTGCGCGCGCCGGAAACTGCTGAGGCGGAAGAACTCGTTGGGAGAATGGATGCGTTCGTCCGGGAGCCCGAACCCGTAGCTCACTGTGTAGATCCCAAGGATGTCCTTGAACGACGTGGTGATGGGCACACTGCCCCCGGTGCGCTCCAGATAGGGTTCGCGGCCGTAGAGCGTCCGAAGGACCTCTCGCGCCGCGGCCAGATAGGGATCGTCCGTTGGGATCAGGTAGGCACGCGACCCGGATTCTGTGGCGGTTACCGTCACCTCGACTCCTGCCGGGGTGTTCTTGGCCACATGCGAGCGGATCGACTCGATCACACGCGCCGGATCCTGATCGGGCACCAGACGACAGGTGATCTTGGCGTGGGCCGTGGAGGGGATGACCGTCTTGGTGCCCTGTCCCGTGAATCCGCCCCACAGGCCATTGATCTCGAGCGTTGGTCGTGCCCAGGCTCGCTCCCTGGGACTGTAGCCGGGCTCGCCAAAGAGCGCCGTGACGCCAAGATCCTGCAGATAGGCCTCCTCGTCAAACGGAACCGCAGCGATGGCCTCTCGATCCTCCGGGCTGAGCGGGGCCACGCCGGCGTAGAACCCATTGACGGTGATCTTGCCTGCCGCGCTGCGCATCGAATCCAGCAGGCGGACCATCGCGTGCAGCGGGTTCTGGATGGCCCCACCGTACACCCCGGAGTGCACGTCATGATCCGGCCCCTCCATGTCGATCTGCAGCCCGCAGATGCCCTTGAGGCCGACCGTCAGCGATGGCTGATCTTCGGAGAACTGCCCGGTATCCGCGCTCAGGGCGGCGTCGCAGGCCAGCAGTTCACGGTGCGAGGAGATGAACGCCGGGAGCTGCGGGCTGCCGATTTCTTCCTGGCCCTCGAACAGGACCTTGATGTTCACGGGTAGAGTGCCCCGTGTGGTCAGGAGAGCCTCCAGCGCCACGACGGGGGCCAGCAAGTTGCCCTTGTCGTCCGTGGCGCCGCGTGCGTAGATGCGATCTCCCTCGATCGTCGGCTCAAAGGGTGCGTGGTGCCAGAGATCGATGGGGTCAACAGGCTGTGTGTCAAAGTGAGCATAGATCAGGATTGTGGGCTTGCTGGGAGCATGAAGCCAATCGCCATAGACGACGGGGTGCCCGCCGGTCTCGAGTATCTGGACGTGCTCTATGCCCGCAGCGCGCAACCGGTCAGCGGCCCATGAGCCGGCCTCACGTACATCCGAGGCATGCTCGGGCAATGCCGAGATGCTGGGTATGGATAGGAACGCGATCATCTCCTGAACAAACCGCTCCTGGTTGGCGTTGAGATAGCGCTCTACGGTCTCCATGGTGTTCCTTTCAGGTTTTTCTAGGTGGTGAGGAGCGCCAGTAGGGCACTCATCGTGATGCTGCTCAGCAGCGTCGAGAAAAAGATGACACTGGCCACATAGTCTGCATCCGCGCCGAACTCGATGGCCATCAGTGCGGAACTGACGGCTGTGGGCGTCGCGGACTGAGCGATGGCCACGTCGCGGGCCAGTCCGCTGAGGCCCAGCAGCGGCGCGAGGCCAAAGGCTAGGGCGGCACCTCCCACGAGTCGCAGGATGACGCCGATGGATATGTCCTTGATGCGCTTTCCGATACGGGTCTGTGCCAGTTGAACGCCCAGCATCATCAGCATGATGGGAATCTGGGCCTGCGCGATCAGCTCCACCGGTCGCATGACCGCGTTGGGCAAGGGGGCCGCGGAGCGAAGCAGCAGCGCCAGCGCAAAGGCATAGATGCCCGGCAGCTTGAGCACCTGCAGGAGCGTCTGCCCCAGGGAGCCGCGCCCGTGCGCCGCGATAAAGGCGGCCAAGGTGTTGGCTGTCAGGTTCGTGGCGACGAAGTAGGTAGCGCCCAGCGCAAAGCCCGCCTCGCCGAAGGTGAATAGGATGATGGAAAGGCCCATGTTTCCCGAGTTGGTAAAGGCGATGCTGAGCATGAGCGCACGGATCGCTTGCTGGCTCCAGCCGAGCAGGCGCCCTACGGCGAGGCCGGCGGCGATCATCACGAGGGTGAAGGCGATGACGTAGGCCGTCAGCCGACCGAACTCTGCAGGATCCACCTGGGACTTGACGATCGATGAGAACACGAGGCAGGGGGTGAGCACATAAATGGCGAGCCGCGAAAGGGTACGCTTGTCAACCTTGATGAGGCGTTCCAGTACATACCCAACGCCGATCACCGCAAAGGAGGGCAAGACGTTGTTCATAAAGATGGACAGGCCAAGGGCCATGGCTGCTCCCTCGCGCGGGTATCCGGGGACGCCTCACTATAACTGAACACATACGGACTGCCAACTGCCCGGCGACTTGGCTCTCGCCGGAGTTCGGATATGATAGAGTAAGGTATAGTCGATCCGGTGCGCTCGAGTCGTGACGCAGCGGCGCAATAGACAAGGTTCAGGAGGATCTGATGAAGATCGTGGTGCTAGACGGTGGCACTCTTAACCCCGGGGATCTGACCTGGGAAGGACTGGAAGCACTCGGTGACACGGTGATCTATGACCGGACACCCCCCGAGTTGGTGATCGAGCGCTCTCGTGGTGCCGAGGTCGTGTTGGTCAACAAGGTGGTCATCGATCGCGAGACCATGGAGCAGTTGCCCGAGCTCAAGTTCATCTGCGTGCTGGCGACGGGCTATAACGTGATCGACACGGCCGCCGCCAAGGAGAAGGGGATTCTGGTGGCCAATATCCCGACCTATGGAACGCAGTCTGTCGCCCAGATGATGATGGCGCATGTGCTGAACCTCGCTCAGCACGTCGGTTACCATGCCGATACGGTGCGAGCAGGGCGCTGGTCGTCCTCGGATGATTGGTGTTACTGGGATTTCCCCATGGTAGAGTTGCACGGCCTGACCATGGGCGTGGTCGGCTTTGGGCGGATTGGGCGCAACTCGGCCGCCGTGGCCAAGTCCTTTGGCATGAAGATCCTGGCCTTTGACGAGTTCGTGCAGGATCCGGGGGACCCGGAGGTCGAGATGGTCGACTTTCGCACGCTGCTTCAGCGCAGCGATGTGGTGACCTTCCATACCCCGCTGACGCCAGAGACCGAAGGGATGCTGAACGCGGAGACGCTCAAGCTGATGAAAAAGACCGCCTTTGTCATTAACACCAGCCGTGGGCCGGTGATTGACAGCCAGGCCCTTGCCGATGCGCTGAACAACGATGAGTTGGGCGGTGCCGGGCTGGACGTTCTTGATGTGGAGCCTCCGCCAGCCGATCACCCGTTGCTCACGGCGAAGAATTGCTATGTGACACCTCACATCTCATGGGCGACGCGCTCTGCGCGCGCTCGGCTGATGCAGACCGCGGTGGATAACGTGGCTGGCTACATCAACCGCAAGCCGATGAACATCGTCAACAAGTAGATCACAAGAGACAGGAGCCCCCGGGCGCGGACCGGTACAGCGCCCGGGGGCCAATTTGGCAAGTCCCAGCTACGCTAAGCCAGACGGGCTACTCAGCCAGCTTTGCGTCTCGGCCAGGATGGCGTCGATCCCCCTGGAGCCATCTACCCAGATCACCCTCAAGCCCAGGGTGTTGGCTTGCTCTGCCACCCGGAGCGCAAAGGCGGCATCGCGTGCCATCCAGCGTTCCCAGCACTCTGCCGGATCGCTGCAGCGTGACAATACTTGCTCCACCCACGGCCCGCGAGTTCGGTAGGTGCGGCGCTGAAACGCCTCTGTCGGTACGATCCACACGGCCTGGCGCGGGTCCGTGATCAGAGGAGCAACACACTCTGGCAGCAGCGCGGCGCCTTCCGCGACAACAACACGATCCACAGAACCAGCCAGATCCGAGAGGATCATGGGGAACTGCTCCTGGTAGAGGGCCAACTCGTCCTCCACCTGATCGTCCACGGGGCGCAGCCAGATCTCGTCCGCGCTCATTCCGCGGAGGCGACACATGCGCGGTTGAGCGACCGCGGAGGCTGATGCCAGGTGCCGGTCCCAGTGCTCATCGCAGTGGTACAAGCCAAACCCGTAACGCGAGCTCAGGCGGGACGCGATCGTGCTCTTGCCAGAGCATGGCGAACCGCCGATCCATAACCTGGCCGTAGGGGAAGCGTTCAATCTCGCGATGCTCATATGCAGGGTCCCCCTCGTGAGTCTATGCTGCGGGATGCGGAGTGGACGAGTTGCCCGGTGACGGTGAACAAGAGCCTTGCTGAGCGTACTGCCCCTCCCGATGCTTGACAAGCAAGATCCGCACGGCTAACGTGCAGTGCGTGAAGGCGAGCAGGGTATTCTCCACAACGTGGTATGGGTGAGGCGCCATGGACTTGATCGAGCGGCTGGCAAGTACGGATCTATTCCAGCATCTCGAGCCGCTTCAGCTGGCTCAGGTGGCGGCCCTCGCGCGCGAGCATCGAGTGTCTGCCGGGACCACCCTCAGCCGCCAGGCGGATATCGGAACGACCTTTTTCCTCATTGATAGCGGAGACGCTCTGGTCCAACGCGTGGACGACAAGGGCTTTGCGCGGCCGGTGGGCACGCTGCGGGCGGGCGATTGCTATGGCGTCACCTCGCTCTTTGTTTCCGAGCCCAGAGATGCCACCGTCATCTCCCGAACGCCGATGAACCTCTGGACGATCGAGCGCGCGGTTTTTGAGGACTTGCTCGATCGGGAGCCCGCGATCGGCCGCGCGATGTCGGTGCCCGTGCACGTCGCCGCTCGCCTGGAGATGCCAGAGTTCCCTTGGCTGGCAGAGTCTGAACGCGTGGTATTGTACAGCCATCGCCACTGGGGACCGCTGGTCCTCACACTGGCGGCCGGCACGCTGGCGATGGCGCTGGTGATCGGATCGGTGATCGCGTACCTGGCCAAGCGGGGCGCCAGTTGGGATCCCACGCTCTGGCTGCTGATCCCAGCCGCGCTCTACCTTGCTTTTGTCAGCTGGCATTGGTTTGACTGGCTTAACGACCAGCTCGTCGTGACCACCCAGCGCATCAGCTATCGCGAGCAGGTGGCGCTGTTCTACGAGGCACGTAATGAGGTACCGATCGACCGCATCCAGAACATCAACATCATCTCGACGCTACTGGGAAGGGTCCTGAACTATGGCACCGTCATCATCGAGACGGCGGCCCAGACCGGGACGCTGGCCCTGCAGCAGATGCCCAGGCCCGAAGATGTTCGCGATGCAATCTGGGAGCAATCCGAGCGATCGCAGGCCACGCGGCATGCGGCCGAACGCCGGCTGATGGCTGACGCCTTGGCAAGCCAACTCGGAATCGATACCCGAGAGAGACTGCCGGACGCCGATACGCCGGGAGAGGCCGCGGAGCACAGTCCGGACCCCTCGGAGGAGCCCGCTGAGCAAGCCACGTGGGCGACGCGCTTTCTGGATCTGATGCGTTCGGGCGGCCTCGTCCCCAGGGCCGTGGTACGTACGGATCAGGTCGTGTGGCGCAAGCACCCGATCTTTCTGGTTCGATCCGCCCTGATTCCGGGCCTGGCGACGGCGCTCTCGGCCCTGGTGGCCGTTCTGTCCTGGTTTGGCGAACCGTCCCTGCTGGCGGATAGGTTCGCGCTTTACCCTGTAGTCACGCTTGTGCTGGCGATGGCAGCCGGTTTTTGGCTGCTCTGGGCCGTCATCGATTGGGCCAACGACCGCTACATGGTGACCGATGACCGGATCGTCGATGTCGAGCAGCGCCCCTTTTCGCTCCACTCCGAACGCCGTGAAGCCAGCCTCAGCGTCATTCAGAATGTGCGGTTTGTCATCCCGCATTTCTGGGCTGCCCTGTGGGGCTATGGGAACGTCGTGGTGCAGACAGCGGGGACGGGCGACTTTACCTTTGACCGCGTGCACAAGCCAGCCGAGGTGCAGGCCGAGATATTCCGGCGAATCGAGGCCTACCGCGAGCGCGGCCGGCAACAGGAGGCGGCCAGGCGCCGCCAGGAGATGGCCGAGTGGTTCGCGGTTTACCGGGAGCTTCAGGAACCGTCTGCTGCTGCGCCATCGGCTACCGGGGACGCCGATCCACCGGAACCGGACGGGGCGTAGAGGCGCTCCCGATGCGTTGCGCTGGCTACCGGGCTGGGGCGAAGGGGTAAAAGTCCTGCCGTGCCGGCGTAAACACGTCCAGAACCCGTGCCTTGGTCAACGCCTTCACGCCGTGTGCCAGGTCCGCCGCGATAGAGCAGCTATCACCGGCGGCGAGTACCCTCTTCTCGCTTCCCAGCGACAGCTCCACGCTACCCTCTACCACGTACATGGCCTGCTGGTGCGGGTGACTGTGCTCCGCCAGCGATATCCCCTCCTCAAAACATACCTCGCATAGCATCAGGTCGTCGCTGTAGGCCAGCACCGTGTGCAGGACGCCGGGCTGCAGATCGCGCGGCCTTCTATCTCCGTTCTGGACGATCATGGCGCACTCCTATGAACGTGATCTGTGCCCGAGGGCATGTCTACAGCGTCAGTATCTCTGGCTCGCCGTCCGTAACGGCCAGCGTGTGCTCAAAGTGGGCGCACAGGTTTCCCGACGTGGTTGCCACGGTCCAGCCGTCCCTCTTGACATAGAGATCGGGCGATCCGATGGCGACCATGGGCTCCAACGCAAAGGTCATGCCTGCCCGCAGAGGAGCGCCCCGGTCGCGCTTGCCCCAGTTCGGGATCTGCGGGTCTTCGTGCATGTCTCGGCCAACACCGTGGCCTGTGTACTCTCGGACGACGTTGTAGCCTTGTGCCTCGACATACTCCTGGATGGACGCTGAGACGTCGCCAAAGCGGCTCCCCACGCGCGAAGCCGCGATACCGATCCGGAGAGCCTGTTCGGTCACCTCGAGCAACCGCTTGGCCTCGGTCGAGATCGCTCCTACCGGCACCGTGACGGCAGAGTCGCCTACATAGCCATCCAGTATGGTGCCAACGTCGATACTGATGATCTCGCCTTCGCGCAGACGCCGTTTGCCAGGGATGCCATGCACCAGTTCCGAGCCCACGCTGGCGTTGATGGTGGCGGGGTACGCGGGCCCGAATGGGTCTGGGTTGGGATAGCCTAGGAAGGCCGGAACTCCCCCATGGGACCGGATCACATCTTCCGCAATCCGATCCAGTTCCCTGGTTGTAATGCCCGGCCTCACGGCTTGGCATACGGCCGAAAGGGCAAGCGCGTTCACCCGGCCCGCCCGCCTCATCCTCGCGAGGTCAGAGTCGCTCTTTATAAGGATCGGCATGGCCCGCTAGAAGCATCCCAGCTGGCAGGGGATCACGCGCAATCCCATGGCCTCGACGATATTCGCCAGGCCGAGGCGAGGATAGGCGTTGCGATCCGCGATAGCCCACACTTCCGCGCAGGGCAGCTTGCCGTCCACCGTGACGCTCTCAATCTCGGCGCGAATCGCTGGAGGCACGTGCTTGGCCGGAAGGATGATCTTGGAGAGGCCCTCCGGTTTCGGGCCGTACCCAAAGACGCCGAGTTGGCAACGGTAGAAGCGGAACTCGGTCGATTCCGTGATCGCCTTGCCCAACTGCCCTGGCGTCATGCCCAGCTCTGCCGCGAGGCGATGAGCATCGGGGCAACTGATCTCGCCGTTCTTTGCGTAGCGTGCCGCTGCCGTCTGCAACTGGTCCATTGCGGGCCTCCGTAGAGATTGGTGCATCCATTCTACTCTGGCGCTCATACCTGCACAAGCCGGGCCTTTGGCCTCACCTGAACGGTATCTTCAGGCCAGTGTCCCTGGGCGATCGAGAACGCGAGCCGTTCGGGCGTTGCCCGACTACGAGACCGTGCCTATAATGCGGTCAGGAACTGGAGCTCTGGGAGGTGCCCGATGCGCGTTCTGATGCTGAGCTGGGAGTATCCGCCCCACATCGTGGGAGGCCTGGGCCAGCATGTTGCTGACCTGGCGCCCGCTCTGGCGCGGCTTGGGATCGAGGTGCACGTGGTCACGCCCAGCCGCCAGGGCGGCGAGGCTCATACCGATAGTGATTCGCTGCACGTCCATCGTGTACCCGTGTCTGTGGCGCCGGGCATGAGCTTTTATGACGAAGCGATGCAGACCAACCACGTGCTGGCGGCCTACTGCCAGCAACTGCTGGGGCAGGCCGGCCCCTTTGACGTGCTGCATAATCACGA
>Ga0123333_10001173_pt1 | contig 27641 bp, 26 predicted proteins | sample BioC12SIPDNA_3_FD_89957 | JGI IMG/M metagenome (GOLD analysis project Ga0123333, IMG submission 89957) | Anaerobic biogas reactor microbial communites from Washington, USA - Biogas_R2_B C12 SIP DNA | ecosystem: Engineered > Bioreactor > Anaerobic > Unclassified | place: Washington, USA... | reverse complement strand
CCCATATCCGCCAGCGTGGAGGTCACCATGCTCGCAAGGCCGAGGCTAACGTCACAAGCCTGAGCGAGATCGCGCATATGCCACACGGTTCCCGGAGCAAGCAGGAGGCGTCTCACCACCCGCTCAGATTTGCCCTCGAACGGCGTCAGGATGGGCCGCTTCGGAGCTTCTTCCTGTTGCTCTACACTGATCTCGATGTAGACCCGTTCGTCCTGTAGGCCGATATTCCCGGCCAAATCGACATAGCCTACTCCCGCCTCACGGCACAGCTGCTGAGCCTCCCTGTTGAGCCGCGGAGCGATCAACACGGGCAGCCCGACTCCCTGGTACTGATCCGCACCAAGAGCAACCTGTGCAAGCATGTGAGACACCTCAGGTATATCACCGGAGGTCAGGACGATGCACAGCATATCCAGCTCCACCTCAGGCGTCCCAAAGGCGACCCGCAGGGCAAGCTGAAAGGGATCATGTGAGTGCGCGACAAAGTGCCGGATTCCGCGGAAGCGAAACTGCGGATACAGGCGCCCAAAACTCTTGAGAAACTCAGACTGGACTTCAGCCTGGCGCAAGCATGCCCTCCCCTTGTTCGGAGAAACCGGTTCGAGAGCGGCGCGCTCTGTCACAAAGAGGAGTTGGCGACGCTCCCACCGCATGATATACTATACTCAAGTGATCGCTCAACCGTCCGTGCCGCTTACGGCTCTGCTGAATATACCGCACCAGGAGGATGGCTCTGGAAGCTCTGGAGTTGGCCAGAACGATCGTCGATCTCACCACACAGGTGATGGCGTCCGATGTATTGCTGCTCGATATCTCCGAGTTGACGATCATAGCCGACTACTTTGTTATCGTTACCGGCGATAGCGATCGGCAGCTCCAGGCCATAGCTGATCACACAGTGGAGCACGTCCGCCAGCAATACGATGCCCGTCCTCTCGCCGTAGAGGGCGTTCCCTCCTCAGGGTGGCTTCTGGTTGACTATGGCTCTGTGGTGTTACACGCGTTCTCTCCTGAGCAACGCGCACACTATCGCCTTGAAGAGCTCTGGTCTGGTGGCAGAACCGTGGTTCGTCTGGTCTGACCTGCTAGACGATGGACGAGCCACCTCCTGTAGGTGGCTCGCTTTGATCCTGCTCTCTAGCGGGTGATCCATCGATCGGTGGATCGCTCCCAATCAACCAGCTCCTCGGGTGCAAAGAAGAGGCTGATCTCCTTCTGCGCCGTCTCCACCCCGTCTGACCCATGGATCAGGTTACGCTCAATATCAACGCCCAGGTCAGCGCGAATCGTGCCAGGAGCTGCCTCCTGTGGATTCGTGGTGCCCATTGTGCGTCGCACCAGGGCGATAGCCTCCGGACCCTCCCACACCATCACCACCACAGGAGCCGACGTGATGTAGCGAATCAGGCTGTCAAAGAAAGGCTTCCCCTCGTGGACGCCGTAATGCCTGTGTGCCAGTTCATCGCTGATCGCCATCAGCTTCATACCGACGAGCTTTAGCCCCCGTCGCTCCAGCCGCGACAGAATGTCCCCGATCAACCCGCGCTGCACGCCATCGGGCTTGATGATCACCAGTGTGCGCTCCATTGATTACTGTCCTCCTCTCCACCATGGTCTGCGTGACAGAGTCGAATTGCGTCCGGCGGCACGCATCCTAGAGGATGCTATCGAGGCGTGGCGGCATGCCTTCCTCGTCACCCTCATCATCATATCCACCGTCGAGCATATCCGGAAACGTCAGCGCGAGCGTATCGTCCGGACCGCCGAACGGCAAGCGCGCCGCGCGAGGCGGCAACGGAGAGCCCTCGCCGAACAGGCTCTGCGCGACCTGATTCTGCGGGTCGAGCGTTTGAGCGCGGCGTAGTGCCTGCCGAGCCCACGCATCCACTTCAGTGCCCAGGCCCAACTGTCCGGCAATGAGCAACGCCTTCAGGCAGTCCGGAAGGCGCTCCAGCAGCACGGAACAGATCGCCTGCGCCGTCGGGATATCTCCGCTTCGATAGCTGGCCACGGCAAGCCCCACATTGAGATCGTCCCGTTCGGGCGCCTCGGTCAGCGCAGCCTTCAGCTCAGAGCACGCCTGCGAGAACATCCCAGCGCGCAACATCGTGTTCGCCAACCCGGCCCTTGAGAGCGACAGAGCTGGCACATACCCGATCATCTCTGCCCGAGACCAAAGCGCGACATGCGTGTCCCGGTCGCCCTCGGCCGCACACTCCCATGCACGCTCGAGCCATCCCAGCGCACGCTGACGCTGTCCACGCCCCTCCTGAACGAGAGCCATCCCTAACGCCGCACCGGTGCTCTGCGGGTCCACGCTCAACACTCTTGCCCAGAGTTCCTCAGCACGCGCAGGCTGCCCTCCGAGCAGCGTCGCCTCCGCAAGGATCCCATAGGCACCGGCACAACGGGGGAAGGCCGCAAGGATGTGTCGGCACACCTCGGTGGCTTTCGCATGGTCGTCCCTGTCGACAAGCGCCTGCGCGTACTCCAGCTGGGAGCCCAGCATGCGGTCCGGCATCAGTGTCACCCTATGCGACTCCTGCTCAGGGGCACGGTCAGCCCTTGGCCAAGCGCTCGATGGCCCCGGCAATCCGTGCCTGCACCCGTTCGCGGCCCAGGATCTCCATTGATTCAAAGAGCGGCGGCGAAACCGTCCGCCCAGTTATGGCCACTCGAACCGCGCCCAGCATATCCCTGGGCTTCAGGCCGAGGGAATCCGACAGAGCCCTCATCGTGTCCTCGATGGCACCATGAGAAAACGGCTCCACTTGCCCGACCGCCTCCGAAGTGCGCATCAGGATCGCGAGGGCGCCCTGCTCATCGCTCTTCTTGGGGATGAGCAGCGAGGCCTCATAATCCAGGCTGTCGGAGAAGGCAAAGCCGAGCATATCGATGCAGTCGCTGAGTGTGCGCATCCGCTCCTTCACCAGAGGAGCGAACTGCAACACCGTCAGAAAGTCCGCGTCAAGGCCGGCGCCTAACAGGACCTGCTGGATTCGAGTGGCCAGGTCGTTATCGCCAAGGCCCCGGATGTACACGGCGTTCATGTGATCGAGCTTTTCGTATGAGAACGCGCTGGGAGACCGGCTCACACGATCGAGGTCAAAGAGCTGAACGAGCTCGTCGCGCGTAAAGTACTCCCGTTCTGCGTCGTACGCCCATCCCACCAGCGCGAGAAAGTTCACCATGGCCTCGGGCAGGTAACCTGCGGCCCGGAACTCGTGGATGAACGTGAGGCGTTCTACCTCGCCCGGCCCCCGCACCTTCCGCTTGCTCAGCTTCCCCTTCCCCGAAGGGTCCAGAATCACGGGAAGGTGGACCAGCTCGGGCATGGGCCAGCCAAAGGCCTGGTAGAGAAGCACATGAGCCGGCGCGGACGATAGCCACTCATCGCCCCTGAGCACATGAGATATCTCCATGAGGTGATCATCCACCACGACAGCCAGGTGGTAGGTCGGGAACCCATCGGACTTGAGCAACACCAGGTCGTCCAGCTCCGTGTTATCGACGGCGATTCTGCCCCTCAGCCGATCCTCGAAGATGGTCTGCCCCTCTTTGGGCACTGCGAGACGCACCACCGGACGGATGCCGCTCGCTTCGTACTCGGCGACCTGAGCCTGCGATAGCTCTCGGCAGTGCCCATCATAGCCAGGCTTCCTGCCGGTTGCGCGCTGCTCCTCCCTCATTGCCGCGAGGCGCTCTGGACTGCAGTAGCACCGGTAGGCTTTGCCCTCCTCAATCAGCCGCTCTGCGTGCTCCTGGTACAGCGGCGCACGATCGCTCTGGAAGTAGGGTCCGTAGCTTCCTCCCACATCGGGGCCCTCATCCCACTGCAAGCCCAACCATCGCAGACTACCCAGCAGGTCGGGCAGCGCGTCCGGGTGATAACGTCCACGATCGGTATCCTCAATACGCAGGATGAACTTGCCACCGTGGTGGCGGGCAAAGAGCCAGTCAAAGAGCGCCGTGCGGGCGCCCCCAAGGTGAAAGAAACCGGTGGGGCTCGGCGCAAACCGAACCCGAACGCTCTGTGTCATTACAAGCACCTCACGAGCTAAAGTAACGCGTTATCATCCTGGGATATGCGCATCGCAACGCTCTGAACCAGACCCAGGGCGATCATGCTGGTGACTAACGAACTGCCTCCATAGCTTACCATAGGCAGAGCCAGTCCGGTAACGGGAAGGAGGTTCACATTGACTCCGATGTTGATCAGTGTCTGAGAGACAAGGAGAATCGTCACGCCGTAGACGATCAGACGGCCGGGCCCATCCGGCGCACGCTCTGCAATGCGAATCATTCTCAGGAAGAGGAGCGCGAACAGCAGAATAAGCACCAGAGCACCGACAAAGCCGAACTCCTCACACAGGACAGAAAAGATAAAGTCGGTGTGCCGCACACGCAGGAAGCGGAGCTGGCTCTGGCTGCCCTGCATGTACCCCTTGCCCCACCAGCCTCCCGATCCGATGCTGATCAGAGCCTGGTTGATGTTGTAGCTGGACCCGAGAGGGTCCTGATTCGGGTTTACGAACTCCATCACCCGGCCACGCATATAGTCCTCAAGGCGGAACCATACCACGGGCACCGCGGACGCGGCCAGCGCACCCAGTCCCACCAGGTGTCGCCAGCGCACACCGGCGACAAACACCATACCGACCCACGCGATCGCCAGGAGCATGACCATACCAAGGTCACTCTGCTGGTACACGAGAACGCCGGGAACGGCCAGCGCCGCGATCGCCTGAACAAGTGGCAGCGGCGTCTCCAGCCTCCGCTGGGATTCCCCCAGTATCCGGGCGAGCACGACGATAACGAGGACCTTGCTCAGTTCGGAAGGCTGGATGCCAAAAACGCCAACCTCCAGCCAGGCGCTTGTGCCAAAGATCGGGCTCGCAATGATCAACGTGATCACGAGCATCGCTAGGGCTGCAGCAAACACCCACCTGGCGTGGACGATCAACACCCGATAGTCCACTGCCGCGAGGACCAGATAGCTGACCAGCCCGATCCCAAAGAACAACACCTGCCGAAGAACGAGGTTCTCGGTCCAATCAAGCGCACCATCGCCTGCAGGCGCCTGGTAGGCACTGTTTATCATCAGCAGCCCGATGGCCACCAAGGCGAACATCAATAGAAAGAGGATCCAGTCAAACCGGCGCCACACATACATGAGGGGTGAATCCGTTATCCGGCGAGTTTCTTGAGGAAACCGAACAGGCCGCGCCGCTGCGCCACGGGCTCCAGCAGAGGCAGAAAAGGAACCTCTTCGCCCAGCATGCGCCTTGCGATGTTGTGGTACGCCTGCGCAGCCAGAGATTCATCCCCGTGAGCAACTGGAACGCCCAGAGCATTCGCCTCCAGCACTTCCTCAGCTTCTGGCACAATCCCGATGAGATCGATATCAAGCGTCTCCAGCATCTCATCCGGGCTGAAAGAACGCTTGCGCCTGACCATGTCGGCGCGCAAGCGATTGATGATCAACGAGCACTTCAGGGGTCTCTTCCCTTCCAGTATTCCCAGGACTCGGTCTACTCCCCGAACCGAATTGGCCTCTGGCGTTGCTACGAGGAGACACTCGTCAGCCGCCGCCACAGCGTTCCGAAACCCTTCATCGATGCCCGCCGGCGAATCCACCAGTACGTAATCGCACTCGCCGCGAAGCTGCGTACACACGCGAACCATGTCAGCCGGGCTGACGGCGGATTTCCCGCGGGTTTGGGCCGCCGGGAGCAGATAGAGCTCGTCCAGCAGGCGATCTCTGATGAGAGCCTGCTGCATACGGCACCTTCCCTCCACGAGATCGACGAGATCGTAGATGATGCGGTTCTGGAGCCCCAGCATCATGTCGAGATTCCTCAGGCCGATGTCCGTGTCGATCACAACAACCCGCTTCCCGAGCCGGGCGAGCGCCACCCCGATATTGGCCGTCGTCGTGGTCTTCCCAACGCCACCCTTACCAGAGGTCACTGTGATGATGCGCGTATCGGTCACCCTAGTCCCTCCAGCGGATGGCTGTCCACCGCTCGACATAGATGGAGTGATCTCGAACATAGGCGACCTCCGGGTAGCTGTCATCGCGTGCCCCTCCCTCCTCGGGACGGGTGATCAGGTCCGCTATGCGCACCTGTAGAGGTGAGAGATCCAGAGCACATACCACAGCAGAAGCATTCCCCAGGCAGCCGGCATGCACCATCCCCCTGAGGCGCCCCCACACAACGACATCGCCCCCGGCGATGACCTCTGCACCGGCGTTGACATCTCCGATAACGACCACGGTACCCGAGTGACGAATGGTCTGCCCGGCCCGCACTCTGCGGCGGACGACGAGCGCTCTCGCTCCAGCTCTGGCGATCCCGTCAGCATCGGCGTGCACACCCTGAGGCTCTTCGGAAGCTTCGAGCCGGCGCTCGCCAAGATCCGCTGCGGCAGCCGGGGAGATGCCTCCGTCAGAGGAGCCGGCAGGGCGTTCCGCCCCAGCCGTATGCAGCCCCAACTCGGTTGCCGCCGCAACCGTGACGTCGTCGGACGAACTCACCGTTCGCAACGCCATCTCGTGCTCCGCCAGCAGCGACTGCATGCGCTCGATGTCCTCACGTAACATTGTGCGCCCTCCCACGCTCAGGGTGACTACCCCTCCCCGGAAGAACGCCCCTTGTCTTTCGAGATACCGCTCGAGCTCAGCAGAGAGACGATCGAGTTCCCCCTCCCCCAAGGCTATAGCCACGCCGTCTCGCGTGCCCTTTATCGAGATGGAGTTGTCCATGCGTCCCCCCCCGTCTGCTCGCTACTGTGAGGCCCCGGCTTCCGGGGCTACCTCCAGATCAAAGTAGGCGCGCAGAATCTCCTCCGCCACTGGCACGGCGGTCTGAGAGCCCTCGCCCCCTCCATGCAGAAATACGATGAGCGCGATCTCGGGGTCATCATAGGGAGCAAAGGCCGTAAAGTACGCATGGGTGGGGAGGTATCCCCATTCATCCATGATCACGTTGCCTTCCTCGTCAAGCTCCGTGTACTCCGCCGTCCCCGTCTTGCCGGCGACTTCGATTTCCGGGATGTGAAGCCGGTACGCCGTTCCGTTCGCCACCGTGCCGCGCATGCCCTGGCGAACGAGCTGTATGTACTCCGGCGCGATATCCAGCTGCCGGATGACATCGGGTGAGAAGGCTTCTATCACCTTCCCATCGACGTCGACCTCCTGGTAGACCAACTGAGGCCTGTACAGCGTGCCCCCGTTGGCGATCGACGCTGTAGCGTTCAACATCTGCAAGGGCGTTACAAGCACATATCCCTGTCCGATGGCTGCGTTGTAAGTGTCGCCGGTGAACCAGCTCTCGCTGTATGTGAGCCGCTTCCATCGTTCGCTGGGCAGGAGGCCACTGGCCTCGCCGGAGAGCTCGATACCAGTACGCTCGCCGATACCGAACATAGCCGCATACTCACCCAAACGGTCTATCCCCAGCCCCACAAAGTCCTCAAAGCCGCCAGTAGCCTTGTAGAAGAAGATGTCGCACGATTGCGAGAGAGCCGTAACGACGTTGATGCTCCCATGGCCGTACCGACTCCAGCAATAGAAGGGCTGCGCCTGGCTCAGATCCGTTGGAAAGAACTTGTTCGGCAATAGCATCGTCCCACGGCACTCGAAGGTGGTATTGGGCGTGATGACGCCTTCTTGTAGCGCACCGCTGGCAGGTATGATCTTGAACACTGAACCGGGAGGGTACTGGCCGCTCACCGCGTGGTTTATCAGTGGGTGATTCGGGTCATTGCTCAACCTGGCAAGATCCTCATACGAGATCCCGGACGCGAACAGGTTGTTGTCGAATCCGGGAAGTGAGACCATGGCCAGCACCTCCCCAGTACGAGGATCCATGGCGATTGCGACGCCCACCTCAGAGCCAGCGGCTTGCATGCCCTTCCTCAGGGCATCCTCAACCTGGCGCTGAAAGGTCGTATCGATCGTCAGATAGATGCTGTGCCCAGGGACGGGGTCCTCAGAGGCGATCACCTGCACCTCACGGCCGTCCACGTCCACTTCGATGTGTTTCTGCCCCTTGATACCGGCTAGTGCGTCCTCCTGTGTGCGCTCTATCCCTGCCACGCCAATTCGGTCGCCCGGCTCGTACCCCTTGTCGGCTCGTTCTTCGAGATCGCTTTGGCCAATGCGCCCCATATAGCCGACGATATGCGCCATCAATCCAGAATCCAGATACTCACGCCTGGCCTCCGCCGCCACCAGGACGCCCGGCAAGGAGAGCCGCTCTTCCTCTATGATAAACGCGGATTGTCGTTCTACATCCTCGGCCACCGTGATGGCCACGTAGGCGCCCGTCTGTCTGTTGTCGACGACATCAGCGATGCCCGTGCCCTCACCGTTTCGCACGGGCCGTTCGAGTAGCTCAGAGAGTCGAGCGTACACGGCTTCGCGACTCTCCTCGTCCTCAGGGAGATCTCCGGGGACTATCCGAACGGCGAAACCAGGCACGTTGTGAACCAGTTTCCGGCCCAACCGGTCATAGATGAGCCCCCGGGGAGCATCAACGGTCGCCAGCCGGTACCGGTTCTGATCGGCGGCATGCGCATACTCATCCGCCGAAGCGACCTGAAGTTGCCACAGCCTACCCACGATCGCCGCCAAGCCAACGATGACAGCGAGATGGAAAAGGCCTGCCCGTATGCGCAGATAGGACTGGCTCATGGCCCTAGATCTCCACCGTTGCCGGCTCCAGGCGCAAGCACAGAACTCGAACCAGCGCATAGACTATCGGAGTCAGAAGCATGTGAACGAACACCTCCGGCAAGACGATGCGCCCCAGTGCTGGCCACAAAGGCGCCTGGAAACCAGCTCCTCGCAGCACGGCGACGGACAACACATTGTAGAGGATGGTCGCGCCCGCAACAACCAGGAACTTGAGATACCAGGCCCCCCTGAAGACGTTGACTCTGCCCAGCGCAGCCAAAGATGACCCCGCGCCGAGCAAAGCGATGGTCATGCCAAAGGGCGCTGCAGAGCTCACGTCCAGGATGACGCCTCCCACCAGTGCCACAAGCAAACCCTCGCCATGGCCACGCTGCAGAACCCACAGCGCCGTGAACAAGAGCAGCACGTTGGGATGAACCCCCAGTATCGATGCATTGCTCATGACAGTCGATTGGGCAACAGAGACGAGCAAAGCCAGCGGGACTGCGACATATAGACCGATCGGTGGCCTCCCTTGCAGCCATGTGGCCAGGGGCTAGTCAGCGGGAAACTCGTCCGGCTCATAGTTCAGCAGCACCAGCACGGTCTCAAGCCGGCTGGCATCTACCGCCGGCATCACCAGCGCTTCCTGGTGAACGTCCATATCGTTCTGCTGAATCTCCACCACCTGCCCAATCACCAGTCTCCTGGGGAAAGAGCCTCCCAGACCCGAGGTCAGAACCACATCACCGACGATGACCGTTTCGTTCTGCACGATGTAGCGCATTCGCAGCTCGACGTCCAGCTCACCTTGAACCACTCCCGTCGCCCGCGAACGCTGTATGTAGGCCGACACGGACGACTTGGTGTCGCTGAGCAGCATAACCTGAGAGGCGCTCTGGCTCACTCGGCTGATGCGCCCCACCAGACCAGCATCGGTGAGTACCGGCATACCCACGCGAATACCGTCCTCTGCGCCACGATCGATAACAAGATATCGAAGGTAACTGCTGGGGTCACGGCCGATCACCTCAGCCGCGATCAACTGATAGTTGGGTACGGCGCTCTTAAAGTCCAGCAGTCGGCGGAGGTCTTCGTTCTCAATGAGAGCCTCGTCCCTCAGGATACACTGGCTCCGCAGGGCCGATAGCTCCTCGCGCAGATCCTCGTTCTCCTGAGCGAGATGAGCGCTGGAACGCATCGCCCCAAGCACGTGCTCGACGGGTGCGCTGGCGCGGGTAAAGACCAGCTGAAGAGGGGAGACGAGACCGGTAAGCGTATCGCGGATCGGATTGACGACACCCAGGCCATCCAATACCAGCCAAGCCAGAACAAGGGTGAGAACGATCGCAATCGCGATCGCGGTACGGTGCCCTGGCTGCATCCGCGACCGCCCTTCTCTGATCTCTATGCCTGCGCGCGGCGAGCCTGAGAGATCGTATCGCGCTGCGTGCTCGCCAGGACCTTGCTGTAGCGGGCCAGGTCCTCGACGATCGCCCCCGCCCCGCGGACAACACAGGTCACGGGATCATCGGCGCGGTACACACGCATGTGGCACTCATCCGACAGCCTCTCCGCGAGCCCCTGCAACTGTGAGCTACCGCCCGCGAGCACAATTCCCTGCTCCATCAGATCAGCCACCAGTTCAGGAGGTGTCTCGTCCAGAGTGGCACGCACCGCATCCACGACGATATCCACTGGCCCGGACAGGGCCTCACGGATCTCGATGCTGCTCACCTCCGTAGCTTCGGGCAAACCTGTGATCAGGTTCCTGCCCCGGATGGTGATCGTCTGCTCCTCCGGCAGCGGATACGCGGAGCCGATGGCGATCTTGGTCCGTTCAGCCATGCGCTCCCCGATCAACAAGTTGTACTTCTGCCGGGCATACTGGATGATCTCTTCATCCATCTCGTCGCCGGCTACGCGTATCGAACGGCTGACGACGATCCCGCCCAATGACACGACGGCCACCTCCGTGGTGCCGCCGCCCATATCCACGACCATGCTGCCGACGGATTCGCTCACCGGCAGTCCGGCTCCGATGGCAGCGGCCATCGGCTCTTCAACGAGATACGCCTCGCGAGCCCCGGCACTCAGCGTGGCATCCCTCACGGCCCGCTTCTCCACCTCGGTGCAACCGCTCGGTATACCCACCACGACGCGCGGGCTCGGGTTGAACCAACGAGCCCGATCATTAACCTTCTGTATAAAGTAGCGGAGCATCCTCTCGGTCACATCAAAGTCAGAGATCACTCCGTCACGCAACGGCCGGATAGCGACGATATTGCCGGGTGTACGCCCGACCATCTCCTTCGCCTCTGCGCCAAAAGCCAGAGGCCTTCTGGTGGTCTTGTCGATGGCGACGACGGACGGCTCATTGATGACAATCCCCTGGCCGTGAACCATCACCAACGTTGTGGCAGTTCCCAGGTCGATGCCGATATCTCGGGCAAACAGACCCAGCAGCGCGCTGAGAGGCTTGAACAATTGCTTACCTTCCTTGTGAGCCGGCCTTTGGTTGGGCGGATTATAGCACAGAACAGGGGTCGGCAAAACCCCATTCGCCGGAGCACATGCTACAATGAGACTACGGCGGGTCGAGGCATTCCGTACCGCAACCCTTTGCGGCCGGCCGGTGTCACACACAGTATCATCTCGATCATCCGAAGAGAGGAGCCGACGCCGATGTCCCTGGAAGCCGGTTTGATCGTAATCGCTTCGCTGGTACTGCTGGCGATCCTGCTAGGCTTTATCACCCTGAACCGGTATCTGACCTATAAGGAGCGCGTTGCGCTCGCTCGGCTCGGCTTTACCCCGGAAGACCTGGCCGCCAGCGGGGAGTCCGGTCGCCCGGGGAGCCGTGGCATACTCTGGGGTGGCGTGATCACGATGATGAGTGGCTTTGCCCTTCTGTTGGGTCTCTCGCCCCTCGGTAGTGGCGTCTGGCTCATCGCGGGCCTTCTGCCTATGTTCGTGGGACTCGGTATGCTACTGATCTACTTTACCACCTCCAACGCTCAGGCCCGCAGACCCGATGCACGATCCGAAGAAGCCTCCGAGGCAGGGCAAAAACCATCGGTTGTACACGATGACCAACCTCCAGCAACTCTATAGCCCCTGTGGTGCGCAGGCTGGCTCTCAGCAACTCCGACGTGAGTGACCCGATGGCCGCGCTGGTCCAGCAGGCGCAGGGCGGCAACAAGGCTGCGCTGTCGTCACTGATAGGGCAGACCGAACAGCGCGTGTTCAACCTGGCATACCGCATCCTTCAGAACCGACAGGAAGCCGAGGATCTCTGCCAGGAGATCTTCCTGCGCATGTGGCGAGCGCTCCCCGAGTTCCGGGGCGAGAGCAAGTTTACCACCTGGCTCCACACCATCGCCACCAACGCCTGTCTGAACCGGCGCCGTAAGCTCAGGCGTGAGCTAACCGCTCAAACCGAAACCGACGAGGAGCTTGAGCACCTGATTGCGGACAGCAGCACCGAGCCCAGCCGGGAAGGACTGGGCCGCGACGAACGCGAACAGCTCTGGGCCGAGGTCAATAAGCTTCCAGCCAAGTATGTCCTGGTGCTGACCCTGTTCTACCAACAGCAGCTGTCATATGAGGAGATCGCGAGGATCCTCGATCTCCCACTGGGGACGGTCAAGGCCCAGCTCAGCCGGGCCAGGCGTGCTCTGGCCGCAAGCCTGAGCAAGGATGGAGAGACGCTATGAGCCACGAGGAGATTCGAGAACTGCTGGCCGAATTCGCCGTCGAGGGCCATCTCGATCAGGTACACGAAGAGATCCTCAAGCGCCACCTTGCGTGCTGTGCCAAGTGCCGGCTGGAGCTTGCTCACTTACGCCGGGTGGAGTATGCGCTTCGTACTTGGCCCCTCGAGCGCGTTGACGCGCCTCTTCACGCCAGGCTCATGGCGATGCTCGCCACAGCCTACAGGGAATCGCCGCCTGCCATGCCGTCTTGGCCTATATGGGTTCCCCTCGTCACGATCGCGCTGGCGATGGGCCTGGCCCTGCTGCTCGCGCCCGCGATGCCCGCCCTCTCGTTACCTGATCCCACCACGGAGTTCGCTCAGGCCACGGCCTCAGCTCATGGAAGAGACGCCCTTCTCGCGATCTGGATTGGGGCGGCCGTCGCGCTGGCTGGCGCTGGCCTTACCACGGCGCTCAGTCAGGCGGTTCAGCCGGGCCATCCAGACCTGCAATCCGTCAGGAGACGCGCTGCGGAGGCGGCAGAACACATCCGCCAGTTCGCCACCCACGGCCGCTGACTGTAGCAGGGTTAGCCCCGGTATCCAGAGCCCATGATCTCGGCGAGTTGACGCCCGCTTTCTCGCCGTCTATACTGTCTTCTTGGGGTAAACCCGATACGTCAGGGGGCGCCAGCTATGCAGATCTTTCCGTTCTCCGCTATCGTAGGCCAGGAGCGCATGCGCCGGGCCCTTATCTTGAATGCCATCAGCCCGCAGATTGGCGGCGTTCTGATTCGCGGCGAACGCGGTACGGCCAAGTCGACGGCGGCGCGGGCCTTGGCGGCTTTGCTCCCTTCGATTCGCATCGTGGCTGATTGCCCGTTCAGCTGTGACCCCGATCGGCCCGAGCAGTTGTGTGACACATGCCGCGAACGTCTGGCCTCCAGCGACACTTTGCCCGTCGAGGTCAGGCAGACTCGTTTTGTCGATCTTCCTGTGAGTGCCACCGAGGATCGCGTGGTAGGCACTCTGGATCTCGAGCGAGCCATCAAGCACGGAGAGCGCCACTTTGAGCCGGGCGTGCTCGCGACGGCAAACCGCGGGCTGCTCTACGTCGACGAAGTAAACCTCCTGGATGATCACGTCGTGGACTTGCTGCTTGATTCGGCGGCCATGGGCGTGAACGTCGTTGAGAGAGAGGGCATATCTTTCTCACATCCGGCCCGCTTCATCCTCGTCGGCACGATGAACCCAGAGGAGGGCGACCTTCGTCCTCAGTTGCTCGATCGCTTCGCTCTCTGCGTCGATATCCACGGCATTCTGGATGCCGATGCTCGCGTGGAGATCCTGCGGCGCCGCATCGCCTTCGAGCAGGACTATGATGGGTTCGCGGATCTGTGGTATGCGCAGGAATCCGAGCTTTCGACACGCATTCTGCAAGCGCAAGAACTTCTCCCATCGGTCACACATCAGGATCGCGACCTGTATAGCATCGCGCGGCTGACAGCTGAGATGGATGTCGATGGGCACCGGGCCGATATCGTCATCCTCAAGACGGCCCTCGCCCAGGCGGCCTTTGAGGGCCGTGACCGTATTCGCGAGGTAGATATCCTCCTGGCGGCTGAGCTTGCCCTGCCCCACAGGCTTCGGCGCACGCCATTTGAGGACACCGGGTCCAAGATGGAGAAGCTCGCGCAGCGTCTGGAGCAGGCTCGTCAAGAGGCGACCGAGCAGGATGCCAAGGCAGACAAGGCCGAGGGGCAAAAAAAAAAGCCGCTGACTCCTCCAACAGCGAGCAAGTGACCGCTGAGGAATCCGCCCAGGGAACGCCACCCCTGCAGCAGCCACTGGATAGCGACCAGACGCGTAACGCCTCCGAGGACGAACCCACGCGTCCCACCGCTATCGGGGACCCCTTCGAGGTCCGCAAGCTGCCTACCACATCGGAACGCCTGTCACAACGCGCATCCGGCAGACGCACCTACACCATGAGCAAGCAGAAACGTGGTCGCTATATTCGATCGCGCGATGCGCAGGGGCGCTACGATGATATCGCCATTGACGCCACCGTTCGCCAGGCTGCCCCTTTCCAGAAGGAGCGCCAGCCCTCGGATACGGCGATTGCCATTCATGATGGTGACCTGCAGCGCAAAGTGCGCGTCCACAAGACCGGCAACCTCGTCGTGTTCGCCGTAGACGCCAGCTGGTCCATGGCCGCAGCAGAGCGGATGGAAGCCACAAAAGGCGCCATCATGTCGCTGCTGGTGGACGCCTATCAGAAGCGCGATCGCGTGGCCATGATTTCCTTCCAGAAGGACCGCGCCTACCTCGCTCTGCCTCCGACTTCTAGCGTCGAGATGGCCAAGCGGGCTCTGCAGCGCATCCCCGTTGGTGGCAAAACGCCGCTGTCTGCGGGACTGCTGCTCTCACTTCAGGTGATCGAGCGCGAGAAAAGCCAGAACCCCGACATCGTTCCCCTGATGATCCTGCTAACGGATGGCGCCGGGAATGTGTCCGTTACAGGCACGCCGCCTCGTGAAGAGGCCCTCATGATCGCTGATCTCTTCCGCGAGCGGCATCTGCGCTCAGTGGTCATCAACACCGAGCACGAGTCGCTCGATCGGGGGCTTGCCCGCGAACTGGCGGACAGGTTGGAGAGCAACTGCTACTCGCTCACCGCGATACGGGCAGACAACCTGTACGAGACAGTGCGCCGGGAGATGAACCGATGATCGACGCGCCTCTCCGCTTGGGCAGGCGACAGCAATGGGCCGCCGATGGACTGTTGCTTGTCGTCACCGCCATCTGGGGAAGCACCTTTGTCATGGTGAAGGACGCGATCAGTCTCTACCCCGTGTTCCCGTTTCTGAGCCTCCGTTTTGCGCTCGGTCTGGTGGCACTGTTGGCCATCGGGCGACGGAATCTTCTTTCGCTGAATCGGACCAGCGTCCTTTTTGCGGCATTGGCGGGCCTCTTTCTTCTGGGCGGCTATGCCCTGCAGACGCTGGGCCTCCAGTTCGCCAGCGCGTCCCGAGCGGGCTTTATCACGGGTCTCAGCGTCGTGCTGGTGCCCGTTCTTTCCAGCCTGCTGCTCCGTGAGCGCCCACAGACGCCCGCTGTGGCGGGCATTACGCTGGCTTTCATCGGGCTGTTTCTCCTGACATCGGATTCAGCGGTGGGCCATGGCCGGGGCGATCTGCTGGTGCTGTTGGGGGCTCTGTCGTTCGCTTGCCACATCGTCACGGTTGGGATCATAGCCCGTCGAGCCGACCCGGTCGCCCTGACCATAGTCCAGTTGGCTGTGGTCGCGCTCCTGAGTGGGATCATCGCTCAGGCTATGGGTCAGTGGTCGGCTCCCCCGCCAGCCACCTGGGGAGCGGCAGCGTTCACCGGCATCCTGGCCACATCCGTCGCTTTTGGGCTACAGACCTCGATGCAGCGCTATACCACCGCCACGCATACCGCCTTGATCTTTACGGCCGAGCCGGTCTTCGCCGCGCTGTTTGGCGCCCTGTTTCACGGTGATGTGCTCACGCCACAGATCGTTGCCGGCGGTGTTCTCATCCTCATCGGGGCCGTCACAAGTGAGGTCATCTGGTCCGACCGTACAGCTTTAGTGGTCTCACGATTCATGGCACCGCACTATATCATCGGCATTTCTCTCACGCTCCTGGGCCTGAACACGCCGGAGTCATGGGTAGTTGGCCTCGGCTGGGTTGCGCTGGTCGGGCTTCCTTCCATCTTGCTCGTCCTGGCTGTGTTTCTGCGCGCCCTGAAGAAGGGCATCATCAGCGACTGGCATGTCTCCGAGCGCAAGGAGAGGTTATCGCCGTCGCTCATCATCGCCTCGGTGATCCTCAGCGGGTTGCCCGCCCTGGTGTTGCACCTCCTGCAAGGTCCGCGGTTCCTTCTTGCCGCTGCTTTGGGTACCTTCTTTCTGGTCGGGCTGAACTTGTTGATTACCGCCGTATGGAAGATCAGCCAGCACGTCTCAGGCATTGCCCTGGGAACCACGCTCCTCACAGCCAGCTTCGGGATCGTGGCCGCTCCTTCGTTACTTCTCATCCCCCTCGTCGCATGGGCGCGCGTCCGGGTTAGGGCACATACTGTGGCTCAGACAGTCGCTGGCGGCCTTACCGGCTGTGCCGTGGCCTGTGCAACCCTGATGTACCTGGGCCTCGTGTAGAGCCCGCCGCTCGGCACTGGCCATCGGTATCCGGTATGGAACGGTCCGCGAGGCAATAGCGTCCTGTTCACAGTGTCGTGAGGCATGCTTAGCGAGGAGGTCCCCAGATGCGACAAATGAGACGCCTCTTATCTGTGGCCGTTAGCTCACTGCTCCTGTTTTCTGTTGTTGCGCCTGCCACGGGCCAGTACGTCGCGCTCGCGCGAACGGCTACGCCTACGCCAGCGCCATCCGACACAGTGCCCGATCCACTCGGTGATGCCTCTCCGGCCGGAGTTCTCGAACTCACCATCTACAACCAGTCCCTGGGCCTTGTCAGGCAGGTTCGTACAGCAGAGATTCTCCAAGGCACCAGCCAGGTGCGCATGGCGGACATTCCCTCCGGCATCATACCGGCCAGCGTCCACGTCGACCTTCTGGATGCTTCAGAGGATACGGCATTGCTGGAGCAACGCTTTGACTATGACACCGTGGACGGTGACTCGCTTCTGCGCCGATATCTTGATCAGACCATCACCGTTTCCACTCAGGATGGCCAGAGCCTGACGGGGGCGCTCCTGTCTGCTGGCGGAGATATCGTGTTGCTCACGGATTATGGCGTGGAGATCATCCGTAGTGCCCGGGTACATCAGATCTCATTGCCTCCTCTCACCGAACCGCTGATTACGCGCCCCACTCTCACCTGGCTGCTCAATGCGACGCAGGCCGGGCCTATCGAGTTTCGGGTTACCTATCTGACCTCAGGCATCACGTGGCAGGCCGATTATGTCGCCATGCTCACTGACGACGACACCCGCCTGGACCTGCAATCCTGGATCAGCATTCGAAACGACAGTGGCGCCAGCTATGAGGAAGCCAAACTCAAGTTGGTAGCTGGCGAGGTGCACCGGGCGCGCAACGAAGGGGTATATGCAGAGGACGCTCTGTACAAGACTCTGGAGGCTGCACCATCTCCGGCGGTGACCGAGCGGGGCTTGATGGACTACCACCTGTACGATGTCTCTCGTCCTGTTACGATCCGTGAGGGGCAAGCCAAACAGATCGAGTTCCTACAGGTCCAGGATCTTGTGGTGGAGAAGCAGTACGTCCTGGAGGTCACTCCCGAGATATGGGTCCGGCTCGATGACGCGATCACCGATGCGAGCTATGGCGTCTCCAGCGAGGGAAGCGTAAAGGTGCAGTTGCAGTTGAAGAACGACGAAGAGGCGGGCCTCGGCGTGCCTTTGCCTCAAGGGACCGTGCGAGTCTATACGGAAGACGTCGATGGCAGTGCCATTCTCGTGGGCGAGGACACAATCGCCCACACCCCGAGAAATGAAGTCATCGAGCTTGCCCTGGGAGAGGCCTTTGACCTCGTGGGGGAGCGCAATCAGATAGGTTTCCGCCAGCTTGGAGAACGCAGCCTTGAGGAGACCATCGAGATCACGCTGCGGAACCAGTCGGACGAGCCCGCGACGATCCAGGTCGTCGAGCATCTGTACCGCGCTCACGATGCCAATATCATCCAGAGCAGCGAGGAGTATGAACAGGTAGACGCCAATACTGTGCGGTTTGAGGTGCCCGTCAAGCCCGGGGACTCGGAGACCGTCACATACACCGTCGTCTACCGCTGGTAGCCTGAGCCACGCAGCCACATGGCGCGGTTAGCTGCGCCATGTGGCTGTACACGGACACTCAGTGCAGAACGGAGCCTCCGATAAACTCCCTCAGGAGCGAGTTGCTCGGAACCAGAGAGGGGTCGCAGGGCCGAACCCAGCGCAACAGCGACAGCAAGCGCTGAGACTCAACAGCCTGAGGAACATCGCGAGGGACGCGATAGAGGAGCCGCTCCGCGAACGGCTTGAGTACAGCGACCTCATAGACGAGTGCGGAGTTGAACATCACGTCGGCGTTCTCCTGGAACGGGAAGATGTTGCGCTCCTCGCCCAGCCGCACACTTGGCCAGCGACGAAGGGTCTCGTCCGCCGATATCCCACGTGTTGCCTCATCTCGAACCATGCGTCGCAGCAAGCGGTTATCGGTGGTCGCAACCCTATTGTGATGGTCCAGGTTCAGTTGCGTTAGTGCCGAAACGTACACTCGGAAAACGCACGCTTCGGGAATCTGGTACACCAGTCTCGGGTTGAGTCCATGGATCCCCTCGATCAACAGGAGCCCCTCAGGCGAAAGCTGAACCGTCCGTCCGGGTACGCCGCGGCCCTCCACGAAATCGAACCGAGGAACCGAGACCGCCTCTCCACTAAGGAGCGCCTGAAGTTGCGCATTAAAGAGCGCCAGATCGATGGCCTCCAGTGCCTCGAAGTCATACTGCCCGTCGGGACCGCGTGGGGTTTTCTCCCGATCGACAAAGTAGTCATCCAAGCCAAGCGGAAGGGGCCGGCGACTATTGACCATGAGCTGGACGCTGAGCCGCCGTGCAAAGGTCGTCTTGCCGGATGAGGAAGGCCCCGCGATCAGCACCACGCGAACCTCTTCCCTCTCCAGGATCGCGTCGGCGATCTCCGAGATACGCTTTTCATGGAGCGCCTCGGACACGAGGATCGCGCGCGCCGCATCGCCTCTCTCTATCGCCTGGTTCATCGAGCCCACGTCCTCAATCCCAAGGATATTGAGCCAGCGGCCGTACTCGCGAAAGACGCCCATCAGCTTGGGATAGTCGCGGTGTGATTCCAGCGGCAACTGGTGGCGCTCGACATCAGCCCTCAGTATAAAGCCCGGAGGGTAGTCCTCGAGGCGGCATTCGCCCAGCCTGCCCGTGCTCGGAAGCATGGGCCCATGAAAGCAGTCCAGCATGCCGCGCAGTGAATAGACGGCGATGTCGCAGTCTTCGGTCCCGGAGAACAAGCGCACCTTATCGTCGTTGCCCTGGGCAGCGAAATGCGCGATCGCGTCCTCTACGGGCATCTGTGATCTGCCGATAGGCTCATCGGCTGCGACGATCTCTCTCATGCGCTGCTGGATCGCGGCGAGTTCGGCAGGAGTGAACGAGTCGTGGCCGATGACCTGGCAGAAGAACCCGCCGATTGTCACCGAGTGATCGATGAGCAACTGGGCCTCGGGGAATAGCTCCCTCGCGGCCACGATCAACACAAAAGTCATCGCCCGCTGGTAGATGCGCAGTCCTTCGCTTGAGACCGTATCGACAGGGATGACCTCGACGTCGCGTCGAACAGCCTCGCCGAGCTCAACCAAGCGGTTCTCGATAAGGCCAGCAACTTGCGATCGATCGCCCTCGAAGGCCGCATCGCAAAAGGCCAGCAACGGCGTCCCCACTGGCCCTCGGAAAACGCGCCCGTCTGGGAAAGACACGTGCACATCGCGGCGAGGCTCGGCCTGTCTTACGGCGCCTGATAACGATGAGGGATTCGTCCTCATGCTCACCCCTGCCCGTAGCCGGTCAGGTACTGCCTGTGTGCACGCGCGACTTCCTCCGCAGGGATCTCCTGTAGATCACCGAGGTTCAGCGCATAGTAGACTGTGCGCGCCACATCCTCAACCATGACCGCCGCCTTCACGGCAGCCTCTACCGACGCTCCCACAGTGAACACGCCGTGGCTCTTGATCAAGATTGCCGGGCTCGCGCCGATCGAACGTACCAGCTCACGGCCAATCTCCTCTCCGCCGATCTCGCAGTAAGCTCCGATGGGAATCGGGCCACCAAACTCGTCTGCCATGGCCGTGAGAAACACCGGAATCGGTCGGCCTGCTGCTGCAAAGGCCGTGGCAAACGTTGAGTGAGTGTGAACCATGCCAAAGACGTCCGGCCGGTGCCGGTACACGTAGAGATGCGTCGCAGCATCCACCGAGGGCTTGAGATGCCCCTCTACGACATGCCCCTCCAGGTCGACGACGACCATGTCTTCGGCTCGCATGGCCTCGTACCGCACCCCGCTGGGCTTGATCACGACATAGCCCGTTTCCGGATCGCGCCCGCTAACGTTACCGCTGGTCCAGGTCACCAGGCCCGCTTTGGGGAGCATGCTGTTCCCGTCGAACACCCGTTGGCGCAGCTCTTCCAGTGACAAGTTACCTCCTTGATGGCTAGCTTTACCGCGCATTATGGATGCCTCCAGGGACAAAGTCAACCGCGCTCCCGACGTAGGCCTTGCCCGGGATACCGGCAGGCCGTATATTCGGAGCGTCGGTTCTCTTTCGCAAAGATCCGTCGAGGAGCGTGCGGCGATGAGCAACGCAGGTCCCCCCCTGTATAGGGACACTCAAGCACCGCTTGAGACCAGCGTTCGCGAGCTCCCTTCTCGCATGGCGCTGGACGAGAAGGCGGCCCGGGCTGCCACCTTCCGGACCGGCGGGTTGGCCACCGGCGGGCTGCTGCAGCGCGTTCCTCGTGAGGAGATCCAGAGCTTTAGCGTACGAATGGGTGCCTATTTACCCACGCCAAAAGACGCCCTGTCGGATCCACCGCAGGAGGCACAGCTGGGGGCGTTCCACGGGAACGTCACCCCGGATAGGTGACCGAGTTTGGGGCATACCAGCGCGTCTCCCTCTCCCCTGCAGAGAGCCGCGTTATGTGGTTCGTACCGGGGCCCAGGAACCTGGCGCTTTGGGACAGGCCGCTGGAGCCCGTGGTCGAGCCAGGGGAGTTCGAGGTAGCTATCGGCGGGCTTGGCAGGACATTCGAGGTCCATCCACCATGAGGACAGGCGCTTCACGCCGGAGGGGAGATGCAGAGATGACTGCGCAAGCACCTACGCCGGGGCGGGAACCGCACAGGATTTCGCGGGCTCCATCGCCATACGATGTTCTGGTGTCGCCCGAGGTCGAGGGGCGCGATGTGACCTTCCGCATCTATGCCCCGATGGCCTCCGACCTTGCGCTACAGGGTGATCTCGCCGAGGATGGCCCGATTACGGGCTTTATCCGCAGTGACCAGGGAGTCTGGAGCCTGCAGCTGAGAGACGTGCAACCTGGAACGTATCGGTACCAGTTCGTCGTGGACAAGATCACGGTACCAGATCCGCGCAACCCGACGGGGAGCCCAACACACACGACGCTGATGAGCCTGGTCCACGTCGACGGGAGTGAGTTGTCCATCGAGGATATCCGGCCCCTGCGCCACGGGGCTGTATCCCGCGTCTATTACCATTCACCCATCTTCGGTGGGCACCGAAGTATGCACGTCTATACGCCAACGGGATACGAGCGAGGCAGTGCCCACTACCCGGTGCTCTACCTGCTTCATGGAGGTGGCGATTGTGACGCCTCATGGAGCACGGTAGGCCGCGCAGGCGTTATCTTGGACAACCTGATTGCTCCGCATCTGGCCGTGCCGATGATCGTCGTCATGCCTTCTGGCCACGCTCCCGGTCCTCAGACAGGCTTCCCCAACTCCCCGGCGATGACGGCGGACCCCGCGAACGACCCGTTCACAGCCGATCTGTTGGAGGGCGTTATCCCCCACATCGAAGGCACATATCGCGTTCGTACCGAGCCAGAGCAGCGGGCTTTGGCTGGTCTGTCCATGGGCGGCGTCCAAGCCGCAAACATCGGCCTCGTGCACGCACGGTTGTTCCGATACCTGGGCATCTTTAGCTCCGGGTGGTTCCCCGAGGTGCGCGCCGAGTTCGAGCGGCGCCACGCTGAGACCCTTCGTGCAGCCTCGGCCCAGTACCGCCTCGTTTGGACCGCCTGGGGCCGCTCGGACATTGCGCGTTCGAACTCGCTGGCGATGCTGCAGATGTTCGATCGACACGGTCTGCGCTACACAGCCACAGAGACGGAGGGAGGGCACACCTGGATGAACTGGCGGCGCTACCTTGCGGCGTTCGCCCCGTTGCTTTTCCGATAGCACAACTAGCGTGCCGCATCACCCGCTGGGGCAGCTTCCCTCGGCAAGAGCCAGAGCCGCTCCTCGCACAGTCTACCCTGGAGGTCACGGATATGCCCGAGATAGAGGGAATTGTTGTTCCATTGGTTACGCCCTTTAACCGCGATGAGTCGATCGATGAAGGGGCACTTCGCGTCATCGTGGATTATCTCATTGATGCGGGCGTAGATGGGCTGTTTCCGTCAGGGAGTCAGGGCGAGCTTTATGCTCTCACTTCCGCAGAGAAAAAGCGTGTCACGGAGGTCGTCGTAGAACAGGCCTCGGGACGGGCATTTGTGATGCCAAGCACGGGTGCCGTTACAACGCGAGAAAGCATCGATCTTACCCGCCATGCCGAGGCTTTCGGTGCGGACGCGGTCTCCGTAATCACCCCCTACTTTATCCAGCCCTCTGCCGATGAGCAGGTGGAGCACTATGTCGCCATCTCGGAATCCGTCGGAATCCCCGTGCTGGCCTACAACAACCCGGCTCGTACTTCGGTGAGCTTCACGCCGGCGATGGCATCCGCCGTGGCCAAGCGGGCACCCGGCTTTGTGGGGATCAAGGATTCCAGCGGTGACCTCACAAACACGCTCGACTATATGCAGCGCTGCCCTCCAGGGTTCCGGGTGTTCGTCGGGCGAGACACGCTCATTCACGCCGCCCTATGCTGCGGCTGTGTCGGTGCCGTAGCCGCGACGGCGAACGTGGCGCCCGAGTTGGTCGTAGGCATATACAAGGCCTATCAGGCTGGCGATCTCACGCTATCTCTGGAGCTACAGCACAGGCTCGATCCCCTGCGCCATGCCTTCAACCTAGGGTCATTCCCCGTGGTGGTGAAAGATGCCATGGAGCTCATCGGGCTGCCGGCAGGAAGGAGCCGGGCACCGATTCGCTCTCTTGAGGGGAAGGCGCGAGAGCAACTGATACAGATTCTCAAGGATATGGGCAAGCTCGGATAGCGCTCGAGGCGCCGGTCCGGCTCGGCCGTTGTCCGGTGCTGCCTACGCTCGCCCATCCGGGATCTCGCGCGTCGAGGAAGGAGCGCGATGGTCACCATCCGTCTGGAGGACATCACCGTCCGCTTCTCTCGTGGTGCGCCGCCCGTGGTTCGCACGGGCGGTCTGGTCCGCCACAGTCTCACTCGCTATCGCGATCGCGCCTTTGTCGACCGCATGGTCGCCCGGGCCGACGCTCTGCCGGCGCGCCGTGGAACCATTACCGCTCTGGACCGTGTCAACCTGATTATCGAGAACGGGACGACCCTCTCCGTGATCGGGCCCTCCGGCTGCGGCAAGAGCACGCTGCTCCGCGTGATCGCTGGGCTGGAGCCTCCGGACGAGGGCCGCGTCCTGTATGACGACCGCGACATGGCCAGCGTGACTCCCGGCGAACGCGGTATCGGCATGGTGTTCCAGAGCTATGCCCTATACCCACACCTGGAGGGGGAAGGGAACCTCGCCTTCACCTTCCGCATCCGCAAACGTCCGCCCGCGGAGATGATGGAGAGGATACGAGAGACGTCAGAGATCATGGGCCTGGGGTTTGACGACCTGTTGCCCAGGCGACCGCGAACGCTCTCGGGAGGCCAGCAGCAGAGAGTGGCCATAGCCCGCTGTATCGTGAGAAACCCGGCACTCTTTCTCTTTGACGAGCCTCTGTCCAATCTTGATGCCGAGTTGCGAGCCAGAACCAGGGTGGAGATAAAGCGGTTGCTCCAACGGTTCGCGATCACGTCGGTCTATGTCACACACGATCAGATGGAGGCCGTCGCGCTAGGGGATCGTTTGGCCGTGATGAACGAAGGACGCATCGTACAGGTGGGCACGTATCGGGAGTTGATGCACCGCCCGGCCAATGCCTTCGTCGCCGGCTTTGTGGGTCACCCACCGATGAACATCGTCCACGGCTATCGCGCCTGTGCCGGACCCGTCCTGAAGGGCCCGGCTGGACCTCTGGCCCTCCCGCCCTCGTCCTCGACAGGCCTGGGGAGCAACCAGGAGTATATCATTGGGTTCCGGCCGTCGGCTGCTCGCTGGCAGGCGACACACGGCCTGACAGCGGGCGCCGGGCTGGTGCTCCGTGGCACCGTACGCACACGAGAGCCCGACCTGGCACGCCGGGAACAGACAGTCTACCTCGAGCTGGGCGATCTACTTCTGGGGATGCTGGCCCCGGGCGAAGTCAGCTTCCCGATCGGTCAGACCGTAGAAGCCAGCATCCCTTTGAGTGACATCTACCTGTTCGAGGCGTCCAGTGGCCGCCGACTGCTTCCGGCCTAGCTCGAGATGGCCGGGTCCACGGACGCGGGCACCTCGTGAGCGCGTGCGATCGCCCGCCCTTCATCCTCATCCACTCGGCTCAAGAGCAGTGCCCCACCGATGAAAAAGACCACCAGGGAAACGATGGCCCATCTGCTGGTGCCCATCACGGCGGCAGTCACCCCGAAGAGGAGCGGGCCAGCGATTCCTGCGAACTTGCTACTGATGTCGTAGAACCCAAAGAACTCGGCCGATCGATCTTTGGGGCACATGGAACCAAACAGAGACCGGCTGAGCGCCTGGCTTCCGCCTTGCACGGTGCCGACCATGCCAGCCAGTACCCAAAAGTGCCAAGGCTGGCTCATAAAGTAACCCAGAATTGAGATGACCGTGTAGACCCCGAGAGCGAGATAGATCGAGCGCTTGGTGCCCATGTTCTTGGCCAGGCGCCCGAATAGAATCGTCATCGGGAATGCCACCACCTGCGTCAGCAGCAAGGCGCCTGCGAGATCCACCGTGCCGATGCCGATCTCTGCGCCGTAGATGGTCGCCATCTTGATTATCGTTCCGATGCCATCGGCATAGAGCCAGAAGGCCAGCAGGAACTTGAACAGCTGGCGGTACTCGCGCACCTCTCGAAATGTCTGTGCCAGGCGCTTGATCCCCTCAGAGAGTACACCCCCTCCGGTGCGCGCCGACCTTGAGCGTGGCGGCTCGGGCACATTCCGGAAAATCGGTATGGAAAAGATGACCCACCAGACGGCGACGCTAAAGAACGCCACCCGCACGGCGATATTCCCGTCTGCAAAGCCGAACCAGCCGGGTTTCATGTACCACAGAAGGTGCACAAGCAGGAGCAGCCCCCCGCCGAGATATCCTAGCGCAAAGCCTTTGGCAGAGACGCGGTCCATCTCGTCGGGCCGGGCCACATGCGGCAGAAGGGAATCGTAAAAGATGTTCGCGCCCGCGTTACCGATGCTGGCCAGGACGTAGAACACCACCGCCAAGATCCAGTCGCCCTCTTGAATCAAGTAGAGACAGCCAGTAAAGATCACTGCCAACAATACAAAACTCGCCATAAAGCGCTTCTTGCTGCCGGAGTAGTCCGCAGCGGCTCCCATGATCGGCCCCATGAAAGCAGTGAACACCATGGCGATGGATACCGCGTATCCCCATATACTGCTGGCACGCGCCGCGTCAAGGCCCGCAGCCGCTACATTCGAGAAATAAGGGGGGAGCAGCGCCGCCATGATCGTCGTCGCAAAGGCCGAGTTCGCCCAGTCATACATGCACCACGAGTTGATCCGTTTTCGATGAAGTTGCTCCGATTCGACTGCGGTGGTCATCTGAACCTCCTCCCCTGCAGGTGCTCACACGATCCGTCCCGATTCTACCGCCCTGCGAGCGCGCGTCAAAGGCGCGTCGCGTTTGTTCGGGCGATACCCTGCCGCTATAATCTCGAGAGGCGACGGCCGCAGGGTACGTTGCCATAGCTGCCCGTTTGGGTGATCGGAGTGGTATGCGCGTAAGGCCGCCTGTCCGGATCGGAGTCATTGCCAGTGGTATCATCGGCCTGGCCACTGCTGGAACGCTCATTGCGCTGCTACGCACCATTCGCTCCCAGCCGCTTGGCGCCGGTCTCGTCCTCACCTCCGCACTGCTCGTGTTGGCATTATCTCTGGCCTCCCTTTGGCTCTACGGTCTGATAGAGCTTCTCAGCCTGCGATACGTGGTGGACCGCAATGGCATCACTATCCGTACCGCCTTTGCACGCCAGACCATTCCCCACGCCGCGATCGAAAGACTGGAAGCGGGACGATGCGGCGCTCCACCAGGACACGTTCAGGGGCTGTCGTGGCCAGGATACACGCGAGGCACGGTCACCCTCCCAGGCGTGGGCCCTGTAACCATCTGGGGGACGGAACCGCTCGACAGACAACTCTGTATCGTGACGCCGGATATGACATACGCCATCTCACCGTCAGATCAGGAGAGCTTTCTGCAGCACTATGCCATGCGTCGGGAACTCGGAGCATTGGTGGCGATGCCCTTGGCACTCACGCCGATTGGCATCGCAGCCTGGGGAGTGTGGAAGGATCGCGTGTTCTGGATTGCTGCGGCCGTCGGTCTGGCGCTCTCTGCCGCCCTGGCCGCCCTGTCGATCGTTCGCTACAGCACGCTCCCAACCATCATCCCCCTGCATTGGAACGCGCAGGGACAGCCCGATCGATTCTCCCCACGTGCCGGGATATTCGCGATACCGGAGATCGGCGCGATCATCCTGCTGCTGAATCTCGTTTTGGCCATCGTCCTGCATCAACGGCAACGTCCCGCTTCGCGTCTGCTCGCATGGGGGGCAGTGTGCGTCCAGATTGCTCTCTGGGCGGCCGCCTGGCAGGCGCTGCAGCCATGACCCTCGTCTGGGAGATCCTGGGAGGCGCAGCGGCCGGCTCCGTTCTGGCCCACGTTGGGCGTCGCGCCCGAATGCTGGACCAGGGAAGCGCCTGGAGCCTCGCGGCCGCGGTAACAGCGCTTTCCGCCCTTGGCGGGTGGCTCTGGGGAGCGACTATGGTGCTCACTGCACTGGCGGTGGGCCTGGCCACCAGTATTCGTCGGCGCCAGAGCAGTTGGCGCCTTCCTCCGCCGCCTCCTCTCTCGATCGAAGCGATCTGTGCTCGCCTGGCCTGGCCGGTAAGCCTCGCAGTTCTCTCGAGGTTCACTCCCCTCGATTTGTTCGTCGCCTATACGGGGGGGCTGGCGGCCGCCTGTGCCGATGCGTGGGCCACGCACTTTGGCATACTTTCAAAGGTGCCGCCGCGAACGCTGGCCGGAGCTCGTGCCGCCGTGCCTGGCATGCCAGGTGCCATCTCCACCCTCGGGATTCTCGCGTCGGCCGGCGGATCTGGCCTGATCGGCTTTGCTGCTCTCGCCTGCCTATCGCTCCAACCCCTCTTCGACCACGCGGCACCGATGTCGCGCGCACTCTGGCTGCCCCT
>Ga0123333_10001162_pt1 | contig 27809 bp, 21 predicted proteins | sample BioC12SIPDNA_3_FD_89957 | JGI IMG/M metagenome (GOLD analysis project Ga0123333, IMG submission 89957) | Anaerobic biogas reactor microbial communites from Washington, USA - Biogas_R2_B C12 SIP DNA | ecosystem: Engineered > Bioreactor > Anaerobic > Unclassified | place: Washington, USA... | reverse complement strand
GGTTCAGTGCACTGTCGTATGGCTGCGAGCAGGCGTTCCGGCGGATCGCCCTTGCTGACGAAGGCCGTGACGCCGGCGGTCTGCGCGGCCCGGCGAACGTCGGGACGGCCGCTCAAAGCGACGATCGGGAGAGCAGGGTAGCGTTTGCGGAGGGCCGCGAAACCACCCAGCTCAGCCAGGCCCGGGAGCTCCCAGTCCACCAGGGCGATATCTGCGTCGATGGCGGTGGCCTGCGAGAGCAACTCCTCACCACATGAAGCCTCGCCGGCGATGTGCAGGTCTTGCTGCGCTGCCAACAAGACCGCCAGCGCATGCCTGACACTCTTTCGTCCATCGGCAATGAAGATTCGCATTTTCGCTCCAACTGCAGGCAGTATAGGCGCGCGAAAGCTCCCGCGCATCGGGCGGCTGGAGGATTCGCGTATTGGCCGGATGGCTAATAGTGGCTGAGCGGGTGTGGAAGAGGGAGGCAGATCTCAGATGAGTTTCTTCTGCAATGCCAGCGCGACTGCCTCGGCCCGATTGGCTGCACCCAGCTTTGACAGGACGCTGCTGACATGCGCTTTGGCGGTGGCGCGGCTCACCACCAGTTGCGCCGCGATCTGGGGATTGGTCATGCCCCGCACCATGAGTCCCAGCACTTCGCGCTCGCGCGCGGTGAGATCTTCGCCAAAGGCTGGCTCGGGCTGCACCGGTTGGATGAGGGCCTTGACCGCCTCGGTCGCCAGCGTAGCACGACCGCTGGCCGCGGCCCGGATGGCCTCGGCAAGGTCTTCCGCCGAGACATTTTTGAGCAGGTAGCTGAGTGCGCCGGCTGCCAACGCCTCGCGAACGAGTTCCCTGTCGTCAAAGCTGGTCAGGGCAATCACCTGAACTGCGGGCCAACGGCCGCGAATCGCTCGCGTTGCTTCGATCCCGTTCGTTTCGGGCATCACCAGGTCCATCAATATGATGTCTGGCTGCAGCCGTTCGCAGAGCGCGATCGCTTCAGCGCCGTCGGATGCTTCACCGACCAGTTGAAGGTCGGGCTTTGCCCTGAGGAAAGCCGCAAGCCCGCGGCGCACCATGGCATGATCGTCGACGATGAAGACTCGAATGGGTCCGGGCATGGCTCCTCCTCGTTCACCCCTCCGGAGATGGTTCCCAGGCGATCTCAACGGTGGTGCCCTGGCCGGGCTGGCTCGCGATGCGCAGTGCTGCACCGATCGCCTGGCTGCGCTCGCGGATGATGCTCAGCCCGAGATGGTCGGACGAAACCGTGGATGGGTCGAAACCGCGGCCATCGTCTGAAACGGTTAAGACGACTCGACGAACAACTGCTGTTTCGTACATGGTATCTTGCAGGCACTGCAGCCTCACCTCAACCCGTTGAGCGCGGGCATGCTTGACCACGTTGTTCAGTGCTTCCTGAGCGATACGATAGAGCGCCACATGGATGTTCTCGGGCAGTTCGGGTATGGGACAGCCTTCCAGCGTGACGGCCACGGGAATGCCGCTTCGACCGGAGACCGACTGGGCCAGTTGGCGCAGCAGGTCGCCCAGATTGGCTTCGACAAGCGCGGCCGGACGAAGCTCCAGGAGCAGGGTGCGCATCTCGGCCAGGGCGCCGCGGGTCAGTTGGCGCAGCTCGCCCAGGAGCTCGCGCCCTTCGGCCGGGTTGCTTTCCCATAGGCCGGGAAGTGCCTCGGCGATGAGACTGGCCGAAAAGAGCGTTTGCGTGACGGCATCGTGCAGGTCGCGGGCCAGCCGGCTACGTTCTTGTGCCGCGGCTATCTGTTGTGCCTCGGCATAGAGCCGCGCATTCTCGATGGAGATGGCTGCCTGACTTGCCAGCGATTGCATCACGGTCAGGTCGCTTTCGTCAAACGCGTTGAGACGGTCACTTTGGGCATCGAGCACCCCGATGACCTTGCCGGCTACTTTAAGCGGCACGGTCAGCTCAGACCGGGTATGGCTGCCGCGCATCCAGACATAACGTGGCTCCCGGCTCACATCTGGCGCCAGCAGCGGCTCGCCGCTTCCGGCCACCCAGCCTGTGATGCCTTCCGAGCCGACTCTCAGCCGGCTGGGGGTGAATTCGAAGGCCGGGTCATCCCATAGTTTGCCCGCGCCCACCCGATAGACGGCTTCATCTCCCTCGATGAGCGCCAGCCCGACGTGGTCATATCCGAACGCCTGCCGGATCAGGCGGACGATTTCGGTGAGCAACTCATCGATGTCCAGGATTGAGGCGAGGCCGCGGCTTACTTCACCGATGACTCGAAACTGCTCCGCACGACGCTGCTCACGGGCAAAGTGCTGGGCATTCTGCACAGCCAGCGCCGCGCGCTGGGCCAGCGCGGTGAACAGCCGCCTCTCTCGTTCACCGAAGGCGCGCTCCTCATCGTAACAGACGTTGAAGACTCCGAATACCTCTTGATCCAGCCGGATGGGCAGGTGCATGAACGAACGGATGCCTTCGCCGAGCACTGCGTCCACCACCTCGGGACGCTCCTTGACCTGGCGGCTTTGTGCTCCTTCCGGCCGGAGATCCTTTTCCGCATCCCCAACCATGACCGGCTCTCCCGTTGCCAGGACTTGTCCCACGAATCCCTCACCCTGCGCAAACCAGATCCGCTCGATGGCCTCTGCACTGAAGTTGCGTGCAACGCGGATCACCACTCGTTCGTGACGGTCGTCCCAGGCCAATACCGCGCTCCTATCGGCATGCAGCCGGTCGACGGCGATATCCGCCAGGGACTGGAGCACCGGGTCCAACTGCACGTGGCGCTCGAGCTCTTCATCGGCCTGGTAGAGCGCCTCCAGGTCGGCGGTCTGCGACGCGATAGTTAGCGTGCGCTCTGCGACCTCTACCGCCAGCCGGCGGTTGCGGTTCTCGATGCTCGAGATACGCCAACGGATCGCGGCGGCGCCGAGCGATACGACGACGAGGAGCAGCGCAGCCCGAAAAGCCCAGGTCTCCCAGAAAGGTGGTAACACCTTGACTGTGAGACTGGCGCCTTCTTCGTTCCAAATCCCCGCGCTGTTGGAAGCCTTCAGCCGAAGGGTATAGGTTCCGCCGGCGAGGTTCGTGTAGCTGCCGTAGCGCCGGTTGCCGATGTGGGTCCAGTCCGCCTCAAGCGGCGCCAGCATGTAGGCATAGCGGCTTTTGTCCGGTTGTGAGTAACTCAGGCTCGCAAACTCGAACTCGAAGGAGTCCGCAGGCCACTGCAGGGTCAACTCGCCCAGATTCTCGACGGCCCGGTCGAGCGATAGGGGCTTGCCTTCTCGGGTGAGCGCCGTGACCAAGATGGGTGAAACGACGCTGCTGTCCTGCACCTGGTCCGGATAGAAGGCGTTAAACCCGTTGACCCCCCCGAAGAGCATCTCACCCTGTGAAGTCAGGGAACAGGATCCGGTGTTGAACTCATTGCTCTGAAGGACGTCCCCCCAATCGTAATTCCTGAAGGTGCGCGCGCCGGGATCAAATCGCGATAGGCCGTTGTTGGTGCTGAGCCACAACCGGCCGGATTGGTCCTCCAGGATGCAGTAGACGGTATTGTTGGGCAACCCATCATTGACGGTGTAATGGGTGAACTTGCCCGTCGCGCGGTCGAGCTGGTTGAGGCCGCCGCCCCACGTGCCGATCCACAGGCGGCCCGTACGATCCTCCATGATGGCGTGGATCTCGCTGCTGCTCAGGCTGCCGGGATCTTGCGGGTCGTGGTCATAGTGCATGGCCGCGCCGGTGACCGGGTCAAGCTCGTACAGCCCGCGTGTCGTGCCGACCCAAACGTGGCCATCTCCGGCCCGGAATACCACGTAGATCTGCCTGTAGAAGGCGAGGCTCGCCTGTACCTCCTCCAGGTGATACTCGTGGGTGGTGAAGCTGCCCTGCTGCGGGTCGAAGTGCTCCAATCCCCGTCCGAACACGCCGAGCCATATGCCGCCCGCGCCATCGTCCGCCATCGCTGTGATGATGCCATACGCGGCATCAGGATCTTCGGGGGTATTCTTGAAGTGCGTGAATGTCCCGCTGGCGCGATCGAGGCGGTCGAGCCCAGTCTCGGTCCCGATCCACAATGTTCCCGTCGCGTCCTCGAATATCGACCAGACTCGTCCGGCGCTCAGGCTGCCGGGATCGTCCGCATCGTGGCGATACCGGGTCACCTGCCCGGTGGCGCGATCGAGACTGCTCAGCCCGGCGATGCTTCCCACCCAGATGAGGCTCGTATGGTCCCTTCCCTCTTCGGCGCTCTGCTCTTCGTGGACTTCGAACACCACGTTGTTCTCGGCCGCGTCCGCCGCCTGCGGATCGATACGGTAATGCGGAAACCGCAGCTGGGCCGGGTCAAAGTGATTTACGCCGTGGCCGTAGGTGCCGATCCACAGGCCACCCGCGCGGTCTTCGAAGAACGTGAGCAACTGGTTGTCACTCAGGCTGGCCGGATCGTATGGGGCATGGCGGTAGTGGATGAACTGCTCTTGTTCGGGGTCGAACCGGTCAAGGCCTCCGTAGGTCCCCAGCCAGACATTTCCCCGTGCATCCTCTCTGATGAAGCTCACCTGGTCATCGCCAGGGCTGGCAGAGGACTCAGGACCGCTGCGTTCGGACGCAGGACCGCTGCGTTCGGACGCCGCACGATCAGCGGCCGGATCGCTGCGGAAACGTTTGAAGATGCCCTGGTTCGGGTCGAGGCGATCCAGCCTGCCATCTATATGCCGCACCCACAGGTAGCCGCGTGCGTCCTCATAGATCTCGACGATGCGAGTGGTCTCGTCGATGCTCTGCAGATCTTCAGCATCGTGCACGTAGCGGGTGACGTGACCCGACGGTCGATCGAACAGGTTCAACCCTGTGCCGTAGGTGGCGATCCATATCCGGCCGGCGCGATCCTCATAGATGAGCTGGACTCGCTCGCCTGCGAGCGTGGTGGGGTCTGTCGGATCATGCTGATAATGGGTGAAGGACGCGTTATGCGCTGGCGCAACCTGCGCCTGGCCGGAGCGCAGATCCAGCCGGTCCAACCCCTTGGCCGTGCCGATCCAGAGCTGTCGCTGGGAGTCTTCGAAGATGGTATAGACCCGATCATCGCTGAGGCTGTCGGGCTTCGACGCGTCATGCTGGAACCGGTCAAAGCGGTCCTGTTCCCTGTCATAGCGGAACAGTCCGCTCAAATAGGTGCCGGCCCAGATGACGCCTGAGCGGTCTTCATACAGATCCCAGACGAAGTCCTCCTCCAGCGTGCCGAGGCCCCCCTCATCGCGGCGGTAGCGTATGAAGACATTGCGATCGCGGTCGTAGCGGTCCAGGCCGCCGGAGGCTGTTCGCACCCAGAGCGCGCCCGTGTGATCCTCGTAGATTTCCTGGATGGCGCCCTGGCTCAGGCTGGCCGGGTCGTCGGGATCGTGGCGTAAAACGACGAACTGGTAGCCATCATAACGGTTCAAGCCATCGCCGGTGCCGATCCAGATGAAGCCGTGCCGGTCCTGGGCGATCGCCTCGACCGTGCTCTGGGAGAGACCCTGCTCGACCGAAATATGCTCAAACCGGATGGTAGCAGATGGGGGCGGCTGCGAGGAAGCCGGAACCGGCGCTGCACACGAGGCCGGCGCCGGCCTGGCAAAGAGCAGGACCAGCGTGCAGGCGAGAATGAGGCCGCGCAGGCAGGAAGCCACGCCGCCATCTCTGCGGAGTGACCTTACCGTGGACCTTGCATGACTGAGATATCTGCCGGTCCGCCTGGCGCCGGCTGGCATCCTGCTCGCCAAGGTCTTCAGCAGTCGCCCTCCTTACTGGCCACTGAGATGAGATGCAGGCCGAGATCACGGAGCATGGTGAGGACGCCGTACAGCGCGGCCTGGTCGACGACGGTCCCGGACAGGACCGTCTCCCCGTCGCCGGTGCGTGTCAGACTTAAGCCGGCGAACCAGGCCGACCAGTCCTCATCGATGGATTCCTTAACGCGAATCTCAACTGTGTGCATCGTTCGCCTGCTCGATCGTCACCGTAGCGGTCATGTTCCAGCACCTCAATCTGGATCCCTCACTATTCGCTGTAGGCCAGCACCTGGCGGACGCTCAGGTTGGCTGCCTGCTGCGCGGGAAAATAGCTGGCGATCGCCGAGATCGCGATCACCAGGGCCAGCCAGAGCAGCAGACCTGGGAACGATAAATGATAGGTCAGTGGTGCACCCAGGGTGTTTTGGCCGACCGCGTTGGCGATGACCTTGCCGACCGGTAGCGCAAGGATGGCGCCTAACCCCCAACTGAGCAAGCCGACGAGCACCCCCTCGAAGATTACCACGCGCAGTACTGCTGCGTTACCCGCGCCGATCGCCCGTAGAACGCCGACCTCACGGATCCGCTCCAGCACGTTCAGGCTCATGGTGCCGGCCAGTCCGATGCCACCGACGATCGCCAGGAGCACGGCCATGCTCATAAGAAACGCGACGATGATGTTGCCCAGCACATCGATCGCCATCCGGGCCTGCGAAATGGTCTGCACTGCTCCCACATTCAGGCCGGCTTCCGTGAATTGCGCCTGCAGCGCTTCGGCGATCCCCGTGCGGAAGGCCGTATCATGGCGGCCGGTCGTAATCCTGAGAGAGGTGACTCGTCCCGGCTGCCCGAGCAGCTGGGCGAGGTGCTCATTGTTGGTGTAGGCAACAGGCACGGCTTGTGCGAAGCGCACCACCCCGGTCACCTGCCAGCTGGTTTCTTTCTCGTTCAGCTCCAGGACGATCGTATGCCCCACTTTAATATCTGGCTCTGCAGCCAGGAGGTTGGCGCTGACGATCAGGGCGTTCTGGTCCTCGGGCGTGAGCCAGCGGCCATCCAGCAGGACAGGGTTTACCATCTTGCTCCCTGCGGGCGGCGCCTGGAGATAAATGGTTTCGCTTTCGCTGCCGTCGGGACGGATGCGATACGCGGCCGCTCCACCCCAGCCCTCCACCGCCTCGACACCGGGCAGGCTCATGGCCAGCGGCTCCAGCCGGTTCAGGCGGTAGGGTTGGTTGAAGTCGACTGCGATGTCAAATGCCAGATACTGCAGGACCTCGTCAACCGTTCGCTGGAGAGAGTGGCGTACGTTCATCACCGCGATGAAGCTTGCCCCGGCGAGCGCGAGCGTGATCAGCGTGAGGGCGAGACGCCCTTTGTTGCGGAGGGCGTTCCTGACCGATAGGGCCAAGGGCGCGGGCAAACTCGTCAAACTCTTTATGAAGCGGTCCAGGCGGCTGGCGCCGAACTCACGGCCGGACACGCCGTAGCTGGTGATCGCCTCCTGCACCGTGACGCGGGCTCCAGCCAGGATGGGCGCCAGCCCTGCTCCCAGCGGAACAAAGATCGCAAGCGCGGCCTGGAGCAGAAGCACCGTGGGGGAGAGGCTGAACTCGCCCAGGGTGAAGTCCACGAGGTAGGACAGAAAGTTGATGATTTCGCGCGCGGCCCACGCGCTGAGAGGTGCGGCCAGTGCCAGTGCCGCCAGGCCAAACACGATCACCATGCCGAGGTAGAGCCTGGTGACTTCAGCGGATGTAGCGCCGATGGCTTTCATCACTCCGATCTGGCGCGCCTGCTGCGCGAGCAGCGCGGACACGGTGTTGATGAGCAAGAACGCGCTCAGAAGCAGGGAGGTAACGCCCAGCGCGGTGAGCAGGTATACCAGCGCCTGGAAGATCGTATCCTGGGGCAGCTGACCGGGTGTGGGCACCTCCACCCGCGTCACCCCCAGCCCACTTTTGGCCAGGTGGCGCTTGACCATCTCCGCCACCTTCTCGATGTGATCGACGCTGGTCCGGTCGCCGCTCACCAGCAGGTGCAGCTCGTTGTAGGTGCGCGGGTAGCCGAGCCATTCAAGGGTGTCGAGGGTGACATAACCGTACGCTGCACCTGTCCAGGGAGCCGCACCGTGTACGCTGTCATAGACCATGCCGGCCAGCCCCAACTTGCGGGAAGCGCCGGACGGCGTTTCAACCAGGAGCGTATCCCCCTGCCGGGCATCCGGCGCGAGGCCCTGGCTGGTGAGCAGCATGGAAGTGCGTTCGATCAGGACCTGTCGTTCCGGAGGAGGGTAGACGGCGGGGTTGGGCCAGCGCACCGGATCCGGCCCAAAGGCTTCCTCGCGCTTGAGGATGCTGATCCGCATGTCCTCATAGTCCGGTGCGGCGAACAGGCGCATCGGGTACCACGTCTCGGATTGGGGGTGTTGAAACGTGACCCAGACCTGGCGGCGGCCCTCTGCCTCAGCCACCTGGGGCAGCCGCTTGATGGCCGTGACCAGGTCATCGTCGAACGATTCGTCCGTGTAGAGGATGGCACTGGGCGGGTTGGCGGCAAGGTAGGAGGCCACCATATCGCCGGTCACGATGTCCCGCATGATGGCCACCGTGCCGACCGCGAAGACGCCGACCGTGATCGACAGGATCACGAGCAGAGTGCGGCGCTTGTTGCCCAGGACGTCGCGCAGGATCTTGCGCCAGCGAGGGCTGATCACTGCGGACCTCCCTTGGGTGATGCCTGGCTGATGGCGGCTTCGTGTTCGGCCAGCCGGTCTTCTGCGATCTGACCGACGGCATCCAACGCTGTCCTGGATTGCGCCATCAACGTGGCGAACTCGCTGGGGTCGAGCATCGCCACCTCTGCACCGGTGGTCAGGGAGGCGCGCACAGTGGCAATGCTGTTGCCGCCGCGCAGCAGCTCGATTTCTCCCACGTACTGGCCCCGGCTCATCCGTGCGACGACGAACGTCTCTCCGTTCGAGGCTCGCAGGTGCACCTCCACCTCCCCGTCCGTGATAATGTAGAAATTCTCTGGCGGCGCGCCCTCCTTGATAATGGTGGCGCCGGGAGAGAAGGTTTGCCGCTCCAGCTGGCGTGTTGCCAGGATGAGCTGTTTCTCTGTCAGCCCCGGGAAGGCTTCGGCCAGGTATTCCTCGATGATCTCACCGTCGGAGATGATGACGGTGCGGGTGACCCGCTCCGCCAGATCCCGGTCGTGGGTGACCATCAGGACCGTCTTTCCCTGGTCCACCAGGCTTTGGAACATCTTGAAGACCGAGTCGGCGGTCTTTGAGTCGAGGTTGCCGGTCGGTTCGTCGGCGACCAGGATCGGCGGGTCGTTGGCCAGGGCGCGCGCAATGGCCACGCGCTGCTGCTGCCCACCCGAGAGCGAAGTGGGCAGCTTGTTGGCCTGGTCGGCCAGTTCCACGCGCTCCAGTAGCTGCATCGCGCGCGCCTTGCGATCGCGGCGCGTGTACATGTTGCAGAAGTCCATGGGCAGCACCAGGTTTTCCAGCACGGTGAGGGTTGGCAGGAGCTGGAAGAACTGAAAGATGACACCCACGCGACGGCCGCGCCATTTCGCCAGCTTATCCTGGTTAAGCTTGTGAACCGGCGTGCCTTCGACGTAGACCTCCCCGCGCGTTGGCCGGTCGATCCCGGTGATCATGTTGATCAGCGTCGACTTGCCGCTGCCTGATTTGCCGATCACGGCCACGAATTCGCCCGGACCGATCTGCAGATCGACGTCTTTGAGCGCGGTGAAGTCGCCGGCCGGAGTGCGAAACACCTTGCGCACCTGGCGCAACTCGATGAGATGCTGGTCAACGGCGCCGGCCGCTTCGGATATCCTGCCATCCTGCATCGCTGCCATCCTCGAGCCACCTTGTCAGGCGATGTCCATTTCCCTGGCTGCCCGGCGCTCAGCAAGCTGCCCGCCGATCCAGCCGCCAATAACGGCGACTACGGCATAGACGGCCACCCAGAGATCGATGCCCCATGAGATGGACCGCCAGATTGCAACCAGGATGGCCACCAGCACGCCGGTGATCAGCCCGGCTACGGTGTACTTGCCCTCCAGGGGTAGCGCTGCCATCCGTCCGCCGATGATGCCACCGAGCAGTGCGAAAAGGCTCGCAAGGACCAGGAACGGGAGACGGGCAAACGCGGCTATGAGCATCTCCTGGGGCGGACTTCCGCGCATTTGGAACCCCATCACCACGCCATAGACGACCTGGAGCAGGATCAGGCCCACTATGGCGATGAGCGTACCGGCAATGGCGCCCATCACGATACGGGCCCAATTGATAGACGAAGAACCAGAAGTCATTCTGAACCTCCCAAAGCGGTGTGATACTGAGTGCAGTATGGCACCAGCGAAGGCGTGTGTCATGACCCGCGAAGGGTGATTCGCGGGTGATGTCACGAGAGACGCGGGAAAATCTCGGGGCTTCCGGGCCTTTAAGGCGAACCGGGGTCCGAGTGTTTTAGAGAAGTCCAAGCTGCCCGGCCTTGCCGGCTGCCTCGTGGCGTGAGTTGACATCGAGCTTGCGGTAAATGCTCTTCAGGTGGGTTTTTACCGTGTTCGCCGAAACGTACAGCGAGCGGCTGATCTCGTCGTTGGTGTTGCCGATAGCCAGCAGGCGCAGGACCTCAAGCTCGCGGCTGCTCAGCGGCTCGACCAGTGGTTGGCTGCGGATATCTGTCATGCCGGTCCCTGAAGGATGGTTTTCGAGGCGGAGCGCGGCGTCATCCCGCAGGGCAGAGAGCAGGAAGCCGATGAACGGCTTCTGGCCGATGAACGGCTTCTGGCCGATGAGCGGCTTGAGATCGATGGATGGCGCCGCGATGCCTCCTGCTGACTCCTTCAGCAGTGCAGCCATAGGCTGCCCTGAAGGCAGCCAGCGGCCGGCGTCGACGAATGGCCGAATAAATCCCTCCGGGGCAGCGAGCGCCAGGGCTTCGGCCAGAAAGTGCAGGGCCTCATCGCGGGCAGGGGTTGCCAGGGCCTGAAGTGCGCGGGTGTCGATGCGTGCAGCTGTGAAACCAGCGCGCGTGAGCAGTGCGTCGCGCGATTCGAGGAGACTCAGCGCCTCAGCTGGCCGCGCCTCTGCGAGCAGCAGCCGTGCCTGAGCGAGGCTCAGCAGCAGGTAGTCGGGCACGGACGCAGCATCGCTCAGTAGGGGTGCACGATCCAACCGGTGGCGCGCTTCGCCCAGGTCTCCTGCCATCAGGGCAATCAGGATGTGATAGGCGAGCGTGTGGCCGAGGGCGAAAGGAGATTGATCGCGACGCTGCAACAACTGTTCGGCCTCGGCGACCGCCTGCCGGGCAGCGGCCTCCTTCCCGCGGGCCTGTTCGACGAGCGCATGTGTCCTGGCTGCAGCGAGTTGAAGGTCCACCTGGCCGCTTCGCCTGCTCAGCGCGACCGCCTGTGCGGCATGGTCTGCTGCGGCCGCCAGCTCGTTCCGGTCAAAGAGAACCTTGGCCAGGTCTGAGTGGGCTAACGCCACGAACGGCATGTCGCCGCCCAGTTTTATCAACTGCCTGTAGGCTTCTGCGGCCTGTCTCAGGCTTCCTCTTGCGACCAGGATCTTGCAGCTGAACACTTGGGCTGCCAGGCCGGCGTACTGGTTTTCTGATCGGCGGCCCATCTCGACGGCCGCGGCCAGAACCTGGTTTGCCCGGTCCAGCTGTCCCGCATACCAGTAGGCCATGCCCAGATTTGTGGCGATGACGCCGCGTGCCTGTAAGGCATCCGTGTCTGTAAGACTATCGTGCGGCAGAAGGGCCAGGGCATGTTCGGAGAGCGCCATGGCGCGCCGCCCATCACCCCGGATACGCGCGATATAGGCGTGCGCTGCCGCGATGGTGCCGGCATGCCCGGAATAGCGGGGGGTCAATTCCTCACCTTGTCCGGCCTCCTCGGCCAGCGCGAGATAGCGCTCGGCCTCGTCCACCCGCTCCGACAGGATCAGCGGCCAACTGATGCCGGCACACAGGTCAATCTGGCTGCGAACGACCCTATCAGGCAGCGCCTGGTACCAGTCCAATAGTGTGCTGATCTCGCCGCGCTTCAGAAGCGGGGATGTGAGTTCCGAGATGAGCGCCGCCGCCTCGTCCCATGCATGAGCCGCCAGCGCGTGCCGGACGGCATCGGCAGGGAATCCATTCTCGGCATACCAGCGGGAGGCCCGCGCCCTCAATTGTGCGATGCTCTCTGGCGCCTGAAGCGCCAGCCGGTGACGGAGGAGGTCGGCGAAGAGGTGGTGGTAGCGATACCACTCCCGCGAGCGGTCGAGCGATACGATGAACAGGTTGCGCTGCTCCAGGGCCAGCAGCGTTGCAGCACTATCGGCACGCCCAGCGACGGCATCGCACAGGGAGGCAGACAGGCGATCGAGTATGGAGGTCTTCAGCAGGAAGTCCTGAATGCCGGCCGGTTGACGCTGGACGACCTCTTCCATGAGGTAGTCCAGGACATAGCGATCGCTGCCGGCGAAAGATTCGAGCAGGACCTGCACATCGTCGCAATTGCGCAATGAGTGCGCAAGCAGTTCGAGTCCGGCAGCCCAGCCCTCCGTCCGCTGTTGGACAGCCGCAAGCCCGTCGGCTGCCAGATCGGTCTGCGCCGTGCGCCGCAGGAACTCGAGTGTCTCCTCCGCAGTGAACTGCAGATCGTCCTGACGGATCTCCACAACCTGACCCTTCGCCCGCCATTTGGCGAGCGGAAGCTGCGGGTCGTCACGGGTCGCGATCACCACGTGCATTTGGGGCGGCTGGTGTTCCAGCAGGAAAGCGACCTGCAGGTGAACCTTCAGCGCGGTGATCAGGTGATAGTCATCGAGGACGAGTACGAACGGAAATGGAACGGCGGCGAGGCTGTTGATCAGGGGCGTGAGAAGGGCTTCATGCGAGGGTACGGCCCCACCCTGCATGCTGTTGCGCAGCAGTGGGTCGACCTCCCGGCCGATAGCGGGATCGATCTGCTGAAGCGCTGCGATGAGGTAGGTCAGAAACCGAACCGGGTCGCTGTCACCTGCTTCGAGCGAAAGCCAGGCGAAGGACCGGCTGGCGCCGGGTGGGCTGGCGCCGGGTCTGGGACCGGCTGGCGCCGGGTAGGTATTCGCAGGGCCGGGAAACACGTTCGTGCCGCCTCGCCCGTATCCGGAGAGGCCCGGAGTGCGAACCGGCGGGGCGTCTGCGTGGCCGGTGACCCATTCGGCGACCAGGGTGGTCTTACCGTAGCCTGCAGGTGCGCACACAAGCGTAAGTTTCCTGGCCAGTCCCTCGTCCAGTCGCCGGGTAAGTCGCGGGCGCAGCAAGTGCTCCGCCCGCAGGTTCGGCACATAGAACTTGGTCAGTAAGGGCTGCCCCGGAACCGTCTGTGCAGGACCCGGCATTTCAAGGCCCTCTACAAAAGTAAGCAGACCCTAGCCAAGCGTCTGCTTACAATCCAACCCGCGACCTGCGGCTGCGACCTGCCGCGATAGTATTCCCTCGCCTGCTTCAAATCTTACATATATTATCGCGCCTGGGCGATTGTCGTGTCAATGGTTTCGGGTCTCTGTAGGAGAAGCTGCCGGGTCGTGTTGAGCTGAAAGGCGTGCACGCGGCCGAACTGCCGGCCCATGACTACGTGCACCCGCCTGACACTCATGTCGTAGACGACCGACCATTGCGTGAGCGTCTCGGTCTGCGATACGCTATTCAGGAGATCCAGCGCGGCGCCGCTGTCGAGCCTGCCGCCAGTCGCCGAAAGCTGATGGGTCAGGGCGTCGTAACGGGGACATTGGCCTGCAGCATCGCCGGCGACCGCGCTGCGAGTGAAGTTGGTCGCGGCATGCCAGGCGTGGTCGTTGGGCAGGACCTCGATCTGCCCGGCGTGGTACTCGACCAGCGCGGCGTGGCCCGAGCGGTCGGCCACGAGGTAGTGGAGGTACGGGCCGCCCTCCCAGTCGATGTTGTAGCTGCTGAGGATCGCAACCGCCTCACCGGTGCTGCCCGCATGATCGAGAATCTCCCTCATGATCTCCAGCGAGTCGAGGGTCGGCTTTTCCCGGTCGTGCCGCGCATCGGCCTGGGGCACGGCTGCCATACCCACAGCCACGCCGGCCTCGTTCAAACCATCGAAAGGCCAGGATGGCGCCTCGAGCAGCGCGCGACGCTCGGCAAGCGGCAGCATCGTTAGATCGACCGACGCATCGTCGAAGCCCAGATACGCGATGTCGACCATGGAAACCGATGCATAGCCGCCCGTACCTGGCCGGTCAGTGAAGAGCAGCAGCGCGGGACTGAAGCGCCAGTCGAAGTTGCGGCCGTAGAGCCGGCCGGCTGGATCACCCAGTGCGGCAAAAAGCGAGCACGCCCAGCTGCCGCCCGCGGCAGGGACTTGGGGAACCTCCGAGTCCTTTCGGGTCTTGGAGATATCAGAGTTGCCAGCGTAGTGCATGGTATAGAGAGGGTAGTCGCTCACCTTTTGCAGACTGGCCAGGGTCGCGACCTGGGCGCGGGTGAGGCCGTCTAGGGGAAACGCGGGCGCCGCATCCGGGGCCGGCGCCAACACTTCGACGCGGACCCCCGGCGGCGTCAGAAGGATCACGATCAGCAACAGGGCAAGCAGCGCAAGTGTGCCGAGCACCGGCGGCCGGGCGATCCTGGCCCAGGTCAATCCGGCCAACAGCCCCGCCAGCGCGCCGAGTGCAACGAAGAACGGGAGGTTGTCGGATCGCACGAGCGATCCCGCGAGCCAGCCAAGCATGGCTCCAAGCATCAGCGCTGCCGCCACACCGGCCAGGGCTCTCGCACGGATTGACATAACTTTACTGACTTTGCGCCTCAGCCAGCTTCTCGATGACAAACACGAAGTCGACCCGGTGGATCCAGTAGAACCACAAGCTGACATTCGGTACGACAGCGATGATCTCACCGTCCAGACTGTTAAGGAATTCCTCCAGCCTGCCTTGATCGCGTGTCATCTTGAGGTCGAATCGATGAACTCGGTACTTCATAGGTGTTCCTGTTCACTTTCGCCCGACAAACAACCCATAGCCGAAATACTCCTCAAGGCCGTCGGGCACGACCCCCTCCTGCCGGATGCCCTTCACGAAGCGCCTGTAGGCTGGACTTCTGAGATAGAGCAGCAGCATTCTGCCCGTCACACCCAGCATTTCCCCCAGGCCATACCGGCGCACGATGCTTTTTGCCTCGTTCCTGGTGTTCACGGCATAGACCCTTGTGGTGATCTCCTCCAGTCCGGCGGCTGCCAGCATTCCGGTCCAGGCATCCGGCGTCTGTGGCTGCACGCTCGCGCCCACGTCCTGGGCAGCCCAGGCAACCACCTCCGGCGGCGGAGGCACCTTCAGCCAGACGGTCTCGTTGAGCCCAACATAACCTCCCGGCCTGGTCACCCGGACATATTCGTTCACCGCCCTCTGCTTGTCCTCAGGGAAGGCAGTCACGGACTCGGTCATTACGGCGTCGAAAACACCATCCCCAAAAGGAAGGTCCTGTGCGTCGGCCACCCTGAATTCGACCCTGTCTCCGAACTTCTCCCGTTTTGCCCGCTCCCTGGACCGCTGGACCATCTTTTCGGAGATATCCACGCCTACGACCCGGCAGCCGCATCTTCCGGCGATGAAGCATGGCGTCACGCCCACACCGCAGCCGACATCCAATACGTAGCTGTCCTTCCCGATGTGGCAGAGCTCGATGAGCGCCTCTGTGGCCTCGAGTCCGCCGATGTGCTTGGTAAGGCCCACCTCAGCCGCAAAATCGAAGAAACCTGGCCGGTCGTTCATCGGTCAGCCCTCCTTGTCGGGACTGTCACCACACCCCCCGAAGCAGCCGGTAGCGCACACGCGCTGCATATTCCTGGTAGCCATCCAATTCGCGCTGCAGCATCCGGTCTTCCAGGGCCGTGCGCAGTACCATCAGAAGTCCGCCGAGCACTCCGGGGATCAAGGCCCAGACCGAGCCAAGCAGCAACGGGGCGAAAATGGCCTGCAGGACCGCGCCCACGTAGCTGGGATGGCGCACGAAGCGATAGGGCCCGCCGGTCACGACCGTCTGGCCGCGGTCAGCCTGGATGCGCACGACCAGCGCGTGGTAGCGGTTCGCAGCCATGGCCCACAGATGCAAGGCCCAGCCCAGTGCGTAGAGTACGCCCCCGACGACCTGGAGCCAGGTCGCGACTTCCGGCGGCCAGCCGAAGCGGAAGTCCAACGCCGCGACGATGGGAAGAACCAGGGGTGTCAGCGTGCCGTAGATGCCCATCAATACCTTGTCCCAGTCCTTCTGGCCCTTGACTCGCCGGGAACCGGTGCGCTCGGCGAGCAGCGATGGATCGGTGACGAACACTGCCACCACCGAGACGACCAGGTACCAGACCAGGTACACCCATGCGTTGAGCCAATTCATCGTGCCTGCCGCCCAGAAGATGATCGCGCCGATACACGGGACGGCCAGAACTGTCCTGGCGAGCCAGCCGGTGATCGCCCGCCGGGCGTCAACGCCCGCTGGCGCTTGCTGGATTCCCATGCTTTCCTCCGTATCTGCCGCGGCGCCAATCTTGTCGCTCCGACAACCGGCTCGACGATCGCCGCGCCTTTGCTCCTTGACTAACAGGATACAACAAGAACGGCGCTACGGCATCGGCCAATTGGAGGACTTCCGGGATTGGACAGGTGGATAGTGCGCAGCCTTCCGCCTTGGAGGGGATGTATATGCTGGAGAAATGCGCGATAATGCGGTCATCACGAGCCAACTGAGGATGACCTATGAGCAGCCAGCTTCCCCCTGTCTTCGTCATTTCGGGCTCGACGGGCGCCAGTGGCGAGCTGCTGGTCCGGACCGTCCTCGCACAATTTCACCGGACGACCCCAGTTCTGGTCGTGCCTCACGTGCGGACCCTGGCAGACCTGGAGTGCGTGGTCGGGCAGGCCGCGTCTGCAGGCGGTGCGATCATCCACACGCTGGTTGACACGCGCTTGCGGCATCAACTCACGGAGCTTGCTCGGGCACAGCAAGTGCCGGCCATCGATCTGATGGGTCCGCTGCTCGACCATCTCACCGTTGTGCTCGGAGAGCGGCCGGCGGAAAAGCCGGGCCTCTATCGCCAGCAGCGCGAGAAATACTTCGAGAGGATCGCCGCGATCGAGTTCAGCGTCGCCCATGACGACGGCCAGCGCATCGATGAGCTGCCCCAGGCGGAGATCGTGCTGGTTGGGGTCTCGCGGACCGGCAAGACGCCCCTCAGCATGTACCTGTCGGTGTTGGGGTGGAAGGTTGCCAACGTTCCCCTCTTCGCGGAGCTGCCGCCGCCGCCTGTTTTGTTGGACATCGACTTCCACCGGGTCGTCGGCCTGACCATCGAGCCGGGACAGCTCATCGCGTATCGCAAGTGGCGGCAGTCGCGTCTCGGTGTTGGAGGCGCAACGCCCTACACGGATCCGAGCCACATTTATGAGGAAGTGGAGGAAGTGCAGCGCTTCTGCCGCAAGCAAGGCTTCGCGATCGTGGATGTGACCGACAAGCCGATCGAATCCAGCGCCGATGAGGTGATTACCCTGGTCACGCAGCGGCTGAAGACGTAGCACTGTCCCCAGCTGTTAAACGGGCGCCTTTGCAGGCGGCAGCACAGGATGGAGTCGGAGAGCGCGCCGCGTCTCCTGGGGCGCGGCGCGCTGCGGTGCGGCTCAGTCAGGATGCAGGTCGATGTAGCCCAACGGCGCCCGCGTGATCTGCTCGACAGGCATCACGTCGATCAACTCATAATCGCGCGAGCCCAGGCCCAGCTTTTCTCCATACTCGACGACCTTGTAGGGGTCCTTGAGCGGGCCATGCAGGTGTTGCCACGGGTGCCCCCCGGCATACCAGGGCTCCATCGAGAGCGGGACGTTCTCTTCGATCAGCCGGGTGCGGCCGATCATGTCGAGCGCGGCCTGGTCGACGGCAACGATGTCATCCGAACCGAAGATGCCCACGTCGGGCAGGACCGGCAACCCGGTGAAGCCGAAGCAATCGCAAACGGGTGTCATGTGTGTGCCCACGCTGATGAAGGTCGCCTTGCCCGGCGCGAAGGTTGCCATGCTGAGACCGACAGAAATGGCGCAGGCCTCCTGAAACGCGTGGAAGTTGACCTTGTCTATCTTCCACGAGCCCGGGGGCGCTACCTTCACGCAGCGGCCGCACTGGTTGCAGTTCTCGATGTGCAGATGCAGGCCGTCGGGGTCTTCCTTATCTTTCACCACTGCGCCATGCGGGCAGGCGTCGATGATGGCCTGGCGGGCCTGCGGGTCGGGGCACAGCTCGGGGAACCAATACGGATCGAAGTGGCATGTATCGTGCATCGCACTGCGGGTAGGCTGCATCATGCAGCCCAGGGCCAGGTTTTTGAAGGCGCCGCCGAAGCCACACGAGGGATGACCCTTGATGTGCGCGAAGTCGATCAGGAACGAGGCATCCTGGATGCCGCCGCCCACCAGCCATTCCGTGATGTTCTTGAACGGTCGCGTGTGCCGGTAGAAGTAGTGCTCGTTCAGGCCGCCCGTCGGAAAGATCGAGCACCCCAGGGTTTCGGCGGTGTATCCGCGCTCTGCAGCGTCGCCGGTAGACCAATTCAGATCGACGATGAAGGGCCGGCCACCCCCGTCTTTCACGGCCCTTACCACCCGCCGTACAAAAACCGGATGCAGGGTCGAGTAGCCGACGTTGCCGCCGAGATGCATCTTGATCGCGACGTTTTCGCCCTTGACCCGGTCGCGGATACCCAACTTGTCGATGATCAGATCCAGCTTGATAGGCAGCGTTTCATTGGCTTCCAGCCGGGTCTGGCGGGGTGAGGCATAGTAGACGATGCTTGGCATGTAAGCTCCCTGTTTCTCTTGATTTTCCCTGGCGAACATCGCTGCCCGCGCAGGCGCTCCCTATTGTCCTACCGGATCCTTGATGGCCCCGCGGCCGATCAGGGGGACATCGGCCCCCGGACGGTCCTGGGGCGGCTCGGCCCTGGACAGGCGTACCGCGCACACCTTGTAGTCCGGGATCTTCGCCCGCGCGTCCAGCCGGACATCGGTCAGGACGTTGGCGGCCGCCTCTGCAAAGTGGAACGGGACGAAGACCAATCCGCGCGGCGACCTGCCCGTGACCAGCGCGCGCGCCGTAATGCTGCCGCGGCGGCTGCTGACCTCCACCCAATCGCCGGAGGCGACCGCGAGGCGTTCGGCGTCCTTCGGGTGCAGCTCGACGGTGCATTCCGGCCAGATCGCGTCGAGGCTGGACACGCGCGTCATGGTGCCTCCGTGCCAGTGGTACAAGACGCGGCCGGTGCTCAGCACGAAGGGGTACTCGTCGTCCGGCAATTCGCTGTCCGTTTTCCAGGCAACCGGCCAGAACTTGCCGCGGCCGCGCGGAAACTCCTGCTCGAACAGATACGGGGTGCCCGGGTGGTCTGGCGCAGGACACGGCCAGTGTACGCCGTGCTCGCGCGCCAGTCGTTCGTAATCAATGCCCCAGAAATCCGGCGTGAGTCGCCGCATCTCTTCCCAGACGTCCGACGCGCTGGTGTACGACCAGCTTGCCGCGGCTTCGGGCCGTCCCATCTTCTTCAGGGTCACGTGTGCCAGGTCCGTCAGGATTTGCCAGTCGGGCCGCGCCTCGCCGGGCGGCGGCACTGCCACGGCTACCCGCTGTACACGCCGGTCCGTGTTGGTGAAGGTGCCTTCCTGCTCGGCGAAGCTGGCCGCAGGAAGGATCACGTCGGCATAGATGTTGGTTTCGTTGAAGAAGATATCCTGGGAGACCAGGAACTCCAGCTGCTCCACAGCCTCGCGCGCATGCGCCTGGTGCGGCTCGCTCATCAGGGGGTTTTCGCCCATCAGGTACCAGCCCTTGACCCGGCCGGTGAACACGCCATCCACGAACTCAGTCGTCGTGAGGCCGGGCTTATCCGGCAGTGTCGCACCCCAGGCAGCCTCGAACTTCGCGCGGACCGCGGGATCTGTCAACGGTTGATACGCGGTGTACACGCCCGGCGACCCACCGGAATCCGAACAGCCTTGGACGTTATTCTGCCCGCGCAGCGGGTTCAGGCCGGTCCCTGGACGGCCGACATGACCGCAGAGCAGTGCGAGGTTCGTCAGCGTGAGTGTGTTGTCCGAGCCGTGAGTGCTCTGGCTGATGCCCATGCCCCAGTATATGGCCGCGGCCTTCGCACCAGCGTACATGCGTGCCGCCGCCCGGATATCGGCTGCTGGAACGCCCGTGATCTGCTCGGCCCACTCCGGGGTCTTGCCTGCCAGATCCGCCACATATGCGTGGTAGCCTTCGGTGCGCGCAGCGATGAATGCCTGGTTGGCAAGGCCCTCGCTGACGATCACATTTGCCATCGCATTGAACAGGGCAGTGTCGGTGCCGGGGCGGTGGCGAAGCCAGAGCGCTGCGAACTGCGTCATCTCCGTCTGCCGGGGATCCGCCACGATCAGCCGCGCGCCCTTCCGCTCCACGGCCTGCTTCAGGAAGGTCGAAATGACCGGATGGGTTTCGGTCGTGTTCGAGCCGGTCACCATGAAGCATTCGAGATCGCTCATTTCCGCGATGGAGTTGCTCATCGCGCTCGATCCGAGGGCCAGCTGCAGGCCGGCGACGCTGCCTGCGTGGCACAGGCGCGCGCAGTGGTCGACATTGTTGGTCCCGATTACGCCGCGAATGTATTTTTGGAGAAGGTAGTTATCTTCGTTGGTGGCCTTGGCGCACGCATTGGCTGTGATGCTGTCGGCTCCGAAACGGTCAGCCAGGCTGAGGAGCCGGTCTGCCACTGTGGCTAGCGCCTCATCCCAGGATACCTGGCGCCAATCCTCCGGGCCCGAAGCCGGCGTGCGATGTCCGGGCGTCTGCAGAGTGCGCCGGACAAGCGGATATGCCAGCCTGGTCGGATGGCCTACGAAATCCCAGCCGAAGCGGCCTTTGACGCACAGCCGGCCGTAGTTGGGCGCAACATCGAACGGCGCGTCCGCGCGGAAGATGCGCCCGCCGCGCACGTGCAGATCAACCCGGCATCCAACGCCACAAAACGGACACGTCGACCTTATGATGGATTCGGCCTGCATAGTCGCTCCTACTTGCTTTTCAATCTTCAATCGTCAGTTCATACTCCGTCCGACCCTTAAGTGCGCCCGTGGGACAGACGCCGACGCAATTGCCGCAGAAGACGCAGGTTGTTTGGGGCATCGGCACGCCATATGCGGTGGCCACGTGGCTGTGGATGCCGCGGCCGCCCCAGGTGAGCGCGTATGTGTTTTGTACGTCACCCGCACACACCTGGATGCACCGCCAGCACATCACGCATTTCGAGTAGTCCCGAATGTAAAACGGATTATCGACCGCGACCGGGAATTCACGGCGGACGCCGCCTTCGAACCGGCCTTCCTGCGCGCCGATGCGCTTCATATACGCCAGGATTTCGGGCGCCTCGCTGAGATCCACCGTAGACGCAAGCAGTTCGAGGATTACCCGCCGGGCTGTGAGAACACGCTCCGTCTCCGTATTGACCACCATGCCCTGCGCCACGGGCACGACACAGGCCGGCTGGAGGTTGCGCGCACCGACGACCTCGACCACACAAAGACGGCAGATGCCGTTCGCGGTCAGGTTCGGGTGATAGCAGAGCGTGGGAATCTCCACGCCGGCGCTGTGCGCGGCGTTCAGGATCGTGGTCCCGGCCGGGGCGCGCACGGTCCGGCCATTGATGGTGAGCGAAATCAGGTCAGCCATGGTGCCCCTTGTCTATGTGAACAATTCAGGCCAGCGCACTTGTGCGCTGAGGATTGCGGTCGCTGCGGCCTGGCCGAGACCACAGATGCTCGCATCGGTCATGGTGGCCGCCAGCTCCTGTAGATCGATCCAATCGCCGGCACGCTTTTCGCCCCGTGCCCTGCGCGCGAGAATTTCGGCCTGCCGCTGTGTGCCCATCTGGCACGGATAGCACTTCCCGCAGCTTTCGTGCGCAAAGAACGCACCGATTCGTGCCAGAACGTCAGGGAGATCGACCGTGTCATCGAAGACCATGATGGTTCCTGCGCCGATGGTGCCCCCCACCTTGCGGAAATCCTCAAACGTGAGCGGAACATCGAGGTGAGTCGCGGTAAGGAATGTCCCTGCAGCGCCCCCTGTCAGTACGCCCTGGAGGGTGCGGCCCTCGCCCAGCCCGCCTGCCAGGTCGTAGATCAGGTGGTGCAAAGGCATGCCGAACGGTGTTTCGTACACACCTGGCCGCACCACAGAGCCGCTCACCGCGAAGAGCTTGGTGCCGGCCGACTCGCTGGTGCCCAGTGCGTTGTACCAGACGGGGCCGTGCATGATGATGGATGGGACCTTGGCGAGCGTCTCGACGTTGTTGATCACGGTCGGATGGCCCCACAACCCGGCTTCCACGGGATAGGGCGGGCGTAAGCGTGGGAAGCCCCGTTTGCCCTCGATGCTCTCCATCAGGGCGGTCTCCTCGCCGCATACGTATGCGCCCGCGCCGCGGCGCACTTCGATCCGGCAGGCGAACGAGGTGCGCTCCTGCGTACCTTGGTCGACTGATTCGCCACAGAGATAACCCGCCTGTTCCACCTGCCGGACGGCCTCGCTGAAACGTTCGTAGCCCAGCCGGTGTTCGCCACGCACGTAGACGAACGCATGCTCCGCGCCAGTCGCGTAACATGCGATCAGCAGCCCTTCGATCACCCGGAACGGGTCGCCGTCCATGAGCACGCGGTCCTTGAACGCGCCGGGCTCGCTTTCGTCTGCGTTGCAGATCACGTAGCGCGGCCGGGGATTGCGCGCCGCGAACTCCCACTTCAGACCGGCTGGAAACGCAGCCCCGCCGCGGCCGACCAGCTTGCTGGCTTTCATCTGGTCGATGACCTGTGCCGGCGTCATCTCGCGCAGGACCTTGCGCAGCGCGGCCATGCCGCCCTGTGCTCGGTAGTCCTCCAGGCTGGTGGGATCCACGACGCCGACGTTGGTGAGCGCGACCTTGACCAGCCCGCCGATCTTGAGTTGCGCGGGCACGGGCGATCCATCCAACAGCGTATCGGCTGCAGCCGGCGCATGCCGCGTGCTGTTGACCAGCGCGGCCGGCGCGCGGTCGCACAGTCCCAGGCAGCGGACAGGCTCCAGGGTCACCGCGCCGTCCGCGGTGGTCTGGCCGGGGGCGCACCCCAGTCGTTCTCCAAGTGCAGCCAGCAATGCATCGCTGCCGCGCACCGCGCACGGGCCATCGACGCAGACGCGGATGAGTTGGCGCCCCACCGGTTCGGTGTGGAACATATCGTAGAACTCGGTGACGCCGTAGACATCGGCCAGGGGGACGTCGAGGTAGGTGGCGATCCGGCGGAGCGCTGGCTCGGGCAGCCAGCCGCCGAAAAGCGCCTGCGCGTCGTGCAGCACCTCGAGCAAGATGGTCTGCCCGCGCGGGCCATGCTGTGCCAGGATGTGTTCGAGCTCGGAGAGGCGTTCCTGGGCCAGCGGCGACTCTATGGTCGGGGCGAGTGTCGGTGCATCCATGAGCAATTCCTATCGATCAGCACTGAAGGATGGGGCTATGGACGGGATTGTACCTTTACGCGCGTTGGGTGTCAATGTGAGCGGACTCCGGCACGGGGGCAGTGCTGCGCAGTGCGCCTTGTTTGAGCACCCAGGACCGATTACAATCTGTAAGGAAACCACTCTCTGCCTCAAAGGTGGACTCTGCTCCTGGAGGTGCCGGATGATAGGCCTGGAAGCATTGCGGAAGAGCGACCTGTTCGAGGGTCTGGGCGACGACGAACTCATCGCGATCGCAAAGCTGGCGCGTGAAGTCACTTGCGAGGCCGGCGAGATCATTTTCCGGGAGGGCGATCCGGCCAGGGATCTATATATCGTGCGCGAGGGCCGCGTCGCGATCCTCATCGATATCGGTCGCGGCAAACAGACCGTCATCGAAACAATCTCCCGCAACAGCTCCTTCGGTTGGTCTGCCATGGTCTCTCCGTACACCTTCACTGGCAGTGCGCGTGCACTGGAGCGGACCCGGCTGATCGTCTTGTCCGGCCGCGATCTGCGGGAGCTCTGTCGTACGAATTGTTCCACCTGCTACACCATCATGGAGAAGATCGCAATGATCATCTCCCGGCGACTAAAGGACACCAGACTGCAGCTGATCGGCCTTCTGCAGCACTGACACCGTGCCAGCGTGACATCGAATTGCCGGATCACACCACGCGACTGCCTCCTTCACCCCGCTTCCAAGCTTGCGATATTCGTAATAGTTTATTATATGTATTACGAATGGTGTCAGATTAACCGCAATACATTGACATTCCGCGTGATCTCAGAAGATACTGTTCAAGCGGAGGTGCTATGGCTCACACCCTGGATGAAACCGACCGGCAAATCATCGCCTTGCTGCAGCGCGATGGTAGGCTGTCGAACGTGGAAATCGGTCGCCAACTCGGCCTGGCTGAGGGCACCGTGCGCAAGCGGCTGGAGCACCTCATCGCGAAAAACGTCATCCGCATCATCGCCCTGGCCGAGCCCGCTGCGTTTGGGCTGACGACACATGTGCTGATCGGTATTCAGGCTGAGCTCGGCGAGCTCAGCAGTGTGGCGCAGTGCCTGGCACAGATGCCGGAGGTATATTCGGTCAGCGTGATAACAGGCAGCTTCGACATCATGATCGAAGTTGCGCTGCCATCAAGCGACAGACTGCTCCCCTTCCTGATCGACAAGGTTTCTGCGCTCCCAGGAGTCAAACGGACTGAAACCAGTCAGGTGATGCAGGTGGTCAAGCATCCCTGCGATTGGGCAGTTGGATCAGCGGGAGGGGGCGGGTCATCATCTACACAGGCGCTGCCACCGGGCGACCAGATCATGCCTGGCGCCATTGTGATTTCGGTTTGATACGATTCGCCGTTGATTCACCCTTTTGAGGAGGCAAACATGCGAGCTTACATTTTGGCACATGTCTGCACGGGGCAGGAACAGGATCTTTTGGAGACCCTGAGGCCGCTTCCCGGTGTCGTCCGCGCTGACCACGTCTTCGGCCCATACGACATCATCGTTGAGGTCGACTCACCCACCCTCGCGGCGCTTGGCAAGTTGGTGTTCGAGTCTATCCGCTGCCAGCCGTGTGTGTCAGATACTCTAACGTGTCTCGCGGTGGAGTAATGGACTGAAAGGGGGCAGGCCCTGCCCCCTTTCGTGCACGAGGATATCCGAAGGCTCAGGCAGCGATGAATGCCTCGACCGCCGCGCGGGTGGGCAGCGCCGGGATCGCGCCCTTCTGCGTCGTCGCGAGTGCGCCGACCGCGTTTCCGAGCCGCAGGGCATGCTCAAGGGTCGCGGCATCCCAGCGGAGATCGCTCTGATCACCGCCGGGGGGCATGCTGTCCAACAGACCGGCCAGAAGCCCTGCCACGAAACCATCGCCGGCGCCCGTCGTGTCGACGGGGGTCACCGCAAAACCCGGCGCGGAGCCGTTGCCCTCGCGCGTGAAGTAGGTGCAACCATCCGGCCCGCGCGTGACCACGAGCAGCCGCAGGCGATCGCTCCAAAGGCTGCGTGCAGCGCTCTCCAGGCTGGCGTCGCCCGTGAGAAAGACGAGTTCCTCCTCACTCACCTTGATGATGTCGGCGAACGGCCAGGCGGCCAGAATTCCGGCACGGGCTGCTGCTTCCGAAGGCCACAGCGCCAGGCGCAGGTTGGGATCGTAGGAGATGAGCGCGCCACCGCTGCGTGCGTATTCAATCGCGGCCAGCGTCGCGCTCCGGCTGGGCTCGCCGATCAGGGAGATCGATCCGTGATGGAAGATGCGCGTGCTGGCGACATACTGGTGGTCAACATCCTCCGGTCGCCACAGCATGTCGGCGCTCGGATGGCGGTAGAACATGAAGCTGCGCTCGCCGTCGCTGCGCAGTGAAACGAATGCCAGCGCAGTACGCGCCTCATCGGAAAAGCGCAGCCCGCCCACGTCCACCCCGGCTTCGGCAATCGTGTCAGCCAGGAAATGCCCGAAGTCATCTTCGCCCACCTGCCCCAGAAAGCCGGCGCGGTAGCCGAGGCGCGCGACGCCTGCCGCGACGTTGGCAGGTGCGCCGCCGGCAGCCTTCTGAAAAGCCGGCGCCTGGCCGACCGTTACGCCCGATTGCGTGGAGACGAAGTCAATCAAGAGTTCGCCGCAGGCAATTACATCAAACATGATCGGGTATCCCCTCTCCTTGCAGATTCCCCATACGGTGCGCCAGGGCGCACCACGATGGCTCATTTCGTCGATAGGTGCACGTTGATTATATAGCGCCCATCATGGCGGTCAAGGCCAGAAACGATACGTAAGGCGCCTGGCCCGGCATGCCCGACGAAAGGTGCGCTCAATCAGCTTGGCGGTCTTTTCAGACGCCTCTGACTGCGGTTTCCTCTCGGGCACTGCATACTTCGATCCAGAACGTTGCTTGCCAACTCTAGAGCCTGTGAATTGAGACGCGCTCTCGCGCGGCTTCGACAGCGGGAATGGATGGCAACCCGGACGCGATGCGACTGACGGCAATCATCGAGAAGGCTGTCGCCAGTTTCGCACATTCAAACAGAGAGAGGCCGCGGATCTTGCCCGCCACAGTGCCGGCCACCATCGCGTCGCCGGCGCCAACTGTGCTCTTGACCTCTACAGGAGGTGGCACAGCCCAGATTGCCTCGTCGCCTTCAAAGTAGATGGCGCCCTCTTTTCCCATGGACACTACCACACTCGTGATTTTGTGCTGCTGCATCAACGAGTGCGCCATCTCCGCAATAGCATCAACGCTCTCCGCTCTCCTTCCAATGAGTTCGCCAAGCTCGTCGACGTTTGGCTTGATGAGCCACGGTCCCGCGGCAACGGCCTGCCGGAGCCCTTCACCGCTGGTGTCCACCACGATCTTCTTGCCGGCCAACACGTCGATCATCTGGGCATAGATGCTGGCGGACACACCAGCGGGAACACTGCTGGATAGTACGAACCACTCGTGATCGGCCGAGAGCTCCTTGAGAATGTCGAAGAGGCGCATGAGGTCGGCTGGCTCAGGCGCCTGGCCGGGAAAGTTGATATCGGTAGTCTGTCGCTGGATCACGTCGGAGATCTTTACGCCAATTCGGGTGGAGCCCGCGATGCGGACGCAGCGGTCCTCAATTCGCTTTTGCTGGAACAGGCGGCGGAAGATTTCGTCGTTGTTGGCGCCAAGGAACCCGGTGGCTGTGACGGGTTGGTTATAGTCTGCCAGAAACGAGGCAACGTTGATGCCCTTGCCACCGGCATCCATCCGGGAGTTCTGCACCCGGTTCACGGCGCCAGCGGTGAAGTTTGGGATGGAGATGGTCTGGTCGATGGATGGGTTGATAGTGACGGTGACGACGCCCTTGGATGGAACCATGAATGCTCTCTCTTCATAAACGGGTCCCATTCATTACATGGGACACCGTCGTGTCTGATGATCTGCGATGATGATGGTCGGGCATGGTTGACGTAATGATTGGCAATTTGGAGATCAAGCACGAAGTGCACCAGCCGCGAGCCAGATTTGGTACATTCCGAACCCCAGCAGCGCCAGCGCAGACAGCCCGACCAATGCACGCGTCAGCCGGGGGCCGAACTGGCGCGCAACACCGAAGATGATGATGATGCCCATGAGGCTGAGCACCATGACGCCGTAGAAGCCCGCAAGCATCGCAATCCCGTGCGTCGCCGCTTGTCCCCACGCCTTGAGCAGAAGGGGTCCCATCACGAGGCTCCAGGCAAGCCACGGGCCGGGATTCAGCAGGTTCACCAGGGCTGCCTTCAGCACGGTTTGGCCGCTTGCGGTTGCAGCCAGGGGTTCGTTCGCGCGAAAGGTGCGCCAGCTCCGGAAGGCGCCGTATGCGAGATACAGCAGGAAGACTCCGCCTGCCAGCCGCAGATAGATTAGCATCGCTGGCGGCAGGCGGGTCAGAATGAACAACACGACGACGATGATCGGCCCGTCACTGAGGAACGGGGCGAATGCCGCGGGCAGCGTCCGGCGC